>Ga0335078_10011407_pt1 | contig 13175 bp, 6 predicted proteins | sample Lox_Sample_32_FD_206711 | JGI IMG/M metagenome (GOLD analysis project Ga0335078, IMG submission 206711) | Soil microbial communities from Loxahatchee National Wildlife Refuge, Florida, United States - Lox_Sample_3.2 | ecosystem: Environmental > Terrestrial > Soil > Wetlands | place: USA: Florida... | reverse complement strand
GTACGACGCTGCCGTACACGCCACTGGCAAAAAGAATGTTGGGATCGCTGGGATCGGGTGCAAGCCAGCCGCTCTCGCCACCGCCGATCATGAACCAGTCGCGGCCGGTGATCATGCCGTGATCGGTGCGATTAGGCACAGCGAGGGAGCCGGTGTCCTGCTGCGCGCCGTAGACGTGGTAGGGAAACTGATTGTCGGTGATGACGTGATAGAACTGCGCCGTCGGCTGGTTGTACCACGAGGACCACGTCTGGCCGCGATTCACGCTGATGGTCGTCCCCTGATCGGTGCCGAGTATCAGGTGCGAGGAATCTTTGGGATCGACCCAGAGCTGATGATAGTCATCGCCGCCGGGGGCGCCGCGCACGATCGAGATGGTCTTGCCGCCGTCCTCCGTTTTGTAGAGCGCGATATTCGGCATGTAGAGGACGTCGGGATTGTTGGGATCGATCGTCGGCTGCATGAAGTACCAGGCGCGGCTGGTAATGCGCGAGTCGCTGTTGGCGAGCGTCCAGGTGTTGCCGCTGTCGTCGGAGCGGTAGAGGCCTGACTTCTTGCCCGCGTCGAGCAGAGCATAGACGCGCTTGCCATCCGGAGACACGGCGACGCCGACGCGGCCCCAATCGCCTTCAGGAAGGCCGTTGCCGGTCAGCTGCGTCCACGTTGCACCGCTGTCGGTCGAGCGATAGATGCCGCCGCCGGGACCGTTGATCGGAGGATATGTGCTCCACGGCGGACGATGCGCATTCCACGTTCCGGCGAAAAGAATGTTTCGACTGGTGATAGCGATCGCAAGATCGGAGACGCCGATGTTCGAACCCTTATCGAGCACATGAGTCCAGGTTGTGCCGCCGTCGGTCGATTTGAAGACGCCGCGCTCGCTGTTCGGACCGTAGGCGTGACCTAGCGCGCCGACGTAAACGACGTCAGGATTTTTCGGATCGATGACGATGCGGCTGATCTGGCGCGAATCGCGCAGGCCAACGTTCTTCCATGTCTGACCGCCGTCGGTGGATTTGTACACACCATCCCCGGAGCTGAGCGCGGAGCGAATATCGGATTCGCCAGTGCCGGCGTAGAGCACGTTCGGATTGGATGGCGCAACGGCGATCGCGCCGATCGAGGCGATGGGCTGACCGTCGAAGATGGGAGTCCAAGTGACACCCGCGTCGATTGTCTTCCAGACACCGCCATCGACCGCGCCAAAATAGAAGACGCTTCCACCGCCGGTCACGCCGGTGACGGAAGCCACACGGCCGCCGCGAAAGGGGCCGATGAGGCGCCATTGCAACCCGCTCAACAATGCCGGTGGCACGGTCTGGGCGGCGGCGATGATGTTCAGAAAAAGCGCAATAAAAACAACAACGACAGAAGAACTACGTCGTACGCGATGGCTCAAATCGGAGATCCTCTATCCTGCAAAGATCAGTGGGAATAGATTACATTACTGTATCGCCTTGCGGCATGAGCCGGCGAGCCGTTCGTCACTGTTCGTAATCCATCTGCGAAAAAACAACAGGTGATTGATTGATGTTGAAGAAGCAAGTCCTGACTGCGCTGAGTTTCGCAATTCTCTCCGTCATAACCTTCACATCCCAACTCCCCGCACAACAACTCGACACTTCCATCCTCAAAGAGATGAAGTGGCGCAACGTCGGGCCATTCCGCGGCGGGCGCACGCGCGCGATCTGCGGCGTTCCCAGCCAGCCGAATGTCTTCTACATCGGCGCGGTGAATGGTGGACTGTGGAAGACGACCGACTACGGCCGCACCTGGCAGCCGCTATTTGATCAGCAGCCGACGGGATCGATCGGCGCGGTGGCGGTGGCACCGTCGGATCCCAACATTGTTTATGTCGGCAGCGGCGAAGGCCTGCACCGTCCGGATCTTTCCGTGGGCGACGGAATGTACAAGTCGACCGACGCGGGTGCGACATGGACCCATCTCGGCTTGCGCGATGGACAGCAGATTCCCAAGATCGACGTCGATCCCAAGAATCCGAATCGGCTGTTTGTTGCCGTGGCTGGACATCCGTATGGACCGAATCCCGAGCGCGGGATTTATCGCTCGACCGACGGCGGCCAGACATTCGAGAAGGTTCTTTATAAGGACGAAAACATCGGCGGCAACGATGTGGAGATCGATCCCTCCGATAGCAAAGTCGTCTATGCCACACTGTGGCAGGCGCGCGAAGGGCCGTGGGAGAACGGTGAATTCAACGGGACCGGGGGCGGCATCTTCAAATCGACCGACGGCGGCAAGGAGTGGAAGCAGCTCGCCGGCGGATTGCCCACCGACATTGTGCAGGCCTACGTAACGATCTCGCGCAGCGATCACAAGCGGTTGCTGGCGGTGGTCGCGACGAAGAGCGGCGTCGATCTTTATCACTCTGAAGACAGCGGCGCGACGTGGTCGACGGTGACGACCGACTCGCGTTCGAAATTCCGCATCGGCGGCGGAGACCTGCCGGTACCCGCGATCGATCCCAAGAATCCCGACGTGGTTTACGTCACCAGCACGGTAACGTGGAAGTCGACGGACGGCGGCAAGACGTGGACCGGCTTCCGTGGCGCGCCAGGCGGCGACGATTACCAGAACATCTGGATCAATCCCGACGATCCCAGCATCATTGCGCTGGCCAGCGATCAGGGCGCGATCATCAGCGTGAACGGCGGGCAGACGTGGAGCTCGTGGTACAACCAGCCGACGGCGCAGCTGTATCACGTGAACGCCGACACTGCGTTTCCCTACCGGCTGTGCAGCGGGCAGCAGGAGAGCGGCTCGGTGTGCATCGCCAGCCGCGGCAATGATGGCGAGATCACCTTTCGCGACTGGCATCCGGTGGGCGCGGAGGAATACGGCTACGTTGTACCCGACCCGACGGACCCTGACATCATTTACGGCGGTAAGCTGACACGCTACGACCGCCGCACCGCGCAGGCGCAGAACATCATGCCGGTACCGTTGAGCTCGCCGGATTTTCGCGTGATCCGCACGGAGCCGATCGCGTTTTCACCTTATAACGACAAGCTGATGTACTTCGCGGCCAACACGCTGTGGGCGACATCCGACGGCGGGAAAAACTGGAAGCAGGTGAGCCCTGACCTGACGCGCAAGACCTACGACGTACCCGCTTCGGTCGGCATCTATCGTTCCGATCCAACGGCTCAGCCCAAGCAGCGCGGCGTCATCTACGCGCTGGCGCTTTCTACGGTCGATCCCAAACTCATGTGGGCGGGAACCGATGACGGGCTGATCTGGATCACCAAGGATGGCGGCGCGAACTGGAACAACGTCACACCGCCGCAGCTCACGGCGTGGCAAAAGGTTTCCGTGATCGAGGCCAGCCACACGAACGCGCAGACGGCGTACGCGGCGGTCAACACGCTGCGGCTGGACGATCTGCGCCCGCACATCTATCGCACGCGCGATTCCGGGAAGACCTGGACCGAGATCACCAACGGAATTCCTGCGGACGAGAATGTAAATTCGGTGCGCGAGGATCCGCGCCGCATCGGGATGCTGTTTGCCGGGACCGAACGCGCGGTTTATGTCTCGTTCGACGACGGTGATCACTGGCAGTCGCTGCGGCTCAACATGCCGGCAACGTCGATTCGCGATCTGCTGATCAAGGACGACGATCTCGCGGTGGCGACGCACGGGCGCGGATTCTGGATTCTGGACGACATCATGCCGTTGCGCCAATTGAGTGATGAGGTCCTTGCACAGCGGGCTTTCCTGTTTGCCGCCGAGCCGGCGCTGCGCATTCACTGGAACAGCAACACCGACACGCCGCTGCCGCCGGATACCCCGGCGGGACAGAATCCGCCAGACGGCGCAATCGTCGACTACTACTTGAAAACGCCGGCCGATGGGCCAGTCACGCTGGAAATCTGGACCAGCAAGGGCGCGCTGCAGCGGCGCATCTCCAGCGCCGACCCGATTCCGTCTGCCGATCCCGAGCTGGCGATTCCGTCGTATTGGGTGCGGCCGGTGCAGCCGTTGTCGACCGCAGCGGGTTTGCATCGCTTCATCTTCGACCTCCATTGGAAGCCGGTACCGGGCATCAAGCCGGAGTATCCGATTTCCGCCGTGCCGGGTAACACCGCGCCGCAGGCAACGTCGCCGTGGATCATGCCGGGATACTACAGCATGATCTTGACCGTGGATGGGCGGCATTACGGCGTGCCCTTCCGCATCGAGATGGATCCGCGAGTGAAGACGTCGCTGGAGGATCTGCAGAAGCAGTTCGATGCGTCGTGGACGGTGTATCAGGACTTGCTGGCTTTGCAGCCCGTGGTGCAACAAGCCGATGCGGCTCGCGCTCAGTTGAAAACGATGCGTGCGAAGGCGACCGGCGACCAGGCAGCCAAGCTGGACGAACTCAGCAAGAAGCTGGACGAGGTTGCCGGAGGCGAACGCCGGCGTCGCCGCGGTCCGCATACCGAGAGCCTGACAGGGACGCGTGATTCGTTACTGCAACTGCTGACCATGCTGCAGGAAGTCGACGCCGCGCCAACCACGCAAGCGGCAGCAGCCGTCCCCAAGCTGCACGAGACAACGACGACGGTGATTGGGAATTGGAAGGAGTTCGAGACGGAGGAGCTGAAGGCAGTGGTCAGCGGTCAGTAGCCGGAAGAACGTTGTCGGTTGCCGCTCTTTGCGGGCTGGATAAGTATTAATGGAACTCCGGCCGGGCGGGATGGTCGACGATGATGACGCGGCCGTCGGTGAGCGCCTTCACCGAGTGCGGGGCTCCTGAGGGCACAACGGCAACCAACCCGGGGCTGGCGATTTGGGCGACACCGTCGATGGTGATTTCGAGCTCACCCTCAATCACTTCATAAACCTCTTCCTGCGGATGGAAGTGCTCGTGAATGGTGGCTCCACGTACGAAGTCGTAATGCGCAAAGGTCATGTTGGGCGAGTGGAAGTAGCGACCGTGCCAGCCGGGAAGGCGCTCGGTCACACGCAGTGACGTGACATCCACAAACGGCATGGGACCTCCTCCGCGGATGGTAGCATTCGCCCAGGTTAGCGTCCAAAGAGGGCCGCGAACCTGGGGCACAGGGCTGAACGGCACGAAAAGCAGATCCCTCGTCGGGCTAAAGCCCGCCTCGTGATGACAAGGATTATGGACGGCGTGGGCGCTGGGCTAAAGGCCAGCTCCACCAGAGCTCACGGCTCATGGCTAGTTAACTCCAGATTTTGCTGCCCGCTTTTTGCGCTGCGTGGGATGGACGAACCACGCGATCGCGATGCTCAGGATGTAGAGCACGATCATAGGCGCGGCGAAGATGCACATGTTCATGATGTCGGTGGTGGGCGTGATGATGGCAGCGATGATGAAGATCACCAGGATGGCATAGCGGAAGTTGCGCCACATCCAGCCGGCGCTGAGAATGCCCATCAACGCAAGAAAGAAGACGAGGATCGGCATCTCGAAGACGATGCCCAGGCCGGCGATGATGGTCAGGAAAAGGTTGGTGTACTCCTGCACCGTGATCATCGGCGTGAACTGCCCGCTGAAGCTGATGAGGAAGTCCAGCGCGGCCGGATAGACCAGCCTGTAGCCGAAGTAGCCGCCGGCGAGAAACAGCCCCACCGTCGAGAACATGAAGGGCAGAACGTAACGGCGCTCGTTGCGATAAAGTCCCGGCGCAATGAACGCCCAGACCTGATAGAGAATGAACGGCGAGGCCACGAAGATCCCGGCCAGAAACGAGATCTTCAGGTACATGTTGAAGGGATCGGTGGGGTTGAGATAGACGAGCTTCTGGTCGAGATGATGATTGGCCAGCGCCGAGGTGATCGGCTTCTGCATGATGCCGAAGATCTGCTCGTGAAACCACCAGCAGATGGCGAAGCCGCCGACCATGTAGAGCGCGCTGTAAACGATGCGGCGGCGCAACTCCTCAAGATGCTCGAGGAAGCTCATGCCGGTCATCTCTTCCGAGGCGCGTTGCTGGGCGGTTTCTAGGACGGGGCTGGGCATGTTAGTTGTGTTCGGCTCGGTTAGCAGATGCGGAAGCTTGTTCCGCAGGTTCAGACGAAGCGGCCGGCTCAGGATTGGGGGTCACGACCGAGATCAGCTCCTGCCGGGTGCGGCTAACGGTGTCGGCGAGCGGGCGCATCAGGCGCTCCCATGGCTCCTCGGGCGGCAAGACTTTCGGATCTTCCCCAGCCTTCTTGGCACGCTCCTGCAGTTCGATGTTGAGCATCTCGGCTTCGATCTGGTGCTTGAAGTCGTTGCTGGCGCGCTTGAACTCGGCGAGAAATTTGCCCAGCTGCCGGGCTACTTCCGGCAGCTTCTTCGGGCCCACAATGACGAGGGCCAGAAGCAAGATGAACAGCATCTCCGGCATGCCGAGATTCATAGAAACATGATAAAGCAGAAAGCGGCAGTTAGCAGTTGGGACTTAGGTCTTGGCTCGTAGCTATTAGGTGAAGTTTTTGTTGCCGCGATGTGACCAATCCTAAAGGGCAAGGGCTAATTGCCGATTGCTAATTGCTAATCGCTACTCTTATAATCCGCCCGTCCCGCCAATTAAGGAGAGAGCGACGTGCGCGGCCTGGCTCGCTGGTTGGCAGTGGTGGCTGTGCTGGCAGTTGTCGCGGTGGTGTGCGCCTTCACGGCGCATCGCGCGCTGGCTCCCTCCACTCTGGTCGCGCAGCTTTCGGAACCTACCCTTCCTGCTGACGGCTTCTCCTCCGCCGAGCTGACGATTCGCTCTTCCAACGGTCATGACCTGCGCGGTTTGCAGGTTAAGGTCGAAACGCCGCACGAAGCTGTCGTCGAGTCGCTCACTATTGACGGCGATTCGGCCACAGCATCGCTGCGATCGGGGGTGATGCCGGGCGATGCCAGGCTGCGAATCATTGCTCCGGGATTTGCGCCGCAGGAGATCGCTCTAAAGACGACCTCCGATGTTGCGGATGTCGTCGGCGATGGGACGCCCGATTTCCTTCGCCTGCATGATCCTGCCGATCGGCTTGCCTTTCGCCACTGGTTCACGCTGCTGGCTGAATCGCAATACGATCGCGACAAGCCACTGCCGGAGATCGACGACTGTGCCGCGCTGTTGCGCTTCGCCTATCGCGAAGCCCTGCGCGAGCACGATGCGGCTTGGTCGCACGCGATGGCGTTACCCGTTCCCGCCGCGTCCGGCAACGTGCAGCAGTACCAGTATCCCTTCACGCCGCTGGGTGCAGAGCTGTTTCGCGTGCGCGACGGGCGATTCGCTACCAGTGATGTTCGCGATGGCGCGTTCGCGCAGTTCGCCGATGCAGAAACTCTGTGGCGACATAACACGTTCGCGGTTGGACGCAACGTTGCGCGCGCCCGTCCCGGCGATCTGATGTTCTTTCGCCAGGATCGCGACGAGCGAATGCCGTTCCACGCGATGATCTATCTCGGCCGCAGCCAGGTTGAGGCGGGAGGCGACGAGTTCGTCGTGTACCACACAGGGCCAGACGGCAAGTCCCCGGGCCAGATCAAGCGGCTGTCGATTGCCGAACTGCTGAATTATCCCGACGCGCGCTGGCGGCCGGTTGCGTCGAATCCCGCGTTCCTCGGCGTCTATCGCTGGAACATCCTGCGAGGCGCGGAATGATGCGCGGAGGATCGCAACCGATCTTCAACATATGTGTACTGAAATCACGGGTGCCCCGTTCTAGCCATCTTTTGGCTAGGGCGGGGCAGTTCGCTGGTCCCGAAGCCTGCGCTCATCCTCGTTGTTTGCCCCACCCTGGCCAAACGATGGCCAGAATGGGGCACCCAGGTTACGTTCGATACACCGTCATACTGCTGCTCCTGATTCAATTCCTGGTCGCTCCTGGCTTCGCCCAGGATGCCGACACCGAATCCTGGTTCTCGCTCTCCAGCCAGAAGACATTCCTTCCCGGCGAGAAGCCCGAGATCGCGGTCAACGCGCACAACGTGAAGGAGCTGGAGTTCCGCGTCTATCGCGTAAACGATCCGGTGAAATTCTTCAGCCAGATGCAGGAGCTGCACAACTTCGGCGGACAGGGTCCGAAGATGCCCAAGCAGTCACACTCGTGGCTGGAGAAGTTCCACGCGTGGAAGCATCGCATCTGGGCGTGGATTCGCGATTTCATTCGTGCGCAATTCTCCGAAGATTCGCGCCATACGATCCGCCTCTGGCAAATGGGCGAAAGCGAACAGACCAAAGGGCCGAACGTGAATACCTTCGCGCAGGTGCCCGTGCTGAATCAGCAGCAGGTGGTCTCGGTGTGGAAGTGGGCCGTTCCCGCGCATGAGCAATACGAGAGCGTCACGACGACCGTGCCCGTCAGCGACAAAGGTGTTTACCTGGTTGAAGCCACCGACGGCAAGCTGCGCGCCTACACCATTGTCATCGTCACCGACATCGCCGTCATCACCAAGGCGGGAGCCGGCCGCCTGATGAGCTTCGTGGTTGATCGCCGCAGCGGCGATCCGATTGCCGGCATTCCGGTCAAGGTCTGGGTCGATCAGAAGGAAGTCGCCTCGAAGCCGACCGATCAGCAAGGCCTGGTCGACACGCCCATCAGCGCAGCGAAGCCGGAGAACGTCGCGGTACTCGCGGTCAACGCGCAGCAGTTCGCCATCAACACACCGGGTGCGTGGAATCTTGGCAACGACCCTAATCGCACAATGAAGGGTTATACCTACACCGATCGCCCAGTGTACCGGCCCGGCGACACCGTGCATTTCAAGACCATCGTGCGCGCGCAGACGGCGAGCGGCTACGCCATTCCGCAGGGTCAGGAGCTGAGCCTGCAGATGCGCGACCCGCAGACCTACGAGACCATGTGGACGCAGACCGTCAAGCTCTCCGACATGGGCACCGCGTACTGGAATTACGCGATTCCCGCCGATGCCAAGCTCGGCGCCTATTACCTCTCGATGCAGCTGGGCGACAGCTACGTCGACGGCACCAACTTCTCGGTCGAGGACTACAAGAAGCCGGAGTACTCGGTGAAGGTCGCGGCGCAGACGCCGCGCGTGCTGCAGGGCCAGCCGATCAAGGCGACCATCGACGCGCGTTATTACTTCGGCGAGCCGGTCGCCAACGCGAAGGTGAAGTGGGTGGTGCACACGTCGCCGTATTGGGCGCTGGGACGCAGCGAAGACGAAGATCAGGCGCAGGACAGCGGTGACGAAGGCGGAGGCGGCGACGGGGACGCCAACAGCGACGACAACGACTACGGCGGCGACCAAGAAGAAGAGAAGAGCGGCACGCTAGACGCCGACGGCAAACTCCAGATCACCATTCCCACACGGGTCGACGGCAAGCATCAGGACTTGGTCTATCGTATCGAGGCGCGAGTTACCGACGCCGGCAATCGCGAGATCTCCGGACACGGATATGCGCTGGCGACCTACGGCAGCTTCTACCTGACCGCCGAGCCGAACTCGTACGTCTACAGCAAGGGCAGCACGGCGACCGTCAGCGTCACCGCGCAGAACTATGACAAGAAGCCGGTGCAGACTGCGTTCCGCGTGGAAATGAACACCTGGAATTGGCGCAAGGGCGCGGGGCCGACCATCACGACCACCCAAGGCCAGACCGACGCCAACGGCAAAGCGCAGGTGAAGCTCACGATTCCCGACTCCGGCGAGTTCCGCGTGCTCGTCACGGCGATCACGCCGGAGAAGCGCGATGTCCAAGCCGACGCAATTCTGTGGGCGCCAGGCGGCGGCTCGTGGCTGGGCGGCACCGAGCAGGAGCGCGTGCAGATCGTCGCTGACAAGAAGACGTATCAGCCGGGCGACACTGCGCACGTGCTCATCGTTACCGGCAAGGAGCCGGCGTCGGTGCTGGTGACCGCCGAAGGCAACGGCCTCTACACCGGACAAGTCATCAAGAGCAACGGCGGCAGCGTCGGCGTCGATGTGCCCATCCGGCCGGAGTACGCGCCCAACTTCTATGTCGGCGCGGTCTTCATTCGCGGCAACAAGTTTTACGAAGGATCGAAGAGCCTCAGCGTGCCGCCGACTCAACATGAGCTCAACGTGCAACTGGTGCCGTCGAAGCCGCAGTATCAACCGGGCGAGAGCGCGAGCTACACGATCAAGGCGAGCGATTCCAGCGGCAAGCCGGTAGTCGCGGAGTTCAGTCTTGGCGTGGTCGACGAAGCGATCTACGCGATCAAGCCGGAGACGGTCGGCACCATCCTGAACGCCTTCTACGGCAAGGTCTATTCGCAGGTCTCGACCGAGAGCTCGCTCAGCTACTACTTCAGCGGCCAAGCCGGCCATCGCAGGATGCAACTTGCGGCCGTGCGCAGATCGAAGTCGCTGGCGCAACTGAAGCCCGGGCGGCTCGTCCAGCCGAAAATTCGCAAAGCCTTCCCCGATACCGCATTCTGGGTTGCCGATGTGCGCACCGCCGGGAACGGCCAGGCGACGGTGAAATTCGATTATCCCGACGCGATCACGTCATGGCGCGCCACCACGCGCGGCGTCACGCAGGACACGAAGGTCGGCAGCGCGGTCGAGAACACCATCGTTCGCAAGAACATTATGGTGCGGCTGGTGGTGCCGCGCTTCTTCCGCCGCGGCGACGAGATCACGCTCTCGACCATCGTGCAGAATTATCTGCCGACCGACAAGACGGCGCAGGTGTCAATGCAGTTCGAAGGTCTGCAGGTTCTCGACGGCGCGCAACAAAACATCAACGTACCGACGCGCGGACTGGTCAAGGTCGACTATCGCGTGAAGGTGCTGGATGTCGATTCGGCGAAGGTCTTGGGCAAGGCGCTGACCGATGTCGAAAGCGATGCGATGGAACTCACGCTGCCGGTGGTGCCGTTCGGCGTGAAGCTGGCGACATCGAAGTCGGGGTCGATTGCAGGCGCAGGAACAACCGACACATCGCAGCCAATAACCTTCCCGACCGCAGCCGAGCCGGGCACGCGCAAGCTCACCATCAGCGTAATGCCGTCGATTGCCGGATCGGTCTTCGCCGCGCTCGACTATCTCACTTCGTACCCTTACGGCTGCACCGAGCAGACGATGTCGAGCTTCCTGCCCGATGTGCTAGTGGCCGATGCGCTCAAGAAGCTGGGCGTGAAGTCGAACATCGATCCGACAACGCTGAACAAGCAGGTGCAGGCCGGGCTCGACCGCCTCTACAACTACCAGCACGACGACGGCGGCTGGGGATGGTGGCAGACCGACGACAGCCATCCCTTCATGACCGCGTACGTGCTTGCCGGATTGAGCCAGGCGCAGACTGCGGGCTTCGACGTGAAGCAGGATGCGATCGACAAGGGCCGCGCGTGGCTGCTGCCAGAGTTCAACAAGTCGACGAAGGCTCGGACCGATCTGCGCGCCTACATGGCCTATGCGCTGGTTCTTAGCGGCAGCGGCAGCAACGCCCAGGTCATCGATTCGGTCTGGCAACAGCGCTCGACGCTTACGGCTTACGGCAAAGCGGTGCTCGGTCTCGCGATGATCGCGGCCAACGACAGCCGCGCGAAGGATTTGACGACACAGCTCGAAGGCGAAGCCAAGCAGGACGACTCGCAGGCGTGGTGGCCGAGCGATCAGAACTACTTGATGGACTACTCCGGCGACACGACGCCGCAGTCGACGGCGTACGCCCTGAAGCTCATCAATCACACCGACCCGACGAGTCCGCTGATCCAGAAAGCCGCGGTCTATCTCGTCAGCCATCGCAGCGACGCGTTCTACTGGGATTCGACTGAGCAGACGGCGATGGTGGTCTACGGCCTGACCGATTATCTCGAGCGCACGCAGGAGCTGAAGCCGAACTACAGCGTCGACATTGAGGTCAACGGCAAGAGCGTCGCGAACAAGAAGTTCACCGCTGACGACGCGCTTGCGCCGGCGACAACCGTCACGCTGAACGAATCCCAGCTGCAAACGCAAGGCGCCAACGACGTGCGCATTGTGAAGAAGGGCGATGGCCGGCTCTACTGGTCGACGCGCGGCGAGTACTACTCCAACGAGAAGAAAGTCGTTAACGCGGGCACCTTCCAACTGAGCACCGCGCGCCAGTATTACAAGCTGACGTCGATGCAGAAGAATGGAAAGATCGTCTACCACCTCGATCCGCTCTCCGGGCCGGTGCAGGTCGGCGACACGCTTGCGGTGCGAATCACCGTGGGCGGCGGCCCGTGGAGCTATCTGATGATCGAGGACCCGATTCCGTCGGGCACCGAGTCGATTGCGCGCGATGATCTGTACGAATTGGACGATCAGCCGGCTTGGTGGGCGCGCTGGTTCAGCGATCGCGAGCTGCGCGACGATCGCACGACGTTCTTCAACCTGATCTTCCCGCAGGGGCAGCACGAGTACGTGTACCTGCTGAAGGTGGTGAATCCCGGCGTCTTCCGGGTGAGCCCGACCAGCGTGCAGCCGATGTATCAGCCGGAATATCTCTCGACCAGCGATGCGCTGACGGTGACGGTGAAATGAACGCGAAGCACAAAGGCGCGGCAAAGTTGTGGCTGCTGAACATCGTCGGCAATGCCGCGCTGGTGGCGTGTTTCTACTTCTGGCTGCTGCTGCCCGATGCGCACGGCTGGCAGGTCGCAGCGTCGGGCCTGCTTGCGGTGATAGTTATCTTCTGCGGAGTCTGGCTGCGCGCGGGATCGTTCGCGTACTTCCGCGTCGGAGAATTCCGCGAACACGATGCGGTGTGGCGCGCGTTTCGTCATGCGCTGCGGCACATCATCGCGTTGGTCGTGTGGGTGATTCCGCTGGCCGCCGCCGAATATTGGCTGCTTTCACTGCGCATTTACGTTCCACAATTCGGCGTCTGGGCGTGGCAGAAGGGCTTGCGCCTCGGCAACCCGCGCCAGGTCTATCACGTCGCCGACTGGCTTCTCTGGTTCGTGATCTGGCTGCTTCCGTTCCTCTGGCTGCCCGTGGGCAGCACCGTCGCAGCGGCGGGACTCAAGGTCAAACGAATGTCGCGCTCCCTGCGCCTGCTGAAGCGGCCTATCTATTGGCTATGGGTGGTTGTGCTTCTGCTGGTTGGAGCTTACCTGCCGTACAAACTCGTCTGGTGGATTCCCGGTCTCGACACACTTCGCAAACAGGCCTGGAGTGCCGGCTTCCGCTTCCTGCTGGCGTATCTGTTGTTGATCTCCGCGTGGGTCGCACTGCTGCTGGTGATCGGCGAACGGGTGGAGAAGGAAGA
>Ga0335078_10011406_pt1 | contig 13177 bp, 12 predicted proteins | sample Lox_Sample_32_FD_206711 | JGI IMG/M metagenome (GOLD analysis project Ga0335078, IMG submission 206711) | Soil microbial communities from Loxahatchee National Wildlife Refuge, Florida, United States - Lox_Sample_3.2 | ecosystem: Environmental > Terrestrial > Soil > Wetlands | place: USA... | reverse complement strand
ATCCTGATGGAATACGGCACGGGCGCGATCTTCGGCTGCCCGGCGCATGACCAGCGCGACCTCGACTTCGTCAACGTCTACGGGCTCGGGGCGACGCCGGTCGTCTGCCCACCCGATGCCGACCCCGCGACCTTCACCGTCGACAAGGTGGCCTATGACGGCGACGGCGTCATGATCAATTCCCGGTTCCTTGACGGGATGTCGATCGACGCGGCGAAGGAGGAGGTGGCGCGGCGCCTGGAAGCGATGACGATCGGCGGCCGCCCGCAGGCCAAGCGGCAGGTGAACTACAAGCTGCGCGACTGGGGCGTCTCCCGCCAGCGCTACTGGGGCTGTCCGATCCCGGTCATCCATTGCGAGAGCTGCGGCGTCGTCCCGGTTCCCGAACAGGATCTGCCGGTCAGGCTGCCCGTCGACGTGACCTTCGACCAGCCCGGCAATCCGCTCGACCGCCACCCGACCTGGAAGCATGTCGCCTGCCCGCAATGCGGTCAGCCCGCGCGGCGCGAGACCGACACGATGGACACTTTCGTCGACTCGTCCTGGTATTATGCGCGCTTCACCGATCCGCACAACCAAGAGGCGCCGGCCTCCGAGACGGCCACGCAGCGCTGGCTGCCGGTCGACCAATATATCGGCGGCATTGAGCACGCGATCCTGCATTTGCTTTACTCCCGCTTCTTCGCGCGAGCGATGCGCGATTCCGGCCATGGCGACCTGGCCGAGCCCTTCGCGGGGCTCTTCACGCAAGGCATGGTCGTCCACGAGACCTATAGGGGCCCGGAGGGCTGGGTCTCGCCGAGCGAGATCCGGATCGAGGCCGGCCACGAGGGGCGGCGCGCTTTCCTGATCGAGGACGGCGCCGAGATCGCAATCGGCCCGATCGAGAAGATGTCGAAGTCGAAGAAGAACACGGTCGACCCCGACGACATCATCGAAAGCTACGGCGCCGACACGGCCCGGCTCTTCGTCCTCTCCGACAGCCCGCCGGATCGCGACGTGATCTGGTCGGACGAGGGGGCGCAGGGCGCATGGCGCTTCGTGCAGCGCCTGTGGCGACTGACCGGCGAGCTCGGCCGGGTCGCGGCGCCTGCGGGAACCGCTTCGCCGGCGCAATTCTCGGCCGATGCGACGGCGCTTCGCCAGGCGACGCACCGCGCCATCGCGCAAGTCACGGAAAACATCGAGCGACTGCGCTTCAACAGCGCCATCGCCCGCATCCGCGAATTCGCCAATGAGCTGACCGCCGCGCTCGACGCCGTGACCGAGGCGGGCGTCGGGGCGGACGTCGCCTGGGCCTATCGCGAGTCGGCGGAGGCCTTGATCCGGCTCGTCGCCCCAATGACCCCGCATATCGCCGAGGAGTGCTGGGCGGACCTCGGCGCGGCGGGTCTCGTCGCGGAGGCCGCCTGGCCGCAGGCCGATCCAACTTTGGTCGCAAAGGAAATGATAAGCTTGCCCGTGCAAGTTAACGGCAAGAGGCGTGCGGAGATTCTCGTCGCGAGGGACGCGGGCGAGGAGGCCGTGCGCGCCGAGGCGTTGGCGCAGGAGGCCGTTCAGCGCGCGCTGGAAGGCCGCTCCGTGAAGAAGTTCATTCTCGTCCCGGGCAGGATCGTCAATGTCGTCGTCTAAGCCGATCTTTGGATGGGTCGCCGCCCTCGCCGCGCTGGGGCTCTCGGGCTGCATCGAGCCGATGTACGGCCCGCTCTCCTCCAACCCGGGGCTCCCAACCGAACTCGCCTCGATCGAGGTGGCGCCGATCCCCGAGCGCATGGGCCATTACGTGCGCAATGAGCTGATCTTCGATCTTAATGGGACGGGGGCGGCCTTCGCGCCACGCTATCGGCTCGACGTGAAGCTCGCCGAGCAGGTGCGCACGCCGATCGTCGATACGGTGACCGGGCGCGCGACCTCGGCTTCGGTCGTGACCAAGGCCGACTATAGGCTCGTCACCATACCCGAGGGCGCGCTCGTGACGGAAGGAACTGCGTTGGCGGTGGCGAGCTATGACCGCTTCAGCAACCGCCTCGCCAACGTCCGCGCCGCCCGCGACGGCGAAATCCGCGACGCCAGGGTCCTCGCCGACAGCATTCGCACGCGGCTTGCGGTCGCGCTCGGCGGCCCGCAAATCGTCGAGCCTATCGCCCCGCCGCCGCTGGTCCACTGAGCGCGTTCGCCGGAAGGCTGGATCTGTCCGAATATCTCTCCTCAGCGAGGAGGAAGCCATGACCGTGGCGCTCCTGTCGGAGCATCCCTTCGCGTGACGTGAGATCAGCCATCCGCAAGCGCGGCGCGTCGTCGTCACCGTTACTCATTTTCTTGATTGTCGCGCGACAGCGGCGGAGCTCGTGATCTTGCGGCTTCGGCACGGGGCGCGCGCCGTCCGATTGACTCCGCCAAAGGTCGAAAGAGCTGCGCGACCGGCCCAGATCATGCGTCGTCAAGCTGAGACTTTCTCCTGATTGAATTCATTTCGCAAACCGCTCGCGGCGCAGGATCGGGCGGACGTCCCGGGGGCGTCTCGCTCGCCGAAGGCGGCGAGAGGAGGTCGGAAATGGACCGCGTTTTATCTGCTGAACTTGAAGCCGACGCTGGCGCAGTCGCGCGGTCCGTGCAGTCTTACATCGACGAAACGGCGCGCTGGCGGGACGGAACGGCTCTTGTCGCCACGCCGATGACCCGCATGCAGTGGCGGATCTGGTATCTCGCGGCGGCCGGCAAATTTTTCGAAGGGCTGATCGTCTTCATGACCGGCGTCGCGATGCCGCTGATCGCGGAAGAATTCAGCATGACGAAGGTCGAGCACGGCGTCATCGGCGCCGCCTCTCTGTTGGGTATTCTCGTCGGCGCAATCGGACTTGGCGGCCTCTCGGACCGCTTCGGTCGCAAGCGAATGTTCATCGTGGAGATGTTCCTGTTCTTGCTGTTCCTTTGCCTAGCATGTTTCAGCCCGAGCTATTGGTGGCTCGCGTTCTTCCTTGTCGGGTTGGGCGTCGCGCTTGGCTGCGACTACCCCACGGCTCACGTGATCATTTCCGAGAGCATTCCCAGCCGAATGCGAGGACGGCTGGTCTTATCGGCCTTCGGCTTCCAAGCGCTCGGGGCGTTGACGGGCGCCGTCGTGGGCTATCTGGTCCTCACCAACATGCCCGAAGTCGGCGCCTGGCGTTGGATGTACGCCACGGCGGTCATCCCCGCCTTGATCGTCGCCATCGCAAGATTTTGGATTCCCGAGAGCGCCCATTGGTTGCTGCTTCGCGGCGAGCAGTCCGAGGCGGAAGCGCAGATCAATCTGCTTCTGCAACGGGAGCCGGCCTATCCGAAGACCGTCAGGCTGTTCGAACCGAAAGGCGGGGCGAAACGGGAAAACTTTCTCTCGCTCTTCAATCGTAAGAACATCCGCGCGACCATCTTGGCTTCGGTTCCCTGGCTTCTTCAGGATCTCGGCACCTATGGGATCGGCATCTTCACCCCGACGATCCTGGCCGCGACGTTCGGGCATAAGACCCAACACATGCGCAACATCGCCGACCTGATCGACAATGACGTCCTCGCCGCAAAAGGTTCGGGCTTCATCGACCTCTTGCTGATCGTGGGCGTCATCTGCGCGATCCTCTCCGTGGACCGGATCGGCAGCATAAGGCTTCAAATCTGGGGCTTCATCGGCTGCGCCGTCGGCCTCGCCATCGCGGCCTGCTCGAGCTACTTCACGGGTGGAACTTCGATCCTGCTGATCTTCATCGGCTTCATGACGTTCAATTTCATGACCAATCTCGGACCCAATGCGCAGACTTATCTCCTGGCGGGAGAGGTCTTTCCGACGAGCGTGCGCGGAACGGGCGCGGGCTTCGCGGCGGCTTTCGCCAAGATCGGCGCCGTCACGACCGCTTTTCTCTTTCCGATCCTTCTCGCGGACATGGGGACGCAGACTCTGCTTTTCGGCCTCGTCGCGACCTCGCTGCTCGGCGCTTTCGTGACTTGGGCCTTTCAAATTCACACCACAGGCGTGAACCTCGAGGAAATCGGAGCCGAGTAGCCATCGCGTAAAGAGCGTTTCCTGCGTCCAAGTTTCAACCTCAAGCGGCGCGAGCCGGCGACAGGCGGCGGCGTCATCGATGCCGCAAAAATTCCTTGACAAAGCCGATGGGTGTAGATACACATTTCATCGTGCGAAACGCATCTGAGCTCGCTGACTGCCGAAACTGCCTGTGCCTGGCGTCGCGCAAGGCCGCGCGGAAAATCACCGCGTTCTACGATCGACGCCTGCGCTCGCACGGCGTCCGCGTGACTCAGTTCACCATTCTGGCCATGCTCATGCTTCGAGGCGCAACACCTGTGACCGTGCTGGCTAAGTCGCTTGGCATGGATCGCACCACGCTAACGCGCAACGTTGCGCTGCTTGAAGCAAGGGGCTGGGCGCGCATCGACGCCGATGACGCCGACGCGCGCTCGCATGTGATCTCCGTCACCGGAGCTGGCGAGAAGGTGGTGCAAGCCGCCCTCCCGGCGTGGCGGGAGGCTCAAGCGAAGGTCGCGGAAGCCTTTGGGCCGACGGGCATGGATGCGTTGCACAGGCTCGCTCGCACGGAGATTCCTTAGGATGAGCGGGCGACGGACGAAACCGGTGTCTTGGTTTCGGGCAAGTAGGTGCAGTTACACTCAATGGAGGCGAAAATGCTGGATATGGTTGGATCCGTGATCGGCATGACGGGGATCGCGATCAACATCGTCGCGATGGCGAGCGTTCTGCCGCTCACTCTGCCTCAGCGACTGACCCTGGCGGCGGGCTCCGGGGCTTGGGTCGGGCTCGCGACGGGACTGGCGGCTTCGGGAGCGCTGACGTACTCGCCGGAGCAGCCCGTGCCGCTCGTCGGCGTTCTCTTCGCGACGCCCTTGCTTGCGGCGGCGATCTTCTGGGTCGTCGCCCGCGATTTTCGCGAAGCGCTGCTGGCGATCCCGACGCCGCTGTTGATCGGGCTCAACGCGCTGCGCGTGTTTGGCGTGATCTTCCTCGTATTGGCGGCGGATGGCCGGCTCAGCGGGCCATTCCCCTACTCGGCCGGCCTGGGCGACGTGATCACCGGGGCGACGGCGATTCCGGTCGCGTTCCTGGCAAGCCGCGCGTCTCAACGCGAACATTCATGGATCGCGGCCTGGAACGCCTTTGGCGCGCTCGATCTCTTCCTGGCCGTCGGGCTCGGATTGGCCTCCGCTGAAGGGAGCCCGCTGCAGCTCCTCCATGTCGGAGTGGGATCGGAAGCGATGCAGCATCTGCCCTTCGCCTTGGTGCCGACCGTGCTTGTGCCTTTCTTTCTAATCACGCACGGCGTCGTCGCGGCGCAACTCTTGGCGCGCCGGCGTACGGCGGCGGCCGCGCACGCCTGACAAGGTCCGCTACGGAGGGCCGCCTCTCCCCCGCAGGAGGGGCGCTCGCCGCAAAGTCAATCGATCATCAGGCTTGACGCGAATGTTTTGAGATTGCGCTTCGAGTCGATTTCGCGCCGTCCAAGCAGACTCGCGCGCGCCTTGAAACATATCTTCACCATCGCGTGTAATAGTGACGCATGACCGATTCGAAAAAAAGGAAGCTCCCTGCCACGCAGTCCTTTCTCGCCAGCGGGGAAATTCGCGGAGAAGCGGCGGCCTGGCTCGAAGGCCTCGCGTTCGAACGTCGGTTCTCACGGCACACGATCGAAGCCTATGGGCGCGATCTGCGCTGCTTCCTTGCGTTTCTCGCAGAGCATCGGGGCCGCCCCGCCAACGCGACGCTGCTGAAAGACCTCGAGCCCACGGACCTGCGGGCCTTCCTGGCGCGCCGGCGCAAGGAGGGCCTGGAGAGCCGCTCGCTCTTGCGCGCGCTCGCGGCGACCCGCTCCTTCATGCGCCATCTCGAAAAGAAAGGCCTTGGCCGCACCGACGTCTTCGCCGCCGTGCGCCCGCCCAAACGCCCGCATCATCTCCCGAAGGCGCTCGGAGTCGCCGACGCCAAGGATCTGATCGATCCGCAGACGCGGGCGGGCGAGACGCGCGAGCCCTGGATCATCGCCCGCGACTGCGCGGTGTTGGGCCTCCTTTATGGCGCGGGCCTGCGTATTTCGGAGGCGCTGTCGCTCTCCCGCGCCGAGGCGCCGACCGGCGCGACCGACCGCGTCGCCGTTCGGGGCAAGGGCGGCAAGACGCGGGTCGTCCCGGTCATCGAGCCGGTGCGACGCTTGATCGAGGATTATCTGGCGCTCTGCCCCTATGAGCTCTCCGGCGGCCCGCTCTTCGTCGGCGCGCGCGGCGGTCCCTTGAGCCCGCGCATCATCCAGCTCGCGGTGGAACGCTTGCGGGGCGCGCTCGGCCTTCCCGACGGCGCGACGCCGCATGCGTTGCGCCATTCCTTCGCGACCCACCTGCTCGGACGCGGCGGCGATCTGCGCACGATCCAGGAGCTGCTCGGCCACGCGTCGCTGTCGACGACGCAGATCTACACGGCGGTCGACAAGGCGCGCCTCCTGGACGCCTATCGGCTGGCGCATCCCCGCGCGCAATGAGCCGCGGCGTCAGGCGAGCAGCGGCCGCAAGGCTTCGAGCCAAAGCGCATTGGCGCGCCGCGTGAAATGCAGGCCGTCGTCGGTCATCTCGGGCAGCCGCGCGCCGCCGAGCGAGACGATCGGATTGAGGTCGAGCACGGCTACGCAACGCCGCCGGCACAACTCCGTCATCGCCGCATTGGCCGCGTCGATGCGAGACGTCTGCGTCGGGTCAGAGATATGCGGCATCAGGGTGAAGATCGTTCGAGCCGGGTCCGGCAGCGCGTCGAGCGCCTCGCGAAAGTCGCGCTCGATCGCCGTGATCGAGGCCTCCGCCCCGAGGAGGTCGTTGAGACCGCCGTCGAAGACGAAGCGCGCCGCCGCACGTCGTGGCGCCGCTCGCAGCTGAGTCGCCACATCGGCGAGGCGCGCGCCGCCTCGCGCGAGATTGAGCGTTGCGAGCGGCCGCGCGGAAAGTCGCCAAAAAGGGCAGCACGCCGCGAGGCTATCGCCGGCGATGACCAACCGCGCGAGCCTCCGTCTCAAAGCTCCATCAATCGCGACCACGCGTTTTGCTCCGGCGCCGCTGTCGACAGACACCCTTGCGCCGCTCGTCTCCAAAAGCCAGCTTGGCTAGCGCTTTGAAGTCGTTCGGAGGCTTTCTATTTTTGCCCCTGGGCGGCTTGCAAGACCGAATTTTTGAGATAAATATCGGCAAAATAACAAGGATTCGAGATGGAAGAGTTTCTCTCCGAAGGCGTCGGAATAGCCTATGTGGTTTTCGAGCCCCGAGAACAGGACCGTAATGAGCCGATCGTGCTCATTCACGGCTTCGCGTCGACCCATGCAGTAAACTGGCTGTTCAACCAGTGGGCGAAGACGCTCACTGAGGATGGCCGGCGGGTCGTGATGTTCGACCTGCGCGGGCATGGCCGTTCGCAGAAGCTCTATGAGCCGCAAGCCTATGGCTTCGACCTCATGGCCGAGGACACGCGTCGGCTCATGGATCACCTCGGGATGGAGCGGGCCGACCTCATGGGCTACTCCATGGGCGGCCGCGTCGCGACGCAACTCACGCTCACCTATCCCGATCGCGTGCGCTCGCTCATTATGGGCGGCGTCGGTTCAAGCCTGCTCGCTCCCACGGCGCTGCAGCCCGGCATGGCCGAGGCGATGGAGGCCGAAGAAATCCAGGACATCGACGATCACAGCCTGAAAATTTTCAGAGGCTTCGCCGAATCGACGCGCAGCGATCTCAAGGCGCTGGCGGCCTGCGCGCGCGGCGTGCGGCCCACCTTCGGGCCGCAGGATCTGGGGCGAATCGAGACGCCGACGCTGATCTGCGCGGGAACGCGCGACGACGTGGCGGGCGATCCGCATCCGCTCGGAAACCTGTTCCCGCAGGCCGACGTCGTGGACATCCCGGGGCGCGACCACAACCGCGCCGTCGGCGACCGTGTGTTCAAGCAGGCCGTGCTCGAGTTTCTGGCGGCGAGACCCTAAGCGGGCCGCAGCGGCGTGCGAGCGCGCCATGTCGCAGCCGAAAGGAGCGCCGATGGCTCTGAGGAATTCCGCCCTGTCCCAGGACCCTGTCTTCGGGCGCCTGCGCGCGGAGGCGGAGGCAGCGCTGAGAACGGAGCCGGCGCTGGGGACGCTTCTCAACGACACGGTCCTGGCTCAAGACAGCCTCGAGGCGGCCGTCGCGCATCGCGTCTCACAGCGCCTGGCTGGACCGGAGGCCACCGGCGCCGCCATCCGCCAAGCCTTCAACCAATATTTCGAGCGCAATAGCGAGGCGGGGGCGATCCTGCGCGCCGATCTCCTCGCCGTGCTCGAGCGCGACCCCGCCTGCACGCGGCTTCTCGAGCCCGTTCTCTATTTCAAAGGCTTCCACGCCATTCAGACGCATCGGGTCGCGCATGCGGCCTGGCTCGGCGGCCGCAGCGATTTCGCGCTGAGCCTGCAGTCGCTCTCCTCACAGAAATTCCAGACGGACATCCACCCCGCCGCCCGGATCGGGCGCGGCTTTTTCCTCGATCACGCCACGGGCGTCGTGATCGGCCAGACCGCGGTGATCGAGGACGAGGTCTCGATGCTGCACGCGGTCACGCTTGGCGGCAGCGGCAAGAAGAGCGGCGAGCGGCATCCTAAGATCAGGCGCGGCGTGCTGATCGGAGCGGGGGCGCAGGTTTTCGGCAATATCGAGATTGGCGCGGGCGCGCTGATCGCCGCGGGGTCCGTGGTTCTCGAGGACGTGCCCGCGCACAAGACCGTCGCCGGATCGCCCGCGCGCGTCGTGGGCGACGTGACCCAGGCCGAGCCGTCGCTCGCGATGGATCAGGTCCACGACGTGATCGACTCGGGCATTTAGACTGGGCGCGCCGCGCTCCGCGGCGAGCTCCCCAAAGCCATTGATATTCAGTCCGATCGAGACAAATTGAATCAAATGCGCGAGGCTCTGGAAGCTCCCCGTTAAGACTTCCCGATTACTATTGAACCCATCAAGTCCTGCGCCGCGGTTTCGTCTCGCGCGAATTCCCGCCGTTCGACTTGTTGGGCGTGTTCACTCCCCACTCAAGGAGAGGCGCTCCAGGCGAAATGAACGCGCGTATCCAAGGCGTTCCTCTTTGCGTTCGCGTGCACCATGAGCGAAGTCACCGCCGAAATGATCGAGAGGGGCCGCGGGAGCGATTCGAGGAGCGCGGCTGCGCGCCCCAGGCGCAGCGTGAAAGCGCCCAATCGCGTCGGCGCCGCGAGACTGCCGCTCGTAGCTTATGCAACGTTGATCCCGATCTCCTGCGCAACGCTCTGGATCGTCCTCTTTCACTCTTCGGGCGAGGGCTCGGCGGCGACGCTCGCCTTCATCTTCGTTGGCGCGGCGCAGCTCTTTTTCGTTCTGCTGGCGCGGCGGTTCCATCAGCTCTCCTTCGAGAGCGTCTTCTATGGCTCTAAGAAAAGCGAGCTGATCGCGGAGCTGGAGCAGGCGAAGGCGAATTCCGACGAGGCGAGACGACGCGCCGAGGAGGCCAATCTCGCGAAATCCCGCTTCCTGGCGACGATGAGCCATGAGTTGCGCACGCCGCTCAACGCGATCCTCGGCTTCTCCGAGGTGCTCAAGAATGAGATCTTGGGCGCGCACGCCAATCCCACCTACAAGGATTACGCGAGCGACATTCACTCGAGCGGCCAGCATCTCCTGACGCTCATCAATGAGATCCTCGACATCTCCCGCATCGAGGCCGGGCGCTATGAGCTCAAGGAGGAAGGCCTTTCGCTCGGCGCGATCGCCCAGGATTGCCGTCACCTGCTCGCCATCCGCGCGGAGAAGCGGGATCTCGAGCTCACGGAGGTCATCGAGCCCAATCTTCCCCGCGTCTGGGCCGACGAGAGGGCCATCCGCCAGATCGTGCTCAATCTTCTCACCAACGCGATCAAGTTCACGCCGCGCGGCGGACTCGTCACGATCAAGGTCGGCTGGACGAGCGCGGGCGGCCAATATTTGTCGGTCAAGGACGACGGCCCGGGCATTCCCGAAAATGAGATCGCCGTCGTGATGTCCTCCTTCGGCCGCGGCTCGCTGGCGCGCAAGCATGCGGAAGAGGGCGCGGGATTGGGGCTGCCGATCGTGAAGGGGCTCATCGAGCTGCACGGCGGACAGTTCGTGCTGCGCTCCAAGCCGCGCGAGGGCACGGAGGCCATCATGGCGCTGCCGCCCCAGCGCGTCATGGACGCGCCGCCGCAGATCGAGACCGACGCGAAGCCTGTCGCGCGGCCGAGCTTCGCGGGCGCCTCGGCCTGAAGAGGGCGCCTTTTTGGACCGCGCGCCGGCGCGCCTTGCCGATGCTATAACAAGTCGCGGAGATTTTCCGCGAGCCAGCCGAGACCATGTCCCAAACCGTTGAGAGCGCCCCGAGCGGCGCCGCGTTAACTCTCTTTTCCGGCGGACAGGACTCGACCGTCTGTCTGGCGCTGGCGCTTTCGCGCTTCCAGCGCGTCGAGACGATCGGCTTCGACTATGGGCAACGCCACGCGGTCGAACTTGCGCAGCGGGCGCGCATTCGGGAAAAGATCTCGGCGCTCTTCCCGGATTGGGGCGCGCGCCTCGGCGAGGACCACAGGCTCGCGATCCCGACGCTCAATGAAATTTCCGAGACGGCGCTGACGCGAGACGCGGAAATCGTGCTTTCGGCGGACGGCCTGCCCAACACCTTCGTGCCCGGCCGCAACATCCTCTTTCTCACCTTTGCGGCGGCGCTCGGCTATCGGCGCCACATCGGGACGCTCGTCGGCGGCATGTGCGAGACCGATTATTCCGGCTATCCGGACTGCCGCGAGGCGACGATCAAGGCGACGCAGCAGGCGCTCGCGCTCGGCCTCGACCGGCCGATCGAGATTCTCACGCCGCTGATGCACATCGACAAGGCCGCCACCTGGCGCCTCGCGGAACAAATCGGCGGCGAGGCGCTCGTCGCGCTCATCGTCGAGGAGAGCCACACATGCTACCTCGGCGATCGCAGCAAACGATTCGCCTGGGGCCATGGCTGCGGCGAGTGCCCGGCCTGCAAGCTGCGCGCGGCGGGCTGGGAGCGCTATCGGGCGGGGCGCTGAGACCCGAAGCGCCGGCGAAGCCTTGATCGAGGCTCCGATTTAGGGCATAGGCTCCCGCAACGACGCGCTGGGCGCCCACCCCGGCGAAGGACGCTATTTGCCGAGGATAGAACGATGAAAGTCCGCAACTCTCTGAAATCCCTACGCGGTCGCCATCGCGCCAACCAGATCGTGCGCCGCAAGGGCCGCGTCTTCATCATCAACAAGGTGCAGAAGCGCTTCAAGGCCCGCCAGGGCTAAAGTCCTCGCCCCGAGGAGCCCGTTAAGCGGGCGTCTCGAAGGGGGGACCACGCGAAATTCCGCGAGATTTGAGGAGTCTTCATCCCTCGAGACGGCCTCGAAGCCTCCTCGGGATGAGGGCTCGGAGACGCGAATTTCCCCCGCCCGGCTTAACGCCGAGCGCGTCTCAGGCGCCCTGCAGCGCGGCGACATGCGCCGCGACGGAGCGCGCGAGCGCCGCAAGATCGTAGCCGCCCTCGAGCAGCGACACGACGCGCCCCTCGCAGCAGGTCTCGGCCATCTCCATCAGGCGCTGGGTCGCCTCGAAATAATCCTGCTCTTCGAGCCTCAGGCCGCCGAGCGGATCGTCCCGATGCGCGTCGAAGCCGGCCGAGATCAGCAACAGATCCGGCTTGAAGGCTTTCACGCGCGGCAGCACGACCTCCCGCAGCGCTTCCGAGAAGACCTCGCCGTCCGCCCCCGCGGGAAGCGGGGCGTTGACGATCGTGCCGTGCTCGCCCGTCTCGTTGCGCCATCCCGTGCCGGGGTAAAAGGGCGCCTGATGCGTGGAACAAAAAAGGACATTCGGATCGGCCCAGAACACCTCTTGCGTGCCATTCCCGTGATGCACGTCGAAATCGACGATCGCCACGCGCTGCGCGCCATGCGCCGCGATGGCGTCGCGCGCCGCGATCGCGATATTGTTGAGAAAGCAGAAGCCCATCGGAGTTGCGACGCCCGCGTGATGGCCCGGCGGCCGCGCGACGACGAAGGCGTTCTCCGCCCGCTTCTCCATGACCGCCGCGACGGCGGCGAGCGCTCCGCCAGCCGCGAAATAGGCGGCGTCGAGCGTGCGCGGGTTCATCGCCGTGTCCGCGTCGAGCGGGATGAAGCCTTCGCTGGGCGAAGCCTTCTCCAGCGCCGAAAGATAGGACTCGCGATGAACGCGCAGCGCCTCTTCTCGGCCGGCTTTCGGGGCGACGATTCTCAGGAGCTCGCGAAAATGTGATTCGTCGAGCGCTTGGTCGATCGCGCGCACGCGATCCGGGCGCTCGGGATGACCCCGCCCCATCTCATGCTCAAGCGCGCTCGGATGCGTGACGAGAAGCGTGCGCAAACGTATGGCCCCTTATGCGCGCCCGCGGCGCAAGCTGATGAGTTTACACGTCATTTCTTTGCTCTTAAGCTCCAGGCTCCCTTTTTGTACTGTGGCGCCGAAGACACACAAAATTTATATTGCCCTCAAGCGACTCCTAAAGCCGCAAGATTGTGGTAACCACAGTGTCAAGCACTCTCCTGCGGTTAAAAGGAGTTAATCAATGTCGTCAAGAAAATGGTTCCTTGTTGCGCTCGGCGCAATCTCCCTTGCGGGCTGCAATGCGGCCGGCCAGCGCACGCCGGATCCGAGGGTGTCGGGTCGCGACGCGGAATTCCTCGCTCTCGCGCCGAAAGCGGCGATCCCGTCCGAATTCGAACGCTATCAGGTGGATTATCGCTCAAGCGAGCCGGTTGGATCGATCGTCGTCGATTCTCGCGCTCACTTCCTCTACTACATCCTCCCGGGAGGCAAGGCGATTCGCTACGGCGTCGCGACCGGTCAGGACGCGATGGGCTGGACCGGCCGGGCTTATGTCGGCGCGATGCAGGAATGGCCGCGCTGGATGCCGCCCAAGGACATGCTTCAGCGCTGGCCGCATCTGCAGCCGACCGCGGACGCCGGCGGCCTGCCCGGCGGCCCCGACAATCCGCTCGGCTCGCGCGCGCTTTACCTCCATTATCCGGACGGCCGCGATTCGATGTATCGCATCCATGGCACCAACGAGCCGGAGAAGATC
>Ga0335078_10011405_pt1 | contig 13177 bp, 9 predicted proteins | sample Lox_Sample_32_FD_206711 | JGI IMG/M metagenome (GOLD analysis project Ga0335078, IMG submission 206711) | Soil microbial communities from Loxahatchee National Wildlife Refuge, Florida, United States - Lox_Sample_3.2 | ecosystem: Environmental > Terrestrial > Soil > Wetlands | place: USA: Florida... | reverse complement strand
AAATGTAATTCTAGATAGAGGAGTATTTGAATTGATAGGACCAAGAGGGGCTGTGGCTGGATTTTATAAAATAAGTTGTTATTTTTCTAGCTTTGATTCAGGATCCATAGCACGGTATGGTTTTGTTATGTTTTCAGGCTTTTTATTTTTACTTATAATTTGAATTGGATCCTCTAATCAGGTCCTAATGAATTATACATTTTAAACAATATATTGTTTAAAATGTATAATTTAAAATGTTAATATAATAATATTATATTAAATAATTGTAAATATATTGATAATTATATTAATTATAATAAAAATATAACTGAATGAATTTATTATAATTGTTAATATTTATATTGTTATTTATAATAATATAAATATTATTAATATATATGTTAACAATATGTTTATTTGATACGTTTGTACTGCTTACGTTGCCATATATTATTGACTTTATATTAAAACTAAAATAATTTATGATAAGTTTGATCTCTCTAATGGTAATAATTATACTATTTGTAACATTGGTATTACTTTCTTCAAATAACAGTTATATAATATCAGATTCTAAATATAATACTTATAATATGAATAATATGATAAATTTAAATAAAAAAAAACTTATTGTCTTTGGTAATTTAAAAGAATTTAATTTTTTAAAAAGTTTACTTAATTCTTTTTGAAGTACTAGAGTGGAATCAGAAAAAATTATGAAGTTCAAAACGTTAGTTACTATAAATAATGTAGTATTAAAAAAGATAGGAATGTATCTTTCTTTAATTTTATTAATTGAAGGAAGTTTGTTTTGATTTAAATATAGTAGAACTACTATAAGTTATCAGTTTTTAAATAAATGTAATTTAGGTGAATCTATGTGAAATTTAGATATTTCGTTAGGATTAGATGGTTTATCATTACCTTTTGTATTATTGGTGATTATAATATTACCTTTAGTCTATTTAAGTAATTGAACTACTATAGATTCATTGAATATATATTATATTATGATGATAATATTATTGGAATTATTTTTAATAATTGTATTCTTAGTAATAGATTTTATATTATTTTATGTGTTTTTTGAAAGTATTTTACCTATATTATTTGTATTAATTGGATTATATGGTGCTTCTCAGAAATTTAGGGCTGGATATTATTTATTTTTATATACATTACTAGGATCAATGTTTATGTTATTGTCATTTGTGAAAATGACAAGTGATGTAGGTTCCGGTTTATTTGAAAGTTATATTAGTAAAGGTGAATGATCGGATATACAAACTCTTTTTTGAATAAGCTTATTAGTATCTTTTTCTGTAAAAACACCTTTAGTACCTGTACATATTTGACTTCCATTAGCACATTCAGATGCTAATGTTTCAGGTAGTATAATTCTAGCTAGTATAGTTTTAAAATTAGCCTTATATGGGTTTTTAAGAATAATTATTGGTATTCTTATGTTATCTACTGTTTATTTAATTCCTTTTTTTTTAAGTTTTTGTTCTTTAAGTATTTTATTTTCTAGTTTTACTACCATAAGACAATTTGATTTAAAAGTATTGGTTGCTTATTCTAGTGTTGCACATATGGGTTCTTCTTTATTGGGTACTTTCTCTGATAATATTTATGGTATAGTAGGAAGTGTTATATTTGGATTAGCTCATGGTTTTGTTAGTCCTGGTTTATTTATAATTGTAGGTGCAGTTTTATATGATAGATGTGGTTCTAGAGTTATTAATTATTATAGAGGTTTAAGTGGTTTATTACCTTTTTTTGCTGTATTATTTCTAATTTTAGTATTTGGTAATATGAGTGTTCCTCTTACTGCTAATTTTATAGGGGAATTTCTATCTTTATTAGGTGCATATCAACAAAGTATGTTTATAGCTTGTATTGGGACTTTATCTATTATTTTAAGTGCTATCTATAGTATTTATATGTATAATAGAGTAGCTAGTGGTTCGACATCTATATTTATTCATACTATACCTGATTTATTTAGAAAAGAATTCTTTTTATTATTGCCTTTAATATTATTTACTATTTTTTTAGGTGTTTATCCTTCTGTTATAATATCTGATATTGAATTTGGATTGTCTAATTTTTTATTATAATATATTTAATTAATTAATTTATTTTTAATTAAATATACTTTATTATTCTGTCATTCTAATCTTAATATAAATAGTTTGTATTGTAATACTATAATTATATCTATGTAATTAATATAACAGTTATATAATTAGATATAGATATAAATATTGTTGTTTAAAAGTTTTTATTATAACTTAAAGCTTTTATATAACAGAATGATAGTGAAATTAAATATATTAACAAAAGTATATTAATAATAATTATAATAGTAGTTGGAAAAAATAATTCATAAGTAATTATATGTAGCTATTTATTAATTAGGGTAATTGTGTAATATAAATTTGTTGAATGTAGTAGGTATTAAATATAAAATATTTAAAATAATATATATTTAAAATATAAAGTTAGAAAGAAATATCTTATATAATTTATAATATTAGATAATATTTGATATTATAGGTTGATAATCTACATTTTTTGTATTTTTAATTCTGTTCTGATAATTAGTAAGTTTAATTAAATATGAAGATAAGTTATAATTGTAATAACGTTTTCTTATATAAATGACTTATATTTGTTATGAGATTTTCTTTTATAAAGTATTAATAATTAATATATGCCTCAGTTAGTTCCATTTTTCTTTATACATCAAATTGTACTTGTTTTTTTAGCCTTGGCTTTATTATTATCATTGTTTTCTAAATATATATTACCTAATGTACTTTCTATACAATTGGGAAGATATGTATTAGCTAATAAAATGAATTCATAATAATGATATCATTAAATCGTTAAATTATGATAATTAATGTAATTATAATTACTAATTATCAATATGGAAATAATTTCTATAAGTTATTATTAATTATATAAATTATTTCTTTGTATATATTATTATACTAATTTTTTTTTGTAATTAAGGTTATGAATTTAAATAAGTAGAGAGTAAAAAAAGAATAAAGATTATATAATATATAATATAATCTAATATTAAATATAATTAATCTCTTTTAGGAATCGAACCTAAATCATGATATTAGAAGTATCACGCTCTGCCTATTAAGCTAAAGAGACAAGAAAAAATCTTTTTAGTATTATATAGCAATTTATATTATTATGGATAATAATATAAAGTATAATGAATTATGTGTTAAAAGGTAAAGAGGGAATCGAACCCTATTATTTAGATTTGCAGTCTAACGCAGTACCAGTCTGCTACATTACCCTTATTAGTGTTAATTACTTTTTTAATATTAATTTATTTTGGAATAAAGTTCAATTATATGAGGGCTACGGGCCACTTTGAAGATGAATGTTCATATAATACTATTATATATGATAGATACCATACATTAGAAGTAATAGTAATAAAAGTAATAGTAAAAAGTAGAAAAGGTTAAACAATTTTTATTTTGGGAGTATAGTTTAATTGGAAAAACATGGAGCTTCAACCTCTAAATAGACAGTTCAAATCTTTCTACTCCTGTTTGAGATTAAAATGTATTAATTATTTTTTGATTGATTTTACATTTTTATAATATATTAAATATATTATAAAAATGTAAGAAAGTAATTAATAATATTTTATGAAAAAAAAAAATAGTCTAATTATTTAAGGATGTGATGGCCGAGTTAGGTTTATGGCGTAATACTTGAAATATTAAGCATTAATAATGCCGCGAGTTCGAATCTCGCTCCATCCGTTATCAACATAAATAAAGAAAATAATAGGGGATTTAATTTAATTGGTTAAAATATCGAATTTGCATTTCGGGTTTATGGATTCGAGTTCCGTAATCTCCAGTAATATAGGAGAAATTTAATAAGATTTAATATAATATAAAAGTTTTTAATAATGATTTATTAAATTTTAAATACTAGTTATATAAAGTATGTCCAAATAGCTTAACGGAAAAGCATAGCATTGAAGTAGCTGGTATAGAGGTTCAATTCCTTTTTTGGACAAAATTTTCTAATTAATTAATTAAAGAGATTTTTTTTAACATCTTATAGGATTTGAACCTATATCTTGCGGTGTCGAAAACCGAAACTTTACCATTAAGCTAAAGATGTTTTTTAATCGAAAATCGAAAATCGAAAAAGAAAAATAATTTTTTTTCTAGAGTTTAAATATCCTTATTGTTAATTTTAGTGTCTTAAATGTTATGGTTGTGACGAAATAGGTAACCGTAATAAGTTTAGGCCTTATTGATGAAAATTCACTGAGGGTTCGACTCCCTTCAACCATAAAATAAAAATAAATAATTTTTTTTTTATTTATATTATATTTATATTTACTATTATATAAAAATTAGTAAATATAAGTTATTTTAAAATATATTTTCTATGTAAAGCAGTTTTAATAGTAAATTCATAATAAAAAAGATTTTCTACATATATATTTCTTTAATAATTACGTAGTTAAAAAATTTTTAAAATAAATGGATTAGTTTACAATGAAAGTATAATATTGTTATTATAAAGAAAAAAAATATATATATTTTTTTTAAGAATAGCGAGCATAAGTTAATGGTAGACTAGGTGTTTTCCGAACACTTTGTGTTGGTTCAAATCCAATTGCTCGTACAATAAAGGAAGAATTTGTTTCGTTATATAAATTAAAATATTTATGTTTATTTACGTATTAAGAGCAATTTATATTTTATAAAAATTATATATAAATAATTGGGCTTGTAGCTTAATGTAAAGTTTCTCTTTGTCGCAGAGAAGGATGTCCGTTCGTAGCGGGTCAGGCTCGAAAATAAGTAAATTATAAAAAAAAGGAAGTTAGTTTAATGGTAGAACTACGTCTTTACACGACGTGTGCGAGAGTTCGAGTCTTTCACTTCCTAATATAATATTTAGAAAGCGATTTCTTTTTTTATTTTACTTTTTATTATACAGGTTTAATATTAATATATTGTATAATAGATATAGATAAAAGAATATATTATAAATATATAGTATATGGAAAAGTAGCTATAGGTAGGGCGAGATGCTTGCTACGCATTAGGATTTAAATAATCCTTAAGGGTTCGAATCCCTTCTTTTCCGCTTGTAAATATAATTAAGCTTAAAATTAGACTAAAAAAGACTTTTTTAGTCTAATTAGTAATAATATCAGATATTATATAGTGATATTAAAAAGATATGGAACGTAATATAAACTGTAAAATAAAAGATTTTTTATTTTACAGTTTTTAGAATAGAATAGGATTATTTATAGAGCATAAGCTATTATATAAGGGGGATAAAACAAAATCATAATTAATACTATCTAAATTGATAATTTAACAAATAGTTAAATTAAATAAGTAATTAGAAAAACTAAGTTTAGTATACTTATAATTATATGTATTTCTAGCTAGAAATACATATAATTAGATAGTTATAAAATAAATATGTGTATCCTGTGTGAAAACACGATTATTAGAAACAAAGTGAACTGAAACATCTTAGTAACTTTAGGTAAAATAAATCAACCGAGATTCTATGAAGTAGTGGTGAGCGAAAATAGAAAAGTCTAAATTATATTATATTTGATAATAATACATTATGAGAGATTATAATAAAACAATATGATTTGAATTAAATATCTTATAATGTGTATCGTGTAAGATTAGAAATTATTTATATTATGTAATTAGATAATAAGATAAAATTAATTATTTAATATAATAAGAAAATAATTTAATAAAATATATAAGTAAGCTAAGAGCCAGAGCAGTCAGTATATTTTTCCTAAAAGGTTAAAAGATAAATCTTAATAATATAGAAATAAAGTAAAACGGTAAAAAACTGTTTGAAAGGAAAGTTTATAAAATAATAAAAGGGGAACCTTCCTCTAAGACTAAATATTTATATAATAAGCGATAGTGGAATAAAAGTACCGTGAGGGAACATGCTTAAAAAGTAATTCTCAAAGCAACAGGAATTTTCAAGATTGAAAATGACTGTGTACCTCTTGTATAATGGGTTAGCAAGTTTATGTTAGTAGCAAGAATTGTAATTAATTCGTAGATAAAACAACTATTCCAATAGATCAGATATAGATAATAGTTATTAACATAAGACCCGAAACCTGACGATCTTGTCCAGTTCAGGTATTAGACCGAACAAGTGAATGTTGCAGAATTCTTTGAAGAAGTTGGACAAAGAGAAATTCAACTGTTGTCAGGAGATAGCTGGTTTTTCGTGAACGCTATTTTAGTAGTTATGTCATAATTGTTAAACGAGGGTACAGTATTATGAATTCAAAATAAAATTTGATAGAATAAATATTGAAGTAAATTAAATGGATAATAATATGAATTAAAAAAATATTATATATATTTATGATACGTAAAATATATTGGTTATAATAAATACTCCTTTATATTATACTGTAATATTCCATATAGTATAAGTAAGGGATTAAAAGTAAAAATTATAATCGTCCATGATTGTATTATTTTGGAGTATATCAAATTTTAATAATTTGGGGAATCGTGATGATTTTATCAATGAATTTTTATCTCGGAATTCGTGATTAATATATATGACAGGTCAGACTTATGGTGAGAAGGTCGTAAGTCAAGAGGGAAACAGCCCAAAACTAGAGTAAAAGGTTCCAAAATTGTTATTTAGTGTAAATGAAGAAGTTTGTCTGTGTTAATCTAATTAGAGTGTAGGCTTAGAAATAGTCATTCACTTAAAGAGTATGTAACAATTCACTAATACTGAATACCAGAACAGCACTGAAAATTTATTGGAACTTAAATAACATACCGTATCCTAGTATTCAAAAAATATTATATATAATATTTTTTGAGTGGTAACGAAACATTCAGTAAAAGTTTGACAAGTAGTGTTTCATTACTTGGATTTATCTGAAGAGAAAATGCTAACATGAGTAACGTTAAAGGAGGTTAAAAATTTATGATTTTTTCTTATTAAAAATATTTTTAGATTTTGTATAATATAGATAAATAAAATCCTCCTCGCCTTAAGCATAAGGGTTTCAATATATTTGCTTATCGAATATTGAATGACGTAACGGCTTCTAAGGTTTGTTCGAATAATCTAACTGATGAACAAATTTATAACGTTTAAACAATTTGTAATCTATAATTCAAAATTATAGTGAAATAATTACCAGGAAATAATTGTTTATAATATTACAAATTTTATAGGTATTGATTATAATTATAATTAATAAATTATTTATATAATTTGATATTATTTTTACCTTTAGAATATACATGGTATTTGTAATACATTATATTGAAAATTTGAATATATTAATGTTCATTTAAGGAAAAGAAAATTAAGTCTGAAATCTTAGCTATAGTATAATGTATATTTTACTCTGATTTATAATTAATTTTCCTTTCTTTGAGGACAGCTACAAAAGAAAATAAACCGTACCCTAAACCGCCACTGGTATGCTAGTTTAGTAAACTAAGGCGTATGAGTCAACTATCGCGAAGGAACTCGGCAAAATTATCTCGTAACTTTGGAAGAAGAGAAACCAAAAATCTATTGAAATAATTATCGTAAATTTAAATATATATGATAATTTTAGATAAAATACAGGAATATTTTATCTATTAGTATTTTAATAGAAAAGGGTATCATAGAATCGTGTTGTACAACTGTTTACTTAAAAGTGCGACCTGAAAAGTTTTAATATATAATGTGGTGTGATTCCACTATGAATAAGTATCTTCATAAGTCTAATATAAAAGCTTTAAAGTAATTTAAAGTTTTAAGCTGTATGACAATGTGGAATATAATATAACTATGATTATTATACTTCTGCTAGACTAAGTTTACTAAGGATAAGGACATGAATTTTCTATTAGGCGTCGTTAAACAGATTTATTGAAATATAGTTGATACAATAAAGTGAAAGATTAAATTAATGTGCTTTTAAGACATTAATTGATACTTACTTATTATCTATTAAAAGTTGTAAATTACAGATAATAAATCTTTCCGGCGTAGACGAAAAATCCTAAAGTAAATATTATTTTATGTATTAAGAAACAGGATAAACCCTTTAATTTCCATGGTAATTGAAACTAAGAAATTAAAATGGAGGAAATAGAGTGATTTTTTTCTTAAGATTGAAGGGTAAAGGATTATATAAAAAGCAAAAGTCTTTACGTAATGTAAAGGATAATATTTAAAAATTTACATAATAAATACTCTTTTTCGAATATTATCTGAAAGGATGTATTATATCTGCTGACTTATATATATGGTATGATAAAAATAAATTTTAATTTAATTATGCTAAAAATTCTTATATTGTTTTTATGATATAAGGCAATGTTCATTTATTTCTGATGCTATGTAAAAAACCAAAGAAAATAATAAGGTTTTTCTACATAGGTAGATTTTCATTTATGTTTGTTAATATTATTGTATAACAATACAACAATTAACGGTGGAATTATTCATTATAATAGTCTTGAATCTATTTTAAATTTTCTAAAAGAAAACCCAATATGATTATCGGGATTTGCAGCGGGAGAAGGGTGTTTTACTGGTTATTTATCTTTAGAAGAAAAAGCATTATGAGGTTTGCAACCAGGTTTGGATTTTAATATAACTCAAAGTAGTGATGATAGATTATTATTAAATGCTATAAATATATATTTTAAAAATATAGGGGGAGTATATGATAAACCTAATAATATTAGTGTTATGGCAATAAGAAATGTTAAAGCTTTGGAAAAAGTGATTATACCTTTCTTTTTAAAATATCCATTAGTAGGAACTAAAAGTTATCAATTTGAAAGATGAAAAAATTTATTATATATTTATTATAATAAAAAACATATGATAAAAAATATGGAAGGTAAAAATTATGTTATTAGCTTTGCAGAAATATGTAAAGAACTAAATGTACGGAAGAATTCGAATAATAAAAAAGTAAAAAAAATGAATATTATAATAAATTGACTAAAAAGTTTGAAATCAATTCCAACTTGTGAAGATAAATTGGATTTATATAAATTAATAGAAAAAAGTAGAGTTTCATAAGAGAAAAATATTATATAAATTCAATTATATAAAAAATGAAATTAAATTAAATAATTTAATTTAAAATTTTAAAAATCATGCTTGAGCCGTGTGCGGTGAAAATTGCATGCACGGTTCTTAGGAGGGGAAAGAGAGTGATCTCCTACCTATTCCGACCACAGCACTTTGCTAAGAAATAATTCTGTGTATAAGGTGTGATGCCTGCCCAATGCTTAAAGCTAACTAATGGTAACTATGTAGATAAAATATAATATATTATATTTTAAAAATAATGGTAAGTCATAGGAAACTCTAGTGAATGGCGGCCTTATCTATAAGGGTTATAATATTATAATATATATACATATATATTAGGTTAGGGCTCTTAAAAATTTTAGTTAAATGTTAAGATCCTTTTTTTGATTTTTTTTTTCAGTTCTAATAAATTAGTTAACCTTTTCTAGGAATAAGTTAATTAATTTATTATGTGATTATTAACAGGAATAAATAAATAATTTTATGTTTGATGCTAATTATAAATTTTGATTAGGAGGATTTGTGGAAGGAGAAGGTTCTTTGGTTATTTCTATAATAAAACAAGATAAGGCAATATATGGTATTTTATTACAACCCGAATTTAACGTTGCTCAACATGTAAATGGAGGCTACCCTTAAATATATTGAGAAAATTTTATTTAATAATAAAAGATAAATATGTAAAAAATCAGGTTCTTCTAATGTTTGAGTATATACCCTTAAAGGTATAAAGAATTTAAACAAATATTTGATACCTTTTTTTATACAATATGTCATCCCTTATTCTTCAAAATATAAAAACAAAGAATTTGATAAATTTATTTTTATTTTAGAGAAATTAAGAAAGACATCTAAATTTGAAAAAGAAGAATTCATTGATATTGTAAAATTAGTATATGATTTGAATCCAGAAGGTAAAGGTAAGAAAAGGAAACGAACTTTATCTGAAGTTATAGATATTATAGAACAGAAGAATATTAATAAGTAAGATTTTTTTTCTATTAAGAAATGTTAATATTCCCTAGAGACCAAATACTAAACAGTAATACCTTTTATAGGAGTATTGAAGAAATGGTCCAAAAAAATAAGAATAGTTTTTATTTTTTTATTATTTTTTATTTTTTTTTTGCCTAAGGTAGCGAAATGCCTTGGCCATTAAATGTGGTCTTGCATGAATGGCGTAATGATACAACAGCTGTCTCCGCGGTAGACTCAGTGAAATTGGAATGGTCGTTAAGATACGATCTACACCTATAGATAGACGGGAGTGCGACCAGAAAAGTTTATTTATATAATGTGGAGAATACCCACCAAGATATTCTTTTCTTCGAGCTTAAAGTAGCATGCGAAGGGAGTAATTCGTTCGTGTGAAGCCTACTTAAGTCCTTTATGAATTGTACATATAATAAAAATGTTTTTATATGCGTGAAGGAATATAAGCTAAATTTTTAAGGATAACGTAAGTGAATCTATGATTGAAGCGCTTTAAGGGTAAAATAAATTGATAGAAATTAGGTGTTTCCGTACTTAATTTAAGAATCGAAAATCAATTAGCGTATAGTAGGATCCTAATGAAATTATTAAAGTGTATAAATAAAAACTGGGTAAACCCGATAAGATCCTTTTCTTAATATATTATAAATTAGTAAAGGTAGTACATATGTAAATATTGTATAATTCTTAGCGGGTATAGGATATCTTAAAAAGCGAAAGTTAATCAGTAATAAGATTAAATATATTATAATAAAATAGTATTGTTGCTTTACTATTATTTATTATAATTAATCTGAAAAGATGCTTACTTAAGATAGGTGTTAAGTTCTATTTAATATAATTAGTATTTAATAAAAAAAATGTTATTCATTGTATATTTAATGTATTTAATAATTTTTTCTATTTTAAGTATTTATGTAAAAGATGTGAGATGTATAAAAAGCATAAATAAATATAAATATATTTATAACTAAATAAATATAATGAATAATAACAATATTAGAATTGATAAGAATTTATATCATAATAAAGAGTATATTGAAGAAAAAAAATATACCAAAGAAAATCAAGACCCTGTTATATATCCTTGATATATAACAGGGATGTGTGATGGTGAAGGTTCATTTCAAATTACTATACAAGATATGAAAGGTTTGGGTATAACAGGTTATAAACCATTTTTAGAATTTAAAATTACTCAGAAAAAAAGTTCAAGTAGAATTTTATATGGATTTAAGAAATATTTTAATTGTGGTAGAGTAAATATAGATAATAGGAAGACAGATACTTTAAAATACGTTGTTACAAGAAATAAAGATTTGTTTAACAAAATTATACCCCATTTTGATAGGTATATCTTAAAAACTTCAAAATATCTAGATTACATAAATTTTAGAACTGCTGTCTTTATTATGAGAGATAAGAAACATTTTACAAAAGAAGGAATTAGTTTATTAAGAGATATTAAAGAAAAAATGAATAAAGCTAGATCTTTTGAAGATAGATTTAATCATTGTTGAAATAATAAAATTAAACTTGAACCCGAATGAATTCAAGGATTTGTAGATGGGGAAGGATCATTTCAATGCGAAATATATAAGTCTAAAAGAAATAATGCTCTTATACAAATTAATTTTTCTTTACAAGTAAAACAAAATAATCATGACGTAGCTATATTATACGCAATTAAAGATTTTTTCAAAAGTGGCTACTTAAAACCTAAATATAATATAAAAAATATAGAAGAAATTTTAAAGCTTTCTCGAACAACAACAACATACTGAACAAGAGATTATATTAATGTAATTAATTTTTTTAATAAATATCCTTTATTTACTAAAAAAAGACTTGATTTATTAGATTGAAAACGTTTAATTCTTTTAAAAATGAATAAGGCGTATTTAGATGAAAAAGGGTTAAATTTAATGATAAAGATAAAAAATAATATGAATAATGGTCGAATTATATAATTGTATATGATATATTTTATTTAATAAACTTAATGCTTGAGCTGTATGCAATGAAAGTTGCACGTACAGTTCTTAGAGGGGGAAAATCTCGTAAGAGAAAGACCTATCTCAACAGACCCTAGCAGCTTTACTGCTTTTAGTTATAAAAATTTATAATTAATTTATTTCTTTATATTTTGAATAAAATTACTTTTATTTATTATAAAGGTCGAGTATATGGATATTAATTTATTAATTTGATATATATATAATTGGTATATTTTATAAAATATACTATTCAAAAAAATATATATATAAGTGATTAATATAATTATTAATAATATAATATATATTTATTTAAAATTTATATTATAAATTTTAAATAAAATTTAATGGGCTTATAACGAAATAAATAATTATAAATTATATGTAAATATTGATAATAGAAATGTTATAAAGTAAAATTTTTTATGTAAAAAGAAAAATTTATTAATAAAAGTATAATAAATATTTATTATACTTTATTGTCGATTAATCATGACTAAATGGTAGTTTATGTGGGGCGCAGTTCCCAAAAATAGTATCTGGGAAGTCTAATAACAAATAGCAAAATTATCATAACAGTTAATTAATTTAAATGTAATGTCATATAAAATCTTAATCTAAGATTTTATATAGATTGTAAGCAAATTAACTGATTACATATATTTATTATGTATATGTAAATGATCACAATTAAAATTATATAATATTATATAATTTTAATTGTTACAAATTTTGGGTAATACTGGATTAAGTGTGAGGTACGTTTCACTCAGACGGAACTGAAAATCTGTATTTTATAGAATAGGTAAAATAGTAAATTTATTCTAATAATAAATTGTATTTTTAAATTCCTATAAATAATATTATTATATATTGTATGATATTTTCATATGATATGGAATATATATTGATAAGATATCTAAAGTTTAATGGCAAATAGCGTGCCTAACTGTGAGACAGACAAGTCATACAGACACGTAAGTGGGGCATAGTGACCAAAGGCACATATAAGGATTGATGGCCTTGATTAACGGATTAAAGTTACGCTAGGGATTCAATTATTA
>Ga0335078_10011403_pt1 | contig 13179 bp, 13 predicted proteins | sample Lox_Sample_32_FD_206711 | JGI IMG/M metagenome (GOLD analysis project Ga0335078, IMG submission 206711) | Soil microbial communities from Loxahatchee National Wildlife Refuge, Florida, United States - Lox_Sample_3.2 | ecosystem: Environmental > Terrestrial > Soil > Wetlands | place: USA... | reverse complement strand
AAATACGCGCCGGCCTTGCCGAAATGGCGCTCCAGGAACTCCAGCGATTGCCGGCGCAGGTCGAAGCCCGTCACGATGCCGAGTTGGTTCATCTTGGCGCGGGTCACAGGGCCAATCCCGTGGAAGCGGCCAATTTCGAGCGTCTCGACGAAACTCGGCCCCAGCTGCGGCGTGATGACGAAGAGTCCGTCGGGCTTACGGTGATCCGAGGCGATCTTGGCCAGGAACTTGTTGTAGGAGACCCCGGCCGAAGCGGTGAGGCCTGTTTCAGCGCGGATACTTTCGCGAATTTCCTCGGCGATGCGCGTCGCCGAAGCGATCTGCTTCCTGTTCTCGGTCACGTCGAGATAGGCCTCGTCAAGCGACAAGGGTTCGACGAGCGGCGTATAGGCGGCAAAGATCGCCCGAATCTGGCGCGAGACGTCGCGATAGACCTCGAAGCGCGGCGCGACGAAGAGGAGCTCGGGACATTTGCGGCGCGCCGTGACCGAAGGCATCGCCGATCGCACGCCAAAGGCCCGCGCCTCATAGCTCGCGGCCGCGACCACGCCGCGCTCGCGCGCGCCCCCCACCGCTACGGGCTTGCCGCGCAGCTCAGGATTGTCGCGCTGTTCGACCGACGCATAGAAGGCGTCCATGTCGATATGAATGATCTTACGCGGCCTTGCGACCGCCCCGGCACCGGGGACAGGCTCGCCCAACGTCGTCGATGCGCGCATCTCCGGCGCGTCGCAGCGTCAATGCATGTCCATGATCGGCAGCTCCACCTCGCGCACCGCGCCGCCGCGCGAGAGCGTCAGGCGCCGCTTGTCGCCGGGCTTTCCATGCAGCGCGGCGAGCACCGCTCCGCGCGGCGCGCCCGTCGCCGCGAGCTGCCCGATCGCCACGAGCTCGTCGCCAACCTCGACGCCCTCCACCGGCGGCTGGTCTCCCGCCTTCGGCAGACCGCCGACGAGATAGCGGGAGTCCTTGCGCACGAGCGTGAGCGCGACGCTGTCGAGATCGCGCGTATCGGGACCCGAAACGGGATTCCAGTAAGACATGCGGTTGGGGTAGTCGATCGTGAGCTGATAACGCTCCAACACATTGGCGCCGAGCCAACCGACGACCGGGCCCGGCGCCGATTTCTGCCATTTGTCCCAGAAGAGGTCGCCCGTCAGCACATCGACCCAGCCCGCGAGATAAGGCGCCGAGCCGAGCACGCCCACGTCCTTGATTTCGAGCGCGCCGAGCCGGAGCGACGGAATGCGTGCGACGGTGCCCCGCTTCTCGAAATTGAAATCGAGCATGTTGTAGTTCGCCGCGCCCATGGCCCCCTCGGCCCGCCGCCACTCGGGATGCGCCGTAAGCCAGGGACTGAGCACGCTGCCGCGCATCCAGCTGAAGCCGCTGCCGGCGTCGATGACGAAGGGGTAACTGCGCCCGTCGACGGTGATTTGCACGGCGGCGAGCCCGGTCTCCGGATTAAGCGCGATCGGAACCTCCGTCCCCTGCGGCCGGGGGCCCTCGGCGACGCTCAGCGATAAAGTGCGCGTCTTGTAGTTCAGCGTCAGCCGATAGCCGAGAAACAGGCTCGCCGGCAGCATCGCCTCGACTTTGTGGGGGCCAAAATATTGGGAAAAGGCGAAGAAATCCGTGCTATCGCCATCGTCGCGCACGCTCTTCGGGTCGGCTTCGATCTCGGTGTTCCCGACCAGGAGCCGCAGCGGCTGGCCCGCGCCGATTCCAAGCTCGGCGTAGAGCCCCTTGGTCAGGATCGGCGCCTGCATGCCCATGTTGAACCAGGCGAGCGCGCGACGCGTCCCCCCGTCGGGCGTGCGGAAGCTTGCGGCGACGAGGATGCGGCCGGCGTCGAGCTCGAAGCGCAGGGAGTGGGGCGGCGTCTTTTCGGCGGGAGGCGCGTGCGTCTTCGCGGCGGCGACGAAGGCGACGAGACAGAGCAGCGTCACGAACGGCGGCAGCAGCCGTCGAAATGGGGGCATCAGCGCGTTTCTCCCGCGGAAGGCCGGGCTCGGCCGATTTGTAGCGCCTTTGCGGTTTTTTTGCAGCGAACCCGGCGCAGGCCGCGAAGTTGTTTTCGGGCGGGACGAAATATATGCGTTGTGTTCGGTTTCCGCGAGGGTCTTGGGGCACGAATGAAGGCGTTACTCATCGGATCGGGCGGCCGAGAGCACGCCATCGCCAACGCGCTCGTCAAGAGCCCGAGACTCGATCGTCTTTTCGTCGCTCCCGGCAACCCCGGAACGGCGAGGATCGCCGCGAGCGTCGCGCTCGACGCGAGGGATCATCGCGCGGTCGTCGCCTTTTGCCGCTCGAATGACATCGGCCTTGTCGTCGTCGGGCCGGAGCAGCCCCTCGTCGAGGGTCTCGTCGACGCGCTGAACGAGGCGAATGTCCTGGCCTTCGGCCCGAGCCGCCTGGCCGCGAGGCTCGAAGGCTCGAAAGGCTTCACCAAGGACCTCTGTCGCGCGGCAGGAATCCCAACGGCGGATTATGCGCGTTTCGGTAAGGAGAGGGCGGCGCTCGCCTATCTTCGCGCCAAAGGGGCGCCGATCGTCCTCAAGTGCGACGGGCTCGCGGCCGGCAAAGGCGTCGTCGTGGCTAAAAGCCTCGAGGAAGCCGAGGCCGCGTTGCGCGCGCTGTTTGCGACGGAGCTCGGCGCGAGCGTCGTCATCGAGGAATTCCTCGAAGGCGAGGAGGCCTCCTTCTTCGCGCTCTGCGACGGCAAGCGGGCGCTCCCTTTCGCCTCGGCGCAGGACCATAAGCGCGTCGGCGAGGGAGAAACGGGCCCGAACACTGGCGGCATGGGAGCCTATTCGCCGGCGCGTGTGCTGACGGAGGCGCTCCAAGCCGAGGTCATGTCGCGCATCGTGGAACCGACGCTTGAGGCGATGCGCGCGATGGGGGCGCCCTATCGCGGCGTGCTCTATGCCGGATTGATGCTGACGAAGGAAGGGCCGAAGCTGATCGAGTATAACTGCCGCTTCGGCGACCCCGAGACGCAGGTCATCTTGCCGCGTCTGGAGGACGATCTCCTCGCGCTGATGCTCGCGTCCGCCGAAGGCGCGCTGCCCGCGCTCACGCCGCGCTTCTCTCCGCGCACGGCGTTGACTGTCGTGCTCGCGGCGCAGGGCTATCCCGGAACGCCTAAGACAGGGACGCTCATCGAAGGTCTCGAAGAGGCCGAGGCTATGCCGCATATTCTCGTGACCCACGCCGGAACGCGCCGTGACGGCGCGCGTCTCCTGTCAGCGGGCGGACGCGTGCTCAACGTGACCGCGCTCGCCGATACGGTCACGCAGGCGCGCGAGCGCGCCTATCAGGCGGTCGATCGCATCCGCTGGCCCGAGGGATTTTACCGGCGCGACATCGGCTGGCGCGAGATCGCGCGCGAAGGCGCAGGCTTGCCGACCGAGAACTCCCCACGGCTTCCCGTAGCGAAGCCGCCGATTATGTAGTGAGTGGCTTCTGCGACTCCTGAGAGCGCCGACGGCGCGCCTGAAGAAACCGGAGAAGGGTGGAGCTATTTTTCTATCAAATTAATAGGATACAAAAGGAACGCGTTGAGCCGCGGCGGACTTTGAAGCGGAGGGAAAGGAATGCGGATCGATCCGATCGCGCTTGAGCTCGAATGGGCGGGATCGATCTCGCCCGCCCCGGATCTATTCGCGCCTTTTCGCGACGCCTCGCCCGATCGCCCTTTCGTCGTGGGCCAGCTTGGACAATCGCTCGACGGCCGCATCGCAACGCTGAGCGGGGAGTCGCGCGACATCAGCGGCGACTCCGCGCTGGTTCACCTGCATCGGATCAGGGCCCATGTCGATGCGGTCGTGGTCGGCGCCGGCACCATCGTCGCCGATGACCCGCGGCTTTCGGTTCGCCGGGTCGAAGGCAGGAATCCGGCGCGCGTCGTCATCGATCCCAGCGGAAAGCTCGATGAGCAGGGCAAATGGCTGGCGCAGGACGGCGCGCGGCGCATCCTCGTCACGGGGGCGGCCGAACCGGCCTGCGCCGCCGCGGAGGTCGTTCGCCTTGAGACGCAGTGCGGGGTCATTCCCCCCGTTGCGATCGTGGAGGCGCTCTTTGCGAGAGGCCTGAAACGGATTTTGGTCGAGGGGGGCGCGCGCACGCTCTCGGTCTTCATCGAGGCGAGGCTGCTGGACCGCCTTCATTTGCTGGTGGCGCCGATCATAATCGGCTCCGGGCGAAACGGGCTGGAGCTTTCGCCCATCGCGACGCTCGAGAGCGCGCTGAGACCGCGGGTTCAAGCCCATCTCCTGGAAGGGGGAGACGTTCTGTTCGACTGCGATTTTTCCGCGTATCGTCAGCGAATGAGCTAACTGGGGGATGCGCAGGAGTGGGACAGCAATATTCGCCGACTGCGAAAGCGCTGCACTGGGCCGTAGCGCTCATCGTCATCGGTCTCATTCCCGTCGGCCTGATCATGGCTGATCTCAAGCCAGGCCCCTTGCAGGACCGCCTCTTCGTCCTCCACGAGTCCTTTGGCGTCACCGTGCTCGCCCTGATGATCTTGCGCGTCGCGACGCGATGGCGCGGTCGGCCTGCGCCCTATCCCGGCCTCGAGCTGTGGGAACGTCGCCTTTCGACAGGCGTTCATCACGCGCTTTACGCGTTGCTGCTGGTCACGCCGGTCCTCGGATGGCTCGCGCTCTCGGCCTTCGGTCTTGGGCCCTCGTTCTTCGGCGTCGCCGAGCTCCCGCGCCTCCTGCCGAAGGACAAGCCTTTGTCCGATATTCTGTTTGACGTTCATGAGGCAGGCGCCCTTCTGATCGCCGGCCTCGCGACGCTGCATATCGCCGGCGCGCTGCGCCATGCGCTGGTGAAGAGCGACGATCTCATCTGGCGCATGCTGCCGGGGGTCTTTAGGAAGAAGAGCTAAGGGTTCTGAGGGCCCGACGGCGCTCGGCCAGCCCACTGCGCAAAAAGATCGACATGGCCGATTTCGCAAGCCGAGGCGTCGCGCCGCGAGGCGCGCCAGGCCGCAACGACCGAGGCCGGAACGAGGCCTGTTTCTGCTACCGCCGCAGCGGAGCCGTCGGCCAGCGCGCGGATCAAATTCCTTTCGGATGACCCTAGACGCCATGGACTTGACGCCGTCTCAACGGCGTAGCCCCAATTCTCCAATGCGTCTCGGAGCAGCGTAGCGGCGCGCGGCCCCGCGGCGGGGCCGAAACCTTTGTCGCGAGACTGATGGCTGCAGAAGGCCGCAAGCATCCTGGCGTCGGAGTCGCCGGCGGGCGACCAGCGCTCGACGCCGTCGTAAGACAGGACGGCGTAAAGCGGCAGCCGCCGCTGCGCGAGGGCCGCGCAAAAGCCGTCGATCCACGGGACCGAGACGAGGTCGAAAAAGGCCGCGGCGGTGACCAGATCGAGACGCCGCGCCAAAAGATCTTCATCGAAGCGCGCAAGATCGCTGCGCTCAAAAGTGATTTCGAGCCGTCGATTCGCTTTAAGCACCGTCAAGGGTTCCTGGCTCTCGACGCGATCGGCCCAGGCGATCAGCGCGGCGCGGGCGGCGACCAAAAGCTGCGGATCATGGTCGACGAGTCGCCAGCTCTGGCGGGGCGGCAGATGGAGCGCCTGCCCCCGCAGATTGGAGCCGGCGCCGCCGGCGAGATCGAGGACCCCGACATGCTCCCGGCCGGCGAAAGCGGCTTCAAAGCGCGCAAGCAGCCGCCGATTGCGCGCCGCATGGTCGGCGGATTCCCGCAGCGCAAGCCAATCGGCCGAAAAGCCGCTCATGCCGGGGCTTTCCGGACTTCGAGCGCAACGCCCGCGACAATCGCGGCCGTCTCCTCCCAGCGCGGCAAGTCTTGGCCGGCGCCCCACGACGCCTCAGCGAGCCTGGCGCGCAGGCTCTTGTCGCCGATCGCTCGACGTAAAGCCGCTGCGAGCGCCTCCACATTACCCGGCGCGACCTTGATGGACGCCGCATCGGGGACCGTCTCGGCGACGGCGCCGCCCGTCGCCGTCACGATCGGCAGGCCGCGGGCCAGCGCCTGGGCGAGCGCCATGCCATAGCCCTCATAGAAAGAGGCCGAGATAAACAAGTCGGCCTCGTCGAAGGCGCGCGCGAGGCGGCTTGGGTCTATCTCACCCGTGAGTTCGACGCGCCGCTCCAGGCCCTTCGCGGCGATGAGCGCGCGCAGGGCGACTGCGGTCGGCGGCGACTCCGACGCGCTGCCGACGATGCGCAAGCGCCAGTCTAGATCGCTGAGCGTCGAAAGCGCCTCGACCAGCAGATCGAAGGCCTTGCGCGGAATGAGCGCGCCGACGGCGAGCAGCGCCGGGGGGCTAGGTGAACCTCGCGCGCGCGGCGCGGGATCGACGCCGGGCGGCGCGACGGCAATTTTTTCGGCAGGGACGGAGAATTCCCTAGCCAACACCTCCCCCGTATGCGGGCTCGTGACGATTACGCGCGCGGCGAGCGCGAACGCTTCGGCTTCGCTCTCGCGCAGCCGCGTGGCGCGCTCGAGGCTGAGCCCGGTCTCCAAGCAGAGCGGATGGTGGCAGAGCGCGATCAGCGCCGCGTCGATGCGGCGGAGCGTCTCCGCGGGCAGGGCGCCGAATGCGAGTCCGTCGATCAGAACCGCGTCGCCCCTTTGCAACAGGCGTCCGATGGCCGCGAGACTCGCCTCAAGATCGGCCTCGCTCGGATCGGGAAAGCTTCCCGGCAGCGCGCAATGAACCGCCTCGACGCCCGCTCGGCCGAGTGTCGCGAGCAGCCTGCGATCATATTCATAGCCGCCGCTCTGGGTCTCGAGCGCGCCGGGGATCGCGAAGAGCAGCCGCGTCATCCGGCGACGGCGCCCTCGAACCAGGCGCGGGCCACATGCGACTCATGGAGCGTGACGCGGATGCGGGAGACGCCTTCGCCGCCGGGACCGAGAGCGCCGGAACGCGCGGCCGCCGCGATCGCCTCGAAGATGTGGCGCGAGAGAAACTCCGTCGTCGTCTGCTTGCCCGCGAGGGCTTCGAGCTCGTCAAGGTTGCGGTAGTTCAGCGGCTCCAGAACGCTTTTCAGCGTCGCATGGGCGCGGCCGATGTCGACGACGACGGCGTCCTCGGTCAGGCTTTCTCTAAAGAAGGCCACGTCGACGACGAAAGTCGCGCCGTGCAGCCGCTGCGCCGGCCCGAACAATTGCCCGCGGAAACTATGGGCGATCATGATGTGGTCGCGAACTTCGACGGCGTACACGGCGGTTTCCTCCAAGCCTCGTAGTCAGTAGCGTATCAGCGTTGCGAGGCCCGGGGCTCCGGGCGCAAGCAGACGCGGCAGCTCTCGCGGCGCCGTCTCGAAGGCGATCTCTTCGCTGATCAAGGAGTCGAGCAGCGGGTCGGCGAGCAGCGCCAGGGCCCTGTCGAGGCGGCGGGCATGAGGCCATCGCGGGCGGCGCGAGGGAGACACGTGACCCACCTGCGACGAAATCAGCCGCAGGCGCTTCGCGTGAAAGGCGCCGCCCAGCGGCGTCGGCGTTTCGCCTTCGCCGTGCCAACTCGTCTCGACGATCGTCGCCTCAAAGCCCGCTGAGGCCAAAGCGAGCGCGACGCCTTGCGCCGTGGCGCTCGCATGGAAAACGACATCGGCTTCGACGGGCTCGGGCTCAAACTCCTCAGCGAGCTGGAAGCGCGCGCCGAGCGCGCTTGCGATTTCCCTGCGCGCGGCCTCTTTGTCGACGACCAACACGTCCGCGCCCGGCAATCGCGCGGCGAGATAGGCGATGAGCAAGCCGAGAACACCGGCGCCGATAACGACGACGCTGTCGCCCGGCCCCGCGCCCGAGTCCCAAAGCGCGTTGAGCGCGGTCTCCATATTGGCGGCGAGCGGGGCGCGCCGCAGCGGCGTCGCGTCGGGGACAGGTCGCAGCGCGGCGAGCGGCGCGACGAAGCGATCCTGATGCGGGTGAAGGCAGAAGACCCCTCGGCCCCGCCAATCCGGCGGCCCCGCTTCGACAACGCCGGCGGCGCAATAGCCGTATTTCACCGGGAAAGGGAAATCGCCTTGCTGGAACGGCGCGCGCATACGCTGGCGCTCGCTGGCAGGCACCCGTCCTTCGAAAACCAGACGCTCCGTGCCTCGGCTGATCGCGCTCCAGCGCGTCGCGACGCGCGCCTCTTCCGGCAAGAGGTCCGGGAGAAGCTCATTTTGCAATTCGGCGACGCCCCGCGCCACGGACCACAGCGCGCGGGCGTTCACCGCCTGTCCCCGATGGGAATTCATCTCCGCCGACCTCTTGGCATGACCGTCTGGACTTCTTCCAATTCCTAAAATAGCAAAATTCCATGCATGGCCGCATCCCACCCATGACGCCGGCGGGCCTGCAAAGCCTCGCCGAGCTTAAGCGCCGTCGTCTTCTCGTGGCGGCCCTGAGCGGCGTCGTCTATCTGACGTTGCTTCTTTGGCTCGCCGCCATTCTCAGCGCCGGCGGTTGGAGCGTTCCGCGTGCCGCCATTGTCATCGCTTTTGCGATCGCCGCGCCCTGGAGCGTGCTCGGCGTCTCCAATGCGGCCCTGGGATTTTGGCTGCTGCATTGGCGCCGCGATGGGCTCGCGGCGGCCGCGCCCTTCGTGGCTTCCGCCGCGTCGGCCACGCCGCTGCAGAGCCGCACGGCGCTGCTGCTCACACTTCGCAATGAAGATCCGAGTCGTGCTTTCCAGCGCTTGCGCGCGATGCGGGGAAGTCTGGAAGCGACAGGCTTCGGAGAATGCTTCGCTTTCTTCGTCCTAAGCGACACGTCTGATCGTCGGGTCGCTTTCGAGGAAGAAGCCGAGGCGGAGCGTTGGCGCGGCGAGGATCCCGCGCTGGCGGACAGCCTCCATTATAGACGTCGCGCGAGCAATGAGGGTTACAAGGCGGGCAACATCCGCGACTTCGTCGAGCGCTGGGGCGGCGCCTTCGACTTCATGATCCCCCTCGACGCCGACAGCCTGATGGATGGCGAGACAATTTTGAATCTCGTGCGCATCGGCGAAGCCCATGCGGGAATCGGCATCGTGCAAACGCTCGTCGTCGGGGCGCCCTCGAATTCGGCTTTCGCGCGCATCTTCCAGTTCGGCATGCGTCACGGCATGCGCGCCTATACAATGGGAGCTGCTTGGTGGGCGGGCGACTGCGGACCTTTCTGGGGGCACAATGCGCTCATACGCGTGGCGCCCTTCGCAAAGCATTGCGTGCTGCCGAAACTCGATGATGATAGCCACATTCTCTCGCATGATCAGATCGAGGCGGCGCTGATGCGTCGCGCGGGTTTCGAGGTGCGCGTCCTGCCGATCGAAATCGGAAGCTACGAAGAAAATCCGCCGACGCTGATCGACTTCGTACGCCGCGAGCTGCGCTGGTGTCAGGGCAATATGCAATATGTCACATTGCTCGGCCTGCCGTACCTCGAGCCCATGAGCCGGTTTCAGCTGATCTGGGCGATCAGCATGTTCATCGGCGCGCCGGCCTCGACAGCGCTCGTCGCTCTTGCGGCGCTGCTGCCCGCCGTCGAAGACGTTTCGTCCCTTCCGGCAGCCTCTCTCAAGGCCCTTTATCTTACATTTCTCGGGGTCCATCTCGCGCCGAAGCTTGCGGGTTTCGCCGATGTCGCGCTCGCCCGCGACGGGCTCGCCCGTTACGGCGGCGCCGCGCGCTTTTGGCTTAGCGCGGCGATCGAGATCGCGAGCTCATTCGTCATCGGCGCGGTCACGAGCTTCAGCGCGACGATCTTTCTAGCCGGCCTCGCCTTCGATCACACGACCGGTTGGCCAGGACAGGCGCGTGACGCGCATGAGCTCAGCCTTCGTGAGACGGCATCCGCTTTTTGGCCGCATCTCACCTTCGGCGCCGCAGTCCTCGCGCTTGCGGGAATTACCGCGCCGTCGCTGGCGCTGTGGTCGGCGCCGCTCACGCTCGGACTGGTCGTCGCCATCCCTTTCGCGCTCGCGACCGCCGCGCCGGCGGCCGGCGCCTTCTTTCTGCGCAAAGGGCTTTGCGCGACACCGGAGGAAATCGCCGAGACGGAGATTTTGGGCCGGCTTCGACACCAGCGCGCGCTCTCGGGAATTGCCCAGATGCGCCGCGACGCAGCGAAGATGGGCTGAGGACGCGCAGCAAAAGCTTCATGCAAGATATTAACCGACTCTTGCGAACGCGCAGCGCGGAGCGAATGCTTTCCTCTTAGGGAGGCAGGGAGCGACCGCATTGTGGAAGACTTTAGGGAAGGCGACCCGAGCCTTGTTGTGACCGAGACGCGCTCCCCCTTTTCGACGGCGCAGGCGCTGGGGGACTCTTCCTGGCGCCGATGTTCAGGCAGGGCTTCTTCTCGCAGTCCGCGCCAGTCCACCCGCGCTGCTGCGACATTTCATCGTTCTCGATGGCGTCAGAGGCTTGTTCGCTCGCATTCGCTGCGCCAAACAGGAACGCCCAGGACAGGAACGCGGCGATCAACCAAAGGCCGGCAAGGAAGCGCCCGGTTGCAAAACAAAAAACCTCGAGGACGACACATATAGCAAGCGCAGGCAACACCATGCGCAGCTTTGAGGCGCGTCGCTCTCGCAACTCGGGGCTTGCTCGCCACTGCGTCGACATCGACAGTTCTTCGAGCTTGGGGCTGAGTCCCATGTCGCTTCCTCAGAATTTGTCGAGCCTGGATGGACCTTGCGGAGATGCCGAAAGGCCGAAAGCGTTAACGAATTTGGGAAGCGCAGGCAGGCTATCTTCGTCCCCCGGGACCTAGGCTCCAGCTCCGGCGAGGCAGGGCCGAGGAGCGAGATCTATCCCAAATTCGCGCGTGAATCAACTGTAGGTTGTATTTTATACGACCACAACGCAGCCTTGGCGGCGCAACGCGTAGCCGCAGGCGTCGCCAAGTCGTCCTGTCGGCGCGACGAATTCAAATGCGTCTTTTTATGGAAAGCGGATTCGATCTGCGAGGAATGTGTCTCACGAGAGAACTGAAGGGTTCCTTTGAGAGCGGGGGACCGCCGTCCGACTATCGCAGCGAAGTTTCGCTTTGACCTCCGCTAAGAGGGAGGGGCGGGTCGGGCCCGCCGTCGCGAAGTTGAAATCAAAGCCGACCCTAAAGACAGAGCCGCCAGCTTCCGCCGGCGGCTCCATACTTTCAGTCCCCGTCGCTCAGTAGGACGACTTTTTCGAGGACTCGGGCACCTTGCCCTCTGGGGTCGCCTTGTCGATCGCGATCGGCAGATATTCCGCCAGAAGTTCGCGCGCCTTATCGAAGTCCACGCCGGTCGCCTTGGCAAGCTCTCTCAGCTTGCTAACGCCAATCGCTTGACCGACTTCGACCGCGCTGATCGCCTCATTCTTGCCGGTGGAGACCCAAGAGTCGACTTGGCGACCGAAACCCGAAGACTGGAAGTCCTTGACGACGGCCTCGACGCCACCCCGTTTTTCGACGTATTCCTTAACCAGATTCAACGCTTCGGCGCCTATCACCCCGCCGAGGATCGCCTTAAGCCAGCTCATATTGCCCCCCATGCCTTCGATCTGAGAACGGAAGCGGCGTTTGCACCGCAGCATGGGGAAGATAGAGGCGTGGTTCCAAGCTTACAATCCCTCCACCGCATTGTCTCGGACCGGGAAACCGTCGATCCGCGACGCGCGGAGAGGCAAGCGGCGGGAGCAGAGCTTCAACATGCCCATCCTATCGCGGCGGTTGAGGGGCGCAGGAGCGGGGCGCGTCCCCAACGAGGGGGTTGGAACGGGCCTCGCATCGCGCCGCCTGAGATCTTCTCACAGCCGCCATATTCCGCCGCGCGCTTTCGACAACGCGATCCCCTTCGAGCCGGATTGACGATCGCATGACGCCCAGCGGAAGACGTTGCCGCGGAACGCGTCAAGCGTCGGTCGCTCGACCTTGCCTTCTTTGCGAGACGCGTTATTTGATTAAAGCACCTGCGCCGCATGTGTTCTGGAAATATAAATGACAAGCCAGAGTAACTCCTTAAGGAGTGCATAGCAATGTCCGATCTGGTCGCCATAGTCTATCCGAGCGAAGCCAAAGCCGAGGAGATGCGTCAAAAAATACTCGGCCTCCAGAAGGAATATTTGATTGAGATCGGCGACGCCGTTATCGCCGTCAAACAGACCGACGGCACGGTCAAGCTCAATCAGCTGTTCAGCACAACGGCGGCTGGAACCGCAACCGGAGGACTGTGGGGGCTGCTGGTCGGTCTGGTCTTCCTGAACCCGATATTGGGCGTCGCGCTCGGCGCCGCTTCGGGCGCCATCGCCGGCGCGCTGTCCGACTATGGGATCAACGACGATTTTATGAAGAAGCTCTCCGATTCTCTGCAACCCGGAAATGCGGCTTTGTTCCTCCTGATCAAGAAATTCACGGCCGACAAGGTCCTCGAAGCCTTGAAGGGAACGGGAGGAACGATTCTCAAGACGTCTCTCGACGACAGCAAGGAAAAGGCGTTACGTGAGGCGATCTCCGCCCATGCCTGATTTTCCCCTAGGCTAAAGATCGGACGGCGGCGCTCTGAATTATTGGGTGGACGCCGTCGTCCTAGAGCAGAAGACCCATAGTAGGTTTGGAATCCAGGTTATGCCTCCTCCAAGCCAGTTCGGAGTGGGAGTTCCTGTGCATGCTTTGCGACGAGTGACACCGCGCCGAGAATGACTTCTTGGAACGACGTCCCAGGACATGGGCGTCAAATTCGCTCGACTCGAATCAATTGCTGGCGAGGGTCTGAAAGCGGCCTTTACTTGCGTCGAAAGCGCGCGGGCGGCTTGACTCGAACAAGACCCAGCCATAGCTTCAAGGAGCCAAGTGTTTGGCTGCGGGAGGAATTACAAGATGACAAAAGAAACCATCCTTGAAGAAAACAAGCTTTCGCGCCGCGCGTTCTTGGCGGCGATCCTTGCGGGCGCGTCCGCGACGGCGTTTGCCGTCGGGCAGCCATCGGAGGCCGAAGCGCAGGAGCGGCAGTTTACCTCCTTCCATCACGAAGCCCGGGTTTCCCGCCCGGCTAGCGGCCGGCGTCATCGTCGCGTGGCGCGGGTCAGAAGGACAGGAAGGCCGCGTCCGCTCGAGAAGCCAGCCCAGTGACGATTTGAGGCGGGGCCGCAGCCCCGTCTCATCACTGCTTACGACTGCTGGCAGATCGCGCGTCGCTCGATCTGCCGACGCAGCCTGCGGGGATTAGACGAAA
>Ga0335078_10011402_pt1 | contig 13180 bp, 9 predicted proteins | sample Lox_Sample_32_FD_206711 | JGI IMG/M metagenome (GOLD analysis project Ga0335078, IMG submission 206711) | Soil microbial communities from Loxahatchee National Wildlife Refuge, Florida, United States - Lox_Sample_3.2 | ecosystem: Environmental > Terrestrial > Soil > Wetlands | place: USA: Florida... | reverse complement strand
GATCCCATGGTGGCCCTGCGCTATGAGTGAGCACTGTTGTGGCCCAGCCACGTTTCGGGCCTAGCGAACCTTTGCTACGGCTTTTTCTTGAATAGCCCACCGAGCGTCTTCCCCACATCCATAGGGGCTTTGCCTGCGTCCTTTGCGCCAGTTGCTCCCAATCCGCCCACACAGCCAAGTTGCGACTTGAACATGTTCGCCGCCGCTCCGCCGACATCGGGAATAAATTTCGGATCCGCCGTCGTGCCCTGAATCTGAAAGGGCACGGCCAGGCCACTCTTGCAGCCACCACCGCCGGTAGCTTTGCTCAGCAGTCCCCCAACGCTTGAAACCGGAGTCGCCGCCGTGCTGGCCGTTCCGCTCAGCGTGGCCACCATCTTGAAATCCAGGTTGTTCTTGGAATCGAGCGTCCCCGCGCCGGTTAACGTGCCAATGCCCTGAATCACCGCATCGAAATTGTCGGCTTTGATGCCTTCGGGCGCCACGCGCACATTCGACGTCAACTTTTCAATATCCATATCCTTGGTGGATTTGATGCCTGCCAGCGACGCCACCGAAGACAATTTCGATCCCAGATCGAATCCCGCCAACTGCCCATTGAAGAGCCCGATATTTCCGGTGGTAACGAGTTTGCTCGTAGGTCCGCTCGCGTCCAAATCCGCATTGAGGGTGCCTGCCTGTAGCGAAGCGCCCTTCGGCAGATTCACTCCCAGCGCCGGCAGAAACGCTTCCAGGTCCTTCGCCGGCATGTCCTTGGCATCCAGCTTGATCTTGACGCTGGTTGCGTCTCCCGCCGTTTCATACGTTCCGTTCAAATGCGCCGTCGCATTGCCGATTTTCACCGTCGAAGGATTCAGCACTCCCGTATTTTTCCGCAAATCATATTTCGTGTTGAAATTCACATCCACGGGAACTCCCGCCGGCGATCCGCCGGCAACCAGCAAAGCTTTCGAGAGTTTCGCGTTGCCCTTCAGTTCCGCTTCGCCGTTTTGGGATTCCAGGTTCGCGGTCAAATCCGCGATTCCACCCAATCCCGCCGCGGAATCAATGAATCCCGTTGACGCAAGATTAAGGCTTGTAATGTTGAGCTGCGCGCTGATCGGAGTCAGCGAAGTGTCTTGCTGGTCGATGGGCCCGGCGGTTCCATCCAGCTTGAATTTGCCTCCCGCGGGAAGGTCCGCCGTCACCGTCACCGGAAACTTCGAGGTCATCGACACGTTCGAAGCGGTGACGTTCACATGATCATAAGTGCTGCGTTTCTGGGAACTTGTGGAACCGACCGTAATGCGGCCATCGTCGAGCGTGAGCTTCTCGACAGAGAAGTCTGTCGGGGCCGCTGAAGACGGGGCACTGTTCGCGGGAGCTTGTGGAACGCTCGATTTGGAGGACGTTCCGCCAAGCGAGGAGTAATTCCACTGTCCGGCGGGATTGTGAATCAGCGTTACTTCGGGATTTTCGATCGCAACGCCGGTAACGTTCAGAGTCTTGCTAAAAATAAGCGGCATAATTTCGACGCCAACCTTCAGCGATTTGGCGGTGAGAAACGGTGACTGGCTGAACTTCGGATCGTCGGCAATGGACAAATTTTCAGCCGTAAGGGAACCGCCAATCAGCGACAAACTCAAACTGCCAAGTTGCACCTGCCGCCCAAGCGCCTGCGAAGCCTTTTGTTCGATGGTAGGACGGAATTTGTCCACCGGAATGAGGAACGGGACGATCACGAGGAGCAGAATCAGGACAACCAGCATGACCCCTAGGATACGAAGTGTGCGTTTCATGAGAGTCTCCAAATGGGGAGGGATGGCTGACGGCCAGACGAATGATAGCACGCCACGAAGCACCGGGAGCGGGCTCGGAAGGCGAGAAGAAGCGAGAAGCGCTCAGGCACCTCGCCAGTCTCGCCGTTGCTCACGTAATTGGGACTCTAACTATGCGCGTTGCAGCGGCGGCCTCCAGGCGTTATGGTAAGGAGCGAGCTGGAGGCACTACGTTGAATCTAAGGAACTGCAGCAGAGCGGCCGCTTTTTCAGTCGTTTTGTGTATCGCCGCAGTCGCAGCCTCGGGCCAGAGCGCGAAGCAAAGTTCGCTCGTCGAGCGCGTGGCGGACACCGGTTTCGTCCGCGTGGAGGCAGGAAGCTTCGCCTCGCTGGATGCGCGGCAGAAGGAGCTGGCCTACTGGCTGGTGCAAGCGTCCATTGCGATTGATCCGATTGCTTACGATCAGTTTTCGCGGTTCGGACTGCGCCAGAAACGGCTCCTCGAAGGAATCGTGACGCATTCCAGCGGAATCGATGCCGGCGTTGCGGGCAAGATCATGGAGTTCACGAAACTCTTCTGGGCCAACCGCGGAAACCACAACGAGCTCACATCGCAGAAATTCGTGCCGGCCTTCACGTTTGAGGAACTAAAACAAGCTGCACTTTTGGCGCTAAAGAACGGTGCATTTTCGGCTCCGAGCGGCGACCTGCCCGCCGTTAAGGATGCCACCCAGTTGGAGAAAGAACTGGAAGCCCTCCGCGCATCCCTCTTTGATCCCGGCTTCGAGCCTATGATTACCGCGAAAAGCCCAAGCGGCGGACTAGACGTCATACAAGCCAGCTCGAATACGTTCTACGAAGGCGTGACCCTGGCGGATTTGAAGGATTTTCACGACACCCATCCGCTGAATTCACGCGTCGTCAAGGGCAAGGACGGCGCGTTGCACGAAGAGATTTGTCGCGCGGGGACGCCGGACGGGAAGATCGCGCCCGGACTTTACGCAACTTATCTGAAGCGCGCGAATGAATACCTGGCGAAAGCGCAAAAGGTCGCCGATCCCGCTCAGGCTCGCGCTATCGCGGACCTGATTCGCTTCTACCAGACCGGTGACCCGGCAGACTGGCTGCAGTTCGGAACCGACTGGGTGCAGAACAACGCGACCGTCGATTTTCTCAATGGGTTCGTCGAGATTTACCGGGACGCAAGAGGCGCAAAGGGCAGTTCACAAAGTTTCGTCAGCGTTACCGACAAGCCCGTCACGGACACCATGGTCCGCCTAGGCAACAACGCCAACTACTTCGAAGAAAAAGCGCCCTGGGATGCCAAATACAAAAAGCAAGCGTTTAAGCCGCCTGTGGTCAAGGCGATTGAGACGCTCGTCGAAACCGGCGACTTCGCCGTCACCACCATTGGCGACAATCTGCCCAATGAAAACGAAATCCACGAAAAATACGGCACCAAGAACTTTCTATTCACGAGCAGCACCAGGGCGCTCAACAGCGCCGCCGGCCAAGCCGTCGACAGGGAGTTTGGCACCAGCAGCGAAGTCATCGAGCGCAGCAAAAAATACGGTGACGAGGCCGAAGACCTGATGACTGCGCTGCATGAAGTGATCGGGCACGGCTCGGGCAAGTTGAGCGACCGCTTAAAAGGCGGCTCCGAGCCGTACTTGAAGGAATATTTTTCAACCCTCGAGGAAGCGCGTGCCGATTTGAGCGCCCTGTGGAATGCCTGGGATCCCAAGCTGAAAGAACTGGGACTCGTGAGCAATCAGGACGAAGTCGCCAAAGCGATGTATGACCGCGCAGCCGTGGCGCCCCTGACGCAATTGCGCCGCATTCCCCGGGGCGACACCATCGAGGAAGACCACCAGCGGGACCGCCAACTCATTGTGAACTACATTCGCGCCAAAGTGGCCGGCGCCATCGAACAGTTCGACCGCGACGGGAAAACGTATGTCCAAGTGAAGGATTACGGGAAAATGCGCGAGGGCGTTGGAAGGTTGCTGGCGGAACTGATGCGCATCAAAGCCGAGGGCGACTACGACGCGATTAAGGCGCTCGTGGACGAGTATGCCGTGCACTTCGATCCCGCCCTGCGCGATCAGGTGGTCGCACGTTACAAAACGCTAAATATTCCGACGTACTGGGCCGGAATCAATGCGATGCTGACGGCCCATGCGGAAGCGAATGGGCACTTCGCAAACATCGCGATTAGCTACCCCACCGACCCGGCACAGCAATACCTGGCATACGGAGCGATGTACGACAAATCGCTAAGCACGACAGCTCAACGCGCAAAGGCCGCCGCTACTGGCAAATAGCAAGAGAAGGATCGATCCCCCGCCCTTTTGCGCTGTTTCCGCGCTCCCGCATGTCCGGCCTCCAACGGACACCTCACTTTTCCCGGAAACATTTCCTTCCTGGCCTGCGTCGTCTTTACAACAGTTCCCTTTGACCTTCTAGGGAGAGCAGCGTATCCTTATCTCTCTACTAGAAGCCAATAGGGAGAGGGTCCCATGCCCAAACAAAAGCCCGAGCTGCCGCAAGGCACGCTGGACATGCTCGTCCTGAAGGCCCTTTCGCTCGGCCCCATGCACGGCTACGGCGTCGGCCAGCGCATCGGCCAGCTTGCGGAAGAAATGCTCAAGGTTGAAGAGGGCACCCTGTATCCCGCGCTTTACCGCATCGAGCAACGCGGCTGGATCAAAAGCGAATGGGGGCTCTCGGACAACAACCGGCGAGCGCGTTTCTACAAATTAACGCGCGCCGGCCGCAAACAACTCGACGTAGAAGAGGCCAAATGGTCGCATCTTTCGTTGGCCGTCGCGAAAGTGCTGCGCACCGCTTGAAGGAACACCCATGGAATGGCTTGGGAAATTAGTGATGCGCGTGCGTGCGCTGTTGCACCGCGAAACAGTGCATGACGAAATCGCCGAAGAGTGGCAGTTCCATGTGGATTTGCGCACGGAAGAAAACATACGTCGCGGCATGGCGCCGGAAGAGGCCCGGCGAGACGCGGAACGGAGCTTTGGCAACAGCGGCTATTTCAAAGATGTGAGCTGGGACGTGCGAGGTGGAGGACTCATGGAGAAACTCTGGCAGGATTTCCGGTTTGGACTGCGCCAATTGCGCAAAAGCCCGGGCTTCACATTCGTCGCCTTGCTCTCGCTGGCGCTGGGCATTGGAGGCAACGCCGTCATTTTCAGCTTAGTCAGCACAATTTTACTGCGGCCGCTGCCTATTGCTCATCCGGAACAGGTTGTCGCCATCCATCAAGGTCGGCAAAACGATCCTTCTTACTCGCAGTCCATGTCTTATCCCAACTACAAAGACATCCGCGACCGCAACCAGGTCCTATCCGGCATGGCCGTTTACCGTTTTGATCCTCTGAGCCTGAGCCACAACGGAAACAACGAGCGCGTATGGGGCTACCTGGTCTCCGGGAACTATTTTGACGTTCTGGGCGTTCAGCCGCTTCTGGGCCGCACCTTTACCGCCGACGATGATCGCGCGCCGAATGCGCATCCCGTCGTTGTGCTCACGTACGCTTGCTGGCAAAAGCGCTTTGCTGGCCAACCAGAAATTGTCGGCTCTTCCCTTCAGATAAACAACCATCCCTTCGCCGTGATTGGCGTCGCTCCGCCGGGATTTACCGGAACAGAAAGCGTCTTCACTCCAGAGTTTTGGATCCCCAGCATGATGCAGGAATGGATCGAAACCAGCAGCGGGCTGGACTACCGCGGCGATGGCCAGTGGTTTCCGTTTGGCAGGTTGAAGTCCGGCACAACTGTCGAGCGTGCGCAAGCGCAGCTCAACACCGTCGCCGTACAACTCGGACGAGAATATCCAAATACCGACGCTGGCATGGCCCTGACCTTGACGCCTCCCGGACTTGTCTTACCCGAACTGCGCACGGCGGTAATCGCCTTCACCGGAGCGCTCATGCTGACCCTGCTGCTCGTGTTGCTGATTGCCTGCAGCAATCTCGCGAGCTTGCTTCTGGCACGCGCCACGCAACGCCGCCGGGAAATTGCCGTGCGCATGGCTATTGGCGCCACGCGCGCCCGGCTGGCCTGGCAATTGTTGACCGAAAGCTTGACCCTTTCTGTGATCGGCGCCGCTTTGGGGCTCGGTGTCGGCTATGCGCTTATCCAAGTGGCGCGGGCATCGCTCCCGCGCACCGACATCACGCTGACGCTCGACCTCCGGCTGGATTGGCGCGTAGCCGCTTTCGTGGCCGGGCTCGCCGTGTTGACGGGAATCGGCTTCGGCCTCGTGCCCGCGCTCCACGCCAGCAAGGCCGACGTTGTCTCGACGTTAAAAGAGGACATTGCTGGCGGGCGCAAAAAGGCTTGGCTGCGCAGCGTGCTCGTAACGCTTCAAATCACTCTGTCTTTCGTTTTGCTGATCACCGCGGGCCTGACGGTGAGGAGCCTTCAACACACGGAGATTCTCGGTCCCGGTTTTGACGAGAACAATGCTGTAACCTTGTCGGTCGACCTCGGCCTTCAGGGCTACGACGAAAAGCGTGGCGAGCTTTTCTACCAGCAGCTTGCCGACCGCGTTCGCGCGTTACCGGCCGTGCAGTCCGCGGGCTGGGCCGCCAGGCTGCCTCTGGCATTAGATCAGTCGACGACGGACGCCTGGCCCGAGGATCAACCACGGCCACGGGCACAGGAAACCCCCAGCGCTATCTACAACAGTGTCGGCCCGGACTATTTCGCCGCCATGAGAATTCCCATGGTTGCAGGCCGCGAATTTGCAGCGAGCGACACGGCCAACTCCGCAAGAGTGGTCATTGTCAATGAAGCGCTCGCACAACGCTTTTGGCCCGCCCAGGTCGCCCTTGGCAAACATCTGCACACCGGGAACTACGACACCGGCTCCGCGGAGATAGTCGGCGTGGCAAAGACCGGCAAGTACCAGAGCCTTGGGGAAATTCCCGAGCTCGTCGTCTATTATCCGCTCACGCAGATTTATCCCACCTCCGCGGCTCTCGTGGCACGCACCGAAGTCGATCCGGCAGCGGCAATCGCCAGCATCCGCGCGGAGGCGCAGAAGCTCGATGGCAACTTGCCGGTCTACGAGGCAAAAACCCTGAAACAGCATATGCGCCTGGCTCTCTTCCCACTGCACGCTGGCGCCGTCGTCGCTGGCAGCTTCGCCTTCCTCGCAATGATTCTCGCCGCCATCGGAATCTACGGAGTGATGGCGTACTCGGTCGGCCAGCGCACGCAAGAGATTGGTATTCGCATGGCCCTCGGTGCGCGCGCCGCGGACGTCTGGGCGATGGTCCTGAAACAAGGCCTGATTATCACTGCTGTCGGCATGGTCATCGGCTTGGTGTGCGCCATTGGGCTGTCCGGCGTCGTGGCCAGCTTGCTGTACGGCGTGAGCGCCACGGACCCCACCACCTATGTGGCCATTTCGCTGCTCCTTTCTGTTGTGGCACTGGCGGCCTGTTTCATTCCCGCCCGGCGCGCGACAAAGGTCGATCCCGTGCTTGCGATCCGAAACCTATGAGCGCCGGCGCAGCGTCGTCAAAAGTGTAGCCGCTGACAAGCGAGCAAGCATCAAAGACGGCGTAGTATCATTCACGCCGATGAAAAGCGCGGCTCAATTCTTCCTGGCAGGAGTGCTGTGTCTCGTTCTGGCTGGCGCTGCGGCCGCGCAGCAGAAACAGGCCACTCCCACTCTGCCCGACACCCCCAAAGCCAAGCCGAACCAGTCCGATCAAAACCAAGGCAAAAACCCCTTCGCGGCCTCGCTTGGGCTCGTTGCGAAAAGATCCTACGTTTATCCCGAGCTGGCAACCACGCCCGGACCGCTGACCTCGGGCCAAAAATTCGAGCTTTTCCTCAGCAAGAGCACTTCCCCTCCGCAGATTCTGAGCTCCGCGGTCGGCTCGGCTATCGGTCAAGCGCGCGACTCTCTCCCCGGCTATGGTCAGGAATGGAATGGCTACGCGAAGCGCTTCGGCTCCTCGCTGGCGAGCGGAGCCTCGAGCCACTTTTTTGGAACCTATCTGTTGCCGTCCATGCTGCACGAGGATCCGCGCTTTTTCGTGAAATGGAACGGCGGCTGGAAAGGCCGCGTCGGGCACGCCCTGCTGCGCGTGGTCGTTATTCGCACTGACACTGGCGGCCGAAAATTCAACATCCCGGGAACGCTTGGCCCGCTTTTGGCCGAAGGCTTGGCGAATGTTTATCTCCCTGACGGCGAGCGCACCGCAGGGAAGACCTTTCAGCGTTTTGGCCTCCGCATCGGTTGGGGCGCCGCCAATAACCTCGTGAAGGAATATTGGCCGACTATTTTCAAGGACTTGCGCATCGATCGCGTGGCGCCCGACCTGAAACCGGATGCCGCTCAGGCTCCGCCCGGGCAGTAGCCTTGCGAGGCCGCAACGCCCAATCGCCGTCATGTTCGCAATGATTCGAACGACGCGAACAACGGACAAAGGTGGCAACTCCAAAAGCGCCCGCTGCGAAACGCGTGGAACGTATTACAATGAGGATGTCCGGGGCTGTAGCTCAGATGGATAGAGCAGCAGTTTCCTAAACTGCTTGTCGGCGGTTCGAATCCGCCCAGCCCCACCACTTGGTCCCCCACAGTCGCGATAATTAAAGCGCTATAATCGGGTAAAATTTATCCTGTCTTAACTTTTGTGACCATCATCACCGCGAAAGTGCGAGAATGCTGCTACTAAGTTCCGGCTTGCAGTGCGTCTCCGCGGATTTGCACGGGCGGTCGGCCAAAAATCCGCGCGCAAAAACGAGGTGTCCGGATGAGTGATGCCCTGGGTATTCACAGGTTCCATTTTGCCTTCACTGTTACCTTCCACTACATCTTTCCGCAACTCACCATGGGCTTGGCGCTGCTGCTCCTCTACTTGAAGACCAAGGCGCTGCGCACCGGAGACGAACACTACAATCGCGCCGCGCGTTTCTGGGCGCGCATCTTCGGCATCAACTTCGCCATCGGCGTCGTCACCGGCATTCCCATGGAATTTCAGTTCGGCACCAACTGGGCGGCCTTCTCAAAAGCGGCCGGCGGAGTCATCGGCCAAACGCTCGCCATGGAAGGCGTCTTTTCCTTTTTTCTCGAATCCAGTTTCCTGGGGTTATTCCTCTTCGGCGAGAAAAAGCTCGGACGCCTCGGCCACTGGTGGTCGGCGTTCCTCGTGTGGCTCGGCTCCTGGCTTTCCGGCTACTTGATCGTCGCCACCGACGCCTGGATGCAGCATCCCACCGGGTATCGCATCACTCCGGGTGGCGAAATCGAATTGGCAAGTTTCTGGGGCTTGCTCCTCAACAAATGGGCCCTCTGGCAATATGCGCACAACATGCTCGGCGCGGTACAAACCGGCTGCTTCGTCATGGCTGCCGTCGGCGCCCTCTATCTGCTGACAAAGCGCCACGAATCCTACGGTCGGACCTTCGTCAAGGCCGGCGTGCTGGTCGGCGTCGTGGCCGCGCTCTTGCAGCTTTTCCCAACGGGCGACGCGCAAGGAAAATTGATTGCCGACAATCAGCCCGCCACCTTGGCGGCCATGGAGGGCCTCTTCCAGTCAGAAAACGGCGCGCCTCTCGCCATCTTGGGCCAGCCGGACGTACCCAACCGCCGGCTCGATAATCCCCTCGTCGTCCCGCAAATGCTTAGCTTTCTCACCTACAGAGAATGGTCCGCGCACGTACGCGGCCTGGACGACTTCCCGCAGGATACCTGGCCCGATCAAATTGCCCTTCTCTACTTCAGCTATCACGTCATGGTTGGCCTCGGCACCATCTTCATCGCCGTCATGGTGCTCGCGGCCTTCTTGTACTGGCGTGGAAAATTGTACGTCTCGCGCTGGATGCTCTGGATTCTCATGATCTGTGTCCCGTTGCCGTACATCGCCAACACCGCAGGCTGGATGACCGCGGAGCTCGGCCGCCAGCCCTGGCTCATCTACGGCCTCATGCGCACCGCGCACGGCATTTCCCCCAAAGTCGGCGCCGGCAATGCCTGGTTCACGCTCATCGGCTTCATGGGCATGTACGCCGTTCTGGCCATCCTCTGGCTCTTCCTGATTTATCGCGAAATTGAAAAGGGTCCGTCGCCCGACGACGAGTTGCGCAAAGAAGCAAAAATCCCGGTTGCGGCGGATTGAGGAGGACACCATGGGAACAATCTGGTTCTGCCTCGTGGCCATCATGATTGCCATGTACGTGCTGCTCGACGGTTTTGATCTCGGCGCCGGAGCGATTCATTTGCTCATCGCCAAAACGGATCAGGAGCGCCGTCAGGTGCTCGCCAGCATCGGCCCCGTCTGGGACGGCAATGAAGTGTGGCTGCTCGCTGCCGGCGGCACGCTCTATTTCGCGTTTCCCGCGCTCTACGCCAGCGGCTTCAGCGGATTTTATCTTCCCTTGATGATGGTGCTCTGGCTGCTCATTTTGCGCGGCACCTCCATCGAATTTCGCAATCACATCAAAAGCGCCGTCTGGGATCCCCTGTGGGATTTCCTCTTCTCCGCTTCGAGTTTGCTGCTGGCGGTCTTTTACGGAGCGGCCCTCGCCAACGTCGTGCGCGGCGTGCCGCTGGACGGCAGCGGCTACTTCTTCGAGCCGCTCTGGACCAATTTCGGGTTGGGTGACAATACTGGCATCCTCGATTGGTACACCATCCTCGTCGGCGTCCTCACGCTTCTCGTGCTCATGATGCACGGCGCATTGTGGGTGCAGCTGAAAACCACCGGAGCCTTGAGCGAGCGCGCGCGAAAACTCGCCTGGCAAGTCTGGTGGGGCGTTGTCATCCTGACCGCCCTCGTCACCGCCGTCAGCTTCTCCGTGCAACCGCAAATCAAGGAGAACTTCCTGACCTGGCCCGTTGGTTGGATTCTGCCATTGCTGGCCGTCGCGGGCCTGGCTGGGGTAGCCTTTGAATTGCGCAAGCGCGACGAACGCAAAGCCTTTTTCGCGTCCTGCCTCTACCTCGTGGGCATGCTCACCAGCGTCGTATTCGGCGTTTATCCTATGGTGCTGCCCGCGCGCAATCCGGCTTATTCGCTGACCATCGACGGCGCCAAGGCCGGTGCCTACGGCCTGAAAATTGGCGTGATCTGGTGGACCATCGGCATGCTTCTCGCCGCCGGTTATTTCACCTACCTATACCGCTCCTTCGCTGGCAAAGTGAACGTCGAGACCGATCCGCAGGAACACGGCCCAAGTTACTAACTTAGGTTCTGCTCCGGAATCCGGTTTAGCTTTATGCGCATCGTGATCGTGGGCGCGGGAGTCGTCGGCAGCTTCAACGCTGCGCGATTGAAGGACGCCGGGCAGGACGTAACCCTGCTCGCACGGGGACGCCGCCTCGCGGAACTGCGCGAACATGGCGTGGTTCTCGAAAACTTCCGAACCGGGCAGCGCACCATCACCCAGGTTCCGCTAGTGGAACGGCTTGAGCCGGAAGAGAACTACGATCTCACGCTGGTCATCCTGCGCAACAATCAGATTCCATCCGTCCTGCCAATGCTCGCGCAGAATCGCCGCATCCCAAGCGTGCTCTTCCTCGGCAACAACGCGAAGGGCCCACAAGACCTAATCGCAGCTCTAGGCCGCCAACGCGTGCTCATCGGCATGGCCAATGTAGGCGGCGCGCGTGACGGCTATGTCGTCCGCTATTTGTGGGCGCGCTGGATGCCGCTCATGTTCGGCGAGTTGGATGACGTCATCACCGCGCGCACCGACGCGATTGTGCGCATGTTCAAAAGCGCCGGCCTTCCCGCACGCTTCATCAAAAACGCAGATGCCTACCTCAAGACGCACGCCGCTGGTTTGCCGTCTCTCGCTGGTGCCGCTTACTTGGCTGGCGGCAATGTGCGCCAGCTTGCCCACACACCGCAAGCCCTGAAGCTCTACCTGTAAGCCTATCGCGAGGCGCTCCGAGCGCTGCGCGCCATCGGCGTGCCTTTGAAGCCCGCGGCCACTCGCCTAGTGGAGTGGCTCCCGCTGCCTCTCATATCACTCCTCATGCATCTGCTCCTCGATAGCCGCCTCGCGGCTATGGGCGCCCAGCCCCATCTGGATGCGGCCGCTGACGAAATGAAGGAACTCGCGGACGAACTCCGCGTCATTCTCCGCCAAGCCAGCTTGCCCTCCCCGGCAAGTGACATCCTCTTCGCGCAAGTTGACGTCCGTTTTGCGTGCGAGTCGGAGCCTCACGATGCGCGTTCCGCACAAAGCGCTTAAGTAGCAAGCGCGGCAGGACTCCTTCCCGACTCCCTACCGGGCTCTCAGAAAGGAAAGCACCCGTCGCAAGGACAGGAGTTGACGGATGGCGCGCTGCCGGGTAGCGTGAAAACGGAATGAATCGCAAGAAGTCCAAACGCGAGAGAGCGCTGGCATCGGCCGTCCTCGCACTCGTGACAATCACCTGCTTGCTCACGGCTCCGCTCTGTGCGCCGCTTTGTGCCGCGAAGACGTGCGCGCCCGCAGGCCGGGGCCATTGCCACGAGATGGCCGGCCAAGACGCGGGACAGGGAGTCCTTGCGCCAACCAAGCTCTGCGGGCGTTTCGAGCTATCCGCGGTATTGCCCAACGCCGACGAACAACTCTGGCATGCGCAACGACTGCGCAACGCGCCGATGCTCCTGGCAACCGGCGCGCCGCAAGCCGACGTTGTGTGCGCCATTCCGGAGCTGGAGCGAAGAAGCGTTCAGAGCGTTCCTTTAGAAACGCCAACCCCTGCTCGGGAATCCACCGTTCTACGCTTCTGAGCCCTGCTTCCAACCAATATCCAAACCAACTGTCAAGTCCCGACACTCGGGAAGCTTCCTTTGCACAAGAGTGCGGCCCAGGACGTTGACGCACGCAGCGCGCTGACACAATTCCTTTTTTTTGCTGACGAAAAGCGGAGGAACCGATGAGCGGTACACGAAGACGATTCTTTCAAAATGCGGCCTTCTTTGGCGCGGGGTTTCTAACCCTCACCGAAGCGCTCCGCGCCAATCCGCAAAGCGATCCGCAGAAGGCGCGCGAAATTGAAGAAGGCCGCCATCACAGCCCCTACGGCGTTCCCAAAAAGAAAGTCGAGCCTCCGCCTGGGCCCGAGCCTTACTTGCCCATGCTCACTCCCGACCTACCCGATCTTCCCTTCGAACTCGACTCCGGCGTCAAAGTCTTTCGTCTGACCGCCGAACCCGTCAAACGCAAAATCGCGCCGTTCAAAACCATCGACGCGTGGGGCTACAACGGAAGCTGCCCCGGCCCGACGATTCAAGTCCAGCAGGGCGAACGCGTCCGCGTCATCTTCGAAAATAAATTGCCGGAGTCCACTTCTCTGCACTGGCACGGCCTCGAAGTGCCCATTGAGCAGGATGGCGTGCCCTGGATCAGCCAGAAGCCGGTCGCGCCGGGCGAGAAATACGTCTACGAGTTCAC
>Ga0335078_10011401_pt1 | contig 13180 bp, 8 predicted proteins | sample Lox_Sample_32_FD_206711 | JGI IMG/M metagenome (GOLD analysis project Ga0335078, IMG submission 206711) | Soil microbial communities from Loxahatchee National Wildlife Refuge, Florida, United States - Lox_Sample_3.2 | ecosystem: Environmental > Terrestrial > Soil > Wetlands | place: USA: Florida... | reverse complement strand
TGATCAAGAAACTGGTGGAGTTGATCGAGAAGAGAATCGGCGAACTCAAGTTATTCGCCGATCCGCAGCGGGAAGCGGAGCATTTGATTCAGGTCACGGTGTATGCCACGGCGCTGGCCATGAATTATATGACCAGAGGAAAGTTCGTGCACCCGTGACAGGCTGGGGGTCAAAATGAGTGGTGCGAAGCTGAAAGTGGCGGTGCTGTACGACGTCTGGGGAGACGACGCCGTGACGCCCGAGATAGTTGAGCAAAAACTGTCCTCGAAGAAGAAAAAGAAGAAGAAACCGCAAAGCAAGAGCAAGCGGGAGAAAGAAGACCGGGAAGAAATCTTTGAGGCGCTGGAAAAACTTGGGCACGAGCCCTTTTACCAGGTGCTGGATGGAACCCAGCCCTGCCTGACGGCGCTGGCGAAGTGTGGAGCCGACCTGGTGTTCAATCTGACCGAATCCTTCGCCGGCGATGACACCAAGGAAATGAACGTGGCCGCCTACATGGACCTGCTGGGAATCCACTACACCGGCGGCGGACCGCACGCGCATTTTCTGGCGCAGGACAAAGCCACGGCCAAGAAAATGTTTGCCTTTCACGGTATCAAAACGCCTTTCTTTGCGACTGCATACCGCGGGCGCATCGAGCACGCTCACGATGTGTCTTTCCCGCTGATCGTGAAACCGATGTGGGAGGACGGCTCGATCGGGATTGACGCAGCGTCGGTGGTGAGCAGCGTGAAAGAGCTGATGGAGCGGGTGGAATACATTCAGAATGAGTTTGATTCGCCGGCGCTGATCGAGGAATACATCGAAGGCCGGGAAATGTATGTCGGAGTTCTGGGCAGCTATGAAAGAGCACAGGCGCTGCCGCTGGTGGAGCTCGATTTGTCGCGGCTGCCGGAGGGTACTCCCAAGATTGCCAGCTACGATGTGAAGTTCGAGAAAGATACCCAGGCACACAAACTGACCAAATCCTATCTCGTCGACGATCTGGATGAAAAGACCACCGCCCGCGTGCAGGCGGTTGGACTGGCCGCGTATCAGGCAGTCAAATTGCGCGATTACGGGCGCATTGATATGCGGCTGACGCCGAAGGGCGAAGTGTACGTGATTGAGGCCAATCCGAATCCGTGGCTTTCGAGCAAGCAGGAGTTTGCCATGGCGGCGAAGGCCTCGGGCCGTTCCTACACCGATCTCATCGGCGAGATCGTGGAACTGGCCATGGGGAGATACGCTCCGGGATCCGGCGCAGAGAGCTCGTCTTAAGCTAGGCTGACCTTTGCAGAGCCGGGGCAATCATCGCCGCGCGCTTTCTCATCAGCTCCACAATTCGGTGCTTCACGTAGCCATCTTCGGTGAGATGTGCCGACGCCGTATCTTCCAACTTCGGCACCACCATACGGTCAATGGCCCGCCGGCTGGCAAAATCAGGATCCAGAGCAGAACAAAAGCGGCACTCGCGAACGTTTCGTGTGTCACTGTGCTCAGACCTGCGATGGAATCGGTCCATGGGGGGCTGGTCTCCTTGGATAAAGTAAGAATAAATAAGAAGCCATGTATACATGAAGGAGGAACGACGGGCAACGTGGAGGCTGTGAATGCCTGTGGAAAAGTTGGGTGATCAGCTTGATTCTCTCCCCTTGCTGTGCGCGACTGTACAGAACATCCCAAAAACGAACATTTAGGTTTGTTTGAATGTGTCATTTATCCATTGAAATCAATAGGTTAGCAGGCGATCGTGCGGCAGAAGAATTGCGACGGTGGGGATGAGCAGTGTCTCCCAGGGGGCCGGAATGCAATCGCTCATGCAGGACTTTCGTTACGGATTGCGGGTTCTAGGAAAAACGCCGGGATTTACGGGGATCGCGGTGCTGACTCTGGCGCTGGGAATCGGTGCGAATACGGCGATTTTCAGCATCGTGAATACGGTGTTGCTGCGGCCGTTGCCTTTTCAGGATTCTCAGCGGCTGGTGGCCCTCGGAATCTCCGACACTCGCGACAGTCCGGCGATTCCCAGGGAAGCCGTCTCCTATCCCGACGTCATGGATGTTCGCGCTCGCAATCATTCCTTCCAGGAAATTTCTGTCTATAGCGACAGCGACTCTTCCCTGACCGGGATCGGCGAACCGTTGCACGTCAACGTTGAAAACGTTTCGGCCAATATTTTCCGGTTGCTGGGAACGCGGCCGGCGCTGGGCCGGGCTTTCCTCGAACCCGAAGACGCGCCCGGTCATCACGTGGCGATTCTCAGTGACGCGTTCTGGCGGGCGCATTGCAATGCTGACCCGGCCGCGATCGGGCGGGCTCTGAGCCTCAACGGTCGCGCCTACACGGTGGTGGGCGTGATGCCGCGAGGCTTCCAGTTTCCCGTGCAGGCAGAAGCGCGGGACCTGTGGGTCACATTCTCACGGCAGGCTGAGGTCGACGACCCCAAGGACAAGCCCAGGACCGAGCAGCGCGGGAACCATTCTTTTCAGGCCATCGCGCGGCTCAAACCTGACGCGACCCTCGCCCAGGCGAACGCCGATCTGGCTTCGATTTCGCATGCCCTGGCCGCGGAATATCCCGCCAGCAACGCGTATGTCAGTATCGGAGTGACATCAGAACTCGATTCCCTGGTGGGCGACACTCGCGAGCCGCTGCTGATTCTTTTTGGTGCGGTCGGGTTGGTGCTGCTGATCGCGTGCGCCAACGTCGCCAACCTGTTGCTGGCGCGCAGCATGAGCCGGGGACGTGAGATCGCCATCCGCGCCGCGCTCGGCGCAGGCCGAGGCAGCATCATGCGCCAGTTGATTGTGGAGTCGTTACTGCTGTCGCTTACTGGCGCTGCGCTTGGTATTGGCGCGGCGAAATGGGCGCTCTCCGCAATTTTACGGCTGTATCCCGATAACCTTCCTCGCGCCGCGCAGATTGGAATCGACTACCGCGTACTGCTCTTCACCGCTGGCTTGGCTATACTGACCGGCATTGTCTTTGGCCTGGCGCCTGCTTCGCAGGTTTCGAAGCCAAATTTGACCGAGGCCATGCGTGACGGCGGACGCGGTTCCACAACCGGGGCTGGACACAACCGGCTGCGCTCCGGGCTGGTGATTGCGGAGACGGCTGTGGGTATCGTGCTGCTGGCGGGCGCAGGCTTGCTGATCCGCAGCCTGAATCGCTTAGCCCATGCCGATCTTGGCTTCAATCCCGAGCACGTGTTAACTGCCACATTTGATCTCTCCGAAACTCGCTACAATCTCGATCAGCAAGATCAGTTTGTCCGCGAACTGATGACTCGTATTCGAGCCTTGCCGGGTGTGAGCGGCGCGGCCGGCGCGATGCCGCTGCCGCTGTACCAGGACCGCTGGGGCATTTCGTTCAACCTGCTCGATCATCCTGTTCCCGAGGCAAACGAGCCCGACGCCAACTTCTATGATGTAGTGCCGGGTTTTTTTGAGACCATGCAAATTCCGCTGCTGCGTGGCCGCACTTTCGATGAGCGTGACCAGCGCAACTCCGCGCCCGTCATGATCGTGACCCAGGAATTCGTGAAGAAATTCTTTCCCAACGAAGATCCCCTGGGCAGGCGGGTCAGAATCGGCGCCGGTGACGGCGCTGCGCGGGAGCGCTACAAGACGAGAGAAATTGTAGGCGTGGTCGGCGGTATCCGCACCAGCAAGCTCAGCGCCGCCCCGCCGCCGGCATACTACATTCCGCTGCCGCAGCTCGTGTGGGGCCCGCCGACTTTGGTGATTCGCTCCGCGATGGCTCCGGGTACGGTGGAGACTGAAGTCCGCAAAGTGCTGGCCGCCATGGATCCCGATGCGCCGCTGTACCAGGTGCGAACGATGGAAGATTACCTGGCGCTCGACCTCGGCCGGGCTCGCTTCCAAACCTTGCTGCTCAGCTTTTTTGCGGGGATTGCGCTGCTGCTCACCGCGGTTGGCCTCTATGGAGTGATGAGCTTCACCGTGCTGCAACGCACTCATGAAATCGGCATTCGGGTAGCCTTGGGTGCAGATCGCGCTGATGTTCTGCGAATGGTGCTGGGCAAGAGTCTTGCGCTCACCTGCGCCGGCTTGGTGATCGGAATGGTTGGCGCCAGCATGCTCACGCGATTGTTGGCGAACTTGTTGTACGAGGTGAAGCCGACGGATCCGGCGACGCTGCTGGCGGTTTCAGTGGTGCTGATCGCGGTGAGTGCGTTCGCAAGCTATATTCCAGCGCGGCGGGCGGCGAGAGTGGATCCGATGGTGGCCTTGCGCTACGAGTAGCTCCTGTTGCTGCCTCACTCAATAACTATATTGAACACCGTGGACGGACGGCTTTCGAATTGTCTCAATTGAACACCACCGTCTTGTTCCCATAAAGCAAAACCCGGTTCTCGATATGCCAACGCACACCCCGCGAAAGCACGACCTTCTCCAGGTCGCGGCCCTTTTGCAGCAAATCATCCAACGAATCGCGATGCGAGATGCGGACCACATCTTGCTCGATGATGGGACCGTCGTCGAGCACTTCGGTGACATAGTGACTGGTGGCGCCGATCAGTTTCACCCCGCGCGTGAAGGCCTGATGATAGGGTTTGGCACCGACAAACGCAGGCAAGAACGAATGATGGATGTTGATGATGCGCTGCGGAAAGCGTTGCACGAAATCGTTGGAAAGCACCTGCATGTAGCGGGCTAGAACCAGAAAGTCGAAGTTGTGACGGGTGATGAGATCGAGAATGCGGCGCTCGGCTTCGGGCTTGTTATCTTTGGTGACCGGAACGACGACAAAGGGGATCTGGTAGAAATCTGCAATCGGTTGATTGTCGGGATGGTTGGAGATGATCAACGGAATGTCGCAGACCAGTTCGCCGCTCTTGTGGCGGTAGAGCAAGTCGGCCAGGCAGTGGTCGTACTTGGAAACCAGGATGATCATGCGCGGCCGGTAGTCGGAGCGGGCCAACCGCCATTGCATCTTGAACTTTTCGGCAATCGGAGAAAAGTGTTGAGGGAAGTCGGCGAGGTCAATGTCGAAATTGGCGGGGTCAAATTCCACCCGCATCAGGAACAGGTTCGAGCCTTCATCGGCATGCTCGTCGGCGTGCAGGATGTTGCCGTTGTGGCGAAAGACGAAATCGGAAATGGCTGCGACCAGGCCTTTCTGGTCCGGGCAAGAAAGCAGGAGAATGGCGGAGGTTTTCATATCGCATCCTCCCGCTACTTCTTCAACGCTTTCACTATCTCCCTGGCGGCATTGGCACCTGAACCGCCGGTCAACCCCGCTCCGGGATGGGTTCCTGATCCGCACAAAAACAGATTCTTGATCGGCGTGTTGTACTTCGCCCAATCGAGCAGCGGACGCATGGTGAAGAACTGATCCAGCGCCAGTTCACCGTGGAAGATGTGGCCGTTGGTGAGTCCGTAGGTGTCTTCAAGATCCTGTGGGGTGATGATCTGATGGGTGAGGATCAAGTCGGGCAAATTCGGCGCGTAGCGCGTGAGCGTCTTGACCACCGTGTCGCCGAGCGCCACCCGCTGTTTTTCCCAGTCGCTGTTTTTCAGTTTGAACGGCGCGTACTGCATGTAGATCGACATCACATGCTTGCCCGCAGGCGCGAGTGAGGGATCGCTGATGGTGGGGATGACGACTTCCAGATAGGGTTGTTTCGAGAAATTACCGTACTTGGATTCGTCGAAGGCGCGCTCCAGATAGTCAATTTCCGGCGCGATGACAATGCGGCCGCCGAGCGCCGCGTCGTCGCTCACAGCCGTGAACTTCGGCAAGCCTGACAGCGCGAGATTTACTTTGGCCACGGTGCCGGGCATGCGGTAATGCTGAAGTTTCATCACGAAGTCCGGCGTCAGGTGCATGGGATCGACCAGCTTCAGCAATGTGCGCTTGGGGTCGGCGTTGGAAACGATCGCCCGCGCATTGATCTCCTCGCCATTCGAGAGCACCACGCCGCCGGCCACGCCGTTGCCCACGGTGACTTCGATGACCTCCACGTTAGTTCGAATCTCCGCGCCTGCTTGTGTGGCGGCAGCAGCCATGGCCTGCGTGATGGCGCCTGCGCCTCCCATCGCGAACGAGCCCAAGCCGGAAGCATGAGCGTCGCCGGCAGCGCGAATCAGAAGCACCAGGCTGGTACCCGCTGACCATGGACCCAGGAACGTTCCGAAAACTCCGCGCGCGGCGATGGTGGCGCGCAGCAGTTCAGTCTCGAAATACTCCGCCACCAGATCGGCAACCGCCATCGGTCCCCAGCGCAGCAGGCGGTACATGTCTTTCTTGCCCAGCTTGCGGATGGCGCGACCCGTCTGCAACATTCCCCAGAGATCGGTTTTGCTGGGGTGGTCAATGTCAGGCGGCGTGAGCGCCAGAGCTTCGGCGATCACCTTGCTGATTTTCGAAAGCGTCTGCTGAAACTCGGGATAGCGGGCGGCGTCCTTCTGCGAAAACTTGCTGATCTCCTGCGCCGACTTTTCGAGATTGCGATAGAGCGTTAGGGCGCGGCCATCCGGCGACAAAGAAACGGTGGCGACGTCGGGACTGATCAGCTTCAGCCCATGTTTTTCGAGCTGCATGTCCCGGACGATATCGGGACGCAGCGGGCCGGCAGAGTGGGCCAGAGTCGAGCAGCGAAAGCCGGGATGAAATTCCTGCGTGATGGCTGCGCCGCCGGGCTGCGGACGGCGCTCGAGCACCAACGGCTTGTATCCAGCTTTGGCAAGATAAAACGCGGTGACCAAGCCATTGTGTCCGCCGCCGATGATGACCACGTCACGTGTGCCGGCCATGGCTACGCGGCTCCCTTCACGTCTTTGAGAATTTCCAAAGCCGCCAGGCGACCGGGTCCGCCCATGATGCCGCCGCCGGGATGTGTGGCCGAGCCGCAGAGATAAAGGTTCTTGATGGGGGTGCGAAACTGCGCGTATCCCGGAACCGGGCGGAGAAAGAACAGCTGCTCGAGCGACAACTCGCCCTGAAAGATATTGCCCTCGCTCAGTCCCCACTCCCGTTCCAGGTCAAGCGGAGTGATCACCTGCTTGTGCAGAATGATGTCTTTGATGTTTGGCGCATGCTCGGCGATGGTGTCGATCACGTTGTTGCCGAACGCTTCTTTCTGATCGTCCCAGTTGAGGCCGGGCCGCAGCTTGTAAGGCGCATATTGCACGAAGCAGGAAAGAATGTGCTTGCCGGGAGGCGCGACCGAAGGATCGGTCAATGTCGGAATCACCATGTCGATATAGGGACGGCGCGAGAAATTGCCGTACTTGGCGTCATCGTAGGCGCGCTCCATGTACTCGACGCTGGGGGAAATGGACATCGCGCCGCGCAGATGTGCGCCGGGGCCGGGCAGGCTCTTGAAGTTGGGCAGCGCATCCAGCGCCAGATTCACCTTGCCTGAAGATCCGCGGAACTTGTAGCGATTGACTTCCTCCAGAAAGTCGCCGGGAAGGTTACCTTTTTCGATAAGCCGGACAAAAGTCTGCCGCGGATCGAGGCTGGAGGAAATCACATCGGCGTAAATCTCATCGCCGTTGGCGAGGATGACGCCTTTCGCCTTGCCCGATTTGATGATGATGTTCGTGATCCCGGCCTGGGTGCGGATTTCGACCCCAGCTTCGCGGGCGGCGTCAGCAATTGAATTCGAAATCGCTCCGGTGCCTCCACGGGCAAACCCCCAGGAACGGAATGCGCCGTCAATCTCGCCCATGTAATGGTGCAGCAAAACGTAGGCCGTTCCCGGCGATCGTACGCCGAGAAAAGTTCCGATGATGCCGGACGCCGACATGGTGGCCTTGAGGACATCGGTCTCGAACCACTGGTCGAGAAAATCGATGGCGCTCATGGTCATCAACTGCACCTGGTTGTATTTGTCGCCGCTGGTCATCCCCTGAAAGCGCTTGCCGATGAATAGCAGCTTCATCAACTCGCGCGGATCGAGCGTAGCCGGATCGGGCGGCACCATGCTGAGAATCGGCTTGACGAAGCGGCACATGGCCTGCATGGCCTTGCCGAATTCGTCGTAGGCTTCGGCGTCGAGCTTGGAGTGGCGGGCGATCTCGCGATGGGTCTTGCCGTGGTCGTTCACTCGCCACAGATAGTCGCCATTCGGCATGGGAGTGAAAGTGCCGTCGAGCGGAAGAATTTCCAGGCCGTGGCGCGGAAGGTCGAGATCGCGAATAATTTCTGGCCGCAGCAGTGAAACGACGTAAGAGCAGACCGAGAACTTGAATCCGGGGAAGACTTCTTCCGTGCAAGCCGCTCCGCCCAGCACGTGACGGCGTTCGAGCACCAGAACTTTCTTGCCGGCGCGGGCAAGGTAGGCGGCGTTGACCAGGCCGTTGTGGCCTCCGCCGATCACGATGACGTCATATGAATTGGCCATAAGCTCTTAGCCCTTAGCTGTTAGCCTTTCCTGGAAAGCGAATGATACAAGGAAAACGGTGGCTGCGGCGCAGAGAAAATCAGAGGCCGCTGGGAAGGGCACGCCATTGGATGAGGCGACGCATCTGGTGACTTGATTTTACTCGAGGTTGGTGAAAACTGTCTCGTGCTGAGGCCGCTCCGATTACCCTACCGAACCAGCGCCATCCCGAAGCCCCGCGCTTTCACCAGCGGGGCGAGGGATCTCACGGCCTACTGGCTTGTACAAATCCCCCTAATCTCCAGCGAGATCATTCCATTCTGGGTTCGTGGATCGAATTAGCTCCAACTTCTTCTCGCGCCGCCAGCCTTTGATCTCTTTTTCGCGCATGATGGCTGCATCCGGATAAGCAAACATTTCGCAATAAACCAGCCGAGTGAGGTTGTAGCGACTCGTAAAGCCAGGAATCTTGTGATTCTTGTGCTGCCAGACTCGACGTTCGAGATTTCCGGTCATACCGGTGTAAATCGTCGCGGACCTGGGCCGGTTGCTCATGATGTAGACGAAAAATCGCTTTGGTTGTCGCATGAGACGGGTATAGATTGGGCGTTGCTTTCAGGTCTGTGACGGATGAACACGATCGCTATGAGATCCCTCGCCCCGCTGGTGAAAGCGCGGGGCTTCGGGATGACGCCGGAAGTAGAGTTGCTCCTCGCTGCACAGGCTGCATATAATCGCGCTTTACAGGAAAGACTCGAGGTCATCCCTTGCCCGTCGGAACTGCGTTTCACGAAAGAACTTTCGCCCTCTGCAACAGCCTCAACTACCGCGAGTGGTCGGGCTATTACACGGTCAGCGTCTACGAAGTGCATCACGAGCACGAGTACAACGCCATCCGCAATGCCTGCGCGTTGATCGACATTTCGCCGCTCTATAAATACCTGGTGAGCGGCAAAGATGCCACCCGCCTGGTGAATCGAGTCATCACCCGCGACATCAACAAAGTCGCGGTCGGGCAGGTCATCTACGCCTGCTGGTGCGATGAAGAAGGCAAGGTTATCGACGATGGGACGATTACGCGCCTCGAAGAAAATAAATATCGCTGGACGGCGGCCGATCCCAGCCTGCGCTGGTTTCGCCAGAACGGCAATAACATGGACGTCCAGATCGAGGACATTTCCGAGAAAGTGGCAGCGCTGGCGCTGCAAGGGCCGACTTCGGGAAAGCTTCTGAAAGCCGTGGCTGAAGCCGAGATCACCAATCTTAAATATTTCCGGAAGACCTCAGGGAAGATCAATGGCGTTCCCGTCGATATTTCGCGCACCGGATACACCGGCGATCTGGGCTACGAAATCTGGGTTCCGTGGAACGATGCGGTGAAGGTTTGGGACGCGCTGATGGACAAAGGCAAACAGTTCGACATTCACGCCGCCGGAATGCTGGCGCTGGATGTGGCGCGCGTCGAGGCCGGGCTATTGCTGATCGAAGTGGACTACACCAGTAGCAAGAAAGCGCTGATCGCCTCGCAGAAGTACTCGCCGTTTGAATTGGGATTCGGCAAGATGGTGCATCTCAACAAGCCGAATTTTGTGGGCAAGGCCGTGCTGGAACGCGACGCGAAAGAAGGCGTGGCGCGGCAATTCGTGGGTCTTGAAATTGATTGGACGGAAGTCGAACAGAGCTACGAAAAATATGGCCTCACGCCGGCCGCGCCCGCCCAGGCCTCGCGGGTGGCCGTCCCGGTTTATTGCGGCGAGAAACAGGTGGGAAAAGCTACGACCACGACGTGGTCTCCGGTGCTGAAAAAGATGATTGCGCTGGCGAGTATTGACAGCGATCATGCGCAGAACGGCCGGCGTTTGCAGATGGAGATCACGATCGAAGCAGTGCGGCAGAAAGTGACGGCGAAGATTGTGGCCATGCCGTTTTTCAATCCCAAGCGGAAGACGGCTGTGCCGGTGTAGTTGGTGTGGGGCGGGCGCCCGCGCCCGCCGGAAGCCGGCGCTACACGTACCTCGCTTTTCTTTTCCCCGCCCAATAAATTCCCGCACCGATCAGCACCAACACCACCGATCCTCCCACCACTTTCAGGACTGCCAGTGGCCTATTCAGCTCGTCAGGCTGCGGGACAGCAGACAAGAGAATCGTCAGCGTGGTCGTCAGTAATCCGACGACGGCAACCAGTTTGGCCACTGGCTTTCCCCCGGGCACGTGAATCACCTCCGGCCCGGTCGGTTCGGCCTGCAGCTTGATCATGGCGGAAAACACAAAAAGGTAAGGAATGAAATAGGTGATCACCGTCATGCTGGCCATCACGTCGTAGGCGCCTTTGACGCTGGTCCCGGCCTGGCCGAGAAAAATAAAAACCACGCCCAGAACGTACTGCATCAGCAGCGCCACCCAGGGCGTCTTCCAGCGCGGATGCAGCGCGCCAAATATCGGCGGCAGAAAACGATCGATGCCGGCCACAAACGGCAGCCGCGCCACTGCCGCCAGATAGGCCCCGGCAGCGCCGACGTTGCTCAAGGCAATGAGAAACGCCGCATAAGGAACGACGTGCTCAAGGCCAAGGCGGCCGGCAGTTTTTGCAATTGCTTGCATAAGCCCCGACAGATTGCTGACTTCGGCCGGAGGCAACGCCACCAGTACGCTTACCGTCCCCAGGATGTAGCACAACGCCACAGTCACTCCCGCGATGAACAATCCCCAGGGCAAGGTGCGCCGCGGATTCTTGATTTCGTCTCCCATGAAGGAGGCGGTTTCGCATCCGCCAAAAGCAAAGATCAGAAGCGACCAGAAGATAATGTCATTAAAATGCAGGCTCGGGGTCATGGAGCGCAGCGTGAACGAAGTCGCCGCGCCGAAGCGGTGCCAGGCTATGGCCCCCATCAAGATCAAAATGCCCGTAGGAATCCACATCGCCAGGGCACCCACGTTGTGCAGCCATTTGCCGACATCGAGACCGACAACATTAAGAAAAGTTGCCGCAGTCAGCGTCAGCAGCGCAAAAATAACGAAGTAGGTCGGGTTGCGGGCGAGATACACCCAGGAATTCTGCCGCATGTATAACGCGTTGCTGGCGGCAAAATAAAGCACCGCAGGGAAATACGGCAGATTGCTGGTCCAGTACGTCCAGGCGGACATGAATCCGGAAAAGTCGCCGAAGGCTTTCTTGCTCCACACATACAAACCGCCTTCCCCGGGATAGCGCGACGACAGTTCGATGACCGACAGCGCCAGCGGAGTATAGAAGGCCAGCCAGGCGCCGATCCAGATAACGATGGAACTCGGGCCGGCGGCGGCCGCGGTGGCGATCCAGCGCAGGCTGATGCCGGTGACCACGTAGAACAAAACCAAATCGCGGAAGCCCATGACCCGCTTGGGGCGGTTGGGGTCTTCGGGGGGGAGGGTGGCGGGGAGCGCCATGGCTCACCCCATCCCCAATTCCTCGGGGGATTCCAGCGGCGTGCCGCAGCGCCGGCAGATAACCGCCGAGCAGTCGCCACAAATCAGCGGGTCGGCGACCTCGGCCGCGCACCTGGGGCAATAAAAAAGAGGTTCAGGTTCAGCTGGCGGCTGCGGACTGGTAGCCATGCCGGGCAACTGTAGCATATTTTTGACTGGTTCTAGCGGAGGGCGTCAGGGTCGCCATTGCCGCTTATGGACAGTTACCAACTGAGCCCGACGCGACTTTCTTCCGCTGTGACATAGCCTAACTCCGGTCCTTCCACGAAGCCAGATCAGTTCCTGCTGGCGTTCATGGGCGAGATTTCGTACACTACGCCGCCTTCGTTGGGGCCGCCGCCCAGCGTCGTCCCGTAAAGATTGCCTTTCTCGTCGACCGTCAGTGAGTATATTGGCAGGACCCCGTCCTGCGGCGCGAAGCTGTACAGCACTGTGTATTCCCATTGGCCATTTTTTCCGGGCTTCATGCCGTAGACTACGCCGCAGCCGCCTCCGCAGCCCGTTCCGCCCGCGCCAGTCTCGCCGAAAAGATCGCCGCGACGGTCAAAGACTACGCCGCCGTTGGGGAAGTCTCCCTGCACGGGGTTGCCAAACGAATGCAGGACGGTCTCTTTCGGCGGAACGGTCGGACCCGCCCAAAGCTGAAACACTGTGCCACAACCCCTTTCGCATCCCAGCCCGGTGCCACCGGCCCTAGTCGTGCCATAAAGAACCCTTCCACGCATGATCAGGCCGCCATCCGCCGGAGGGCCGGTTCCGTCCGGCGGCCCCGTAAACGCGTACAGCACACTCTCCTCCCACCCGCCTCCTGGCAAGGGGTGCAAGACGAAAACCGCGCCGCAGCCGCTATCGGGACAGCCGAGCCCGCCATCTGCCGCCGTCCCGTACAGATTGCCGTCAGCATCCAGGACTAGATTCCCCACCGGATCTTCCCCGTCAGCGCACTGAGGCAGGCCGCAAAAAGTGTAGAGCACGGTCAGCGTCCAGCCGCCCCCACCCGGCGTTAGCTCGAAAGCCGCACCCGACCCGAGTGCGCTCGCGACTCCGTACAGAACGCCATCCGGACCCAATGTCAGCGCGGAGAGGGGCCTGCCCTCCGGGCAGCCCGGCTGTGGGCAGAAGTTGTAGAGAATCGTTTCCGTCCAACCGTTATTGCCCGGAGTCAGTTCGAAGATGGTGCCGCCATCATAGAGACCTCCCCAGGTAGTTACTCCGTAGAGGTTACCAGCGGCATCGACAACTAAGCCGCCGGAGGGGTCGAAGCCATCGCCAGGCCCACCGGAAAAGTTGTACAGAGTTGTTTCGGCCCATTCGCCGTCCGCCTGCGGGCTTAGCTCAAACACCGTTCCGTAGCCGTAGGCCCCGCCGCTGGTCGTGGTG
>Ga0335078_10011399_pt1 | contig 13181 bp, 11 predicted proteins | sample Lox_Sample_32_FD_206711 | JGI IMG/M metagenome (GOLD analysis project Ga0335078, IMG submission 206711) | Soil microbial communities from Loxahatchee National Wildlife Refuge, Florida, United States - Lox_Sample_3.2 | ecosystem: Environmental > Terrestrial > Soil > Wetlands | place: USA... | reverse complement strand
ACCGGCAGCTCGGTCACGACGATCGCCTCCTTGCCGTGGCTGAGCGGCTCGATGTGCGCGCGCGCCTGCACGCGCACGCGGCCGCGGCCGGTCTCGTAGGCGTCCCTGATGCCCGCGTGGCCGAGGATGATGCCGCCCGTCGGGAAGTCCGGCCCCTTGATGTGGCGCATCAGGCCCGCCACGTCGATGTCGGGGTCGTCGATGTAGGCGATCGTCGCGTCGATCACCTCGCGCAGGTTGTGCGGCGGGATGTTCGTCGCCATGCCCACGGCGATGCCCGAGGAGCCGTTGACGAGCAGGTTGGGAAAGCGCGACGGCAGCACGAGCGGTTCGCGGCGCGAGCCGTCGTAGTTGGGCACGAAGTCGACCGTGTCCATGTCGAGGTCGCGCAGCATCTCGGTGGCGATGCGCGCGAGGCGCGCCTCGGTGTTGTGGCTGACGAAGCCGTTGGTGAGGAACGAGTGGTCGTCGGTGTCGACGCGCAGCGAGTAGACGGGCTGAGCTCCCGCGGGCTCGACCGATGCGACCTCGGCGTAGTAGTAGTCGCCGGTCACGAGCGGAGCGACGACATCGCGCACCTCCTGGGAGGAGATGCGCTCGACGATCGCCGTGGCGCCATGCTCCCAGCGCTCGATCCGATCTACGTTGTGACGCCTCAGCCAGTCGCGCTCTGCGTAGGTTGAGCCCCCTTCGGAGCGAATGTAGTCCGCGACATGCGGAACGTGGTCGTGGCTCAGCGCCCGGCTCGACTCCGGTATGCGCGCGAGCGCCCGCTCGAGCTTTGGCTGCTTCGCGGCAAGGAACCCGACCCGCTCGGAGAACAGGCGCCCGTCGCGGCGATTGGTGATCACGACCTTGATCTCGCCGCGGGCCGATCGGCTCAGTCGCGAGATGACCCCGAACTCCAGCAGCAGTTGTTGCACCCCCTGCGCCAGCTCGAGACTGCGGGTCGAGTAGGAGATCTGAATCGTGCTGCGGGGAAGGAGCGAGCAGGAGCCATCGCCCTCGAAGAGCGCCTGCAGGAAGACGCGCTTGAACGCGGGTGATGCGGACCACACGAGCTCGGGCACGCGCTTGTGCGCGCTCGTCAGCCCGAACCACCCCTCGGACACGAACGCGCCGGCGAGAACGGCAAGCATGCGCGAACGCTCGTCGAGCGGCTGCTCGGCGTTGGCCGCGTTGCGGTGCAGCAGAACCCGCTCGCCCGCGCGGATCTCCTCCAGCAGCTTCCACATCAGCAGCGGCACGCCCGCCATGTCGACGATGCACAGCACCGGATGGTTGGCGGTTCCGGTCAGCTCATAGCCCTCGGCGGTCAGCAGCCGCAGCGTCGGGTGCTCGCCGGAGTGGAACAGGACCGATGCGCGAACGGGGCGGCCGAGGCGATCGAGCACCTCGAGGTCCACGGGCGTGTCCGAGTTTGGGAGGGCTCCCGGCACGAGCGAATCGATTCGGACCGTGCCCGCGCGCGTGCGAACACGCGTGTGCCCCGCGACGCAGTACCTCATGGCGGCAGCCGGGTCGTCGTCGATCGAGCCGAAGTTGCCCTGCCCGTCTACGAGCTCGGCGCGCATCGAGAAGTCCTGCGCGAGGCGCACGAGCGTGTCGTAGATGGCGGAGTCGCCGTGCGGGTGATAGTTGCCCATCACCTCGCCGACGATCTTGGCGCACTTGGCGTAGGAGCGGGTGGGCCCGAGGCCGAGCTCGTTCATCGCGAACAGCACGCGCCGGTGGACGGGCTTGAGGCCGTCGCGGACGTCGGGGAGCGCGCGCCCGACGATCACCGACATGGCGTAGTCGAGGTACGCCGTGCGCATCTCCTCCTCGAGCGCGCGCGGTTCGATGTTGCCGCCGCTTATGACATCGGCGCTAGCGATGGCCGATCACCCCCTCACACATCGAGATTGGCGACGGCGCGCGCGTTGTCCTCGATGAACGCGCGCCGCGGCTCGACCTGGTCGCCCATCAGCATCGAGAAGATGCGGTCGGCGGCGGCGGCGTCCTCGAGCGTGACCTGCGCGAGCGTGCGCGTCGCCGGCGCCATCGTCGTTTCCCCGAGCTGCTCGGCGTTCATCTCGCCGAGACCCTTGAAGCGCTGGAGTTTGACGCCCCTCTGCGCGACTGCCAGGACGGCGAGGTGCAGCGCCTCGAAGGTCGGCGCCTCTTCGCGCGCATCGCCGAGGCGCACCTCGAACGGCGGCGTTCCAGCGAGCTCGACGAGCTGCGCGTGCACGCGCGCGAGCTGGGTGTACTCCGGCGCGTCGAACAGGCTGCGCTTGATGCGGTGCACGCGCGCGAAGCCGCTCTTTGCTTCGACGGCGCGCACGCGCAGCTCCAGCGGGTCGGACTCGAGCAGCTCGGTGGCGTGCGTGTCGCCGTCGGCGCCGGCTCGCTCCAGCAACGCGACCGCAGCCTCCGCGCTGAGCGTCTGCTCACCGAGCAGCGAGGACTCCTCGAGGAACTGCACGACGTCGTGACCGTGGCCGGCGCGCAGCGCGGAGGACCATCCTTCGTACTGCTTGATCAGCCGCCGCAGGCGCTGCCAGCGCGCTTCGGTGAGCTTGAACTGCGCGCCGTGACGGTCGAATACCTCGAGCTTCTCCCACTTGTCGGAGAGCAGGATCTCTTCGAGCTCGGAGTCCTTCTCGATGTAGCGCTCGCGCGAGCCCTGCTTGAGCTTGTACAGCGGCGGCTTGGCGATATAGACGTAGCCTTCCTTGATCAGCTCTTCCATCTCGCGGAACAGCAGCGTGAGCACGAGCGTGCGGATGTGAGCGCCGTCGACGTCGGCGTCGGTCATCACGACGATCTTGTGATAGCGCGCGTTCTCGATGTTGAACTCGTCGCGCACGCCGGTGCCGATGGCGGTGATCAGAGCCTGGATCTCGGTGTTCTGGAGCACCTTGTCGATGCGCGACTTCTCGACGTTGAGGATCTTGCCGCGCAGCGGCAGCACGGCCTGGGTTTCGCGGTCGCGCCCCTGCTTGGCGGAGCCGCCGGCGGAGTCGCCCTCGACGACGAACAGCTCGGCGAGCGACGGGTCTTTGATCGAGCAGTCGGCGAGCTTGCCCGGCAGCGTCGAGTTCTCCAGCGCTGACTTGCGCCTCGTCAGGTCGCGCGCCTTGCGCGCAGCCTCGCGCGCGCGCTGGGCCTGCACGGACTTCATGATCACCGCGCGCGCCTCGCTGGGATTCTCCTCCAAGAACTCTCCAAGGCCGGAGTTGACGATCGACTCCACGAAGCCGGCCATGCCGGGGTTGCCGAGCTTGGTCTTGGTCTGGCCCTCGAACTGCGGGTCGCGCAGCTTGACGGAGATGACCGCGGTCAGGCCCTCGCGCACGTCCTCGCCACTGAGGTTGTCCTCTTTCTCCTTCAGCAGCCCGTGGTCGCGCGCGTACTTGTTGAGCGTGCGTGTGAGCGCGGAGCGAAAGCCGCTGAGGTGGGAGCCGCCCTCGCTGGTGTTGATGTTGTTGGCGAACGAGTGGATCGACTCCTGGTAGGAGGAGTTCCACTGCATGGCGACCTCGGCCGCGCCCTCCTCGGACTCGCCGGAGAAGAACACGACCTTGCGGTGGACGGTGTCCTTGTTCTCGTTCAGGTAGGAGACGAAGTCCTCGATGCCGCCGTCGTACTGGAAGCTCGCGGAGTGTCCCTCGGCGTGCTCGTCGACGATCGATATCTTCAGGCCGCGCGTGAGGAAGGCGGTCTCGCGCAGGCGCTCCTCGAGCGTGTGGAAGTCGAAGTCGAGCGTCTCGAACACATCGGCGTCGGGCAGGAACATGACGGAGGTTCCGGTCGCTGCGCCCTTGGCGAGCTGCTCGCCCTCGTGCAGCGGGGCCTGGGGCACGCCGCGGCTGTACTCCTGCGAGTAGACGTGACCGTCGCGGCGTATCTCCACCGCCAGGCGCTCCGACAGGGCGTTGACGACGGACACGCCCACGCCGTGCAGGCCGCCCGAGACCTTGTAGCCGCCGCCCACGCCGAACTTGCCGCCCGAGTGCAGCACGGTGAGCACGACTTCGACCGCCGGGCGGCCCTCCTTCTCCATGACCGCCACGGGGATGCCGCGCCCGTTGTCGATGACCGTCACCGAGTTGTCGGGGTGGATCGTGACCGACACCTCGCTGCAGAAGCCGGCGAGCGCCTCGTCGACGGAGTTGTCCACGACCTCGTAGACGAGATGGTGCAGCCCGAGCACGCCTGTCGAGCCGATGTACATGCCGGGGCGCTTGCGAACGGCTTCGAGCCCCTCGAGGACCGTGATGTCCTGCGCGTCGTAACTGGCGGGGTCGGCGTCGAGCGCCGGGTCGTTCACGCCGCCTGCGGCGTGCTCGCCAGAACTGTCGTTGCCTGCTGCCAATGGCCCTCCGATGACGTGAGAACGCCCCGGATTCCGGGGCGCGAGGTCCACGGCCGGGGCGAGTTGACTATGACCTGAAGGATAGCACGGCGGCCCCGTCGATCCGCTGCTCGACGCGGCCTAAACGCCTGCAAAATGGCGGTAAATCGGGGGGTTGGCGGGGTCTCGGCGGGCGGGCGGGCACGGGCGGGCCGGGCGCCCGCCTCAGCGCGTGCGGCAGCGCAGCTCCGCGATGCGCTCGACGCCGAGCGCGGCGTTCACGCGGGCGATCAGCTCGGCGGCCATGAGCTCGAGCTCGTGGGCCCACACGGCGGCCTCGCAGGTGACGGTCAGCACGCCGTCGCGCTCGGCCGTGGGGCGCGCCGCCGAGGCGATGGCGGCGCCGGCGGCGCGGTCCCACACCTCCTGCACGCGCGCGAGCATGCTGGCGGGCATCAACGCGGCGTTCAGGTCGCCGAGCGCGAGCGCGAGCGCGCGGGGCGCGGTCCTGCTCATGCGGCGATCGCCTCCTGCAGGATCGCGCCGGGGGAGATCCGCAGCCGCGCGACGGACGCGTCGGTGGCGGAGGGCACGTGGGCGAGGTCGGTGGTTGCGATCACGCTCTGCCCGCCCGCTCGCAGCTCGCGCGCGAGCAGCTCGCGGCGGGCGCCGTCCAGCTCGCTCATGACGTCGTCGAGCAGCATCAGCGGCACGGCGCCTCTGGCCTGGGCTAGCGCGGAGCGCTCGGCGAGCAGCAGCGCCAGCAGCGCCAGGCGCTGCTCGCCCTGTGAGCCGTAAACGCGCAGCTCGCGCCCGTCGCGGCGGATGGCGAGCTCGTCGCGGTGGGGTCCGTGGCCGGTGAAGCCTCGCTCGAGATCGGCTGACAGCCGCTCGCGCAGCTCCGCCAGGAACTGCTCCTGCTCGGTGGCGCGCGAGCGCGGGCGATACTCGAGCGACAGCTCGCCCGCGCACCCGAGCTGGGCGGCGCGCTCGCAGAACGGCTGCGCCAGCAGCGCGGCGGCCTCGGCGCGGTGGGCGCACAGCTCGAGCGCGGCGGACGCCAGCTCGCGGTCCCAGGTGGCGAGCGCGGCGTCGGAGGCCCGGCCCGAGCGCATGCGCGCGAGCAGCGCGTTGCGCTGGGCGAGCACGCGCGAGTACTGCCTGCGCGCGTCGGCGCGCACGGGCCACAGCGCGGCGACGACCTGGTCGAGGTGCGCGCGGCGAACGGCGGGCGGCCCCTTCAGCAGCTCCAGGCGATCGGGCAGGAACACGCTGACCAGCGGCCGCAGCTCGACGTCGAGCAGTCGCTCGACGCGCGCGCCGTCCACGCTCACGCGCTTGACGGGCTGGGGGTCGTCGGACACGGCGCCGAACCCGACGCTCAGCTCGTGGGCTTCGCCGTCGGCGCGCAGGCGCACGAGCACGCGCGTCGCCTGCGCGCCGAAGCGCACGAGCTCGCGCTCGTTGCGGGTGCGCGGCGAGCGCGCGGTGCAGCCGTAGTAGAGCGCCTCCAGCAGGTTCGACTTGCCGGCGCCGTTGGGCCCGTGCACAACGGTCAGGCCCGCGCCGATGCTCGCCTCCGCGCGCTCGTAGGTGCGGAAGTCGCGCAGCTGCACGCCGAGGACGCGCGTATCGAGGATCGGGCTCACACCAGCTACGGGCGCCGGCGCCCTCGTGTGACGTCATGGCCAAGCAGGTCAATAGAACGATCGCCCGCCCGCCCCGCGTGGCGTGCTACGCAGGCGAGCGACCGAGGACGCCGTGATGCGCAGGCCATGACGACACACGTTCAGGCGGATGGGCATGATCAGGTATACGAAGTCGCCGGTGTCGGGTGTTTCGATCAGCCCGGGGCGCAGCGGGCTGATCAGCTTCAGCACGAGCTCCTCGGACTCGATGCTGTCGAGGCCGTCGCGCAGGAACTCGGGGTTGAAGCCGATCTCGAAGGGCTCGCCGTGGAACGGCACGGGCAGCGACTCGCTGGCCTCGCCGACGTCGGGGGTCTGCGCGGACACGCCCAGCGTTCCCTCGCTGAAGCTGAGGCGCAGCGGCGCGTTCTTCTGCGCGAGCAGGCTGATGCGCCGCACGACGTCGGCGAGCTCGGCGGTGGACAGGCGCAGCTCGTGCTCGACGGACTCCGGCAGCAGCTGGCGGTAGTTGGGGAACTGGCCGTCGATCAGGCGCGTGGACAGCAGCACGTCGCCGAGCTCGAAGATCGCCTGGTTCTGTCCGACGCTGACGGCGATCGACTCGGCGGGCGCCTGCTGGGCGATGCGCACGAGCTCCTGCAGCGCGCGCGCTGGCACGTTCGCCTCGAGGCTGCCCTGGAGCGGCGCCTCGAGCGCGGTCTGCTTGACGCTGAGGCGGTAGGAGTCGGTGGCGACCATGCGCAGCTCCTGGGCGGTGGCGGACATCAGGATGCCCGTGAGGACGGGGCGCGTCTCATCGCGCGAGGCCGAGCGGGCGACGCGGGCGATGGTCTGCACGAACGCCTCGGCGGGGAGCGCGACCCTCGTGTCGGGCGAGGGCGAGGGCAGCGCCGGGAAGTCCTCGGCGCGCAGCGTGCGCAGGTGGAAGGTGGAGGCTCCGCAGATCAGCTCGACGTCCTGCTCAGCGCCGCGCAGCTCCATCGTCAGCTCCTGCGCGGGCAGCGAGCGCGCCACGTCGAGCAGCAGGCGCGCGGGCAGCACCGCAGAGCCGGGGCGCGCCACCTGCGCGGCGAGCGGCACGCGCAGGCCGATCTCCATGTCGGTGGCACGCAGCTCCGGAGTGGAGTCCTCGCTGGCGAGGAGCATCACGCCGGACAGCGCCTGCACGGCGCTTCTAGTCGAGGCGACGCGCGTGGCGGTCTGCAGCTGGTTCAGGAGCTCGGCTGAGGAGAGCGAGATCTTCATGACATGCGACTTGGAGGAGGAAGTAGTCAGTAGTGAGTGTGGAGATGTGAAATGTGTTGCGCGGAGAGGCGATTCGTCGGCGAAGGCGGTGGATGAGCTGTGGACGGGGGCGCGAGAAGTGTGTCAGGAGGCTCGGTCGGGGGTGAGTGGGTGGATCATATGCGTGGAGGGTCGAGCTCTTGGCGGAGCTTGTCCACAGCCTCGCGGCAGGCGGTGTCGGAGTCGATGCGCGAGCTGGCGCGTCGCCATGCGTGCAGGACCGTCGTGTGGTCGCGCCCGCCGAACTGCCGTCCGATCGCCGGCAGCGACTCGCCGGTGAGCTCGCGCGCGAGGTACATGGCAAGCTGGCGCGGCCACGCGATGTGGGCAGATCGCGCGGTGGAGAGGAGGTCGCTGGAGGAGATGCCGAAGTGGCGGCTGACGGACGTCTGGACATCCTCGACGGTGCAGCGACGCTGGGCGAGCGCGGGGCTGCGGGGGTAGAGGCTGTCGAGAACCTCACGCGCGAGATCCTCGGTGACGGCGCGGCCGGTGAGCGAGCTGTATGCGATGACGCGGATGAGCGCGCCCTCGAGCGCGCGCACGTTGGAGCGAACGTGGTCGGCGATGGCGTCGAGCGCGCGCTCGTCGGCGACGGCGATCCGGTCGTGGTGCACGCGCTTGCGCAGGATCGCCAGCCGCGTGGCGAGCTCGGGGGGCTTGATGTCAGCGACGAGGCCGGCCTCGAAGCGCTCGCGCAGGCGGTCCTCGAGGGCTTGGAGGTCGTGGGGCGGGCGATCGGAGGTGAGCACGAGCTGGCGCCCGCCGTCGTGGAGGGCGTTGAAGGTGTGGAAGAACTCCTCCTCGGTCTTGGTCTTGCGCTCGAGGAACTGGACGTCGTCGAGCAGCAGCACGTCCACGTCGCGGAAGCGGAGCTTGAAGGAGTCGGTGTGGCCGCCGGCGAGGGCGGCGAGGAACTCGTTGGTGAAGGCCTCGCCGGTCGTGCAGCGGACCGCGAGGGTGGGGTCGTGCGAGAGCAGGAGGTTGGCGATCGAGCTGAGCAGGTGTGTCTTGCCGACGCCCGGCGGGCCGAAGATGAACAGGGGGTTGTAGGCCTGCGCGGGCATCTCGGCGACGGCGAGAGCGGCGGCGTGGGCGAGCCGGTTGCAGTCGCCGATGACGAACTGGTCGAAGGTCAGCTCGGGGTTGCCGAGCGCGCTGCTGGCGGCCGGCGCGAGCGACGGTCGGGCGGCGCGGGCCTCGGTGGCGGATGAGTGCGCGGCCGCCCGCCGTCGTGTGCCCGCCGGCGTTGCGGCGTCGCGGCCGCTGATCAGCTCGACGGCAGTGTCGGGCCCGAGCACGGAGCTGACGTGCGCCTGGATCAGCGCGCCGAAGCGCTCGCGGGTCCAGCTGCAGGCGTGCTCGGGCGCCTGCAGCACGAGGCGGTGCTCGTCGAGGCGCACGGCTCGCAGCGGCGCGAGCCAGATGCGGTACGTCGGCTCGTCCACCACGCCCGCAAGCTGGGCCTGCACGCGCGACCATATGTGATCGAGCTCTTGACTCACGGCAGCGTCAGACGGCTCCTCTCCGAGAGACAGCGCTGAGGACTATTCAGAGGGGGCCCCGAGGGGCCGGTCCGGCGAATATATCCGACGCCCGTGCGGGCCCCGCTGGGCGCTGGCCGCATTTGGCGAGAAAAACCGGGGGCTCCTTCCACGGCGCCGCTGCTCGTATACTTCGGGGCGCACGATGAAGCGGACGTATCAGCCAAAGAAGCGCAAGCGCGCGCGAGTGCACGGCTTCCGCGCACGCATGCGCTCGCGCGCCGGCAGGCTCACGCTCAAGCGCAGGCGCGACAAGGGACGCAGGCGCCTGTCCGCCTGACGACCGTGGACGCCGCGGACCCGGATGCGGGTGGGCAGGTGGCGGGTTCGCGTGCAGGCAAACGCGGGCGCCTGTCGCGCAGCGCCGAGTTCGAGCGCGTGTACCGGCACGGGAGCTCGACGGCCAACCGGCACCTGGTGCTCTACACGTTTCCGAATCCCGCCGTGGACAGGCCGCGGCTGGGGCTGTCGGTGTCGCGCAAGGTCGGCGGAGCCGTTCGCCGCAGCCGCGTCAAGCGCCTGTTGCGGGAGGCGTTCGCGCGGGCCGAGGAAGGGCTGGAGGGCGGCCGGGACGTGGTCGTGGTGGCGCGCCCCGAGATCGGCGAGCTGGCCGAGCGCGAGGGGCTCGCCGGGGTTGACGCCGCGCTCACGGACGTGATCGAGAGGGCCGGCCTGCGCGCGCCGGCAGAGCACGCGGGCACGCGATGAGCGCGCGCGGCGGCGCCGCACCGCGTCGCGGGGCCGCCGTGGGCCGGCTCGCGCGCGCGGTCGTCGTGGCGCCGATCGTGCTCTACCAGCGCGTGATCTCGCCGGCGCTTCCGCGCCGCTGCAAGTACGAGCCGACGTGCTCGCGCTACGCGCTCGGAGCGATCGGGGAGTACGGCATACTTAGGGGCCTGGTGCTCGCGGGGTGGCGCCTCTTGAGGTGCAACCCGTGGAGCCTCGGCGGATACGATCCCGTGGAGGCCCAGCGAGTGTTCAGGAGCGCCCCCGATGCGCCCGCCAGTGAGCATGCGCAGGGCACATAGCCGCCACGCCCGGCGCGCGCGAAGCCCCATCCACCCGCCCACCACGACGAACGCCGAGACTTCCTAGAGCCATGCCAATCCTCGCCAACGTGATCCAGGACGCGTTCTCGCCCCTGATCACCGTGTTCGAAGAAATCATGGTGTTCATCCACAACGACGTCGTGGGTGGGAGCTGGGGCCTGGCGATCGTCGGCCTGACGGTGCTGATCCGCGCGGTGCTGGTGCCGCTGACCTACAAGCAGCTGAAGTCGATGCAGGAGCTGCAGCGCCTGGCGCCGGAGCTGAACGCGATCAAAGAGAAGTACAAGGAGGACAAACAGCGTCAGCAGCAGGAGATGATGAAATTCTACCAGGAGAGAGGAGTCAACCCATTGGCATCCTGCCTGCCGCTGCTGCTGCAGCTGCCGGTGTTCATCTCGCTGTTCTACATGCTGCGCACGGACCTGAAGAAGCACATCTGCGGCTCTCAGCTCGTCTCGTACTACAACGCGCACGGGCACCTCGCGGCGACGTACAGAGCCGCGTCGCATATCGCCACCGTCGGAGCCCTTCCGTCGAAGTTCATCGAAAGCACCACCTGCAACCAGGTCGCCGAGCACTCGGCCAAGTTCCTGTTCCTGCCGGACATAACCGCGAAGGCCACCGGCGTGAACCTGGTGCTGCTGATCGTGCTGTACGTCGGCTCGCAGATCGCCTCGACGCTGATCGCCACCGCCACCGCCGACCCCAACCAGCGACGCATGATGCTGCTGATCCCGGTGGTGTTCGTCGTGATCCTGTACCGCTATCCGGCGGGGCTGCTGGTGTATTGGATCACGACGAACCTGTGGACGATCGGCCAGCAGTCGATCATCCGCAGGCGGCTGCCGCCGGTCGAGCGCTCGACCGGCGAGTCCAACGGGCGGCCGAAACGACCGTTCCGAGAGGCGATCACACAGGCCACGCAGGGCGCGTCGTCGGCAGCGCCCGCCGAGGTTGGCAGCGGCGGCGGAGGTGTCGCCACCGGCGTCCCACCGCCGCGGCCTCCGCGGAAGAAAAAGAAACGCTCGGGTAGGAGGCGATGAGCGAGCCGGAGAGCTTTCCAGGGCGGGACGCCGAGAGCGAGGACCTCGACCCCGCCGAGGCGCTCGAGGAGCTGCTCGAGGAGATCGTCGAGGGCCTGCGCCTCGACGCCGAGGTGCAGGTCGAGGAGCGCGCCGGCGTCCTCAACGGCCGTCTGGACGGCGAGGACGTGGGGCTGTTCATCGGCCGCCACGGGCAGACCATCGACGCCGTGCAGCATCTGGCGCAGCGCATCGTGTTCCCCGACGGGCCGTCCGACATGCGCGTCGTGATCGACGCCAACGGCTACCGTGATCGCCGCGCCGAGGCGCTGCGCGCGGAGGCGGAGGACGCCGCCGAGGAAGCCCTCAGCCTGGGCAAGCCGGTAGAGCTCGACCCGCTTCCCCCGTTCGAGCGCAGGATCGTGCACGAGCACCTGCGCGATCGCGGCGACGTGAAGACGCACAGCGAGGGCAACGAGCCCGAGCGCTTCCTCGTCATCACGCCGGTCGCAGCCGAGGGTGGGGCATAGCGTTTCACGTGAAATCGGCCTGAGCGCCGGACAGCAGGGCCAGATCGCGGCGCTGCTGGCGCTGCTTGAAGAGGACGAGCACGCGCCGACGACGATTCGCGGGCGCGAGGAGGCGGCGCGCCTGCACGTCGCGGATTCGCTGTCGGCGCTCGAGATCGAGCCGGTGCGGGCGGCCGCGCGGATCGCGGACATGGGCAGCGGCGTGGGGTTCCCCGGCATAGCGCTGGCGATTGCGCTGCCGAGCGCGCAGGTCAGCCTGGTCGACAGCCAGGCCCGCAGATGCGCGTTCTTGGAGCGGATGTGCGCGCAGATCGCGGTGGACAACGCGCGCGTGGTGCGCCGACGGATCGAGGAGTGGCGCGAGGGCGTCTCGCGCCACGACGTCGTGCTGGCGCGCGCGCTGGCGGCGCAGCCGGTCGTGCTCGAGTACGCGGCGCCACTGCTGCGAGTGGGCGGCACGATGATCGACTGGCGGGGACGTCGCATGCCCGACCAGGAGCTGGCGGCGGACCGTGCGGCCGAGGTGCTCGGGCTGCAGCGCGTGGAGGTGCGCAGGGTGACGCCGTTCGAGGGGGCCGAGAACCACCACCTGCACGTGTTCGCAAAGGTGCGCGAGACGCCGGCGCGCTTCCCGCGCAGAGCCGGCGCGGCGCGCAAGCGGCCGCTGGGCGACGCCTCTGAGCGGGGTCCGGCCGGCGGCGGAAAGCCGCGCCCGCGCGATCAGCGCTAGCGTGCGATCCGATGGGCACGGTTTATACGGTCGCCAACCAGAAGGGCGGCGTGGGCAAGACGACGACGGCGGTGAACGTGGCGGCGTGCATCGCCGAGGCGGGATACGCGACGCTGCTGGTGGACGTGGACCCGCAGGCGAACGCGACGGTGGGGCTGGGAATAGCACGCGACACCTCGCCCGCGCTGTACCAGGTGCTGACGGGCGAGGCGACGGCGAAGCAGGCGCTGGTGGAGACGTCGATCGAAGGCCTGACGGCGCTTCCGGCGGGGTCGGACCTGGCGGGCGCCAATGTAGAGCTGCCGCGGATCGACGGCTACGAGGCGAGGCTGCGCGAGTGCCTCGATCCGCTGAGGGACGACTTCCAGTACATCCTGCTGGACTGCCCGCCGTCGCTGGGGCCGCTGACGGTCAGCGCGCTGGTGGCGGCGGACAGGGTGATCGTGCCCGTCCAGACCGAGTACTTCGCGCTCGAGGGCTTGGCGGGCCTGCTCGAGACGCTTGCGCTGGTGCAGCGCGAGCTGAACCCACGCCTGACGGTCGCGGGGATGCTGCTGACGATGCACGACAGCCGCACGCGGCTGGGCCAGGATGTGGAGAGGGAAGTGCGCGCGCACTTCCCCGACCTGGTGTTCGACACGGTGATCCCGCGCAACGTGCGCGTCGGGGAGGCGCCCAGCTACGGTTTGCCCGTGACCCACCACGATCCCCACAGCGCCGGGGCAACCGCCTATTTCGAGCTCGCCAAGGAGGTGGCGGCGCGTGGCTAGGCCGAAGCCGGGGATGGGCAGGGGGCTCAGCGCGATCCTGTCGGTGTCGGGAGAGGCCCCGGGAGACGATGGCCAGGAGCTGCGGGAGGTGCCGCTCGAGCTGATCTCCCCCAACCCCCAGCAGCCGCGGCGTCGCTTCGACCAGGACTCGCTCGAGCTGCTCGCCCAATCGCTCGGAGAGCGGGGCGTGCTCCAGCCCGTGCTCGTGCGCCCGAAGCCGGGCGGGACCTACGAGCTCGTCGCCGGGGAGCGTCGCTGGAGAGC
>Ga0335078_10011397_pt1 | contig 13182 bp, 10 predicted proteins | sample Lox_Sample_32_FD_206711 | JGI IMG/M metagenome (GOLD analysis project Ga0335078, IMG submission 206711) | Soil microbial communities from Loxahatchee National Wildlife Refuge, Florida, United States - Lox_Sample_3.2 | ecosystem: Environmental > Terrestrial > Soil > Wetlands | place: USA... | reverse complement strand
TAGTGGAGCTGGTGGAAATCGTCAAAACGCTTCAGCATGGGATAGTTCTGTTCGTAGTTCTTGCCAAAACCGAAGCCGGGATCGAGCGCGATATGCTCCCGCTTCACGCCCGCGAGCAGAGCAGTATCGGCCCAGTCGCGCAATTCGCGCTTCACCAGTACGACGATGTCGCCCGGGGGCGGAAGCGTTCGCCATTCGTCGGGGCGGCCGCGCATATGCATCAGCACCGCGCCGCATTTGAGTTCGGCGAGGGTCTTGCACATCGAATCATCCCAGCGGAAGCCGCTGACGTCATTCACGATCTCTGCTCCCGCTTCGACGGCGGCGCGGGCCACGCTGGCGCGGTACGTATCCACGGAAATCAGCGCATCCGGGCGCTTGCTGTGCACGGCAGTAATCACCGGAATGACGCGATCCAGCTCTTCCTTCACGGTTACAACCTTCTCGGCGGCAGGCTTCTGACTGGGGGATTTCTCCAAGGAAGCTATCATGCCGATGGAAGATGCGGCAGCGAAGCGCTTTTCTACGGCGGCCTGCTTCGCGGCCCCTGATTTCGATGAGCCCGTAGCTTTAGGTGCGGGCTCGGCAGGTCCGTTTACGCTTGACCCGGGCCGGGTGGATTCACCGCCGATGTCAACGATTTCCGCCCCATCATCGAAGAGTTGTAGCGCGCGGGCCACGGCGCGGTCGCGATCAAAGTACAGGCCGCCATCGGAAAAAGAGTCGGGCGTCACATTGACCACGCCCATGACGACAGTTTTTTTTCCCAGATGCAGCGCGCGAGAACGGAGCTTCCACTCGAAAACCGGCCGCATGGTTCGATTCTAAATCAGAGGCCGGATGCTACAATTTCGCCATGCGCCGCCCGCGCATGCCGGCTCGGCTCCTATGCTGCTTCATAGTAGCGGTAGCGGTTCCTGTCGGCGCACACAGACTTCCTAAGAAATCACTCAGCGGGCGCGTGCAAGAAGTACTTTCCCAACCTGGTCTGGCTTACGGTTTCTGGGGAATTGAAGTGGCTGATCTCGCCACCGGCAAGACTCTCTACGCACAGAATTCCGGAAAGTTATTCACTCCGGCTTCGAATACCAAGCTGTTCACGACCGCAGCCGCGTTGGCCCTGATCGGACCGGATTACACCTTCCGCACCACGGTGGAAACCGACGGCACGCTCGACCGATATGGGCGGCTGACGGGAGACCTGATTCTGGTGGGGCGAGGCGACCCGAATCTTTCCGGGCGGGAATTGCCCTACAGTTTGCATACCGAGCGGAGCGACCATCCCATCCAGGTGCTGGAGCAGCTCGCCGATCAGCTGGTGCAGAAAGGCGTGAAGTACGTGGATGGGGACATCGTGGCCGATGATTCCTACTTCGCTTTCGAGCGATATGGCGAGGGATGGAGTCAGGACGATCTGGTGTGGGCGGACGGCGCGCCGGTTTCAGCGCTGACCATCAATGACAACGTTATTTTTGTGAACATTCTGCCGGCAGACCGGCCTGGAGAACATGCTTTCGTCAACATCCAGCCTTTTTCCGATTATTACCGGATTGACAATCGCATCATCACCACTCCAGCCGGCACGGTGCGCAAGATTTATATCAATCGCGAGCCGGGATCAACCCTGCTTACTTTGTGGGGAAACATGCCGCTCGACGACGCGGGCGCCAACGAGGCATTGGCCATCGAAGATCCGGCACAATTTGCGGCGGCGTTGTTCCGGCAATTGCTGGAGACTCGCGGCATCGCCGTTTATGGCGAGCAGCGCACCCGGCATACGGACTTAGCGAGCCTTTCTACTTTCACCGTAACAGCGTTGGCGCCGGCGCGCGGCGGCGACCGGCCTTCCCGGATGCTGCAGAGCCAGCCGCTGGTGCTGGCCAGTCATGATTCCAAGCCGTTGAGTGAGGACCTGCGGGTGATCAACAAGGTCAGCCAGAACCTGCACGCCGAGATTCTGCTGCGCTTGCTGGGAAGAGAAAAAGGGACCGCCGGCACGGTTGAGGGCGGCCTGGAGGTGATCCACGGGTTCCTGAACAAAGCGGGGATTTCGCCGGACGAATGCGTTTTCTACGACGGCTCGGGCCTGTCGCGGGAGAACCTGGTGACACCTCATGCAGTCGTGGAACTGTTGCGTTATGCGGCAGCACAATCATGGGGCGATAAATTTCGGGACACCCTGCCGGTGGCCGGGGTGGATGGTTCGCTTTCCGAACGGTTCAAGGAGCTTGACCTGCAGGGACGCGTGCGGGGGAAAACCGGGTCGCTCGGCGGGGTGAAGACGCTTTCCGGCTACGCCACGACTGACAGCGGGGAGGAAGTGGCGTTTTCTATCCTCTCCAACAATCTCAATCTCCCCGCGAAACGCGTGACGGACGCGATTGATGACGTCGTGCTGGCTATTCTGGCGGACGGCCGCGCAAAGAAATAAGCAAGCTTAGCGCGGCATGTGCCGCGCTTGACGTTCGCGCATGGCCCGCACTGCCCCGGGACCCGTGCCGGTCGGTGGTTTTCGCATACCTTCCAAGAGATCTTTCAAAACCACCGCGTTGTTGCGCCGCTCATTTCTCGACGCAAAAAGCAGCGTAAGTCTCCTGCGCTGGTGGGCTAGGCGGTAGAGTTCGGTCAGCGATTCAGCGAGCTCAGGCTTGGCCAATTCTTTCAGGTAGCGCTTGCGGAAAAACAGCCAGGCTTCAGGCCGGGAGTGGTACCACTTTCGCAGTTCGTTCGAGGGCGCAATATCACGCAGCCAGGTGTGGACCTCGGCCCGGCCTTTGCTCAATCCCCGCGGCCACAAGCGGTCCACCAGCACACGTGCACCGTCGCCTGGCGCAGGATCGGCGTAAACGCGTTTGACGGCGACACGCATGGCGCACGCTATGATTGTACTTCTGGAAGAAAAAGTGTAGGGCGCGGTGCTGGAAATTTTGCGTAAGACGGAACAAATCGGGAATCAGCATCCCTCAATCGCGCGGATGGCGCTGGGCGCTACGTTGATTTGCATGTTGGCTGGGGCGGGCTGCAATGTGGAACGGCGCAGGAGCGATGCCGAACTGGGGCTCAACCCTCAGCAGGCAGCGGGGCGAAGAATCTACGATCACGAATGCGACCGCTGCCACGAACCGTATTCAACGCGAGGCAAGAAGGGACCGGGCTTGAAGGGGATGTATAAGACCGAATACCTCTCGAAAAGCGGCTTGCCCGCCAACGACGAGCAGGTGGGTGACATCGTCCGTTACGGCCGCAACACCATGCCAGGCTTCGGGCAGGTGCTCAGCCCGCAACAAATTCGCGACCTGCTGGCCTACTTGCATACGTTGTGAATTCTGGAGGGAGCTAACGCGGCCGTGCCAGCATCCTGCGGGAGCGCGCTGGACTTTCTGCCGCAACCGATTCGGGAACGGCTCGCGCAGGCTGATGATTTCCGCCGATCGAGCTTAGGCAGGAAGCCAGTGGCATAGGCGCGGCCGTTTTTGTCCCCTGGTATTTGCTGCGGGCGACGATCAGCTTCTCCAGTTCGCAATCGGGCAGCGGCTGCTGCCGCCCGAGGAGATGGGCAACAAGGGCAATCTGGGCGAAATGCTCCACTGTCTCCATTTTCATGTAGGCCTGCTGCAGATCCACGCCGTAGGAGACCACTCCGTGATTGGACATCAGGATGGCGTCATACTCTGGAACCAGCGGAGCCAGGGCCTCGGCCAGTTCCGGGGTGCCGGGCGTGCCGTACTTCGCCAGCGGAATTGAACCCAGGCCGATGACCACCTCGCACACCAGCGGCTGATTGAGAGGCATGCCGGAGGCGGCAAAGCCGGTCGCCGTGGGCGGGTGCGCATGCACGATCGCGCGCACATCGGGACGCAGCCGGTAAATCAACAAATGCATGCCAATCTCACTGGAGACGTTTTGCCGCCCGGTGAGACGGCGTCCTTCCGGATCAACGATAACCATGTCGGAAGGCCGCATCATGCCCTTGCTCATCGCAGTCGGAGTGGCCAGGATGCGGTTTACATCCAGGCGGACGGAAAGATTTCCGTCGGTGGCCGCGACGTAGCCGCGATCATGCAGCATCTTGCCAAAGGAGGCAATTTCGCGCCGGAAGTGACGTTGATTGAGCATGGCCCTGCGGACGCTGGGGGGCGACCCTAATTTCGTGCGCGTATGGTACAGCAGACTGTTGCTCTGAGACAATCGGTATTTCACTGAGCCGCCCGCAGAAAAATATAATTCGCAAGTGCTGGTTTCTGAATTCGACTACCACCTTCCGCCGGAACTGATTGCTCAGGAACCGCTTGCAGACCGCTCCGCCTCGCGGATGCTTTGCCTGACGCGGGATTCGGGGGCTTTGCGGGACGGCAAATTCTGTGAGTTCCCCGACTTGCTGCGCCGCGATGACCTGGTGGTGTTCAACAACACGCGCGTGTTTCCCGCGCGGCTGTATGGAAGAAGAGCCGGAGTGAGAGCGCAGCCGGTAAGCCCGCACAACCCCGCTTCGCGGGGATTTTTGCAGGGTAGGATTGAAGTTTTGCTGACGCGCCAGGTTTCCGAGGACCCGAATGAGTGGGAGTGCCTAGTGCGTCCGGGGCGAAAGATCGGCGTAGGTGAATGTCTGATGTTCGGTGAGACCGGCCAGTTGCAAGCCGAAGTCTCGTGGCGCGGAAGTTTTGGCGAGCGGCGCATTCGCTTTGCACCGGTGCCGGATTTTTTCGTGGTGCTCGAACGGCTTGGTCACGTGCCGCTACCGCCATACATTGCGCGCGACGATTACCCTCAGGACCGGCAACGTTATCAGACGGTCTACGCGCGGGAACGCGGGTCTGTGGCGGCGCCGACTGCGGGACTGCACTTTACGCGGCAGATACTTGACCGAATGCAGGAGCGCGGCGTGGAAACCGCGGAGATTACTCTGCATGTCGGGTTGGGGACGTTTCAGCCCGTGCGGGTCGCCCGCGTAGAAGATCACCGGCTGCATCGCGAGCGCTATTTCATTTCCCCGGCGGCGGCTGAAGCAATCAATCGCGCGCTCGCCACCGGGCGGCGGATCGTGGCGATCGGCACGACCACCGTGCGCACGCTGGAACATTCGGTGCGGATTGGCACAGGCGGCAGAATCGTGGCCGGCGGTACGGAAGCGGATATTTTTATTTATCCCGGCCACCCGTTCCGCGTGGTGGGCGCGCTGCTGACAAATTTTCATTTGCCGCAGTCTTCGCTTCTGATGCTTGTATGCGCCTTTGCCGGGAAGGAGCGCACACTGGCCGCTTACGCCCACGCCGTCGAGCAGAAATACCGCTTTTATTCATATGGCGATTGCATGTTCGTGGAATGAGGATGCGAGATGAATGTGCACCTGCGAGTCCCTGCAGCTCCGCCCTTTGTGGCGCTATACTTTGAGTTGTTCGAACAGACTGAATTCATGACTACCCCCGTTGCCCCCAGCATTGAAATTGGAGAGTTCGTCGACGGCTTGCGGAAGTTTCCCGCGGCCGCGTTTGTAGAGATCGGGCCGGTTCTGAATTTTCTCAAGGTCACCCCCGTCGTGGCCGGCAGCCTGGCGCCTTTTCTGAACTGGAATTCGCAGCATTACACGCGCAATCTGATTGACAAGACCGCGCTTTACGAGCTGATTGCGATCTGTTGGGAAGTCGGCCAGTCGAGTTCGGTGCACAATCATCTTGACCAGAATTGCTGGATGGCCGTGCCCATGGGGCGGCTGCTGGTGCAAAACTATCGCGTGATTTCGGAAGACCTGCAGAGCGGGAAGTGCCAGCTGGCGACGGCGGAAACGGTCGAGATGTCGCCCACTCAGCCTTGCGCCGTGGACCCGGCGCAGCCCGTGCATCGCGTGTACAACCCGCGAGACTTCGCGCAACGGGCGGTGAGCCTGCACGTTTATTCGCGGCCGTTCAACACCTGCGTGGTTTACTCCCAGGAGCAGGGCACCTGCGGCATGATCAATCTGCACTACACGACGGAATACGGGAAGAAAGTTTGAAGAGCGGCATTTGGCAATTGGCATTTGGCACTTAGCGCCTCCCTCGCTCTCTCCACCGAACTGCCAACTGCCAACGCCAACTGCTGCCTGCCACTCGCTTGCGTTAAACTTACCTGTTGTCTCCAAGAAAAAAATCTTCGGCGGTGCCGGCGGAAAGCGCAGCTCTCACGCCGACGACGGCCCCAGCCGCGCCCATGCTCGTCGCGCCTTCCGGGCCGCGAATCTTTCTGATTGACACGATGTCTTTCATCTTCCGTGCCTATCACGCCATGGCGCGGCAGCGTGGAATGTCCACCAAAACCGGGGTTCCCACGGCGGCGACGTACGTTTTCGTCAACATGCTGCGCAAATTAAGGGACGATTTCTCGCCCGAATACCTGGCCGCCGTCTTCGATGTTGCAGGACCGACCTTCCGCGATCAGCAGGCGGAAGAGATCACCACCGTGCGTCGCTTCGACCTGAAAACGCAAAGTTTCCAGGAGGTGGAATATCAGGGATACAAGGCCAACCGCAGCGAAATGCCTGCGGAGTTGGCGCAGCAGGTCCCCTACATCCGCCGTGCGCTCGAGGCATACCGGATTCCGATTCTCGAGCTGCAGGGCTACGAAGCGGACGATGTGATCGGTACCCTGGCGCGGCAGGCAGCGGGAAAATCCTACGAAGTGTACGTCGTGTCGAGCGACAAGGACATGCTGCAGCTGGTCAACGACCACGTCCGCGTGCTGAACCCGCCCAAAAACAACTTGATTTGCGACGGGGCCAAAGTGGAGGAAATTCTTGGCGTGCCGCCCTCCCGCGTAGTGGACGTGATGGCGCTGCGTGGCGACTCGATTGACAACATTCCCGGAGCTCCCGGTATCGGCGACAAGGGCTCTGTCGAATTGATCCGGCGCTTCGGTTCGGTGGAGCAAGCGCTGGATCGCGCTGCCGAAGTAGAGAAAAAAACCTACCGCGAATCGCTGCAGAATAATCGCGACACGATTCTTTTCAGCAAGCGAATGGCGACGATTGACATGGCTGTGCCCATCGAGCTGGATGCGAATGGGATGAAGGCCGGCGCACCGGACGTCGAAGCCCTGCGCTCGCTGTTTACGGAACTGGAATTTACCTCCCTGCTGAAAGATCTGCTGCCCGTCGTCGAGCTGAGCGAAGCTCATTATAGCGAGGCAAAATCAGCCGCTGATGTTGAGACTGTAATCAAGAGTATTGCTCCGGGCGGCGCGCTGGCGCTGGCGATTGAAGCTCCGGCTGAATCCGAGGATTCGGAGGACGATGAACCGGAGAGCGAACCGGAATCGCTGTTGCTCAGCGGTGCGAGCATGCCGGTCCGGCCGTCGCAGAATCTTGCGATTGCAGCCACCGCCGGGACTGCGGTCGTGGTGTCGGCCACAGCCGTTGAAGCGACTGCACGGCTGAAGGCCGCGCTTGCCGACGAGCGCGTCCCAAAAGCGATCCACGACTACAAAACCGCAATTCATGCGCTGCGCCGGCAGGGAATAACGCTCAACAATGTCCGCGACGATTCGACGTTGTACTCTTATCTTCTCGACCCGACTTACTCTTCACATCGTTTGGCGGACGTAGCTCTGCGGCGGTTCAACCTCAAGCTTAGCGGAAGCTTGGCCGAGTCGGCAGACATCACCGGCCGGCTGAATGCGGCGTTGGGCCGGGAAGTCAACGACTTCGGGCTGCGCAAGCTCTACGACGAAATTGATTTGCCCCTCGTGCCGGTGCTGGCCCGCATGGAGGAAGCTGGCGTAAAAATTGACCAGCAGGCGCTCGGCGAAATGTCAACACGGCTGGAGCGGGAGATCGCCGCGAAGGCCAAAGAGATCTATGAGTGCTGCGGGGCGGAATTCAACATCAGTTCGCCGAAGCAATTGGGCGACATTCTCTTCAACAAACTCAACCTGCCGAAGCCGATTAAATACGGCAAAGGCAAAACCATTTCAACCGCTGTGGATGTGCTGGAAGGCCTGGCCGCCGAGCACGAAGCCCCGCGCCTGGTGCTGGAATATCGGCAACTCTCCAAGCTGAAATCCACGTATGTAGATGCATTGCCCGCGTTGCTAAATTCGATGAGCGGGCGTCTGCATACCACCTTCAGCCAGACCGGGACGGCGACGGGCAGACTGTCGTCCGCGAATCCGAATTTGCAGAACATTCCCATCCGCACCGAGTTGGGCCGCGAGATTCGCGCCGCATTTACCGCCGAACCGGGCCACCTGCTGCTCGCGGCGGATTATTCTCAGATCGAGCTCAGGCTGCTGGCGCACTTTTCGCAGGATCCCTTATTGGTCGAGGCTTTTCAGCGTGGCGATGACATTCACACGCTCACAGCCTCTCAGGTTTTCGGCGTGCCCCCGCTCATGGTGACGGCCGATCATCGCCGGCAGGCGAAGGTGGTGAATTTCGGCATTGTGTACGGGCTGTCGGCGTTCGGGTTGTCGCAAAACCTTGGCATTGAGACATCCGAGGCGAAACAGTTCATCAGCGCTTATTTTGAAAAATACAAAGGCGTGCGAACCTGGATTGACAAAACGCTGGAGGAAGCGCGCCGCGAGCAGAAGGTGAGAACTCTATTTGGCCGTGTTCGGCCGATTCATGACATCAACAGCAAGAACGCCAACTTGCGCGGCTTCGCCGAGCGCACCGCGGTGAACACGCCGCTGCAGGGAACGGCTGCCGATTTGATCAAGCTGGCGATGATTCGAATTGATCGAGCGTTAACCGAGCGCCGGATGCAGTCGAAGATGACGCTGCAAGTGCATGATGAGCTGGTTTTCGAAGTGCCGGAAGGTGAGATCGAAGGGGTGAAATCGCTGGTGCGCGAGCAGATGGAAAAAGTCCATCCGCTCTCTGTGCCGTTGCTGGTGGAAGTTGGCGTGGGGAGAAATTGGAGAGACTTGGAATAGGGCCCAAGGTCGCGGACTTGATTACGCTCCGAGAGCGTTCTTGATGTTGCCCGCGATCGAACTTGCAATCCGTTGCATTGTCTGTTTTGACTCCGCTTCCACCATGACCCTCGCCAGCGGTTCGGTTCCCGAATAGCGCACCACTACGCGGCCGTTGCCATCCAGTTCTTTTTGCGCGGATTCGATCGCCTGCCGAATCTCGGCGACCTGCTCAAACGGGACCTTCTCCCGCACGCGCACGTTCTGAATCGTCTGCGGAAAGACTTTCAAATCGGAAACCAGGTCCGCCAGGGGGCGCTTCGCCCGGGCCAGCACCTGCATCACATGAAGCGCAGTCAGAAGACCATCGCCGGTTGTCGCCTCTCCGTCCCGAAAAATAATGTGGCCGGATTGTTCGCCGCCCAGAGTTGCATTCGATTTCAGCATTTCTTCCAGAACATATTTGTCGCCCACGTTGGCGCGCAGCATGCGAATGCCGGAATTGCGCAGCGCTATTTCCAGGCCCATATTCGACATCGTGGTGGCAACGACCGTCGAATTGGTGAGCACTCCCCGCGATTGCATGTCGCGAGCGGCCAGCAGCAGCACGGCATCGCCGTTCGCCACGCGGCCCTTGGCGTCGCTGAACAGGACACGGTCCGCATCGCCGTCAAAAGTAATGCCCAGGTCGAAATCCCCGCCTTCTTCGAGCAGCATCTTGGCCACTACTTCGGGATGCAGCGCGCCGCAGGACTCATTGATGTTTCGCCCGTTGGGCGCGGCATTCGTAAACGCCGCCCGAACGCCAGAGGCGCGAAACAGTTCGGGTGCCTCCGCCGTGGCTGCGCCATTGGCGCAATCCACCAGCGCGCGAATCTTGCTCAGGTCGGTCTGGACGCTCGCCTTCAACCAGTCAATGTAAGCACGACGAAGGCTGGCATCTCCGGGCAAGCTTGATGGGCCTTTCGGCGTCTCTGGCTTTACCGGGTTCTCCAGCAACGCGAAAATCTCGTGCTCGATGGCCAATTCGCGCGAATCGGGCAGTTTGTAGCCATCGCCGGAGAAAACCTTGATGCCGTTATCGGTCCAGGGATTGTGCGATGCAGAGATCACCACCCCTGCCGCGTAGCGCTTCGAGCGCGCCAGGTAAGCCACTCCCGGCGTTGTCATGACGCCGGCGCTGTGCACCTCGGCGCCTTGCGATGCCAGGCCCAGCGCCACGCTGTCCGCAATCCACGCGCTCGATTCACGTGTGTCCTGTCCAATTACGACCCGCGGCCGCGCAACTGAACGGGCCAGATTGTGGCCGAGCGCGCGCCCGATCACGTACGTGCTTTCAAGCGTCAAAGGAAATTCGCCCGCGATGCCACGAATGCCATCGGTGCCGAAGAGTTGCCGTATGTGCGAAGTCATCGTGTAGGCTTACAAGACTAGTGTCCGCCCGACGCAGCTGGGACCTTCTGCATGATAACGGTAATGCGAACCGGATTGGAGTCCATGACCTGAATCAACGGGTCCGGGACGTAGGCATGCCGCACGAAACTCACCCGGGTCATGGCCCCGCTCACATCCACCGGATCTGTGGTGGCCGATTCCACCAAGGCCACCCTCTTCTGCGGGCCGCTTATGGTCACCGCCGCGGGCTGCACCACGACGTTCCCGATGCTGTAGCCCGGAGCAAATGTCCCGATGACGCGCGGCTGTACTTCTACCTGGCGGGTAAGCCGGTTATCCAGGCTGAGACGAAATTCACTGGGAATCACTTGCACGACCTCGAGGCCGCTGGGCCTCTGAATCTCTTCCGCGCTCAAATCAAATGTCCGTTCGCCGGGCCGAATGCCGCTGAGATTGATTTCCGCGTGCACGTCGGTCGGCAGCACGCGGTGGATAATGCGGCCGGGCCCTCGAAGACGCACCTGTACGGTAGGAATATTTTCTGCTGTGATCTCCAGGTCCTGCGGCATATTGTGAAACTCGATGGGAACGTGCAGCGCCAATTCCGCGACCGGATCGCGCGACACCGCCACCCACAAACCGGTGGCCAGGATCAGCGAGACGAGCTTCAGGCCGAAGTTGTGCCGCACGTGACGTTGAAAGAAACTGGCCATCCTTAACCGTCCGTCCCCTGCCGGTAAGAGTCGGCCGAGGAACGCGGCATTTCTGTCTCGGCTTCATCAACGGCTTCGTTGGCGTTCACGATCGGCGTCGGCAATGTGGAAGGGGGCACGTAGCGTCGCAGCAGTCCTCCCAGGCGCTCCCGCAGTTGTTCGACTGAAAGGTCGCGCTCGATTGTGCCGCCGACCGCCAGACTGATCGCGCCGCTCTCTTCCGATACGATCACGGCGATAGCGTCGGTTTCCTCGGTCACGCCAATGCCGGCGCGGTGCCGCGTGCCCAGTTGAGTCGAAAGCACAGGATTCATAGACAGCGGCAGAAAGCAGGCTGCGGCGGCGATACGGTCGCCCTGAATGATTACCGCGCCATCGTGCAGCGGCGCGCTGGGCCGGAACACCGTTGCCAGCAAATCGTAGGAAAGTCTTGCGTCCAGAGGGACGCCGCTTTCGATATAAGTTCGTAGCCCGATTTCGCGCTCGATCACCATCAGCGCGCCGGTCTGGTTCTGCGAGAAAAGATTGGCGGCCAGAACGATATCGTCATAGGCGTCGGACTCGGCCGCGGACCTGGAGCTGAACGCGAACTTTCGCCCCAGGCGCGCCAATGCCCGCCGGATTTCGGCCGCGAAGATCACGATTAGCGCAAAGATGGCGTAGGGAAGAAGATTACTCAGCAGCCAATTCAGGGTGGTGAGTTCGCCCAGCCGGGAAAAGAAGAAAGCCAGCGCGAGGGCTCCGACGCCAATCAGCATCAGGGCTGCGCGCGTACCTTTGACCAGCGCCAGGAATTCGTAAATGATGACCGCAACCAACAAGATGTCGGCAACAGACAGCAGCGACACGTGTGGCCACGATACTGACGACGGCACCAAACTCCCCTTCCAAAGGATCCGCTGAATCGGCTCGGCCGGTTACCTCATTGTATCCTCAGGCTTCCCGCTTTTTCACCGTCGCCGAGAGCCTTCCCCGTGCCAGCCGGGCGGAAATTGCATCGCCCGCTTCGACCTGGCTGGAATCCTTCAAAAGCTTGCCCGAGGCATCGAAGACCAGCGCGTAGCCGCGATCGAGGACGGCCAATGGCGAGAGCGTTTCGACTTGCCGTGCGAGCTGCTCGAACCGCACGCGCCGGAAAAGAAGCGCATTCCTTGTGGCCGCGCTCAGAGCGGCCAGTTGGGCATCGAGCTCCCGTCGTACCCCGGCCAGCACGCGACGCACGTCGTAGTGGCGGACGGTCGCGGAAAGGGCCTCGTATCGCCGCCGCTGGCGTTCGAGCTGGTCGCGTTGGGTTTGTGCCAGGCGATAGGAGAGATCATCCAGCCTTTGCTGGCAGCGGCGAATCAGTTCCATCATCCTCGCAAACGCGCCGTGCTGTGCGCGCTCGGTCAGCTTCTGCCGCGCGATCAGCAGGTGATAGCGGATCGCTTTCAGCAGCCGCGAATGCAGACTTCCCAGATTTTCTTCCAGTTCCTGGCGGGAACGGATCACCAGTTCCGCCGCCGCAGAGGGAGTCGGCGCGCGCAGATCGGCGACAAAGTCCAATATGGTGAAGTCGGTTTCATGGCCGACCGCGGAGATCAGCGGAATCCGCGAATCTGCGGCCGTACGCGCCAGCGCTTCATCGTTGAATCCGGCCAGGTCCTCGGCCGAGCCGCCGCCGCGCGCCACGATGATTACATCCACGCTGTGGGTTCGGTTGAAGTAACGAATCCCGGCGATGACTTCCGTCGCCGCCGTCTCTCCCTGCACCTGCGCCGGGAAAATCAGGAGGCTCACGGTGTCGTGCCGGCGCTGCAGAATATTCAGGATGTCTTGCAGAGCGGCGGCCTGGGGGGAAGTCACAATTCCGATGCGTGCCGGTAAAGACGGAATTGGTTTCTTGCGCGCGGCGTCAAATAGCCCCTCCGCCTCAAGCTTGGCTTTGAGCTGCTCGTAAGCAATCTGCAGCGCGCCCGCGCCCTTTGGTTCAAGGTACTCGGCGGAGATCTGCAGTTGGCCGCGGTCTTCATAAATCGTGATGCGTCCGCGCACCACAACATGCATGCCGTTTTCCGGCCGGAAGCGCAGCAGCCGGGCCTGCGAACGAAACATGACCGCGTTAAGCTGCGCATTCGCATCCTTCAAAGTGAAGTACAAGTGTCCCGAGTCGTGCGCGCGAAAATTGGAAATCTCACCTTCCACCCAC
>Ga0335078_10011396_pt1 | contig 13183 bp, 12 predicted proteins | sample Lox_Sample_32_FD_206711 | JGI IMG/M metagenome (GOLD analysis project Ga0335078, IMG submission 206711) | Soil microbial communities from Loxahatchee National Wildlife Refuge, Florida, United States - Lox_Sample_3.2 | ecosystem: Environmental > Terrestrial > Soil > Wetlands | place: USA... | reverse complement strand
ACCTGTGCCGCCGCAGCGCACAGCGCGGCCCCACGTCGCTGGGATAAGGTTCAAGGCACCGCAGAGGCGTTCTCTGAGCCATCGTACGGCCGGCGCTCGCATATCGGATACACTATTCTGGATGAAACAGTTCTCTCTCGCACTAATCGCAACCGTGGGGCTGGTGGCCCCGGTCCTGGCGCAGAAAGCCGCGCCGCCGTTCGCCGGCCGCTGGGACCTGACCGTCACCACGCCCAAGGACAGCTACCCTTCTTGGATGGAAATCACCCAGAGCAGCGCCTTGCCGCAGGTGCGCGTGGTAGGGCGCGTGGCCAGCGTCCATCCTGCAACCGACGTCAAGCTGGATGGATCGCGCCTCTCCTTCACCACGTCGGAATGGCTCAACGGAGAGACCAAGGTTACCTGGGAGTTTCATGCCGGCCGCGGCCGGCTCACCGGCACGCAGAAACGGGCCGATGGCGTGGAGGGACAAATCGCAGGCGTGCCGGCGCCGGCGCTGAAGCGTAAGGCTCCTTCGGCCTGGTCCAGGCCCGAGCCGCTGTTCGATGGCAAAGACCTGAACGGCTGGGAGCCGGACGATCCTTCTCACAACCACTGGGTCGCGCAGGATGGCGAATTGGTGGACCAGGCTGCCGGCGCGAATCTCCGCACCACCCGCAAGTTCGGCGATTTCAAACTGCATATCGAATACAACTGCCCGAAGGGCGGCAATAGCGGCGTGTATCTGCGGGGGCGCTACGAAGTGCAGGTGCTGTACGACAAGAGCGACAAGTTGCACGACATGGGGTCGATCTACGGATTTCTGGCGGCGGCGGTGGATGTCGCGCCCCGGCCGGGCCAATGGGAGAGCTACGATGTGACGTTGGTGGGGCGCACTGTAACGGTGGTGCGAGACGGTCAGGTCACCATCGACCGCCAGGAAATTCCGGGCATCACCGGCGGCGCCATCGATAGCCGGGAAGGCGAGCCGGGACCGATCTACCTCCAGGGCGATCACACCGGCGGCATGAAATACCGCAACATCACCATCTCGATTCCGGCGCGCTAAACTAACCGCATGGCGCTCGAATTCACGACTTCCTATCTGGCAGACTCGCTGGCCTTGTTCCGCCATTACAAGAAGCTGGGCGAGGGGGCCATGGCGCAGGCCAGCGACGAACAGCTTTTCGCGGCGCTCGACCCCGAAGCGAACTCGATTGCGATCCTGGTGAAGCACTTGGCCGGCAACATGCGGTCGCGGTGGACAGACTTCCTGACTACAGATGGCGAGAAGCCCGACCGCCAGCGCGACACCGAGTTCGAGGCCCCGCCAGCCACGCGGGAAACGCTAATGGCCCTTTGGCAGGAGGGCTGGGATTGCGTGTTCCGCGCGCTCGATCAGCTATCGGAGGCGGACCTCGGCCGGCGCGTCACGATCCGCGGCGAAGCGCACTCGGTGATGCAGGCTATCAACCGGCAGATGGCGCATTACGCGAGTCACGTGGGACAGATCGTGCTGCTGGCCAAACACTACCAGCAGGCCCAATGGCGTTCGCTGAGTGTGCCGCGCGGCAAGTCGGCGGAGTTCAACCGGCGAGTGACCGGGGGCGAGCAAAGCCAGCGCTAGCGGGTTCGGCCGCCTAAGAGGCCGCCGCGGGCAAAGTGCCAAATGTCACTTAGTTTTCCCACAAGGAGAAATTCTGCACAAATTGTGGGGCGGGCCCGTGGCCTGCAGCGGCCTCTCAGGCCGCCTCTTTCCCTGGAAGGCTTCGATTTTCGAGCAAGAAGCGGGTCCAAGGGGCCTGCGCCGGCCGAGGGCCTGCCCCACAATTTGTGCAGAGAGCGGCCGAGTGACCAAAACTAAGTGACATTGGGCAAAGTACCTGCCCCACGCCAGGCCCGCGACAGCTTCTCGTAAGTCATCGGCAAATCCTCCGGCAGCACGCGCGTTTCGCCCACCGAAGTCATGAAATTGGCGTCCGCCACCCAGCGCGGCAACACATGCATGTGAATGTGTCCGGCCACACCGGCGCCGGCGGCCTTGCCCACGTTGATGCCCATGTTGAGGCCGTCGGGCTGGTAGTTGGCGCGGAGGTGCGTCTCCGCCTGACGCGCCAGCAGGATCATCTCCAGCAGCGTATCTTCCGCCACTTCCCCCAGCGCGGGCGCGTGCTCATACGGAACCACCATGAGGTGGCCCGAGGTGTAGGGGAAGCGGTTCAGAATCACGAAATTGAAGCGGCCGCGGTACACGATATAGTTCTCGCGGTCGCGATGCTGGGCGGGCAACACGCAGAAGATGCACTCAGTCGCCCGTTCCGCCGTAGTCACGTATTCGAAGCGCCACGGACTCCAGAGGTAGTCCATACCGCCGCTAGAGCATCGGCGTGGGCTCGCTGGCAGCAGGATCGGCCGCCGCGGCGGAACTGTTCACCACGTCTTTGAGTTCCTTGCTCGGCTTGAAATAAGGAATCTTCTTGGCGGGCACCTCGACGCGCGCGCCGGTCTTGGGATTGCGTCCGATGCGCGGCTGGCGCTGCCGCGTGCGGAAGCTGCCGAAACCGCGAATCTCGATCTTGTCGCCGGTGCGCAACGAACGCACGATGCTGTCAAAAATAGCCTCTACGATGACTTCGGATTCCTTGCGCGTCATCTCCACTACGCGCGAGACTTCTTCAATCAGATCGGCCTTGGTCATGTACTAGTCTCCTTGTTGTCTCAAGCCGTTACAGCAGTATCTCGTGAACGGGCGATTTTTGCAAGCTATTCCCCACCCCGATTTTTGAGGCTCAACACTTCTTCGATGGTAGCAGCACCCGCCGCCGCCTGCCGCTGGTAGTCCGCCAGCCGCCCTTTCTCTTCGTCGTGGGCCACCGCTTTGAGGCTCAATCCAATCTTCTTTTCCGCCTCGCTCATCTTGACGATCTTGAAATCGTATTCCTGGCCCACCGCCAGGGGAGGCTCCGCCGAGCGCCGCCCGGAGTAGCCCGGCACTTCCGAAAAATGGCAAAGCCCCTCGACGCCCTCGGCCAATTCCACAAACGCTCCAAAACCCGCCAGGCGAGAGATGCGCCCATGTACGATATCGCCCGGTTGGTGGCTTTGGAAGTATGTCTCCCAGGCGTCCGGCTGGAGCTGCTTGATGCCCAACGACAGCCGGTGCCCCTTGGCGTCGATATTCAGGATCACCGCCTGCACCAGTTGGCCCTTCTTCAACACGTCCGAGGGATGCTTGACGCGCTTGGTCCACGACAGATCCGAAACATGCACGAGTCCGTCGATACCCTCCTCGATTTCGATGAAGGCGCCAAAATCGGTCATGTTGCGCACGCGCCCTTCGACCACGGAGCCGATGCTGTAGCGGCTATCGATGGTGGTCCAGGGGTTCGCCTCAAGCTGTTTGAGGCCGAGCGAAATGCGGCGATCGCGCGGGTGCACTTCCAAGACCACGGCCTCCACCTGGTCGCCCGCGCGCACCACTTTCGATGGATGCTTCATACGCCGCGACCAGGTCATCTCGGTGATGTGGATGAGGCCTTCCACGCCGGGTTCGAGCTCCACGAACGCCCCGTAATCGGTGACATTCACCACTTGGCCCATAACGCGGCTGTTGGCCGGATATCGTTCGGCGACGGTCTCCCAGGGATCCGGGGCCATCTGCCGCAGCCCTAGCGCGACGCGTTCCTTGGCCCGGTCGAACTTGAGGACCTTGGCCGTAATGGTGTCGCCCACGTGCACGACTTCCGACGGATGCGCCACGCGGCCATACGACATGTCGGTGACGTGCAGCAAGCCATCCAGGCCCCCTAAGTCGATGAAGGCCCCGTATTCGGTGAGGTTCTTGACCACTCCCGTGACGATGGCGCCTTCGTGCAGTTGATCGAGGATGGCGGCCTTGCGTTGGCCGACTTCCTGTTCGACGGCCAGCTTGCGCGAGACCACCACGTTGCCGCGGCGGCGGTTCACCTTGATGATCTTGACCGGAACATCCTGGCCGATGAACGAGTCGAGGTGATGGACGGGGCGCGGATCGACCTGCGAACCCGGCATGAACGCCTCGATGCCCACATCCACGGCAAGCCCGCCCTTAACTCTCCCCATCACGTGCCCCAGAAGCACCAATTGATCCGCGAAGGCTTTTTCCAGGTTGTCCCAGACCCGCACGCGCGCTGCTTTGGCGTGGGAAAGCAGAATGTAGCCTTCGGGCTGCTCGCCGTGATCGATCATCACGTCCACGACGTCGCCGGCCTGCACGGTCACTTCTCCAGCCGGGCCGAGGAACTGCTCGATGGGGACGAGCCCTTCGGATTTGTACCCGAAATCGACAATCACGTCCTTGGAAGTGACCTTCAGGACGGTGCCCTGGAGGACCTCGCCCTCCGCCGGGGCCAAATGGGTATACTCATCGAGCAAAGATTTGTAGCTTTCGCTATCCGGCTGGACCATTTCGTCCGCCTGTTCTTTGCCCTGATCGACGGCCATTACCGACGCCTCCGCGAGACCACTGCATCAGACGATTGCCGGGGACTTACATCCGCGAGACATGACCACAAGCGAGGAAATGCTGCGATCTCAATGGATTCCAGGAATTTGCATCGAAACCGGCCCGCCTGATTCACCAGCAAGGCGCTGACAGATCAATATCTTAGCAAATGCGTGCGGGGAAGTCACGCGCGCTTCCCGAACAAAGCCGAAGGACGTCCCGGAAAAGTCGTGACGATTTCAAGCCGTGATGGAGGTGAAAGACGGAGCGTCGCGCACCGGCCGGCGCACTGTACATGCGGAGTCCTTTCCTGTGGAGATTGGAAGAACGGGTTCTCGGGAGAAGCACACGAGCTTCGATCGGGAAAGCCCGGTTCAGGGCCGGACCTTCCCTTCGAAGCAGAAAGGAGGATCTCAATGATCAAATTGCTAGTTGAGCTGCCGTTGCTCGGCAAGTTCACGATCATTATCGTCTGGCACCGTAAGGGCAGGCGGTAATGGCCGAGCGGGATCGGGATCCGTATTCCCGGTCCAGCTACTAGCATACTCCAAAATGCCCGCCGCTCAAAGCACTTTCTGACTTATTCGATCCGCAGCAGGACGCCGGCTCCCGGCGCCAGCCAATCCATCTCGCCGCCGAAGGCTTCTTCCTTTCCCGTGTAAGGCGAAATTCGAAACAGCCTGGCATTCTCTTTGATCAGATGCAAGCGAAACTGAAAGCTATTATTGAGGTCCCGGTTGACGATCATGACAAACGGGCGCCCCTCGCCGTCTTCAAATTCGCCGACCAGGAACCGTCCGGCGGCGGGCGGCTTCACAAAGCGCTGGGTCATCTCGATGAACCGCACCAGCCGGCTGGCGGCGAGCGGCCGGGCCTGGTCCGGCACATCCGGGTAATAGAACACGCCGGTGCTGCGCAGCTTCAAAATCGTGGGGGCCAGGGCCGCGATCTCCAGATTGATGCGCCGCAACCTCTCCCAAGTGGAAGTCCGGTTGCCGAACTGGTCGATGGCGGCCAAACGGTAGTTGCCGACGTCGGGCGCGATGTAGGTGAAATACTGAATGCCGCGGCCGCCGTAGGCCAGCGTGGCATAGACCTGTAAATGAAAGGTGGCGTCCGACGGCTCCATGTAGTTGAAGTGTGCATTGGCCAGGATGCAATTCCAGAACGGCGTTTTCGTCTCGATGGACAGGCGCCGCACGATCTCCAGATTGGTGTAGAAATAGTCCAGCATCTCGCCGCCCACCAGCGAATAGTTGTCGTAGCTGAGGAAGGGCTGCCCCACGGTATCGACCAGCATGCGGACGTATTGGTCGTACGAATCGGTTCCCAGGCGCTGGGGGCTCACGCGATACGGGAAAAGGTTGACGTAAGGCCACCAGCCCGGCATGGCATCGCGCGCGATCCGGGCCACGCGCGCCAGTCCGGGCATCAACGCCGCGTGCGGCTCGTCGCGGAGAAAGAAGCCGATGGCCGCCGGGTTGGTGCCGATCTCCCGCGCCAGCCCGCCAATCCGGCTGCGGATTTCGGCGTCCGGGGGCAAGGACTGCCAGTCGTAGCCGCCGATCCGCGGATCGGAGACGAAGCAAGCCAGTCCCGCATCGCGGACCTTGCCGAGATCATCGGCACGGCAAAAGCCGGCGATATTCAGGCCGGCCTCGCGCATCCCGCGCAACTGCGCCACATCGGAGGGCGCGTCTCCCCACGCCATGATGGCGAAGCTTTTCGGGTCCGGGGGTTGCGGGGCTGGGAACTGCTGGGCCGCCGCCGCGATGGCGGAAACGATGATCAACACCAGGCCCAATGGAGTGCGGATCACGCTATTCCCCTAAGCCTTCGCCGGCTGCAACAGCCCAATCGTGTTACCGTCCGGATCGGCGAACCATGCAAACGTTCCGGCGGGAATGGCGATCGGCCCGACCAGCGTCTTGCCGCCCAATTCGACGGCCTTGAGGAGCGCGGCCTGCACGTCTTCGACGTCCACGTAGAACATGGTGTAGTGCTCGGGCTCGTGGCCCAGCGAGGTGATATGACCCGAGATGCCCTGCGGACTCCCGGTTTGAATATTCGACGCGGGTCCGGCGGCGGTGATCTGCCAGCCGAACAGCTTCGAATAGAAATCGCCGGTGCGCGCGCGGTCGCGGCATCCAATCTCAAAATGAACAACTGGCCGTCCCATGGACTTCTCTCCCTTTGACCGAGTAAGTGTGGCGTCGTGGCCGCTAACAAGAGGGCCGCACATCGTCTCAGCTTATACCATGGCCGGTGTGCGCGGCCATTGAGTGCAGCTTTCTGTTATCTTCGGAGGTTCCGCGCCACCCGGCGATTGCCAAGTTGAGCCCGTACGCAGATTAGCGCCATGCCAGAGCCTTCAGCCGCGCAGCCGCACAGATTTTTTGGCTCGCTGTATTTCCGCGTGATTGCGGGAATCCTTCTGGGTGTGCTGCTGGGCGTGTTTTACCCGCAAGCCGGCGCGGCCATGAAACCCCTGGGCGACGGGTTCATCAAGCTGATCCGCATGATGATCGGGCCGATCATCTTCTTCACCGTAGTGGTGGGGATCGCCGGCATCGGCGACATGAAGAAATTGGGGCGCGTGGGGATCAAGGCGCTGGCGTACTTCGAGGTGCTGACGACGGTGGCGCTGTTGATTGGCCTGATGGTGGTCAAGATGGTGCGGCCCGGCGCGGGCATGAACGTCAATCCGGCCACACTGGACGCCGCCGCCGTGGCGCAATACGCCGCGCAGGGCAAGCAACTGCACACCGTCGATTTCCTGCTGAACATCATCCCCGGCACCGTCACCAGCGCCTTCGCGCAGGGCGATGTTCTGCAGGTGCTGCTGGTGGCGATTCTGTTTGGATTGGCGTTGGCCGCGATCCCCCGGAACCGCGCCATCGTGGAAGCCTGCGACCGGATCGCGCACTGGATGTTCGCGGTGGTTGGTATTATCATGGAAGCCGCGCCGCTAGGGGCATTCGGCGCCATGGCCTTCACCATAGGAAAGTTTGGCCTCCAGACGCTGCTGCCGCTGGTCAAATTGCTGGCGTGCGTTTATTTGACCAGCTTCGCGTTCGTCTTCATCGTGCTGGGCGGCATCGCCCGGGCGCACGGTTTCAGCCTCTGGAAGTTTCTCAACTACATCAAGGAGGAGTTGTTGATCGTGCTCAGCACATCGTCGTCGGAATCGGTGCTGCCGCGCATGATGGTGAAGCTCGAGGAACTCGGCTGCGGGAAATCCGTGGTTGGGCTGGTGATTCCATCGGGCTACTCGTTCAACCTGGATGGCACTTCCATTTACCTGACTATAGCCGCGCTATTCGTGGCGCAGGCCACCAACGTACACCTGACCGGCGGACAGCAAGCCGGCCTGCTGCTCATCCTGATGTTGAGTTCCAAAGGCGCGGCGGCGGTGACCGGCGGCGGATTCATCACGCTGGCTGCGACTCTCTCCGCCATGGGTACCGTGCCGGTGGCGGGCCTCACCCTGTTGCTGGGCGTGGACCGCTTCATGTCGGAGATGCGCGCGCTAACCAACCTGGTGGGCAATGGCGTGGCGACCATCGTGGTGGCGAAGTGGGAGAAGGAATTCGATGCCGCGCGCGCGCGCCGGGCGCTGAATGGCGAGACTTTGGCGGCCGATGGAGAGGTCGTGGCGCCGGTCTGATTACCTGGCGTCGGTCGCCCACGGCGGCGCAAATCCCGCCATGCGCGCATACGCCACCGCCTGGCCCATATGCTCGTTGGCGTGCACCAGGATTCGCATATACATCCCATCCACGGTCGCATCGATTGTTCCGTTCCTGACCCTACGCGCGAAGTCCGCAGGCTTGAGTTTGGCGCGCTCCACTTTCACCGCGTCAAACGACCGCCTGAGCCAATCGAGCACCTCGGCTTTCCGGGTAACCCGCTTCTCCAGATCCGCTGTAAAGCCCTGGGGAGGCTTCGGCCCCGTCAAGCTCAACAGCCCGAAATTCGCCATCGCAATGTGCATGTACACTTCGCTGAACGTGCGCACTCCCGCCGTCGGCCGCCATGCGTACTTCTCCGCTGGAGTCGCCTCCGCAAGGGCGAGCACCTGCCGCGTCACGTGAGTCCACTCGCCTTCATAGCCTTGCCACAGCCCTTCAAACCAGTAGCTGGAAGGGTGTTGCGACGGGTTTGCGTTCGGCTGCTGCGCCAGAATCGGCGTGGCAATCATCAGGAATATGATGATGGTCTTCATGGATGACCCCGATTATACATCCACCCGGACTGCGGAGCGGCGTGCCGGCTGTGCGACGATGTGAAGCATGCACCTCACCAGAAGAGCGTTCACTTTGGGCGGCGCGACTCTGGGAGCCCAGTTCGATGCAACGCCGCAAGCCCCGGCCCAGCCGCCCCATCCCGCGCCCACCATTTGCCTATTCTCCAAACACCTGGCTAAGCTTCACTATTCGGAACTCGGCGGCGTGCTCAAAGACCTGGGCTTCGCCGGCTGCGATCTCACCGTGCGCCCCGGCGGGCACGTCGAGCCTTCGCTCTCCGCCGCCGACCTGTATCGCGCGGTGGAGGCCATACGCGCGGAAGGCGTGGAGGTCCCCATGATCACCACCGCGTTCGTGTCGGCGGCCGATCCCAACATACATAACGTGCTGGCGCTATGCGGACGCGACCGCATGAAGGTGCCCTATTGGAAGCTGGGCTACTGGAATTACCGGCCGGGCGATCACATCGAAACGCGCATCGCGGAAGTACGCCGCGATGTGGCCGGCCTGGTGTCGCTGGCCCGCGCCTACGGCGTGGTGGCGGGGTTTCACAATCACTCCGGCAACTACGTGGGCGAAGCCGTATGGGACGGCCGCGCGGTCATGGAGGGCCTGGACCCGAACTGGATCGGCTACTATTTCGACCCGTGCCACGCCACCGCGGAGGGCGGCGAGGCTGGCTGGAACGTCGCCATGCGGATGGCGCTGGCGCGCATGAAAATGGTGGCGTTGAAGGATTTCTATTGGGAAAAGGTGAACGGCAAGTGGACCATGCGCATGTGCCCCATCGGCGAAGGCATGGTGCACTGGCGGGAGGTGTTCGCACTGCTGGCGGCCGCGCAATTCACCGGGCCGCTATCCCTGCATCTGGAATATGAGCCGGCGGACCTGGCCGCCATCGCCCGCGATCTGGCCTTCGTCAAGAAGCAGGTGGCGGAGGCGTATGGAAGCTGACCTTTCCTCGCGTCTTCGAAAAACTCCGCCGTGGGGCAGTCTCACGGCCTGCGGCGGCCTCGCAGGCCGCCCATGCAACACTCGGGGAAAATTCGCGCCGGGCCGGTGACCCACTTGAAATCGGCTTACATCGCCGCGAACCTGCCGAACTTCGCGGAGGTCACCTCTATATTGTTTATAATCAATATGTTGGGCTTTGTTTGTCCCCGCGGGTGCCCGTCTCGATGGCCAAGCCGATGCACCCAATGCAACCAGATCCAACACGAAATCGTGTTCCTTGGCGGCCTTGGCGCCCCCTTGCCGTGAAACCAGTGCCCCCCATGTTACAACGGTCAATATGCCCACCTTCCATGTGGAAACGCCGCCAGCCCCATACGACGTAGTGGTGGAGCGCGGCATCCTGCAATATGCCGCGCGCTATGTGCCCGCGAAGGCCGGGAAGGTATTCGTGGTCTCCACCGAGGACGTCTGGCGGCGCCAGGGCGCGCGCCTGGAACACGGTCTGGCCGCTATTCCGCATGAAGTGCTCTTTCTCCCCGGCGGCGAGGACCAGAAGCGCCTGGCGCCCGTTGAGCGGCTGGCCGAGGAGATGGTCCGGCGCGGCGGCGACCGCTCCAGCCTGGTGGTGGCTTTCGGCGGCGGCATCGTGACGGATATGGCCGGCTTTCTGGCGGCTATATTCATGCGCGGAATTCCGGTGATGCAGATCCCCACCACGTTGCTGGCGCAGGTGGACGCCTCCGTCGGCGGCAAGACCGGCGTCAACCTGGAAATCGGCAAGAACCTCATCGGCAGCTTCCACCAGCCACTGGCCGTGCTCATCGACCCGAGCGTGCTCGAAACGCTGCCCGATCGCGAATACCGCGCGGGTCTGTACGAGATCCTGAAGGCAGGTGTAATTCGCAGCGAACCGCTGTTCCGATACCTGGCGGAGTCGAACGCCGCAGTGCTGGCGCGCCAGCCGGAAGCGGTGGATCGCATCATCGCGGAATCGGTCGAAATCAAGGCCCAAGTGGTTTCCGCCGACGAGCGCGAAGGCGGCCTGCGGCGCATTCTGAATCTCGGCCACACCTTCGGCCACGCGCTGGAAGCCGAGACCGGGTACACGCGCTTCCTGCACGGCGAGGCGGTGGCGTTCGGCATGCGCGCCGCCATATACCTGGCGCAAATGACGGGCCAACTGTCGGCGGAGGACGCAGTGGATATCCTGGACGCGATCCGGCTCTACGGCCCGATTCCTCTGCTCGCGGCGATCCCGGCCGAGCGCTTGCTGGCGCGCCTGGCGAGCGACAAGAAGACCATCCAGGGCAAGATTCACTTCGTGCTGCCGGTGCGCATCGGAGAGGTGCAAGTAATATCCGGCATCGGCGAAGAACTGGTGCTGGCCGCCATCCGGGCCGCTCTGGCATGAAGGGCACGACGCCGCAGGGCGCGCGCAGCGAGCGGGAGGCGGCCGAATGGGTGCGGGCCATGTTCGGCCGTGTGGCGCATCGCTACGACTTGGCCAACCATCTGCTTTCGTTCAATATGGATCGCTACTGGCGCGCGCATACGGTGGCCCGCGTGCGGGATGTACTGGCGCGTCCCGCGGCGCGCGTGCTGGACATCTGCTGCGGCACCGGCGATCTGGTGCGCGCGCTCCAACGGGGGCGGGCCGCTGTGTTGGGATCGGATTTTTGCCATCCGATGCTGGTCGCCGCGCAAGCTAAAGTCGGCTCCGGGATGCTATTCGAAGCCGACGCGCTGCGCCTGCCGCTGGCGGACGCTTCCCTCGACCTGATTACGGTGGCATTCGGCTTCCGTAATCTGGCCAATTACGAGGCGGGCCTGTGCGAGATGCGGCGCGTGCTGCGGGGCGGAGGAGTGGCGGCCATTCTGGAATTCTCGCAGCCGCCCAATCCGCTATTCGGCGCCTTGTACCGTTTCTATTCGCGGCGGGTGCTGCCGGTGATCGGCGGCGCGCTATCGGGATCGCGCGAGGCGTACGCCTATCTGCCGGAGTCGGTGCGCAAGTTTCCCGCGCCGGAGGAATTGGCGGAGATGATGCGCGCCGCCGGCTTGGGCCGCGTAGAGTTCGAGCGCCTCACGGGCGGAATCGTCGCGCTGCACCTGGGGTCCGTCCCTTAATGGGGCAGGTTGCCAACCTGCAGGCCGATTGTCAATCGGCCTTCCGTTTGCTGTTCGGCTACAATCGAGAGGAAGCATGCCGTCTCCCCACAAGCTCCGGTGGGCGAAGTTCCGCATCGCCCTCGTGGCGGTGTCCGCCATTGTGGTGCTGTCGGTACTGGTGTTTCTGCTGAGCGGCGGAACGTGGTTCACGCCCAAGACATACCTCATCACCTACATTCCCGATTCGACGGGACTCGAACCGGGCGCCGACGTCCGGTTGAACGGCGTGCACATCGGCAAGGTTGCGTGGGTCCGCCTTTCGCGCGCGAGGGGCCCCAATCGCGTGGTGGAGGTGAGTCTGAAGATTGAGGCGGAGTTCCTGCGGCACATTCCCGAGGACTCGGTGACCACCATCGACAGCGCGAACATGCTGGGCGACGAGTACATCGATATCAGCATGGGGAAAAGCCCGCAACCGGCGCGGGCGGGCGGTGAATTGCGCTTCCCTCCGCCATCCAACCTGATGCAGAACATCGATTTGCGGCAGTTCGATGCGCAGTTGCACAAGATCGATCAGATTATCCGGGACATCCAGGAGGGCAAAGGTCCGCTCGGCCAGTTCGTAGTGAGCGACGCGTTATACAAGGAATTTCTGGATGGCGTTATCAAGGTGGAAAAGGAGTTACGCGCCGCCACCGCATCGCAATCCGAACTGGGACAAGCCCTGTACACCAGCACCATGCACGACAACCTGACCGCATCGCTGCGGCAACTGGACGACCGCCTCGCCCAATTGCAGGCGAATCGCCTCATGCGGGACACCACGCAGTACGATCAGATCCGCGACCAGTTCGCGCAGGTGCGCCATACGCTGGCCGACCTCAACGCCGGCAAAGGCTCAGGCGGCGAGTTGCTCGCGAGCGACACCGCGTATATCGCATGGAACCACAGCGTGGCTGCCTGGATCGAAAACGTGGACGCGTTGAATTCCGGCGAGGGGGCCCTGGGGCAGATGCTGTCGAATGCGCAGATGTATGAGTCCTTGAACGGCGCACTCCAGCAACTGCATTCCAGCATGAAGGAATTCCGCGAAGATCCGCGGACGTTCCTGCGCGTCCGCTTCAAGATGTTTTGAGCCGGCTCAGCACCTGCTCCAGAGCTGCGCGGCTGGGGAGGCTGCCTTGGGCTATGCGCTGATTGCCGCCGCCGCGTCCGCCGGCTTCGGTGAGCGCGGCCTTCAGCAGCTTTCCGGCATCCACGCCGCTATCTGCCGAGACGGCCAGCAGCAGGGCGGGCGGCGAGTCCAGCGCCGCAACATACACGGCCTTCGGTTGCGCCGTGAAGCTCTGCGCGACGGCGCGCAGATCCTCCAGATTGCCGGCGGGCAGGTGTAGCGTGACCAGCCGCATCC
>Ga0335078_10011395_pt1 | contig 13183 bp, 9 predicted proteins | sample Lox_Sample_32_FD_206711 | JGI IMG/M metagenome (GOLD analysis project Ga0335078, IMG submission 206711) | Soil microbial communities from Loxahatchee National Wildlife Refuge, Florida, United States - Lox_Sample_3.2 | ecosystem: Environmental > Terrestrial > Soil > Wetlands | place: USA: Florida... | reverse complement strand
TTTCTCTTCTGCTCCGCGAGTTCATTAGCCTTCGCCACCTGGTCGCACGCGGCGTTGACCAACCCGCCGGACTCCCTCTCGATCCTCTCGACAACGCGGGTGCCGATTTCGTCCGCCTGTTGCTGGAGAGCCGCGCTTGCCGTTTCCGAGCGCGATGTGGCCTCGGCCAGCAAGCTGCTCAGCCGCAACTCGACTTTCTCGACTTTTTCGTTGAGGCCTCTAGCGACTTCGTCCGCACGTTGGTTCATCGCCTCGAAGGTTTGGCCAACCACCTCCTCACACTTCTGACGCGCTTGTTCCGCGCCCTGGGTGACCAGGCTTTCGACCTGAGCGTGGACTTTTTCGGTCGCCGCCTGGTGGCAGCACTCGAGGGCCTCTTGAAACCTGGCTTCCATGGCCGGCACGCGAGATTGCAGCCCCTCGGTGAACCACTGGTGCAACCGGTCCGCACCCTCGCCTTGCAGTAACGCCTCCAGCGACGCGGTGGCCTCCTGCTCAACGCGCTGGCGCGCCTCGGCAGCCAGGTTCAACACGACGGGCCGGATCTCGCCATCGACCCGCTCGTTCACTTCTTCCAGCGCAAACTCCACCGCCCCACTGGTCAGCTCGGTTAGGCTTTGACGGGCTTTTAGAATCTCCGACTCATAGCGGCTGGCATCCTGCAGCTTGGGAAGCACCGCCTCCGCCTGGGCTATGCTCTCCCGCAGGCGTGTCTCGATGGCCCCCACGTTTCCGGCCAGCTCGTTCTTAGTCTTTTCTTCGAGGCTGGACGCCACACCCTGGAGGCTCGCCACGGCACGAGCGACAACATCGTCAGCAACCTGCACCAGTTGTTCTTCGCAGAGCTTGGAACGCGTCTCGATCGTGCCCAACTTTACCGTGATTTCCACCTTGGCTTTCTGCTCCAAGCCCTCCGCCAAGCGGTGGAGGTCCGCTTCCGTGCGGGCAACGACGTCGCCGGCGACCTTCGCCAGTTTCTGTTCAATGAGCGCGGAATGCGTCGCGACCGCGTCCTGAACCTTGGTAACGAAGCCCGTTGACGTGGCTTGCGGTGCCGGGTCCGGCAAGGCTGGCCCGGGCAACGTCAGGCGGGCGGGTGGGGCTTCGATAGAAGGACCGACCGCTCCCCAGCCTTTATCGCCCGAGGCCTCGCCGCCTTCCGACTGAGGTGTGGGATCGATTGGAACGGGCCCTGACACTGCCTCAAGATCCGGTGCCTGGGTGCTCACCTCCTGTGAGGCGGCCGGTCGACTGATATCGCGGGAGGTGGTGACCGCCTGAGGCGCGGGCTGGGTCTGGGAATCAGACGCCACCCTGGATTCCGGCGGGACCTGCGGCGGTTGGGGCGCGGTTTCGCCACGCGGGTCTTTTTCGCCGGCGCCGGGCTGCGTGATTGCTCCCTGCGCTGCCGGCGCAGTGCCAAGGCCCCAGAAGTCTTCCGCTTCCGTGAGACGAATGCCGATTTCATTGAGGCCTCGGTTGAGGTTCCGCCCCCCCGTCCAGACCACTTGGCCCTTCGAAACACGCCCGAGTTCCTGGCTCTCGATGGTGATTTCGGCCCCGACCGGCAGGTCGTGCGTCGTCTCGATCTTTGCCCCGACTTTGCTCACTACGACCGTGTAGCAGTTCTCGCGGAAGGTTCGCCCCGCCCCGTCTGTGCCGCTGAGAGTGATTGCCACCCGTCGGGTGAGGCGAGTCCTCCCTGGTTGATTCGCCGCTGGTTTGAGTTCCGGCCTCTCGCGTTTGAAAAGGTTGATTACAGCCACTTTGCGCCTCCTGCACCCATATCAGTCACTGGTGTTTATCGGCCGGAAACGCAAGGAGGATGAGCATCCCTCCGGAGGGGATACGGGAAGGATGACCGGGAGCACACCGGGGCTGAATCACTCAACCGATAATCTTGGTGGCGGCTTTGACGTCGGAGACGGCGAGGATCACCGTGGCCTTGTCGGCGCCTGGCAGGATGCTGCCATAGGCATACTTCACGTCGATGTTGTGGTTCGAGAGCTTGCGTGTAATCCTGCCCAGCGCACCGGGGCGATCCGAGAGACGGGCGGCCAGCACTTCCTCCTGGTTGAACTTCAGGCCCAGCCTCCCGCAAACCTTCACGGCGGCGGCGAGATCGCTCACCACCACGCGGATGGGCGCGACACGGCCTTCCTCCGGCACCATTAAGGCCCGGATGTTCACCGCCGCCTTCGCCAACTCGGAGCACAACTCGGCCAGAGCACCCCGTTTGTTCTCCGTCAAAATTGAGAGTTGCTTGACCACTGCCATGACTACACCTCTGGGGGCAACCGTGCGGTTACTGCTTCCGCGATCGCCCTCTCAAGCCCATCTTGACACGGTGGGGCGGCACACGGCCATGTTTTCAGCTTTCAGGCCAAAATACGACACCGCCAGCTCTCAGCTAGCTGTGACGCAAGAGGCTGTTTTTCCTAGCGCACTGATAGCCGACCGTGTATTGCTGACCGCCGCTGCCGATTGAGCACCGTGTTCAGCTTGGCCAATCGGCGCCGGGCAATGCGGAGCTGGAGCGCTACCTGGCCGGGCGCGGTGCCTCCGGTGACGTCGCGGCGGCGGATCGATTGCTCGGGCGAGGCGGCAAGGCGCTCGAGGTCAGCATCCCATCCGGGAATGAATCGACGGGCCTCCGCCTCCGAGACTTGAAACAGGGACTTGTGCCCATCAGCGGCGTAGCGAACCAGCTTACCCACCTGCTCGTGGGCCTCCGCAAACGGCACGCCGCGCCTTACCAGTTCGTCGGCCACGTCGGTGGCGGTGAGAAAACCTTCGGCCATGGCGGCTTGCATTCGCTCGGGACGAAGGCTCAGGGTGGCGATGACTCGGGCGGCCACTTCCAGCGACTCGCGGGTGGTGTCGACCGCGTCGAAGAGGGCCGGCTTGTCCTCCTGCAAGTCGCGATCGTAGGCGAGCGGCAGTCCCTTGATGAGCGTGAGCATCCCGGTGAGCCTTCCCAACACGCGCGCCGTCTTGCCGCGAATGAGTTCGAGCGAGTCGGGATTCTTTTTCTGCGGCATGATGCTGCTGCCCGTGGTGTAAGCGTCGTCGAGTTCGACGTAGCCGAAGCCTGGACTGGAAAAGATAATCAAGTCCTCGGCGAGGCGGCTCAAGTCGGTCATAGTCACCGAACAGGCAAACAGCGCTTCAATGACAAAGTCGCGGGAGCAGGTGGCATCGATGCTGTTGTGGGTCACGCGAGAAAAGCCCAACCGTCGCGCCAGGCGTCGGTGATCGATGGCGAACGCGGTTCCAGCGAGGGCCCCGGCGCCCATGGGCATTTCGTCGGCCACGTCGTAGGCTGCGGCGAAACGCGCGAAATCGCGCTGGAGCATTTCGAAAAACGCCAGCAGGTAGTGGGAGTAAAGTATCGGTTGCGCCGGTTGCAGATGCGTATAGCCGGGCATGACCACGTCCCGATGAGCCACCGCCTGGTCAAGAAGCGCCCGCAACACGCCAAGGGTAGCGGATTGGAGTTTGCGGGTCTCCGCTTTCACGTACAGGCGGGTCTCGGTCGCCACCAGATCGTTGCGGCTGCGTCCGGTGCGCAGTTTGCGCGCCACGGCGCCCACTTGCTGCTCCAGACGCGCTTCCACCCACGTGTGGACGTCCTCGGCGGATTCCTCGCGCGCCCAGCCAGGATGGGAGTCGACATAGCGACCGATCGCCACCAGCCCCCGCGTGAGATGGCGTACCTCGGCGGCAGTCAAGACCCGTGCTTCGCCCAGCGCCTCCAGGTAGGCCGCGTTGACGCGCAGATCGTAAGCAATCAGCCGTTGGTCGAAAGAGAAGGACTCGGAAAACGTCTCGAACTGCGGGTCTGACGCCGCGGCCTGCCGGTCGCCGGCAAAGCGCCCGCCCCAGAGCTTCATCGTTTCCTCCGCGACGGTTTCGCGTCGTCACGCGAAGCTGGAAACGGGTCGGGCCAGGGTTTCACATCCCCGGCGGCGGGGGCGGTCGGGCTGGCCGTGCGGGCTTGCCCGCCCCGAGCCCCGGCGAGTTCACCCTCCACGTCGCCGACGCTCACGGCGTGCTCGCCGCCTTTCACCGAGGCGATCATCACCGGCAGGCCAAAGATGTTGATGAAGCCCTCAGCGTCCTTCTGGTCGTAGCGTTCACCCATCGTAAAGCTGCCGATGGCCGCGTCGTAGAGGGAGTAGGGCGAGCGGCGGTCGAGCACGCGCACCGAGCCCTTGTAGAGTCCCAGGGTCACCTCACCCGTGACGTGCCTTTGCGTGGATTCAATGAAGGCGTCCAAGGCCTCGCGCAAAGGGGTGAACCACTGCCCGTAATAGACCAGTTCGGCATACTTCAGGGCCAGGTGTTGCTTGTAATGGAACGTCTCGCGATCCAGGCAGAGTGCCTCCAGTTCGTGATGGGCGGCGTAGAGCAAGGTGCCGGCGGGAGTTTCGTAGGCGCCGTGCGATTTCATGCCGACGAGGCGATTTTCCACCAAGTCGGTGCGGCCCACCCCGTTCTCGCCCGCCAAGCCGTTCAGCGCTTCCAGCAGGCCGAGCGAGCCGAGTTTTTCGCCGTTCACCGAGAGGGGAAGACCGGCTTCGAAGCCAATCGTCACTTCCGTTTCGCGGTCGGGAGCTTGGAAAGGCGAGCGAGTGAGTTTCCAGGCGCCTTCCGGAGGATCGCCCAGCTTGGTCTCCAGCGGCCCGCCTTCGTGACTCAAGTGCCAGATGTTCTGGTCGCGGCTGTACGGCTCTTTCTTAGTGACCGGCACCGGGACCTGATGGCGATGCGCGTAGTCGATGGCGTCCTCACGCGATTTGATCGACCACTCCCGCCAGGGGGCGATGACGCGGAGCTGAGGGGCGAGCGCCTTGTAGGTCAACTCGAACCGCACCTGGTCGTTGCCTTTTCCCGTGCAGCCGTGGGCCAGGGCGTCAGCGCCGCATTGCCGCGCCACTTCCACCTGCGCCTTCGCCAGCACCGGCCGAGCCAGCGACGTCCCGAGGAGATACTTGCCCTCGTAGACAGCGCCCGCTTTGATGGCCTTCCAGAGGTAACCGGTGATGAACTCCTCCCTCAGGTCCTCGACGAAGACCTTGGCCGCGCCGGTGGCGAGCGCCTTCTTGCGGACGGCCTCGAAGTTGTCGCCCTGGCCCACGTCGCCGACCATGGCAATGACCTCGCAGCCGTAGTTTTCCCGGAGCCAGGGAATGATGATGGAAGTGTCCAGGCCGCCCGAGTAGGCGAGGACCGCGCGCTTGATTTTCGGAGCGTTAGCAGGGGGCGTTGGCATTCTTTTCTCTCTCCAGGGACCAGATCAAGAGTCAGCGTGACGTAACACTTAGTCTTTGCCGATGGCCAGTGGCAACCACGCGGCCTTGCCCTTCAGAAGAATTGACAATTGCAGATTGACGATTGAAAGAGGGACAGTGACGATTGTCGGGCCTATTGAACCGCCGTGCGGTTTGCTTGTTCTCTTTCAATCGTCAATCTACCATCGTCAATTTCCCGCCCCCAACTCCGTCATGATCTTCTTGCGCAAATGGGCCGCATGGCGCGGCGCGGCGGTGGCCAGAAAGATCGTGTCGTCGCCGGCGACGGTCCCGACCACCTCCGGCCAAGGGGAGGCATCGAGGGCATACGCCACCGTCTGCGCGTTTCCGGGATGAGTGCGAATCACCACCAGGTTCGCGGCCAGCCGCACCTCGCGGACGAATTCCTTCAGCACCACGTCCAGGGGCGGTTGGGGCGGTTCCGACGCGGCCGCCGCGCTGGGCAGGCGATACCCCTCGCGGGTCTTTACCAGGCCCAGTTCCTCGAGGTCGCGCGACAAGGTGGCCTGGGTCACGTGGATGCCGCGCCGGCCGAGCTTCGCGCTCAGTTCCGCCTGGGTCGCGATGCTGCCGGCCCCGACAATTTCCAGGATCTGCGTCCGCCGGTAGACCTTGTCCATGCAAAATTATACAGACAACTTATAAATATACTCGAAGCGGGCAGGCGCGGCAAGGGTAAGAAAGCGATGGTCGTGTCCTCAACGACGCCACCAAAACGATGAACGCGGAACGATAAGTGATGAACGAAAAAGAAGCGATCAGCCGTCAGCAATCAGCCCTCCGCCAAGCCGCACCATCAATCGGGTCTCTTGGCTGATTACTGATCGCTGATTGCCGACAGCTTCCTTCATCGTTCATCGTTTTCCAGGCTAGTGAGGAGGCATTCCCGGTATCGCCGGCATCTGCTGGGGTTCGCCGTGAATGTGCGAGGTTTCGTTGGTCAGGACTTTCTTTAGCACCATCGACGAATCCGCACTGGTCATCTTCACCATGCCATAGGGTGTTACCTGCATGGAGACCCACACGTCGACCGGGCCGCCGTTTTCCTGACTACGATAGTGCTGGCAGGAAAAAGTGCCGGCGGGGACGGTGACACTTTCCGTGCCCACCAGTTCGCCCCTGCCGCCTTTACCACCAGTGGGGGTTGTGGGCTGGGGCTGGTGTTGCTGCATCATGGACATCATCATGCCACTCATCTCCATCGGGGGCTGCCCAGGTCGCTGCATAATCATGCGTTTAACCCCGGATTCCGTGCTCGAGACCACGGTTAAAGTCTTCATCACCATCTCACCCCCGAGCTCGGGGCTGGTCATCCGCATTTCCATCCAATAACCCGGACCGCCATTGACATCCTCTTTGCCCAAGGCGACGGTGGCGACATCCATCTCCTTGCCCTTGGTGGTCACCAGGTATTCCGCGCCCGAGCCCACCGTGGGATTTTGCAAGCCGGGCATGGACGGCATGTTACCGAACATGCCCCCCATGCCGCCGCGCCCTGGGGGACGTTGCGCCCACACTCCCACCGTCACGGCCAACGCCGCCACAACCACCATCACGACCCGTTTCGCATTGCCCATAAACGCTTACCTCCGCTTTCTTACTGGCCAGGGAGGCTCTCCTGCTTCCACCTGGGACCAGAGATTCTCAAAAGACCGATTACCAGCCAAGACCGCAATGCTTACCCCGTCCATCAATATTCATGAAAGTAACGACTGGAATATATTATAGCATAAATCCCGCGCTCGAGATCGAAGTGCCAATCTGAAAATTGCCATCGTCGCGCGGTTGGAAAAAGGGCGTGGCCATCGTCTTGTCTTCCAACCGTCAATCGGCAATCGGCAATTCCCCCCGTCGTCACCCGCCATGGGCGCCGTAGGCCATCAGGTTGGCGTGTTTGAACTGTTCCCATCGGCCGGCTTGATATTCGTCCTTGGGCACAAATTCCTTTTTGTGGAAGGCGATGCCCGCGGTGGCCTCGTTCAGTTCGCCGCCCTTCTGGGGCAGGTAATCGAAAACGCTCCGGTTGGAGCCGTAATAGGCGCACAGCCAGACACCTTCGGGTGTCTCGACGGCATAAAGGCCGCAAGCCAGGGGCAAGGGCTGCGCGGGGTCAACGGACACCTTGACCTCGGCTTCGAGGATCTTGCCGGAGATCGGCGGCGTGGCGACGTTTTGCGTGGGCATGTAGGACCTCGGTCCGGATTGTCGAACTCGGCAGCAAGCGTAGCGTTCCCGCGCGACTCGTCTGCCGCTGAAGGGCGAAACATACATCGGCGGGGCGGGTTTCGTCAATAGCGTGACTCCGGTGTTCCGGTCCGGACACAACCCAGCATGGCCACAGCACGGCCCTACGCAGCCCGGCGGTGAAACCGTCCTGTTGTTTTCCCAAATGAAACATGTTACTCTTCCTGTTGGCAACCCAATGAGAGAGATGAATGCCAAAACGGACGTTCGACAGGGCACGTTAGCGCTGATGGTACTGAAAACTCTCGACGTGCTGGGACCTCTGCATGGCTACGGAATCGCCCGGCGTATCGAGCAGATTAGCGGCGACCTGCTCGCGGTAAATCAAGGCACGCTGTATCCGGTCCTGCTGAAACTGGAGCAGGAGGGCTCGATCGCGTCCGAATGGGGCGCGTCCGAGAACAACCGGAAGGCACGGTTCTACCGGCTGACCCGAGGCGGACGCAAACAGTTGGAGTCCGAGACGCGAGGTTGGGAGCAAACGACGGCCATTATCGGGCGATTCTTTACCGTGAAAGCCGAGGATCTGAAATGAGAACCCTAAGGCGATTCCTCAAGCGGTTGGCCTCCTGGGCAAGAACACGCCAGGATGAAGAGCGACTGAGATTGGAGATTCAAGAGCATCTCGATTTGCAGACCGCTGAAAATCTTCGCGCCGGTTTATCGCCCGTCGAGGCACGGCGCCAAGCGGTGCTGAAGTTCGGAGCGGTGGAGGCGATCAAGGAAGACTACCGGGACCAAAGGGGACTGCCGTTCCTGGAAACTATGTTGCAGGACGCGCGTCACACGTTGCGCCGGTTGCGCAATTCGCCCGCGTTCACGACGACCGTGGTCCTGACGCTGGCGTTGGGCATAGGCGCGACCACTTCCATCTTTACTTTGGTGTACGCAGTCCTCATGAAGACGCTGGCGGTGGCGAATCCCGGCGAATTGTACCGCGTGGGCAAAGAAGCGCGCTGCTGCTACTGGGGCGGGTACAGCCAGGAGAAGGAGTTCTCCATCTTTTCGTACGACTTGTACCAACACTTCCGGGACCACACACAAGGCTTTGCGGAGTTGGCGGCGTTCCAGGCGGGGGGCTCGCTGTTTGGCGTCCGGCGCTCCGGCGGCGTGGAAGCCGCGCAGAGCTATCCAGGCGAGTTTGTTTCAGGCAATTACTTCACCATGTTCGGAGTCAGGGCGTATGCCGGACGGATGCTCAACGCCAGCGACGATCGACCTGGCGCCCCGCCCGTGGCGGTGATGAGCTATCGCTTGTGGCAGCAACAGTATGGATCCGCCCCGTCGGTGATTGGTGGAGCTTTTAACCTGGATGAGAAGCCATTTACGGTGGTGGGAATCGCTCCACCGGGTTTCTTTGGCGACCGTCTGCGCAGCATTCCACCCGATTTCTTTCTGCCGCTCAACACCGAACCGCATGTGGAGGCGGATGCCGATCTCAACAAGGTGGATACCTACTGGTTGGACTTGATCGGGCGCGTCCGGCCAGGTGCGGCGCCCGCATCGATCGAGGCTGAAATGCGGGTGGAGCTGAAGCAATGGTTGCGCTCGCACTGGGGCCAGATGAGCGCCAACGATCGCGTGAAATTTGCCGAGCAGACCCTGTTCGTGAGGTCCGGAGGCGCCGGCATCAGCGCCATGCGCGACCAATGTGAGCACTGGCTCGAGATCCTGATGATGGCGGCGGGGTTTGTGCTCCTCATTGTCTGCGCGAACGTAGCCAACCTCATGCTCGTTCGCGGCATGGAGCGGCGGCGGCAGATCTCATTGAGCATGGCTCTGGGGGCGCAGGCGTTGCGACTCGTGAGACAGGCCCTCACCGAAAGCATCTTGCTCTCGCTTCTAGGTGGCGCGACGGGTCTGCTGGTCGCATTTGCGAGCACGCGCCTGATTCTGCGTTTTGCCTTCCCTCATGTGGCCGGGATGGCAGGCGTACCCATTGACGCCTCGCCGTCAATGCCGGTGCTGCTGTTCGCCTTCGGCATTTCGTTGATCACCGGGACTACTTTTGGCATCGCTCCCGCGTGGATGGCCACGCGGGTGGATCCGATTGAAGCCCTGCGGGGAGCCAGCCGTTCCACTGCTCGCACTGGTTCGCTCCCCCGAAAGACGCTGGTGGTGTTCCAGGCTGCGCTCTCGCTGGTGTTGCTGGCAGCGTCCGGACTGCTGACGGCCGCCCTGCGCAGTCTCGAGCACCAGCAATTCGGCTTCGTCCAGGACGGACGCACCATCGTGAGGATCGATGCCAGGCTTGCCGGTTATCGGACCGACCAGCTCACGCCGCTTTTCGGGCGTATCCATGAGTCCCTGTTGAGCGTTCCTGGCGTGTCGGCGGTGGCCATCAGCATGTATTCACCGATGAGCGACAACAATTGGGGTGCTGGCGTGTGGGTGGATGGACATCCGGCCCCCGGACCCAACGACGACGTCTTTGCCTCCTGGGATCGAGTCACGGCAGGATACTTCGACGCCATCGGAAATCCCATCCTCAGAGGACGCGGCATCTCCGAGCAGGATACGGCAACTTCACCGCACGTGGCAGTGATCAACGAGGCGTTCGCACGCAAGTTTTTCAAGAATGAGGACCCGATGGGGAAGTATTTCGCACAGCTCGGAATGGGGGTGTCCCGCCAATACGAAATCGTCGGCATCGCCCAAGATGCCCGCTACCTGGACTTCGATCTCGACAAGCCGATTGGCCCGTTCTTTTTTCTGCCGGAAGCGCAGCATGACTTCCTGCCCAACGCCGCAACGATTGACGCAGATGCGGGCTCACATTTTCTCCACGATATCGTTGTCGTGACCAGACCGGGAGCCAGCCTGCCCGTTGCGCAGGTACGCCAGGCTATGGCTTTGGTCGACCCTAATCTCCCGATCATTTCCATTCAGACTCTGAGAGAACAAGTAGGCGGCCAGTTCCGGCAGCAGCGCCTGATGGCACAACTCACGTCATCTTTCGGACTTCTTTCGCTGCTTCTGGCTTCCATCGGGCTCTATGGAGTTACCGCTTACAACGCCGGACGCCGCACTAACGAAATTGGGGTGCGGTTAGCGCTCGGCGCCACGGGCGCCCAAGTTTCGGCTTTGGTGCTTCGCGGCGCCTTCGGGCTGGTGGCGATTGGCTTGGCCGTTGGGTTTCCGGTGGCCCTGGCGGCGGGACGCTTTCTGGGCAGCCAACTGTACGGACTGAATCCGTACGATCCTGCGGTGATTCTGGTAGCTGTCCTGATGCTCGCGTTCTCGGGGCTGGTGGCATCTTCGATTCCCGCGTTCCGAGCAAGCTTGATTTCACCGTCAGAAGCGCTGCGGGCTGAGTAAGGCTGATGCGCGATGGACCACTCAACCGGGCTTTTGGTCGAACGGCTCTTCCCCGGCGCGAAAACCGCTTCATTCACGAACGGTACGGGCCGTAGCGTTTGACGGATCATACAAGACCAACTGCCGCAGGGGCGGGTAGGTGCAAACAAACCGTCATCACCGAGTCCACTTCACCTCTGGTCGCCGCCCGACGTGCGGACGAGAACGGCCCGTCCGTAGCGCGGCCAAGGGGCTCAGGGAAAACCGCCTCTCTCTTATTTATCCTTGACTAATAAGCGTTACTTTATTAAACTATGTAGTATCACCTCGCCCGTTTGAGAGTTCGCTAAACGGACCTGGTACGTTGGAGGTTTTATGTTGCGCAAGTCACCAACTCGGACCAAGGCGTTCCTGGCCGCCAACCGCCGCAACGCCCAGAAGTGTACCGGCCCACGCACCCCAGAAGGCAAGGCCCGCGTGTCCCTGAACGCCCTGAAGCACGGTCGCTACGCCGAGCGCCTGCCCGAAAAGCTCGAGGCCGCCGGGTATCGGTCGGCTGCCGCCCTCTACGCCCAGATTCGGTCGGAAGTCATCGACACCTTCGAGGTAGAAGATCCGGTGGAGATGAAGCGGGCCGATCGGGTGGCGGCACTGGTATGGACGACGGTGTGGCGAGCGGGAATTTTGGGATGTAAACCGCAATCTGACTTGTTTTGTTCCATCTCGATGCCCCTGTCTCGTCACGAATCGCCGGTGCACTTTCGCATCAAGGACCACCGGCGAAGGATCGGGCTGGTCTTTTGGGTGCAGCGGAGGCGGTATTGGACTTTGGAGCGGTTGATGCTGGATACGTTGAGCGACGGACTTCTACCGGTACACGTTGTAGGCCAAGTGATGGAAGGGAAAGTGCGAAAGTTGGCATTCCGGCTGGGGCGGCCGAGATTCGTAGAGCGGATGCACTACCGCCTGGACCGGGACGGGGTCTTCGACCCGGACGCGCCGCCACCCGACCCCGCCTTACTGCGCCACCATGCGAAGCTCTTCGCCGGCCGGTGGTGGGAAGAGCAGGATGTCGCCGAAGCGGCACCGGAATCAGGCGGCAGCAGCCGGGAGTCTGCACAACATTGAGGATTCACGAATGCGTCCATCGCCGGCCCCTCAGGCGGAGGATTGGCAAAAGCCACGGACGGCAACCCCGCCACCGGACTTAGTCCGGCTCCGGTGACCACGCGCGACCCGGGCTACTTGCGTATTCAGTTTCTCGGCGACAAGTACACGACGGGTTGGCACGGCGCGTGACGGTTGCCCCGACCTTGACAGGCCCGGATGAAGTTCGATATAGTGAGCATTCGCAGCAATCACGGACGGTGCTTCAGGGTAGCCTGGGGGGCTCGTGTCGCACAAGATTTGGAAGCAGTCACGGAGTCAATATGAAGGAAGCTCAGCCAGCGATGCGTTTGCCATTCACCTTGCTCGTGTCGATCTTACTTCTGAGCGGAGTCGCTCGCGCCCAAGAACCGCAGCAACCAGACAGTGAGGACCGCCCCCCCGCTATTCAGCCGGGCAATCCAACCGCAGATACGCCCGCCGAACCCGTCTATGGCTCGCCCGGCGGCGGGAGGATCGGCGCCGACTACGCTCTTGGTCCGGAAGACGTTTTGAGTATTTCGGTGCTCAACGTTCCGGAACTCAGTCAGACGGTGCGAGTGCAGAACGACGGCAACATCGACGTCAAATTGTTAGGGCGGGTGAAGGCGGCGGGCCTGAAGACCAAGGAGCTTGAGGCTGAACTCGCCGCCGAATGGGGCGAGAAGTACCTGGAAGATCCCGAAGTCACCGTCTTCGTCAGGGAATACCACGCTTGCCCCGTCTCGGTGATTGGGGCGGTGGAGAAGCCCGGCCTGTACCAAATTCCTGCCACTCGAACTCTGATCGAGGTTCTCTCGATGGCCGGCGGATTGGCCAAGCGGAGCAGCGGTGCCGCCGGCCGCTACGTCTTTGTCACCCGCAGGGGGGGGTTCCAGGATCTGCCGGAAGCCCCGGGTCTGCTGCCGATGCCTACCGATCATCCGACTCAAGTACGGATCGATCTGCGCCAACTCACGGTCGAGCGCAATGAGGCGCTCAACATCGAGATCAAGCCCTTTGACGTGGTTTCGGTGTCCAAGGCCGGCGTCGTGTACGTGGTAGGGGCCGTCAAAAAGCCCGGTGGGTTTCTCCTGGAGGACCGCGACAGCGTCACTGTAATTCAGGCGCTGGCCATGGCGGAAGGGTTCGCGGGAAGTCCCAACAAGAAAGAGGCGCAGGTAATCCGGCGAGGCGAGGAT
>Ga0335078_10011394_pt1 | contig 13184 bp, 24 predicted proteins | sample Lox_Sample_32_FD_206711 | JGI IMG/M metagenome (GOLD analysis project Ga0335078, IMG submission 206711) | Soil microbial communities from Loxahatchee National Wildlife Refuge, Florida, United States - Lox_Sample_3.2 | ecosystem: Environmental > Terrestrial > Soil > Wetlands | place: USA... | reverse complement strand
GCGCAGGGGCACCCGCTAGCCAGCTCCTATCAGCCCTGCCAAGGCGGGGGAAACCTCCTCCACCTGCTCCTTGAGCAGCATCTGATAGTACTGGAGGATTATGTCGACCATCAGCAGTATGCCTATGCCAGTACCGAAGACCCCGAAGAGGTCGGAGACCCCTGCGATCAGGCCTATCAGTATCCCTCCGATGATCGTCAGTGTCGGGATGTACCTGTTGAGCATCTGCTCGATCGAGAGCCCGGTCCGCCTGAACCCGGGGACCTGGACGTCGGCGTCCATGAGGTTCTTGGCGACGGCCCTCGGGTTGAGTCCACCTATCTCCACCCAGAGTCTGGCGAAGATCACCGCCATGCCGACCAGATACAGGAGGTAGATGGCGGAGTGGATCGGGTCCCCTACGGTCTGGCTGACCGACTGAGGGGCCGTCATATAGTACGTGATCCCCCCTGTGGGGTAGGAGCTCGTCGTGGTGGAGTTGGTGGCCACGGGGAAGACGGCGATGTACTTCATCCACCAGGGAGAGTTGGTCCCGAAGTAGTTGTAGAGTATCCTCGAGAAGAAGGTAACGTTGGCCCCCAAGGCTGAAACGAGTATGACCGGGATGTTGGAGACGTACAGCAGTTTGATGGGGTAGACTCCCTGGAACCCTCTGTACTTTATCGAGGTGATGGGAAGTTCGACCCTGATCCCTTCGATGTAGATCAGGACCAGGATCATGACGAGTGTGAGGGCGAATGTGAGCAGGCTGGGGTACTTGAATTCCCTGATGAGGATGCTCGGGAGGGAGTTGCTGAAGAACGCGCTGATGGTGGCCGGGATGAACCCGAAGTAGGCGGTCGTGGTGGAGGTTAGCGCGAAGGTGATCGGGGAGAAGGTGTACCACATCACGGTCTGGCAGACCCCCGCGAGGATGAACAGACTGACCCCGCTCCCGATCCCCCACCCCTTCTGGATCAACTCGTCGAGCAGCAGGACGAGGACACTGGCCACGAAGAGCTGCACGAAGACCACCAGCGCCTGGGTCTGGCCGAGGGATCCCAGGGCCCCGCCGTAGATGTAGGCGAGAGACTCCCCTACAATCACTATGAACGTCAGGAGCTTGGTCGCCGAGCCGAAGATGGCCCTGTCCGCCGAGTCGCCCATGTCGAGCTTGATTATGTCGCTGCCCACCAGGAGCTGCAGTATGAGCCCGGACGTCACGATAGGCCCTATGCCGAGCTCCATCAGAGTCCCCTGGGTGGACGCGAACACGACCCTGAGGAACGCCAGCTGGTCGTTGGCTTGGCTCCCGTTGAACCCGAATAGCGGGGTGGCCGCCATGACGAGGTAGGCGATCAGGGCGATGCCAGTCCATACGAAGCGTTCGTTGAGGGTCGGCTTCTTCTCGGGCTTCGGGATTTCAGGGAGTACCGTGCCTACGCTCTTGATGAATTCGCGCATCGAAGCCAATGGCTGGGGCTTACTCCTGAATCAGTATCTTTCCGCCCGCGGCCTCTATTTTAGCCTGAGCTTTCTTCGTGAAGGTATCCACCCTCACCTGGTAGGCACCGGAAACTTCGCCGGCACCGAGGAGCTTGCCGACCCCGAGGGCGGAAAGGTCGAGAGACTTCTCCCCCTTGGCAACGCCATCCAGTTGCCCGACGTTCATCCAGCGCGCAGGGCGGGGATGCCCTGGGGGCCTGAACGGATCCCGGCCGAAGTGGTCAGGCTCGTTTAGTATCAACCAACTCCACTTGTGCTTGTGGAGCCCAGCGTTCCCATGCCCCCCCTGCTTCCCGGAGTGGCGGTGCTGGCCTATCTGGCCGTAGCCGTGGGTCCTCATCCCCCTGTACCTCCGTGCCTTGCGGGCCCTGGTCGGCAACTCAGAGCATCCTCCTTACGATCTCCTCCAGCTTGGGGTTGCTGCCTAGGGTCCCGCGCTCCGTGGACTGCCTCCGGAGGGAGAGCTTGAATCCGCCCCTGGGCGGCGCGAGCCTGAAGAACGGGAGCACCCCCTTGACCGCGGAGAGTCGGACCTGGTCTTTCACCATCTTCGCGGCAAGGTCTTCGTGGCTCTTGAATCCCAGGCTCTTGAGCTGAGCCTGGTCTAGAGTCTTCGTCGAGCTCACCATCCCGCGCTTTTTGAGAAGGTCCCCCAGGAGCCCCTGGTCGACGGGGCTCCAGGCGACGTAGTCCTTGCAGAGCCTGAGCATCCCGACTGTGGGAGAATCGTCGGTGACGACTGAAGCCGAGAACTTCTTCGCCACCCAGAGCTCGGTGAGCGCCTTTCGGACCGGGGCCGAGCTGTTGATTGCCCCGTGCAGGTTCACAACCAGAATGAGACCCATTGTATTCACCTATACGTTGAGCCCGTGCGACATCCTGAAGGCGTCGTAGACCGCGTTAGCCAGCGAAGACATGGTGTTGGTGGAGCCGAACGTCCTCACCCAGGCGTCCTTGACCCCGGCGAGCTGCAGGAGGTTCTTCAGGGCCGGGCCAGCAACGAGGCCCAGCGCACGCGGAGCGGGGATTATCTCGACCGTCACGCTCCCGGCCTTCCCCCTGATCTTGTAAGGAACCGAGTGCGGCCTCCCGTCCCTGCACTCCCAGGAGCCGCAGCCAAGCTTCACCGGAATGATGTTGAGGAGAGCGGCGTTGGTCGCCTTCTCGATCGCCTCTCTCGTCTGCATGGCCTTCCCCTTGCCGACTCCGAACCAGCCTGCGCCGTTCCCCACCGCCACCACGGCCATGAACCTCGTGAGCTCTCCAGCGTCGGTCTGCTTCTGCACCACGCTCACACCTACTATCTCGTTCCTTAGGTCAGGAAGGAGTTTCTTCACGATTTCGGCCTCGCGGACCCGCTGGCCGCTCCTGAATATCTCCTCCAAGGAGGTTATCTTCCCCTCGTTGACCATCACGCCGAGCTTGGTCCTCGGCACCCAGACCTGCTCCTCCTCCTGGCGGTCCCTGCGTGGCCCGTACGACATTACCTGCTCCCTCCTCCTATGGCGGCCTTCACCTTGTCGAACTCGGCCGGATAATCTTCAGGCTTGAACCCTGACTTCAGAAGGGCCGAGAAGCTCTTCGCGTAGGCATCCTTGTCTTCGGAGGCGAGCTTGGCGGCGTATTCAGAGATCGACCGGCCGGCCACCCTTTCGTCGCTCGGGAACGCCTTCTCCCCCACGGGGACTGCGACCCCGGCGTCGACAACCCCCTTCAACAGGGCAGCCACCCTCGATCCTGCGATGAACGGAATGACCCCGTTGTAAACTACTGCTTCCTTCACCCCAGCCTTTACAGCCTTCTTCCCTGCAAGGAAGCCAAGGAGGTAGCACGCAGGGGTTGACTTCGAAGAACCGCGCCAACCGAGCTTGGCGAGCTCCTTCGAGTGCGCCGAAGAAAGCACAACGTCCCCTTTCACCGCAGGCTTCACGAACTGGGTTGACACGTTCTTGTTGGAGACCCTCACGACCAGCAGCGGCATCTGAGAGGTGATGGCCCTCTTCCTGGCCCGGTAGTCCGTGACCCCCTCGCGCCTCCTCCTGAGCAGAGGGACGTAAACCGACATCACTTCTTGGCCTCCTTCATGAGGTCCAGGAGGTGCTTCACCCCTCTCACCTGGCCTCCCTTGACCTGCTTGTAGAGGGCCTTGTAGGCTTCTGACGATATCTCCTTTCTGTCCTTGGCGACCTTGAGCCTCCATCGGAGCGCACGGACCTTCGATATCCACATGTCCTTCCTGGGGTTGCGGGCGAAGGCGGCCCCTTCGGTCGACCCCGCGCTCCTCCCCCTTTTCATCTTCTTTGACCTCGTTCTGAAGCGCCCTCTCGAGACCCCCTTCTCCGGCGCGACCCTGATCGCCCCGAAGCCGACGAGCCCACGTATGGTGCTCCGGGTGATGGCGTCCTGGATTAGGTCGGAGTACTCGTCATTGAAGATGACTCGGTCTACCCCCACTCCGAGGACGGATGCGGCCAGCCTCCGCTTACTCTTTAGATTCAATTATCCTCAACCCTGTCGGATTCACGACCCGGATACCCAGCTCTGTCGCCCTCGCCAGGATGGTGTCTCTCTTCTTCGCTCCCACGGTCCCTCCGATCCTTGCGACATCTCGACCTGGGACGAGCGCGTCGAGGTCAGCGGGCCGGTAAACCAGGACATCGTAGTGGCCGCTCGGATGGAGCCCGCGGGAGTCCGCCGGGCCCCTGTACCCGACTCTCACGAGCGGGGGCCACCCCTTGTCCTGACGCCTCATCTTGCTGTCGACCCCCTTCGGCTTCCTCCATTCTGGATGGATCCTTACATAGCGCCAGCTCTCCTGCCGTACGAAGGCGGGCCGGTTTTCAGACGTCTCCTTGCGCTTGGCCACGAGCTCCTTGAGCCTGTTTTCCTCCGACTGCTTCGCCTTCGGCATGATTTTACGACCCCTGCTCCTTATGATATATGTACAGCCCGTCGAGGAAGATCCGTTGGTCCTTCCGCTTGATCTTCGTGGCCAGCTCGATGTTGGCCGCGGTCTGCCCGACGTCTTCAATTGATACCCCCTTTACGATCACGTCGTCCCCCTCCACGGTGACCTTCGTGGCCCCGACGATGTCCGCGACCCGGGGCGACCTCTCACCGACGAAGTTTTCCACAAGAACCTGCTTCCCCTTGGTCTTGACGCTGATTGGGAAGTGGGCGTAGACCACCTTCACCTTGTAGGTGTACCCCTTCGTGACCCCGGTCACCATGTTGTTGACGATGCTGGAAACGGTGTTGATGATGACGTTGTCCTTCTTCTTCTTCGAGAAGGGGGTGAAGATCACCCTGTTCTCCTCGACCGCGATGTTGACGTTGATCTTGTCGAAGCTCTTCTTCGCTTCTCCCAGCTTCCCCTTAACGGAAAGAATCCGTCCCTCCAGGGATGCGTTTACCCCCTCGGGCATGGCCACGCCCGCCTGCTGCACCGCCTCAGAAGACATACCCTATGAGCCTCCCCCCGATCTTCCGTTCCTGGGCTTCAACGTGCGACATCACTCCCTCTGGCGTGGATACTATGAGGGTCCCCACACCGACCGCCGGCAGGTACCTGTGCTCCCAGTCGACCAGCTTGAGGGACCTGACGGGGAACCTGGGCGAGATCACCCCGCACTTGTTGATGCGGCCCAGCAGCTGAACCCTCAGCTTCCCGCCTACTCCGTCATCGATGAACTCGAACTCCCCGATGTATTTCCTCTTCTGAAGTACCTTCAGAACCTCGCTTGCGAGGTTGGACGCGGGGATCACCATGCACTCCTTCTTGTTCCTCAGCTCCGCGTTCTGGAGGCTTGCGAAGAGATTTGCGAGGACGTTGGTGGCTGGCATGTCTCTATCTCCTAGTCGTACTTCCTGAAGCCGAGCCTCTCGGCCACCTCTCTGAAGCACTGTCTGCAGAGGACCAGGTCGTAGGACCTGATCACCGCTCCGTATTGACCACATCTCTTGCAGTAGTGGGTGGACTTGCCGTACTTTCTCTCCTTTGGATGCCGCTCTTTCATTGGACCGTCACCCCGAAGTTATCCTTGAAGTACTGCATCGCCTCGTCCCGGGAGACCTGATGGGCCCTTCCCACCCTTGACGTCCTCCGGTTCCTTCTTCCGACCGCGAACCCGGGTCTTTCGAGGAGGACCGAGACGTTCATCCCAAGGATTCCGATGGTGGGGTCATACCTGATTCCGGGTATTTCGATATGCTCCTTGATGCCGAATGACACCGAACCCCTTGAATCGAAGGAAGACTCATGGAGCTTCTTCTCCCTGGCCGCGAGCAGCTTCTCGATGAGGGGACTGGTCCCATCCCCCCTGACTGTGACCATCACCCCGATGGGCTCGCCTTTGTGGATCCCGAAGTCCCTGACAGCGCGCTTGGCGCGCGTCTGCTTGGGGGTCTGGCCCGTCACCTGCTCGAGCACCTTCTTCCCCCTTTCGATGGCTTCTCCGGACTTGCCCAGCCCTATGTTCACAACCACCTTGCCCACCTTAATCCTCTTCATCGGGTTCTGCTGTAAGGTAGCCTGGCTCATTGTCTCGCAGCTCCTACTGTGATCATGGCCGAGTCCGCCCCCACGGGGAAGACAAGCCTCGACGGAATCTCCGCCTCGCCCCCTGGGAGGGACAGCCTGACCATCCTTTCGCGGGAGATCGTCCCCTGCTTCACTTCTGCTATCTTTCCCATCTGGCCGGCCCTGTCCCCTGTCAGAATCAGACCAAGCGAGCCCTTGGCGAGCCTAGCCTGTCCGAGCACCTTCTGGGAAGGGACCTCTATGAGCACCGCATCCCCCGGAGAAAGGTCGAGCTTGTCATCCACCATCGACCGACCGTCGTGCAGACCATACTGGATATGCCCTCCCCTGATCTTGGTCTTCGTGTGGACGCTGCACAGCTTGGTCCTGGCTTCGTCCGGGGACACCTTCGCGAGCGCGAGCCCCTTGGCGGACGGCACGAGTCTGAAATCCACGCCTTCGAGCGGGACGCTCACCACATTGAACAGACCGACTGGGTACCTGGGGGTCCGCCTCTCCTTCCCGTCGACCTTCACCCTCCCGGTCTTCATCATGAACTTCAACTCTCTCGAGAGGTTCGCCATCGACGCCAGGTCCCTGACGACGACCCCGAGCGGGTAGGAAGCGGCGATGGGGTGGGGACCAGGGAGGGGCTTGAAGACGAAGCGGTTCGCCTTCCTCGGGATGTCCCAGCTGCGCGGGGCCGCCAATCTCTTCATCTTGTTCCTCCCGCCCTTCTTGCCCATCTACTCCGACCCCTCCAGCTTCTTCTTTCTCTCCTTGTCGACGAGGACCAGCGAAGTGAGCATGACATTGGAGGTCTGGATCGGCACCGGGGACGTCCCTCCCTTCAGCTTCTCCCTTGTGACCCCTTCCACGTTCACGACCCCGGCCCCGGAGTCGACCTTCGTGATCTTCCCTTCGATGTCCTTGAACTCCCCGCGGACGATCCTGACTGTGTCCCCCACCCGCGGCCTGACGGCTCTCCTTCCATGTTTTTCCTTGAGTTCCGGGGAGAGGTGGGCTCCGAATTTCATCTGTCTTCGCCTATACTATAATGGACGCCAGGTTGGCTATCCTCGGCCACTTTTCCGCGGCCTCGCTCGCGACCGGTCCCTTGATGTCGGTCCCTTTCAAGTCCCCTTCGGGGGTGATTATGACAGCCGCATTGTCCTCGAAGACGACCCTCTGCCCGCTTACCCTGCGGACAGGGTACTTCTGCCTCACGATTACCGCGCCGAAGACCGCCTTCTTGAGCTCCGGCGGGCCCTTCTTCACCACGCAGACTATCGAGTCCCCCACGGAGGCGGCCGGAATCCTGCTGTGCCTCCCCTTTGCCTTCGTCACCTGCACGACCCTGAGGGTCTTGGCCCCTGTGTTGTCCGCGCAGGTGATGACAGCGTAGAGCGGGATCGACCTGGTGATGTAGTTCTTGAACTCCTCGACCCCCTTCGCAGAGACTGCACGGGATTTCGTCGACATCAGCTTCCCCTCCTAGACTCGACAACCACGAACGAGATCGTCTTCGAAAGCGGCCTGCACTCGCCGAGGGTGACCGAATCCCCATCGTGGACCTCTATGCACGGCGGAAGGTGAGCGCTGACCCTGCTCCGCCTCCTTTCTCCCCTGTTGAATTTCGTAACCATGTGCAGATACTCCATTTCGACCACCACGAAGCTCTTCCCGGCAGTGGAAACAGCCTTGCCGTTCAGCAGCCTCCCCCTCACCTTGATGTTCCCGTGGAACGGACACCTCTCGTCCTGGCACTTCTTCTTGGGGGCGACGACTTCGAGTCCTGCGGCTGTCATGCCGACCTTCTCCCCAGCCTGTCTTCGAGCCTGCCGTAGATGTCCGAGCCGGTCAACACCGTCCCTGAATCCAGCAGGAGGAACGCGGCCCCGGACTTCTCCACCCTCACGCTCCGCCCTCCCGAATCCATGACTAGGGTCTTTGCAGTGTCGAGGAGGACGCGTCCTGTCCGCCCAACCTTGGTGCCGTCGCTGGAAGAAAGCACTGTTACCCTCTCGCCGATGACGTTCATTCCACCACTCCCTTCTCGTGCATCACGGTAATCACCCTTGCGATGTCTTTCCTTAGTCTCGCGATGTTCCCTATGTCCTTCTTGACCACCCCGCGCTGGGCACCGCCTGAAAGCTTGGAGAGCTCCGACCTAAGGTCGAAGAGCGTCTGCCTAAGCTTGTCAGCGTCCTGCTTCCTGAGTTCCTTCGGTTTGAGCTGTGGCATCCTCTTGCTTTTCCTCCTTAACGTCTTCCTTCAGCCGGAAGTCCGGCGGAAGGGCGTCCTTCAGAGCTATCTTCACCTTGATACCGTAGAGGCCCAACTTCATGAGTACGTCCGTGGTGGCCCCGCTCACGGACCTCTCGGCCGTGTCCCCGCTCTTGGGGACGATGCCGGCCCTATACTTTTCACCGTGTGACCTGTCGCTCCTGAGCTTGCCGGCGACCGAAATCTCCACGCCGGCGGCTCCTGCGTTCATTATGTTGTTGACCGACCACTGGGCCGCCCTCCTGAAGGCCGTCCCCCGTGAGACTATCTGCGCTATCCTGGCGGCCATGATCCTCGCGTTGAGCTCCGGGTTCTCGACTTCTGTCACCGCGATCTGAGGGTTGGGGAAGCCGAACTTTGCGGCCACCTTGTCAGTTAGATCCTTGATCCCTGTCCCTCGCCTGCCGATGGCCAGACCGGGCCGCGCGACGTACACCTTCAGCGTGGTCCCGACCGGGGACTTCTGCACTTCCAGGCCCCCGTACCCGGCGTCGCGGAGTTCCTTTTCGAAGAACTCGTCGAGGTCCGAATAGGATCTGCTCGTCATAAGTATGGACTTCACGGTGGTTCGCTGTTGCTGGGACATGACTACACTTCCTTGCCTACGACTTCAATATGGACCAGCTGGTGGAAGTTCGGAGAACTCCTCCCGAACGCCCTCGGCACGTAGTCCTTCTGGGTCCTGCCGGCGTAACCGGCCGCGTGTATGATCTTGATCCTGTCCGAGTCCAGCCCTTTGAACTCCGAGTTCCCTTCCAGATTGTGAAGGACGTCAAGATAGGCCTTGGCTGCCTTGACGGGGTAGGAACCGGTCGGAAACCCCTGCAGTTCGCTGCGGTGGCCCACCTTCAGTTTGTGCCTTCTGAAGGCGATGGGCATCTTCTTGGTTTCGACCTGCTCCAGTAGATCTATGGCCTTCGAAAGCGACATTCCTCTTATGGTTAGTGCGATCTCGCGGGCCGCCTTCGGGGAGACGTTGACCTCCCTCCCGCTAGCCCGAACATGCACCGCGGGGTCGAAACCCTCGAAACTGTAACCGTAGTGAGGCACTTTACCCCTCTCGTAGACCCGGCCGAATGTAAGTGCGGTTATAAACGTGTCCTTCATGAAACGCGCCAAAACTCCGCCGAAAACGGTTGTTTGCGCCGGGTCCCGCTCCATTTTCACAGCCGGACCCGGATTAGGGAAAGGGCTAAGAAAACAAATAGGCGGCCCTCTCTTGCGGAGCAATGGTCGAGACTTCCAAGCACGACCTCATCATCATCGGGTCGGGCATCGCCGGTCTGAGGGCGGCCATCGAGGCGGCAAGGGTCAGCGACGGGAAACTGGACATCGCAATCGTCACCAAAGTGCAGGCGATGAGGTCCCACTCCGTCAGCGCGGAAGGGGGGACGGCGGCCGTGCTCTACCCGGAGCTCGGGGACTCTCTCGAGTCTCACGCCTTCGACACCATAAAGGGCTCGGACTATCTGGCGGACCAGGATGCCGTCGAGAGGTTCGTCGCCGAGATGCCGAACGAAATCTACCAGCTGGAGCACTGGGGACTCCCCTGGAGCAGGAGAGAGGACGGCAGGATCGCCCAGAGGAACTTCGGAGGATACAGCTACCCCAGGGCCACCTTCGCGGAAGACAAGGTCGGGTTCTTCGAAATGCAGACCCTGTACGACACCACGACGAAGTACGACAACATCCACTATTATCAGGAGTGGTTCGCCACTTCCCTCCTATCGGAGGGCGGAGAGTTCAAGGGAATAACCGCGATAGAAAGGAAGACCGGGGACTTCGCCCAGATACTCGGGAAGGCGGGCATCATGGCCACCGGTGGTTCCGGGAGGCTGTACAGCTTCGCCACCTATGCCTACAGCTCCACCCCCGATGGAATGGCGATGGCGTACAGGGCAGGGGTCCCCCTGAAAGACATGGAGTTCATCCAGTTCCACCCGTCCGGACTAATCCCGTCAGGCATTCTGATCACTGAAGGGGTCAGGGGCGAAGGGGGGGTACTGCTCAACAAGGACGGGGAGAGGTTCATGAAAAAGTACGCCCCGAACAAGCTAGACCTGGCTTCGAGGGACGTCGTTTCGAGGGGGATGATGACGGAGATCGAGGAAGGAAGGGGGTTCAAGGACGAAGCGTCGGGGCTGGACTATCTCCATCTGGATTTCTCGCCCATCGGAGCTCAAAAAATCAAGGAGAGGCTGACCCAAATCAGGGAGATAGCGATCAAGTTCAGGGGAATCGACCCTGTGGAGAAGCCGCTCCCCGTCAGGCCTGTATGCCATTACGTCATGGGAGGGATCGACACGGACATCGACGGGGCCACCAAGCTCAAGGGGCTCTGGGCTGCGGGGGAGGCGGCCTGTGTGAGCATCAATGGCGCCAACAGGCTCGGTGCGAACTCGACGGCGGAGTGCCTCGTCTGGGGGAAGATAACAGGGGCGGAAGCCGCGAAGTATGCGGCATCGCGGCAGATGCCCGAACCCCCTGCGGAGAAGGCCGTCCTCGAAGAGAAGAGGATTTTCGACAGGATCTTCCACGGGAAGGGTGGAACCAACCCCTATGAGGTGAGGGACGCAGTGCAGAAGGTCATGGCAAGGGACGCCTTCGTGTACAGGACGGGCGATGGGCTGGCGGAGGCCCTGCGGACCATCAGGGAGCTCAAGAAGAAGGACTTCCTGCACTGCGAGGACACGAGCAGGATTTACAACACCAACCTCAGCGATGTCCTAGAGGTCGAGGCCATGCTGGATGTGGCCGAAGTGGTGGTAGCGGGGGGACTGGCCAGGACAGAATCCAGAGGGGCCCACTTCAGGAGAGACTACCCGAGCAGAGACGACGCCAACTGGCTCAAGCACACCATGGCGTATCCGGGGCCCGACGGACCGAAGCTCGAATACTCGTCAGTCAGGATTACAAAGTACCAGCCCACGGAGAGGCACTACTGACAGGAGGCAGTGAATGTCCACCACAGGTGCGACGGGGGAAGAAAGGGCGAAGAACAGGAGGGGAATCCGAGGGTGGCTCAACCCCTACCACTATAATCTGGAGAGGTGGGCATACTTCTTCCAAAGGGTCACGGGGGTCGCGATACTGGCCTACCTCCTGGGGCACCTCGGGGACACCAGCTTCTTCGTTGGAGGACCCACGGGGAGCGGGCCTAGCTCTTCCAGCTGGGCGTTCATAGGGAGCATCTTTGAGAACTCGTTCGGGCACCTCATACTGGTCCTCCTTGTCGTTGTCCTCTTCTTTCACGGGGCGAACGGCATAAGGCTCATCCTCGCAGAGTTCGGGCTGATACTGAAGAAGCCTGGGAGGATCGAATATCCCTACGAGGCGAGGTCCCTGGGGCTCGGACAAAAGTATCTGTTCTGGCTCGCGCTGACGGTAGCGATAATCGCCGCCATCTGGGCGTTCCTGGTCTTGTTCGAGGGGATGGGATGAGAGAGTCAAGGCTGATGCTGGTGCAGTACGTCACAGCCGTGCTTGCGGTGGTCCTCGTCTCCATTCACCTGATCATGCAGGGGGTACTTTACCCCTACACGACGGCGATTTCGTTCAGCAACATCCTCTCGATCTACAGGAACGGGCTCTACGCGACCTTCCTTGAAGCCCTCCTGGTCGTCACCCTGGTCCACGGGTTCGACGGCGTCAGGATCATCCTCCATGAGTGGAGGCAGACGGCCCCCTGGAGCCGGTGGGTCGATATCGGGACGATCCTCGCCATCGTGATATCGGTGGGGTACGGCACCAGGACAGTGATCCTGGCGGTGTTCGGGGGGGTGGCCGCATGACCAACGTGAGGCTACGGGTGCAGCGGTTCGACCCGCTCACAGACGTGAAGCCCAGGATGGTGGACTACGAGATCCCGAAGAGGGAGGGGATGACAGTCCTGGACGCCCTGCTTTATGCCCGGGATTACCTCGACCACTCCATCGCCCTCCGCTTCTCCTGCAGGCAGGCGTCCTGTGGTTCGTGCGGGATGAAGATTAACGGGAGGCCGCGCTTGGCCTGCTATACTCAGGTGGACGAGCTCGGAGGGGAGAAGGTCGTGGCCCAGCCGATGGACAACTTCGCGATAATCAAGGACCTTGTGACCGACCTGGAATCGTTCTTCTCGAAGCACAGGGGAATCAAGCCGTACGTCATACGCTCCGACTCACATGAGACAGACCACCCGTCCGGAGAGTACCTGATGAAGCCAGAAGAGCTGGAAAAGATCCTGCAGTTCACTTACTGCATCAAGTGCGGGCTCTGCACCTCTTCATGCCCCACCGTTGGGACCGACTCGTTCTTTCCAGGCCCGCAGGCCCTGGCCCAGTCGTACAGGTACCTGACCGACGAGCGGGACGAAGGGGGGAAGAAGAGGCTCGAGGCCCTGGACACGGCCCACGGCGTCTGGAGGTGCCATTTCGCCGGCTCCTGCTCTTCGGTTTGCCCCAAGGGGGTAGACCCGGCTCTGGGGATACAGCTGCTGAAGCGCCACGTACTAGGCGGGAAGGCACCGAGGACCGAAGGGGCTGTCGTCTGGAAGCCGGAAGCCGCCTCCGTGCAAGCCCAGAAGTAGAGAAAGCTCGGATAGGGTTATAACCCGAACGGCCGCCTTGGGAGAGGTAAGATGGTAGGAAGGATCGTAAACCCAATCAACTGGCTGCAGGACCACATACCGAGGAGCAGAGGGGAAGCGGAGAAGACCACTCTGTCTCTGCTGAAACTGGTCTTCTGGGTCGCGCTCCTTGCACCGGTGATCATCGTCCCCGCGTACTATCTCCTCGTGGTCCTGGGGCTAGCGCCCCCGATACATCTTCCCTCTGGCTAGGGGAGGGCATCCGCGGAGTCCGTTTCTTCGTAGTGTGCCCCCAGGTAACCATAGACGCCGGTCTTCAGGACCTTCATT
>Ga0335078_10011393_pt1 | contig 13184 bp, 8 predicted proteins | sample Lox_Sample_32_FD_206711 | JGI IMG/M metagenome (GOLD analysis project Ga0335078, IMG submission 206711) | Soil microbial communities from Loxahatchee National Wildlife Refuge, Florida, United States - Lox_Sample_3.2 | ecosystem: Environmental > Terrestrial > Soil > Wetlands | place: USA: Florida... | reverse complement strand
TGTTCCGGCGCTGCGAGGAGGTGTGTATGAGGGAGTAACCGTCCGAAACGTAATGCAAATGGCTTCCGGAGTGAAATGGAACGAAACGTACACGGATCCGAAATCGGATCGGCGAAGACTGCTGGACATACAGCTACAAGAGCGGCCGGGAACGATTTTGCCGTTCATGAGCGGACTCACGAGAGCAGGAGCTCCCGGAACGATCTGGAATTACAACACGGGAGAGACGTTCGTGGCTGGGGCAGTTGTGGAAGGGGCGACGCGCAAGCCGTTGGCGACGTACTTATCGGAGAAAATCTGGGCGCCATGGGGAATGGAAGAGGATGCGAGGTGGTGGCTAGAATCACCCGATGGAATGGGTTGTGGGGGGAGCGGGCTGGCGGCGACGCTGCGAGACTATGCAAGGTTCGGGCTGCTGGTGATGAACGACGGAGAAATCGGAGGGACACGATTGGTGCCGGCCGGATGGTTTGACGAAGCGGGAAGCGCGAAAGAGATTGGCGGCAAGACGGTGCAATACGGCTACCTATGGTGGACCTACCCGAAGGATGACCCAGCGAATGAAGGCGCATTTGAAGCAATCGGGATTTTCGGGCAACACATGTATATCAACCGGAGAGAAAAACTGGTGATTGTGGTGTTGAGCGCAAGGCCGAAGCCAACGGGCACGACGGTTGTGGATGATACGGCGTTCTTCGATGCGGTGGAAGAAGCGTTGAAATAGCGCATCGCTAGCGGCTGGCGCCAGTGAAAAGCGCAGGAAATGCGTCCGCGCAAGGAAGCACTCAGGCCGCACCTAATGGATTTGCGAGGGAGATCAATGCAGCTTCAGGGAAGGCGGCGGCGAGGAGGCTTCGACAGGGAAGAAGGAAGTTGCAGGGACAGAGACGGAGCCGAGAGCGCCGGAGGGTGCATCGCGCAGGACGATGCGGATTTCCGAGATTCCCGGCTCGACGATCAAGTGCCGGTCGAGGACGAGCGCAGCCTTGCTCATGTATTCGTATTGCTTGTCATCCAGAGTGAGATTCACATGCTGCCTTTCGACCTTGAGAGTTTTGCCATCTGAGTCGCGCTGGAGGAAGAAGAGATCCACCGCGCCTTTGCGGAGGCCAGGAGAAACCTGGAAAAGGAGTTGCTTGGGATCAATGCCAATGTGCAGCTCAAGTTTGCGCGCCGAGAGAGGTTGCGCCGCCTTGCCACTGACAATCATGCCAAGACTGGTGGCGTCAATGGGACCCAGAGCGGCTTCGCGCAAAGAGGCCAGGACTTGTGTTTCGGTGCTGGTGTCCTCCTTAAAAGCCAAATATCCTCTGCGATAGCGGAGATGAAAGCCGCCGCCGTTCACCGCGATTTTGATTTTGCGAAATTCGCCATTCCATTGGCCGTGAGTAGGGTAGAAACCGAGCTGATAAGCGTAGCGGCCATCATTGAAGGCGCGGCCCATGGCGTCGCGAAGATCGTTGTTGCCGTAGAAGGCCTGGCCGCCGGTGGCATCAGCGAGCATGCGCTCCGAATCGCGAAGATCCTGGCGGGCAAATACGCCAGGTGAGGGGTTTGGCGATTCGTTGGTGCAGTCCGCGCAGTTGATGAGCGCCCGGCCATAGCCGTTCTGTGGATCAACGTTGCTGGCGGTCACGACGCCCATCGCGTCCACCGGATAGATTGCCATATCCACACGATTGAGAGCCTGGAGAGCTTTCTGCGCCTGGGCGTTGAGAAGAGCGGTGGCGCGATCGGGAGCGATGACGTCCGCAACGACTTCGGTGGGGAATCCGCCGGAGACCCAGATGAGATTCTTGCGGCCGGGAATTGTAGCCACGTGATCGGCAATTGCCTGGATGGCTCCTGTGGTTATGTCCGCGCTCTCAATCTTGCTCTCATCGGCGATGACGGCGTTGGCCTGATTCATCCGGTCCTGGAAGCGTTGCCACATGGGATCGCCGGCTAATGCGGGGACATCAAAGAACGCAGGATGGGAAGCGTCGAAATAGGCCAATTCCTTGGGAGTGAAATGATTGACGGCATTGACCAGAGCGGCGGAATCCTGCGTGAAATCGTGAAGAATGATGAGCTGCGAGGTGAGGGCGTAGGCAGCAACGTGATCCTGGGGCTTGAGATCGCGCAAGTAGCTCAAGACCTGGCGGCGGACATAGGATTGATCCTGGGGATCCGTGTTGAGGGCGTCGAAGAGGATGATCGAAACCGCGCCGGGATCCTGGCCTTTGAGGTCAAAGCGGTTGGTGAAGACGTTGGGAGGGAGAGACGGAAGCGGAGAGGCAAGAGGAGGAGTGGCAGAAGAGAGAAAGGCGATGGATTGAGGCTGGCCTTCGTCGAAGAGGGTGAAATCGGATTGCTTGAGGCCCGTGACAGGAGCGCCATGCTTGTCGAGAACGACGACGCTGACCTGGACGAGGCGAGTGGTGGAACGGAGGACAGGTTGCTGCTGAGAGCTCGCGGCGGGTGTGGGGCCAGAGGGGGCCTGCGGAACGGCGCAGACAGCGGCGGGCAAAATGAACGCGATGGAAAGGCAAAACGAGGCGCGGCGCAAAGGCATAAGAACCTCCCGTACGAGGGCTTTGTCCATTTGATTAGGATAGAACCCGGGAGGGCTGCCTGCACGCGGGATTTTTTAGGGAAGGAGCCGGAGGTGGGGGCATTGGATGGCCAGGAGGATCTGTGTCGGTTGCGTAGGAATGCCCAGAAGGCGTGACGCGTTGCGAGGAACACAAGGGTGGCAAGACGCGGTACAATCGAGTGCAACATGGGGGAAGGCCCCTATCTGCGACAAAACGATTTAGGAGGAAGAATTGCCGGAGTTACGGAAGGATCCGATCACTGGGCGCTGGGTGATCATATCCACGGAGCGCGGAAAGCGGCCGATGGATTTTTTGCGGGAGAGCGTGGTTTCAAAGAACGGGCTGAATTGCCCGTTCTGTCCGGGGAGCGAGGCAAAAACGCCGCCGGAGATATTGGTGTACGGAAGGAATGGAGGAGGAGCGAACTCCCCCGGATGGAACATCCGAGTGGTGCCGAATAAATTTCCTGCGCTGGGAATCGAAGGCGACCTGGACCGCGAAGGTGAGGGGCTGTTCGACAAGATGAGCGGGATCGGGGCGCACGAGGTGATCATCGAAACCCCGGAACACACTGCATCGTTGGCGTCTCTTTCCGAACGGGCGCTGGAAGACGTGTTATGGGCGTATCGCGACCGTATGCTGGACCTGAAGAACGACAAAAGGTTCCGCTACGTATTGATTTTCAAGAACCATGGAGAAGCAGCGGGGGCCTCGGTCGAACATCCGCATTCGCAGTTGATCGCGCTGCCGATCGTGCCGCGGCGCGTGCGGGAAGAAGTGGACAACAGCTGGCATTACTACGATGAGAAGGAGCGATGCATTTTTTGCGACATCGTCCGACAAGAGAGGGAAACGGGCGAGAGAGTGATCGGGGAAAACGAGCATCTGATCACGCTGGCGCCGTACGCTTCGCGATTTCCGTTCGAGATGTGGCTGCTGCCGAAGGTGCACGGGTCGGCGTACGAAAACAACCAGAGTTCGATGTACGCGAGCCTTGCAAGGATGCTGAAGGATGCGCTGATGCGGCTAGACACAGTGCTGGATAAACCGGCGTATAACTTCATGATTCATACTTCGCCGATCGGGGAAGAAATCAACGATCATTATCACTGGCATATGGAGATCATTCCGAAGCTGACGAAGGTGGCGGGGTTTGAATGGGGGACGGGATTTTATATCAATCCGACGCCACCGGAAGAAGCAGCGAGATTCTTGCGGGAAGCGAAAATCGCGCCGGCAAAGAAATAGTGCCAGACAGAATCACCAGCCACGGGCTGACAGGCAAGCCCGAATTGGCTATACTTTTTTTGAGAGGCGGCGCGGTACCCAAGTGGTAAGGGAGAGGTCTGCAAAACCTTTATGCGTGGGTTCGATTCCCACCCGCGCCTCCAAAACCTCCTTGACAGCAGGCCCCAGAGGATAGGAAAGAAAGCGTGTCGATAATCTGGACGTCCCGTTATGCCTTGCGTGCCAAGGGCATGAGGAGTTCCGCAATCCGCGAGCTCCTGAAGATTACCCAAAGACCGGAAGTGATTTCGTTCGCTGGTGGGCTTCCAGCCAGCGACGTTTTTCCCATTGAGCGATTCAAGGAGGCCTGCCGTAAAGTCCTCGAACAAAATGCAGGTTTGGCACTGCAATACGGAGAGACGGAAGGTTACAAGCCGCTGCGCGAGATGATCGCTCGCCACATCTCGCGCTACGGCATTCGGGCACAGGCAGAGAATGTTCTAATCACCACAGGATCTCAGCAGGCATTGGACCTGGTGGGCAAGTTGCTGATCAACCCGGGTGATCCAATTCTCGTGGAGGCGCCCACGTATCTCGGGGCTCTACAAGCGTTTAGCGCTTACGGAGCTGAGTACTTTAGTGTTCCCTGCGATGAGGACGGATTGCGGACCGATCTGCTGGAAGCGCGGCTTCGCTCCGGACCGAAGTTCATGTATGTGCTCCCAAACTTTCAAAATCCGGGCGGAACTACACTCTCCCTGGAACGCCGGCGCACGCTGGTTTTGCTTGCCGAAAAGTATGGCATTCCCATTGTTGAGGATGACCCGTATGGCCAGCTGCGCTACGAAGGGGAACATCTTCCCCCGCTGGTCGTACTCGACCGCGAAAATGTGCCGCGCGATGATGGGTATGCGCTCGGCAATGTAATTTACTTGAGCACTTTCTCCAAGACACTCGCTCCTGGGTTGAGGCTTGGCTGGATCGTGGCCCCGCCTGAAGTCATCGCCAAACTCGTGCAACTAAAGCAAGGCGCCGATTTGCATACTTCCACGTTTACTCAGATGGTGGCCTACGATGTGGCCCGGGACAATTTCCTCGACCAACATGTGAAGAGGCTTCGCAACGTCTACCGCGAACGCCGCGACGTCATGCTACAAGCCTTGGAGCAATATTTTCCTGCGGAGGTCACATGGACGCGCCCCAAGGGCGGACTTTTCCTGTGGGTGACCTTGCCTGATGGAATGAATGCGAACGAGCTCTTTCAGGAAGCCTTGAAGCAGAATGTCGCTTTTGTATCCGGAGACTCCTTTTTTGCGCCGGATGCCCAAGAATATGAGCCCAGCCGGCACCTTCGGCTCAACTTCTCGCATGCTCGGCCGGAAGAGATCCGCGATGGCATCCGCCGCCTAAGCGTCGCGGTGAAGAGCCAGCTGGAGCAATTGCGGGCCGTGCAGCGGAGCTAGGCTCACTGGACAGAGTGCTTAGATAGTAGGGTAGCGTCAGTCCGTTTTTGACAATCCATGAAGTTACGCGCCCCCCGCTAGAATTGGCCTGCCAAAAAGGTGTTCGCCGTCAGGCGAAGCCTTCCGGCTGAAATTCGGCAATCACCAATGCTCTTTTGTCCACAAATTCCCGCCCGGCCTCCAGAGCCTTGCGGTTGATTTCGATGAGCGCGGGATCCTTGAACTTTCCGGCCAGAGCAGCCAGAGCGGTTTCGAAGGCGAGACAGCCTGTTTCTTCCAAAAGGGCGCCCAGCAAGACGACGTTTGCCGTCTTCGTCGAGCCCAACTCGTCCGCGATTTCTCGCGCAGGGATACAGATTATGTTCGCTTCGGGAATCTGGAGATTGTCAGGAAGCTTTTCCTGGCCGTAAAGAATGAGACCATGCGGCACCAAGGAGTGGGCAAACTTGCGCAGGGAGATTTCATTCATGGCGATGAGAACATCGGGATGAGAGATCAAGGGAGAACCGATACGCTCCTTCGACAGGCATACGTGGCAATGCGCGCTGCCCGAGCGCATTTCGGGCCCGTAGGATGGCAGCCAGCTCACCTCCAGGCCTTCGCTCATGCCCATCTGGGTGAGTAATTGCCCCAGCAAGAGAGCGCCTTGGCCGCCGAAGCCCGCGACCTTCACATTTAAGTGACGCATGGGATGTGAAGCACGGACAGCGGTCGCGGGCCTTTTCGCCTCAAGATCAAGAACCTGCGAAACCGGGCGTTGCGGAGGTGGCGTATCCTGCAACGGCGCAGGCTTCCGATCGCGAAAGACATTCAGTGGGAAGACGGGGACCATCTGAGAAGCGACCCAGCCGCGCGCTTTCACGGGATCCAAGCCCCAGATGGTCGGGCAGGGAGAGAGTATTTCGACAAAAGAGAAGCCAATGCCATCACGCTGGATTTCGAGCGCTTTTCGAACGGCCCGACGGGCTCTCATAATGTTCTTGTTGTCGGAGAGCGCGACCCTCTCGATATACACCGGCGCTTCAAGGGTGGCCAGCAGTTCACACATGTGAAGAGGAAACCCTTCGTTCACCGGACGGCGCCCCCAGGGCGTCGTAGTGCTCTTCTGGCCCACGAGAGTGGTGGGTGCCATCTGGCCCCCAGTCATTCCGTAGATGGCGTTATTGACGAATATGACGGAGAACTTCTCACCACGATTGGCAGCGTGAATGATTTCCGCCGTCCCTATGGCCGACAGATCGCCATCGCCCTGATAGGCGAGCACCATCTTGTCAGGACAGGCCCGTTTGATTGCCGTGGCAGCAGCGGGCGCGCGCCCGTGGGCGACCTGGACGTTACCCACATCAAAGTAATAGTAAGCGAACACGGAACAGCCCACAGGACTGATGAAGATCGTCCTGTCCTGCATGCCAAGATCTTGCAGAGCTTCCGCAATCAGTTTGTGCACGATCCCGTGTCCGCAGCCGGGGCAATAGTGCGTCTGCTGCTTCAATTCCGACTTGCGTTCGTAGACAGGGTAGAAGACCGGCGATTTCGAATGAAGAATTCTGTAACTGTCGTTTGCTACTTGATTTTCCAGTGCTTCAAGGCCGGCTTGCTCAGTCATAGAAAACACCTCCGCGCGCTTACACGACCTCCGCGCGCGCAATAACCAGCGAATAGACTTCCTCGGCCGAAGGGACATTGCCTCCAGTTCGGCCGTAAAACTCTACAGGGACTTTTCCATTGATTGCGAGGCGTACATCTTCCACCAACTGGCCATTGCTTAGCTCAACGACGTGCACGCAATTGGCATGCGCGGCCGCTTTCTGCAAAGCTTGTGACGCAAACGGCCAAAGGGTGATGGGGCGGAACAACCCAGCGCGAACCCCGTCGCTGCGCAGTTTTTCGACCACAGACCGCAGCACGCGCGAGACAATCCCGAAGCCGACCAGCAGGATTTCCGCATCTTCCGCCTGATACAGCTCATACCGCGGCTCTTCTTTTTGCGCACGGCAATATTTCTCTTCCATGCGCCGCTGATGTTGTTCCAGTTCGTCAGGTTCCAGGAAAATGGAAGAGACGAGATTCCGGCGGGTCTCCGATGTTCCCTTGACGGCCCAAGGCTTTTCCGGCAGGAGCAGGTCCCGATATTCGAGATCGAGAGTTTCCACCATTTGGCCCACAAAGCCGTCAGACAGTACGACAGCCGGATTGCGATACTTGTCCGCAAGCTCAAACGCGAGCATCGTCAGTTCGGCCATTTCCTGGACGGAGGCGGGTGCGACGACGATGTTGCGATAGTCACCGTGACCACCGCCTTTGACCATCGCGAAGTAATCGCTTTGCTCAGGAGCGATATTTCCCAAACCCGGACCGCCGCGCATGATATCCACAATGACGCAGGGCAACTCCGCGCCGGCAAGATAGGAAATGCCTTCCTGCATCAAGCTGATGCCAGGACCCGAAGAGGCAGTCATTACACGAACGCCTGCCGAGGAGGCACCGTAAATCATATTGATAGCGGCGACTTCGCTTTCCGCCTGCAAAAACGTTCCGCCAATCTGGGGAAGATACAGAGCGGCCGATTCCGCGATTTCACTGGCAGGTGTAATGGGGTAACCGTAATAGGCGCGGCAGCCGGCGAGGATTGCGCCCTTGATGACTGCCACATTGCCCTTACAAAGTTGACGCATGTTCTCTCCTTCCGGGAACCCGGCAGGCTAGTCGGGCAGCCGGCGGTACACGGTGATCGCCCCCGGTTCAGGGCAGCAGTAGAAGCAGATGCCACAGGCCGTGCATGCCTCCCCGGTGTAGCGCGCCGGGTGCACTCCGTAGGGGCTCAGGTCCGGAGCCAGGAACAAGCACTTGGGCGGACAAGATTCGACGCATAACCCGCAGCCTTTACACTCCTCAATGTTAATTTCAACTTTTCCGCGTGCAGCGGACATATTCACCTCACAGCCAATGCTGGCTCGCGCTGTGCATGCTGCAACCATTTTGTCCTTTCGCAGTGCTCATAAAGCTCGTCACGGAACTTCGGGTGCGCGATTTCGATGAGGGCTTTGGCGCGTTCGCGAATGGATTTTCCGTGCAAGTAGGCCACGCCGTATTCGGTGGCGACGTAGCGTATCAACCCACGCGAAGTCACGACGCCGGAACCCGGAGTGAGAGTGGCTACGATTCTGGAGATCTCTCCGTTTTTTGCGGTGGAAGGAAGAGCGATGATGGGTTTTCCGCCCTTGGAATGAGCGGCCCCGCGGAGAAAATCCACCTGGCCGCCGATTCCGCTATAGAAATATGTGCCCAAGGAGTCCGAGCAGACCTGCCCGCTCAAGTCCATCTGCAGTGCGGAATTAATGGCGACCATGTCGTGGTTCTGGGCGATGCGGATCGGGTCATTGGTATAGGAGTTCGGATGAAATTCGAAAATGGGATTGTTGTCCACGAAGTCAAAGAGCTTCTTGGTGCCGAGCACGAATCCCAGAATAATTTTGCGAGGCTTGAAATTCTTGCGTTCCCCATTGATTACGCCGGCTTCGATCAGCGGAATTACACTATCGGAAACTAGTTCCGTGTGTACACCCAGATCCTTGCGGTCCATCAGAAAGGGAAGCACCGCATCCGGAATGCCGCCGATACCGGTTTGCACGACAGCGCCATCGTCTATCAATCCGGCTACATTGCGGGCGATGGCGACGTGCAGATCGGTAATATTTTCCTTCGGCAGTTCGCACAGAGGGCGCGAGGATTCAACGATCGCGTTAATTTGGCTCACGTGAATGAAACTGTCGCCGTAAGTGCGAGGCATCTGGTCGTTCACCTGAGCAATGACGTGCTTCGCAAATTTGGCGGCGGTAAGCGTGGTGTCCACCCCGACGCCAAAGCTGCAAAAGCCATGGTGGTCTGGGGGAGAAACCTGAATGAGCGCGACATCCAGGGGCATGGCGCCGGACTCGAAAAGCTGCTCGACTTCGCTCAGGTACACGGGAGTGTAGTCGGCGCGGCCCTCGTTGACCGCCTCGCGAACGTTGCGGCCGATAAAAAAAGCATTGTGCCGGAAGTGAGGGGCCATTTCGGGCTTGACGTAGTCCGCGTTGCCCAAGGTCAGCAGATGGACGACTTCCACATTGCGAACAGAAGGGGCACGTTGCAGGAGGGCTTCAACCAGCGTCTCGGGTTCGGCGCAGCCAGGCTGGATGTACACACGCATATCCGACTGCACAACCTGGAGGGCGTGCACAGCCGATTTGACTTTGTCTCTGTACTCACTCTGCCATATCATTCAGTTTTCCTCGTTCACACTCTGCTTCCATTGGTGTCGGCAGTAAGTGATTCCAGCCACGCCGGGATGTGACCCGGCTCACACCTGTATGTGTTGTCTTTTCAGCGACTAACGGGACCGGCGAGGGACCGAATACCTCCCGGCCTTCAGCTTAAACAGTCACGGTAGAGCGGAAGTGGGCGGGCCACCTTGGGGGATGGTAGCCTGCCCAACTATCCGCTATCGAGCCACGGTCGCGGTCGCAGCGACCCGCTGTTCGATCGGAATAAAGCTGCGCTTCTCTTGGCCTACATAGATTTGCCGCGGCCGTGCGATCTTCTGCTCCGGATCCAGCAACATCTCCTGCCACTGAGCCAGCCAGCCCACGGTGCGCGGAATGGCGAACAACACGGTGAACATTTCCGGCCTGAAGCCCATGGCCTGGTAGATGATCCCGGAATAGAAATCCACATTGGGATAGAGCTTGCGCTTGATGAAATACTCGTCTTCAAGAGCCACGCGCTCCAATTCCAAAGCGATATCCAGCTTACGGTTTCTGCCAGTGACCTCGAATACTCGATCGGCGGCCCACTTGATGATTCTGGCGCGAGGATCGTAGTTCTTGTAGATTCGATGCCCGAAGCCCATCAATTTGCCGTGTCCTGATTTGACATGCTCTATGTAGGCGGGTACCTGCTCTTTCGAGCCGATCTCATCTAGCATTTTCAGAACTTCTTCGTTGGCTCCTCCGTGCAATGGGCCGGAAAGGGCTGCGGCTGCAGCAGCCGTGGAGACGTAGGGGTCCGCATGGGAACTGCCTACGGCCCTCATCACATTGGCGCTGCAATTTTGCTCGTGATCCGCGTGCAGAATGAAAAGAATGTCCAAAGCGCGGGCCAGAACGGGATTGGCTTGGTACTTCGGCTCAACCATCCTCCACAACATGTTCATGAAATTCTCGGTGTAGCTCAGGTCATTGTCCGGATAGACGTAAGGAAATCCGAGACTGTGACGATAGGTGTAAGCAGAAATCGTGGGCACTTTGCCGATCAAGCGGCACATTTGCAGGTAACGCGACTCGGGATCTTGGATCTCCTTGGCATCGGGGTAAATCGTGGAGAGTGCCGCCAGGGTGCTGATGAACATGCCCATGGGATGAGCATTGAAGCGAAAACCTTCGAGGAACTTCTTGGTTGTTTCATGGAGCATGGTGTGACGAGTGATGTCAGCGACCCACTGCTTATGTTGCGGAGCCGTGGGTAGCTCACCGAACAAAATCAGATAGGCGACTTCGAGAAAAGAGCACTTTTCGGCGAGATCTTCTATCGGGTAGCCGCGATAACGCAGAATGCCTTTCTCACCGTCAATGAAAGTGATGGCGCTCTGACATGAGGCGGTATTCATGAAGGCTGGGTCATAGGTCATCAAGCCGAAGTCGTCAGTAGCCGTTTTGATCTGGCGAAGATCCATGGCCCGGACAGTGCCCTTGAAAAGCGGCATTTGATAGTCAGTATTAGTACGCTTGTCCAAAATGTTCAGAATTTCCTTATCCACAGGTCATCCCTCCTTAAGAAAACTGATGGCAAGCAATTCAACGCGAGCTCATTCAGTCAGCGGCGACTGGAGTCTCTTCGTATTCCTTATCGGGAACCGCGGGGTGACTCCCTTGAGCGTCCACAACGGCGATTGTGGAGATGTTGACGATGTCCTCCACATCGGTTCCGCGAGAAAGAACGTACACGGGCTTACTCATACCCATCAGGAGTGGGCCAATCGCCTCCGCTCCACCCAGATGAACCAAGAGCTTGTACGCAATGTTGGCGGATTGCAGATCGGGGAAGATGAGCACATTAGCCGGCCCTTTGAGAGTGGAGAAGGAATAGTCTCTTCCGAGAATGTCCTGGGAGACGGCCGTGTCCGCCATCATCTCGCCATCCACGATAAGAAGAGGATCACGTTGCTTCACCAATTCGGTAGCGGCGCGCACCTTGTCGCTGAGCGGATGCCGCGTGCTGCCGAAATTGGAGAACGACAGCATGGCAACGCGAGGTTCAACCTGGAAGCGGCGTGCCGCGTCGGCGGCGCAGAGAGCGATTTCAGCAAGATCTTCGGCACTGGGCTCGATATTCACACTGCAGTCCGCGAGAAAAAGAAGGTCTCCCTTGCGAGTCAGAATGACGTATAGCCCGGAGACGCGGCGCATGTCCTCGCGAACTTTGATGACCTGGAGGGCAGGGCGGATGGTATCCGGATAATGCTGCGTCACGCCCGAGACTAGCGCGTCGGCATCGCCCATGCGCACCATGAGCGAGCCGAAAATGTTGTGGTCGTGGATCAGTTCGTGCGCTTCCGAGAGAGTAACGCCGCGACGCTGGCGAAGTTGGTAGAACTCGGGGACATAGGCATCGCGGAGGGCCGACTGCTGCGGATCGACAATGGTCATATTTTTCAACGAGACGCCGAGAGTGGCGGCCCTGGCGCGGATCGTATCCTCATTGCCGAGAAGAATGGGGTAGGCGATTTTTTCTTCGGCGAGGATATGGCAGGCGCGAAGGATTTTTTCGTGATCGCCTTCGGGGAAAACGACGCGCTGAGGAGCGGATTGCGCTTTGTGGGTGATGGCGCGCATGACCTCGCGGGCTCTGCCGAGTCGCTTCTCGAGTTGCTCGCGGTAGACGCCAAGATCTATAGGCTCCTGAGCGACGCCCGTGCGCATGGCAGCTTCCGCCACGGCGGAAGCCTCCCAGACGAGCACACGCGTATCAAAAGGCTTGGGAATGATGTAGTCAGGACCAAAGGTGATGCGCCCGACGCCGTATGCGCGGCAGACGGAATCCGGCACGTCTTCTTTCGCCAGGGCGGCGAGGGCGCGTGTGGCGGCAAGCTTCATTTCTTCGTTGATTGCCGTGGCATGAACGTCGAGGGCTCCACGGAAAATGAAGGGGAAACCCAGAACATTGTTGATCTGATTGGGATAATCCGAGCGGCCGGTGGCGATGATGAGATCGCTGCGGGCCTCGCGAGCCTCTTCGTAGGTAATTTCGGGATCGGGATTTGCCAAGGCAAAAACAATGGGCTTCGGCGCCATGGACTTCAGCATTGCGGGAGTGAAAGCACCCTTCACGGAAAGCCCAACCAGGACGTCGGCACCGCGCACCACTTCGCTCAAAGTACGCTCCGAAGTGTCCTGCGCGAAACGTTCCTTGTACGGATTCATGCCGGCGGTGCGGCCCTTAAAGATCAGGCCCTTCGAGTCACACATGAAAATGTTTTCGCGCTTGACTCCCAGGCGCACGTAATGCTCGGCACAAGCAATGCCGGAAGCGCCCGCGCCATTGAACACGACTTTGATCCTGGCGAGCGCCTTGCCAACCACCTCAACAGCGTTCAGAAGCGCAGCACCGGAAATGATGGCAGTGCCGTGCTGATCATCGTGGATGACGGGAATCTTCATCGTTTTTTTGAGTGTCTCTTCAATGTAGAAGCACTCAGGGGCCTTGATGTCCTCCAGATTGATGCCCCCGAAGGTGGGTTCAAGAAGCTGGCAAACTTTGATTACTTCCTCGGGATTCCGGGAACCCACCTCAATGTCAAACACGTCAATTCCTGCGAAGCGCTTGAAGAGGACGGCTTTGCCTTCCATGACGGGTTTGCCGGCAATTGCGCCGATATCCC
>Ga0335078_10011392_pt1 | contig 13184 bp, 11 predicted proteins | sample Lox_Sample_32_FD_206711 | JGI IMG/M metagenome (GOLD analysis project Ga0335078, IMG submission 206711) | Soil microbial communities from Loxahatchee National Wildlife Refuge, Florida, United States - Lox_Sample_3.2 | ecosystem: Environmental > Terrestrial > Soil > Wetlands | place: USA... | reverse complement strand
CGGGCATCAGCCTGACAACTTCGGCGCGGAAGGGCACTTCGCATTCGAGCTGGCAGAGCACCCCTAGGCCAGATGCCAGGACCCGGTGGATAGGCAGGTAGGAGGGTGGCAGGTTGAGCCGCCGCAGGACGCTGGATGAGCGCAAGGCTGATGCCTGCATCGTCTCGGTACGCAGCCATTCGCGGCTGAACCTGAACGACTCCGCCCTGGACGGCTCGGCGAGCGGTGTCAGGAAGGCGCGCAGCGCCGTCAGGTCAATGCTGACCCCGTCACGGAGATATCCGTGCGACCGCAATTCATCCTCGAGCCTGGCCAGGTCGCCGCCTTCGTGCATGAGCCTCAGCACCGCGCCGAAGATGGGCGGGAAGCCGTCTGGCAGCCGGTCGACAGCGCCGAAGTCGAGCACGCCGAGCCGCCCGTCGGCCAGCAGGCGGAAGTTGCCTGGGTGCGGATCGGCGTGCAGGAGCCCGACCCGGGCAGGACCCGAGAACAGGAAACGGATGAGCATGATGCCCGCCCGGTCCCGCTGAGCGGCCGTGCCGTCAGCGATGATCGTGGCGAGCGGGGTGCCGTCAAGCCATTCGCTGACGAGCACGTGGTCACTTACGGCGACCACGTGCGGGACGCAGACGTCCGGGTCGCCGGCGTAGGCGGCGGCGAAAGCCTCCTGCGCGGCAGCTTCGAGCCGGTAGTCGAGTTCCTCGGCCACCCGGTCCCGCAGCTCGGCGAGCAGCGGCTTGACCTCCAGGCCAGGCATGAGCACGCCGAAAAGCCGGGCGAAACGGCTCAGCTGGTTGACATCGCTGATCAGCGCCCTGCCCGCGCCGGGGTACTGGATCTTGACGGCAACCTGGCGCCCGTCGGACCAGACGGCCCGGTGCACCTGGCCGATGGACGCGGCGGCCGCCGGCTGGTCGTTGAACTCGGCGAAACTGGCCCGCCACTGCTCGCCCATGTCGCCCGCGAGCACCTTGTGAATAGTCCCGGCCGGCAGCGGTGGCGCGGATTCCTGCAGCCTGGTCAGGGTGGCCCGGTACGGTCCGGCGATCTCCGGGGGCAGTGCGGCCTCGAAGATGGACAGCGCCTGCCCGAGCTTCATCGCGCCGCCCTTGAGCTCGCCAAGGACCCTGAAGACCTGAGCTGCCGTCCGCTCCTGGATCTCCAGGTTCACCAGCTCAGCTGGCCGGCCGCCCAGGCGCTTGCCGGTTCCCAGCGCGGTCCGGCCCGCGTACCCGGCCGGCAGCCCGGCCAGCCTGGCCGAGCGGGTGAAGGCATGACGGGGCAGATCGCTCACGATCCCACTTCCCGCCATGCGGGCGGCGAACTCATACGCCAAGCACTATCAGGCGGCGTTCGCGGTGTGCCACCCGGTGTCCGTCCTGGCCATGATCTTTCATGCCCGCCTCCTTTGGCCGGGGCTAAGCCGCTGTTCCGGATCCTGGTACAGCCACCCGGAGGCGTCGTCACCCGTTGGCGGGTGATTTCCGCTCTGCCCGACGGCGACGACCCTGCGCGACTGCGGAGCCGAGGCCGGTCAGCCCAGCCTGCGAAGAAAGGGATCGTGCGGCGGGCAGGACGTCACCTTGATCCGCGCGCCGATCGCGAACACGCCGTGCGGCCTGGCGATGACCGGGTCGAGGTCGAGCTCGCTGACCTCGGGCAGGTCATCGGCGAGCCGGGAGACCCGCAGGAGCAGCTCGCGCAGCGTGTCCAGGTCGGTGGCCGGCACCCCGCGCTGTCCGAGCAGCAGCGGGGCGGTGCGGACCGAGCGGATCAGCGTGTCCGCGTCGGTGTCGGTCAGCGGCGTGAGCCGGGTCGCGTGGTCGCCGGGATCCAGCGCCACCAGCGGGCCGAACACGCGGTCGTCGGTCACCCCGATCCTCACCTCGGTGCCACCCGTGACCATCGGCTGCACCAGGACCCGGCTGAGGCGGCGGCCGAACCGGTCGGCCAGCCTGCGATAGGCGGCGCGGACATCGGCCGCGGTATGCAGATCGACTTCTACCGCCCCGGCGTCGGTCCCGGGTACTAGCCCGGGCACCTCGGCCCTGAGCACCACCGGGCCGGACACGGCCTCGGCGGCCTTGACGGCCTCGTCTTCGCGGCCGGCCGGCTCGGCGTCAACCAGCCAGATTCCGTAGCAGTGCAGCAGGTCGGCGGTATCGTCGGGCGGCAGCCAGCCGCCGCGGGGCTCGCGGTGCAGGAACCCGGTGACCAGTGCACGGGCATCCGCGGCCCGGACATCGGGGAAGCTCGGCACCTGGCCGCGCGGTTCGGTGCGCCAGGCCCCGTACCTGGCCGCGTGGGCCAGCGCGGCGGCGGCCGCCTCCGGGCTGCCGTAGACGGGAATCTGGCCGTCGCCGGTCTGCCGAGGTATCAGCCGGACGGTTTCGGCCTGGTCGAGCGCGACGGCGGCGAGGGGGACGCGGACGTCGGCCTCCTGGATCGCCGTGATCAGGTCGTTGTTTGCCCCGGTCGGCTGGACCAGGGCGATCATCGCGTCCACCCCGTCGCCGGCGGCGAGCAGCTCCAGGCACCGGCGGAAGTCCCTGGCGGAGACGGCGGCGGTGGTGTGCACCGGCCCGGTGACCGTGCCGCCCGGCAGCAGGGTCCGCAGCCGCCGCCTGGTCAGCCCGCGCGGCTGGTGCACGGTCAGGCCGAGTCCGGCGCACGCGCCGGCGGTCAGCACGTCGGCGCCGCCCGCGTTGGACACGATCGCGACGGTGCGGCCGGCCGGGACCGGCTGGGTGGCGAGCAGCGCGGCGGTCTCGGCCAGCTCGCCGGAGCTGCCCGTGGCGATGACCCCGGCCTGCTCGAACAGCGCCTGGTCAGCGGCGGAATGACCGGCTCGCACGGTGAGCACGGGCAGCTCCGCGCCGACCCGCCGGGCCGTCCGGGCGAACTTGCGCGGGTTGCCGAACGACTCCAGGTACAGCACGGCCAGCCTGGTCACGTCGTCGTGTTCCCACCACATCAGCATGTCGTTGCCGGACACGTCGAGCTTGCTGCCCACCGAGGCGAACGAGGAGATCCCCACGCCGAGCCGGGACAGCTGGCCGGCCAGGGCGACGCCGACCCCGCCGGACTGCGACATGAGCCCGGCCACGCCGGGACGGAGCCGGATGGCGTCGAACGTGGCGTCCAGGCCGAGGCCGGGCACGGCCACACCGAAACAGTCGGGACCCACCAGCCGCATGCCGTGCCGGCGGCACACCGCGAGCAGGTCGGCGCTGGCCGCGGCGTCCAGGCCGGACGTGATCACCACGAGCGAGCGCACGCCGCGCTGGCCGCACTGCTCGGCCGCGCCGAGCACGGCCGGGGCGGGCAGCGCGATGACGGCCAGGTCGGCGGGCTCGGGCAGCTCGAGCGCGGAGGCCAGGCACCGCTCGCCGTTGATCTGCCGGGCCCGCGGGTTCACCGTGTAGAGGCGGCCCGCGTACCCGCCGCTGCGGATGTTCTCCAGGATTATCCGGCCGATCGCCTCCCGGCGCCGGCTGGCGCCGATCACCACGACCGACTCGGGCGCGAAGATGTGCCGCAGGCTGGCCACGTCGGCGCTGCTCTCCCGTTCGGCCACGGCGCTGAGGTAGGTGTCCAGCGCGGTGCCGTCCTCCTCCAGTGGCAGCGGGAACGTCAGCTCGTAACGATCGTCGGCGACGTGCCGCTGCACGGGCAGGCCGGCGTCGGCGAACACCTTGAGCATGGCCGTGTTCTCGGTCAGCGTTGCCGCCGTGAACGTGGTGATCTGGCGGCTCCGGGCCAGCGAGACCAGATGCTCGAGCAGCAGGGTGGCGATGCCCTTGTGGTGCATGTGGTCGGCCACCGCGAACGCGACCTCGGCCTGCCCGGGGCGCCCGGTGCGCCCGGCGTAGCTGGCCACTCCGACCAGTTCGCCGTCCAGCAGCGCCAGCAGAGCCGTACTGCCCGGCTTACCGGGGTCGCCCCGGCAGATCCGCCGGGCCTCGATCTCGGCGGACCGCCGGCTGTGGCTGAAGAAGCGCAGGTAGATGTTGTCCGGCGCCATCGCCTCGTGCATCGCCAGGACCGCGTCGAAGTCCTCGGGCCTGGCCTCGCGGATCTCGGCCGTCGTGCCGTCGGCCAGGAGCGCGTACACCCGGTCGCCGTCCTGCGCCGTGCTCATCGTGTCTCCTTAGCTGAAAACCGCGCCGGTGATCTCGGCCCGGAAGAACTCGCTATCGTGCCAGGCGGCCCGGAACACCGAGGGAATGGTGATCCCGCCGAAGCGCGACTCGGCCTCGATACGGACGCCGAACCGATACCGGCGGAACGGCGCCCCCCCGGGGTTGCCCCACCGGCTTATCCGTACCCCGGCCAGCCGGCCGTCCGGCTTGACCTCGAGCTCGGCCGCCTCGGTGTCGTCACCGAACCGCCAGGTGGCGACCGTCGCGTTGGCGTGCTCTCCCTGGCTCCAGGACGCGTGCCTGAACGCGGTCGGGATCAGCGCGATCTCCCCGGCCAGGCGCCCGTAGGCGCTGCGGGTGACGTCGGGGCCCGACCCGTTCTGCACCGGGATGAGCCGCATCAGCCGCCAGCGCATCTCCCCGCCGCCGGATCCGAGCCGGTCGTAACCGGTGACCGGCAGGCCGGCCAGCCGGGTCCTGGCCGCCCAGAGGTAGCCGTCGGGCGGGGTCAGGACCTGGTGGGCGGTGAACGGCCGCCAGCGGCCGAGCCTGATCTGGCCGTGCATGGTCAGCTCGACGCTGCTCCACAGCGGCGTCCCGGGCGTGATCGCGTGGCCGAGCCACCGCCGCGCAGGCTCGGGGAACCCCGTGATGGCGGCCGGATCGAAGGTCTCCGCGGTGACGGCGGTCATCGCTCAGAACACCGGTCCCGCGACAACCGGGTAGATGTCCGGATAGCTGAGGCGATCACGGACCGCCACTACGCCGGGGACGTGCCGGGCCTTGCGGATCAGCGTGCGGCCCAATGCGGCGGTTTCCGGGGTTCCCTCCATCGTCACCACGCCGGACTCGACCGTCACCTTGAACTGGCGCGGGTCGATGAGGAACTCGTGCAGGAGCATCGTGTCGACGATGTCGGAGCGGATGTCCTCGTCCGACCGGTCGAAGACGGAAAGCACGTCGGCCCGGCTGACGATCCCGACCAGCTGCCCGCCGGAGTTGACCACCGGGAGCCGCTTGACCCGCATGAAATGCATCATCCGGGCGGCCTGCTCGATCGAGTCCCCCGGCGCGGCGGTCACCGGCGGGCGCGTCATCAGGTCGTCCGCGGTCAGGCCCTCGGCCTTGCGGACGTCCTTGTGGTGCACGAGCTCGGCGACCAGGCCGGGGTCGGCCAGCGCCTCCTTGGCCAGCAGGTCGGCCTCGGAGACGACGCCGAGCACCCGTCCGGCGTCGTCGACGACGGGCAGCGCGCTCACCCGGTACCGGCGCAGCGCGGCCGCCAGCTCCTTGAAGGTGGTCTCGCTTCTGACCGCCACCACCTCGGTGGTCATCACGTCCTTGACCGTGGCGTTCATGATCATCATCCCTCTCAGTCCATCGGGAAGTTGGCCAGGGTGTCGTACCGGTCGCCGGGACGCTCCACGGGCGGGTAGCTGAGGCGGTCGCGGACCGCCACCACGCCCTGGACGTGCCGGGCCCGCCACACGATCTCGTGTCCGGTCTCGTTGGTCTCCGGGCGCCCGGCCAGCGTCACGATCCCGTCCACCACGGTCACCTGGATGGCCGACGGGTCCACCAGGAACTCGCCGAGGATCACGTCGTGGGTGATCTCGTGGGCGATGGCGGAGTCCGACCGGTCGAAGACCGAGAGCACGTCGGACCGGCTGACGATGCCGACCAGGTGCCCGTTCTCGTCGGTGACCGGGAGCCGCTTGACCCCGCGGTCGTACATGAGCTTGGCCGCGTGCTCGACCGAGTCATCCGGGCGGACCGCCACGACGGCGGTCGTCATCAGGTCGGCCGCGGTGATCCCGCGCGCCTTGGCCTGGTCTCGCCGGTGCAAGATGCCGTCGATGAAGCCGGGCTCGTCGATCAGCGCCTCCTTGTTCAGCAGGTCGGCCTCGGAGACGACGCCGATCACCTTCCGGTCGTCGTCAACCACGGGGAACGCGCTGACCCGGTACTCGCGCAGGGCGACGGCCATCTCCCGGAACGTGGCGTCCTTCTTGACCCAGATCACCCGGGTCGTCATGACGTCCTTGACTGTGGTGTTCATTGCTGGTCATTCCCCTCGGGTGAGGACTACCTTGAGCGCCTGGGTGTCCGCGGCGCGCGCGAACACGTCGTATGCCTGGACGATGTCGTCTAGGTCGAAGTGGTGGGTGATGAACCGGCTGGCGTCGATCTGGCCGGTGGTGATCAGCCGCATCAGGGTGGGTGTGGAGGAGGTGTCCACCAGGCCCGTGGTGATCGTGATGTCCCTGATCCACTGCTCTTCCAGGTGCAGCGTGGCGGCCTCGCCGTGCACGCCGATGTTCGCGATCCGGCCGCCGGGCCGGGCCAGCTTGACGGCCAGCTCGAAGGAGGCGGGGACACCGACGGCCTCGATGGACACGTCCGCGCCGAGCCGCCCGGTCAGGTCCTTGATGATGCTGAGCGGGTCCTCGCGCGAGTTGTTGACCGTGATGTCCGCGCCGAACTGCTTGGCCGCCTCGAGCCTCGAGTCGGACAGGTCGATGGCCACGAGGTGGCTGGGGCTGTAGAGCCGGGCGCCGGTGATGGCGGACAGGCCGATCGGCCCGGCGCCGACCACGGCGACGACATCGCCGGGGCGCACGCCGCCGGCCAGCACGCCGACCTCGTAGCCGGTCGGCAGGATATCGGCCAGCATGAGGGCCTGCTCGTCGCTCACGCCGTCCGGGATGCGGAACGTGGAATGGTCCGCGTAGAGCACGCGGACGAACTCGGCCTGGGTGCCGTCGACCTTATGGCCGAGGACCCAGCCGCCGCCTTCCAGGCACTGCCCGTAGCGGCCCTCACGGCAGAACTGGCAGGACCCGCAGGCGCTGATGCAGGAGACGAGCACCCGGTCGCCAGGGCTGAGCCGGCGCACGCCGTCGCCGGTCTCCCACACGGTCCCGACCGCTTCGTGACCCAGGATCCGGCCCTGGTGCACCGCGGGAACGTCGCCCTTGAGGATGTGCAAGTCGGTGCCGCAGATGGTGGTCGCGTCGACTCGCACGATGACGTCGCCGTCGTCGAGGATCTCCGGGTCAGGCACTTCTTCCCAGGCCTTCTGCCCGGGGCCGTGGTAGACGAGGGCTCGCATGGTACCTCCACTGGGCTCGTTTACGTCCACTACCAGCCTCGTCAGCAGAGCCGGCGGACGGCAGGGCCGAAGGTCCGTTCGGTCCGGGTTGAAGGTCATCGCCTCGGCGCAAGACGCTAAGGTTGAGCCATGGCTGACCGCGTGATCGAGGAGCTTGACGAGGCCGAGAGCCTGCGGCTTATTTCGGCGGGCGGGATCGGCCGCATCGCCTACCAGAGCCGGTTCGGCCCGGCTGTCCTGCCGGTGAACTACCGGTGGCACGACGGCGCGATAGTGTTCCGCACCACCCGGCACAGCGCCCTGGACGAGGACCTGCAGACCGGGATCTCCGGCGGTGACTACCTGGTGGCGTTCGAGATCGACGAGATCGACACGCCCGGCCGCCAGGGCTGGAGCGTGCTGATCCAGGGCCCCGCCCACCACGTGGAATCCGAGGAGGCGCGCGCGAGAGCCGAGCAGGCCGGCGTGGAACCCTGGCCCGCCGGCGAGCGCGAGCTTTTCCTGCGGATCGTGCCCAACCGCGTTACCGGCCGCCGCATCAAGCCGGCCTAGCCGGCCTAGCCCCTTCAGGTCGGTTCGGGCTCCATCTCGATCGAGCCGCAGGGGCATTCGGCGACGCACAGGCCGCAGCCCTTGCAGAAGTCGTAGTCGATCTCGTACTGGCCGTTGCCGAGCTTGGTAATGGCGTTGTCCGGGCAGACGCCGTAGCAGTTGTCGCAGCCGAAGCAGTTGCCGCAGGACATGCAGCGGCGCGCCTCGAACACCGCGGTCGACTCGTCCAGGCCCCCGGTCACCTCATCGAAGGTGGTGATCCGCCTGGCCGCCTCCAGCCGGGGCCGGACGGTGGCCGGGGCGTCCGCGTAGTACCAGGTATTCAGGGCACCGAACGAGGCGGGCGCGTGCTTACCCGCCGCCTGTGAAGCGGTGCCGCGCAGGAAGGCGTCGATGCTGCGGGCCGCCTTCTTGCCGTGCCCGATGGCCACGGTGACGGTGCGCTCGGACGGCACCATGTCGCCGCCGGCGAAGATCCCCCGGTGCCCGGTCATCAGGTCGGGTCCCACCTCGACCACGCCGTCGGTGAAGGTCACGCCGGGCACGCCGTCCAGCACGGACAGGTCGGAGTTCTGGCCCAGCGCCAGCACCAGGCAGTCCGCCTCGAGCTCGGTGAACTCCCCGGTGGGCTGCGGGAAGCCGGTCTCGTCGAGCTTCATCTTCTCGATCACCAGCTTGCCCTCGTCGGCGTGGGCGACCGTGGACAGCCAGCGCATGGTGACGCCTTCCTCCAGCGCCTCCTCGACCTCGATGTCGTGGGCCGGCATCTTGTCGCGGGTCCGGCGGTACACCACGACGGCTTCGGACGCGCCGAGGCGGCGCGCGGTGCGGGCGGCGTCCATGGCGGTGTTGCCGCCGCCGTAGACCGCGACCCGGCGGCCCAGCATGGGCGGTTCGCCGTCTTCCATGCTGTGCAGCACGGACACCGCGTCCATGATCCGGGCCGAATCCCCGGCCGGGATGTAGGCGCGCCTGCCGATGTGCGCGCCGACCGCGACGAACGCGGCGTCGTAACCCGCGTGCTTACCAAGGGGGACGACCCCCCCAGACCCCCCCGCGGCCAGCTCGGCCTGGATGTCGGTGACCGTGGTGTTGAGCTCGAGCGTGATGCCCATGTCCAGGATGCGGGTGATCTCGGCGTCCATGATGTCGCGCGGTAGCCGGTACTTCGGTATGCCGTACCGCATCATGCCGCCGGCCGCGGCGCCCGCGTCCTTGATGGTGACCGAGTGGCCGAGGCGGGCGAGGTGGTAGGCGGCGGACAGGCCGGATGGCCCCGCGCCTACCACCAGCACCCGCTTACCCGTCGGCGCCGCGTCGACGGGAACCTGCCAGCCCTTGCGGAGCGCCTCGTCGCCGAGGAACCGCTCCACCGAGTTGATGCCTACGGCCGAGTCCAGCTGGGCGCGGTTGCAGGCGGTCTCGCACGGCCGGTAGCAGACCCGGCCCATGATGGCCGGGAAGGGGTTGTCCTGCATGATCTGCCGCCAGGCGGCCTCGTACTTCGCCGGGCCTTCCTCGGCGTCGTACAGCCACTGCTGGATGTTCTCCCCGGCCGGGCAGGCGCTGTTGCACGGCGGCAGGTTGTTCACGTATACGGGTCGCTCGGTGCGCCAGGCCCCGGTGTGGTTGGCCCGGCTCGACCCGACGTCCAGGGTGATCGCGAACGGCTTGCGCATGTCACTCTCCGTCCTTAGCTGGCGGTGTCCGGTCGGGGCACGATGAGGACCGGCCGGGTGGCCGTGTGCAGCAGCCGGGCGGCCACGCTGCCCAGCGGCACGCGGGGCAGGTCGGTGCGGCTGCTCGAGCCCAGCACCACGAGACGCGCGTCGCGATGCTCGGCCGCGGCCAGGATGGCCTTGGTGACGTGGCCCGTATTGGCCTCGGTGATCTCACCTTCCGCGCTGACCCCGGCGGCCCGGAGGTCGGACACGATCTTCTCGACCACTTCCTTGCCCTCGTCCTCGGCGCAGTCGATCCGGATGCGGCCGAAGCGGCCGACCGCGAATTCGTGGACGTGCAGCACGACGACGTGGTCTCCGCTATCGCGGGCGAGGTCGCGGGTCATCTCCGCGGCCGCGACGACATTCCGGACCGGATCGTGTGCCGCGGCGTCCACCGCCAGCAGGATGTTCTTGCTCATGGGAGCTCATTCCTTTCCGGGTGCGGATCCCTCGGCCCGTTCGGTACCAGGGGAGGCCAGCCCGAACCTGCGGATGTTGCGGTCGGCGGCCGCCTGGATGCGGTCGATGACCTCGGTGTTGGTTTCCGGCTTGAACAGGTGCGCGTACCGCGCCTGGATGCGCAGGTAGTCGGTGACCGGCACCTGGCGGCGGATCGGGGTGGAGCTCGTCACCTCGCCGGCCTCGGCCTCGAACACCGGGAACAGGCCGCTCTCCGTGGCCAGCCGGGCGACCTTGACCGTGTCCGCCGGGGAACTGCCCCAGCCGAGCGGGCAGGGGACCAGGATGTGCAGGTAGCGGGCGCCGTGGAAGTCCATCGCCCGGGTCGCCTTGTACTCCAGGTCGCGCAGGTCCGCCACGGTGGCGGTGGCGACGTACGGGATCTCGTGCGCCATCGCGATCAGCGGCACGTTCTTGCCCTGGCCGAACCGGTTCCCCGGCTCCCGTCCCACTGCCTGCGTGGTGGCGGTACGGGCGGCGGGCGGGGTGGCGCCGGAACGCTGCACGCCGGTGTTCATGTAGGCCTGGTTGTCGTAACAGATGTAGAGCAGGTCGTCGTTGCGCTCGAACATCCCGGACAGGCAGGCGAAGCCGATGTCGACCGTGCCGCCGTCGCCGCCCTGGCCGACCACCCGGATGTCGGTGCGGCCCATCGCCTTCAGCGCGGCGGCGACCCCCGAGGCGACCGCGGGCGCGTTCCCGAACAGCGAGTGCAGCCAGGCGATCTGCCAGGAGGTTTCGGGGAACGGGGTGGAGAAGACCTCCAGGCAGCCGGTCGCGTTGACCGCGATCATCTTTCCCTGGGTAGCGCGGTGCACGGCGTCCAGCGCGTAGCGCGCGCCGAGCGCCTCGCCGCAGCCCTGGCAAGCGCGGTGCCCGCAGGTCAGTGCGTTGGAGCGGCCGACGTCAGACTGGACGCTGCGCTGGTCCTCGGTGAGCAGCCGGTTCCCGACCGCGAAGCTGCCCGTCTGGTAGAACTTGATCCGCTGGTACGGCATGGGCTTATCCGATCCGTGAGGCGGTGATGCCGAGGTCGCGGAGGATGTTCTCCGCGCTGGGGCCGGACCGGCGCGCGGCGCTCATCCGGGCCACCTCGGCCTCGACCAGGCCGGTGTTCAGGTCAAGGAAGCTGAGCGGCGGCAGGTCGCTGGCCTTCCTCAAGAGCGCGCACAGCGACTTGGAGGTGACCGCGCGCCCGCCGAGGCCGGCGACTACGGTGGAGATGCGCAGGTCCCAGGCGCCCAGGGCGGCATGGATGTCCGCGGTGACGATGCCGCCGGAGCCGGGGGCGAGGGCGCGCTCGAGCACCACGACGTGCCTGGTGCGCGTGCCAAGCGCCAGCCGGATCGCGTCCGCGGGGAACGGGCGGAACGAGGTGACGCCGAGCACGCCGATCCTGCGGCCGTCGGCCCGCAATTCGTCCACGGCGTCCTTGAGCGTGCCGAGCACCGAGCCGAGCGCGACCACGACGATCTCCGCGTCGTCGGTCCGGTAGGGCCGGACCAGGCCGCCGGAATCCCGGCCGAACCCGGTGGCGAAATCGGCCGCGGTGGCCGAGATGACGCCGAGGGCCTGCTGCATGCGCTCGTGGGCCAGGTAACGGACCTCGGTGAAGGCTTCGGGGCCGACCATGGCGCCGATCGAGACCGGGTCGCCCGGGTCGAGCACCTGGCGCGGTTCGTACCGCGGCAAGAACGCGTCTACCTGGGCCTGTTCCGGGATGTCGGCGCGCTCGCTGGCGTGGGTGAGCAGGAACCCGTCCATGCACACCATCACCGGGATGGACAGCTCCTCCGCGATCCGGAAGGCCTGGATGTGCAGGTCGAGGGCTTCCTGGCTGGTCTCGGCGTAGAGCTGGAGCCAGCCCGCGTCGCGCTGCGACATGGCGTCGCTGTGGTCGTTCCAGATGTTGATCGGCGCACCGATCGCGCGGTTGGCCACCGTCATCACGATCGGCAACCCCAGCCCGGCCGCGTTCCACACGGCCTCGCTCATGTACAGCAGGCCCTGGCTCGCGGTCGCGGTGTAGGCCCGGGCGCCGGCGGCGGAGGCCCCGATGGCGACCGACATGGCGGCGAACTCGGACTCCACGTTGAGGAATTCGGCGGCTAGCTCGTCCTTTTTCACCAGCGCGGACAAGGCCTCGACGATATGGGTCTGCGGGGTGATCGGGTACGCGCAGATCACCTGCGGCCGGCACATCGCCACCGCCTCGGCCACCGCGCGGGATCCCTCGATCTGCTTAAGCATCGGCCTCTGCCTTTCGAGCCTGTGCCTCCCGGGTTAGGGCCTCTCGCTCGTCCCTGACGAAATCGAATGCGGCCCGGGCGGCGGCGGCGTTGCCCTCCGCGACCTTCCCGGCGAACCTCTCGTTGATCGCGGCCAGCACCGAGTCCAGGCTGACCGCCCAGGTCAGTGCGGCGAACCCGCCGAGCAGCGCGGCGCCGGGCAGCGGGCGGCCCAGGTGGGTCATGGCCAGCGAGCTCGCCGGGACGACCAGCAGCCGGTCCCGGTGGAAGCCCTGGACGAACTCGTCCAGGCCGAGCCCGCCGAAGTTCCTGGTGGAGTTGACCAGCATGTAGCCGTCGCGGCCAAGCCCGGCGAACAGCTCGGCCTGGTGCAGCAGCGTCTGGTCCTGGATGATCAGCGCGTCCGGCTCGGTGACCGGCTCGTGGCTCCGGATCGGCTTGTCGTCGATCCGGCAGAACGACATGACCGGCGCGCCCATCCGCTCCGAGCCGAAACTCGGGAACGCCTGCGCGTGCCGGTCCTCGCGGAACGCGGCCGAGGCCAGCAGTTCGGCGGCGGTGACCACACCCTGGCCGCCTCGCCCGTGAAACCGCACCTGGAACATTGTCCGCGTCCTTCCCCTGATTGCTGGCTGGCTTTGTCCTCGGCCGGCGCCCGTTGCGGGCGCCGGCCTGAGGCGCTTGCGGGGGTCATGCGGTCGGGGACTTGGGGCCCTCGGCCGGGATGGTCTCGTGGGTGATCTCTTCCTTGCGGCCCAGAGTCAGGCCGAACAGGGAGGCGATCAGGGTCAGGCCGCCGAGGCCGAAGGCGGCCAGCGCGGCGATGTAGGTGATCTGGGAGACCTTCCACCAGCCGAACGCGTTCAGCAGGATGGCCCGCAGGGTCTCGCCCTTGAACACGGTGGCGACTTCGCCGGCCAGCTTGGTGTTGTTCGGCTGGGCGAGC
>Ga0335078_10011389_pt1 | contig 13187 bp, 9 predicted proteins | sample Lox_Sample_32_FD_206711 | JGI IMG/M metagenome (GOLD analysis project Ga0335078, IMG submission 206711) | Soil microbial communities from Loxahatchee National Wildlife Refuge, Florida, United States - Lox_Sample_3.2 | ecosystem: Environmental > Terrestrial > Soil > Wetlands | place: USA: Florida... | reverse complement strand
ACTTGCACAACCTGCTGATCTGGAATTATTCTGCGCAAACCGCGCGGGTTCGCTTGCAAGCCGCAGGGTTGGCCGGCGCGTTAGTAGCCAGACGGCGTTTTCTGGAAGCGGCCGCTCCGGGCGCCGATGAGAGCCTACGGCTAAAGCCACAGGCCGACCTCATTCTCGACCCCAGCAAGCCTCCGCTGGAGTGGACCCTGCCGGCCTTCGGCGTCGAGTTCTGGTCGCTGGAGAAGCACCGCGTGCGGTAAGTGTCACTCTGGTGCTGGCGTACGGCCCGCCGCATCCGTGCTGGGAATGGCGCGGAAGGGCGGCGGCTTTCCAGCGCCTTGCCGTGAACCTTGATGTGTTCCGCCGTTGCTGGTTTGGCGCCGGGCACGGCGGAGGCACATCGGTTTAACCTGGGCCAACCCGGACATCGTCAGTCCCAGTTTTCGTCGTGAAGCAAGATCCTCGGTTTCTATTCCGGCAGGGTCAGGCTCTGGCTCACGCGAAACGTGTGCGCCACATAGGGCGCTCCGGCCCCGGGCAGGCCGCCGCCGATCGACAGCCTGAACTCCCCTTCCGGCACGACCACTTCGCCGGCTTCGGTCACGATACTGAGGTCGCGAGGCTGCAAATCGAATTGCACCTTCTCTGACGCTCCGGCGTCGAGATGCACGCGTCGGATTCCCCGCAACGCCTTGAGGGGCGCGCCCGGCACGCCGGGAAAGTTGAGATACAACTGGACTACTTCATCGCCGCTGACCTTTCCAGTGTTCGTAACCGTGACTTCCGCCCGGACCGGACTGCCGGCGGGAACAGGTTCCACGGAGACCCTCAGTCCGCTATACGCAAAAGTCGTGTAACTCAGCCCGTATCCGAAAGGATAGAGCGGTGTTCCTTCAAAGTACCGGTAAGTGCGGCCCTTCATCGCGTAGTTCTCAAACGGAGGCAGTTGACTGGCGTCTTTGTAGAAGGTCACCGGCAGCCGGCCGGCGGGATTGTTCTTGCCGGAGAGAGTTTCAGCCACGGCGGTGCCGCCCTCCTCGCCGGGGTACCAGGCTTCAAGGACTGCGTTGGCGTGTTCCTGCGCCCAGTTTACGCCGAGGGCGCTGCCGTTGGTGAGGACCAGGACAACAGGCTTGCCGGCGGCAACCAGCGCCTCCAGCAGATCTTCTTCCGGCTTGGGCAGATCGAGACTGGTGCGATCGCCGCCCTTGAAGCCGGGTTCACTCACCTGCATCTCCTCGCCTTCCAGCTCGTTGCTGATACCGAGGACGGCAAGCACGACGTCGGCCTCCCTGGCCGCGGCCGTGGCCTCGGGTTGCGGCCTGAGATCGATTTTCGACCAGACCAGCCAGGCGGTCGGCGTTCCGTTTTCCGGTGGCGTGTATTCCACGCGCAGAGCAGCGGGCCTGCCGGCTTCGAGATGGACACGCCCCAGTTTGGCTTCGTTGGGATCGCCACCATAAGAGGAGGTGACGCTCTTACCTCCAAGCCGGATGCGGAAGAAGCCGCTGGCCTTGAGGCCGAGATTGTAGTCGCCAGTCTCAGGCGCCGTAAGCTCGCCCTCCCAGTGGATGGCGAGCGGGCGCACGTTCGCAACTTCAGCGGGCAATATCAGGGCGGATGTATCCAGCGTTCGCTCGGTGCTCTGTGCTATCGGTTTCATGGCCTCAGGGTTGTTGATGTTGGTCATGTCCAGCTTGGAGTAGCTGACTTTGAGGCCGGGCTTGCCGTCGACTGTCAGCGCGGAGGCGGGAACGGGGTCCGCTTCGTGGCTCAGAAATTGCGTTCCGGTCACGTACCGGATGCTGGCGCCCGCGAACTCCTTGCGCAGACCTTCCAGGATCGAGACGGTATGCGTGGGGGTACCGTTGTAGTTGCCGAGCAGGACTTTGGTCTGGTTTGCAAAAGGCCCGACGACGGCGATCTTGATGCCGCTGGTTTTGAGCGGCAGCGTGCCGTCGTTCTTCAAGAGCACCATGGATTCGCCGGCGATTCTGCGCGCCATTTCGCGGTGCTCGGGGCTGTTGAGCTGGCTTTCGTCGATCTTGGTGTACGGCGCCATGTCCGGCGGATCGAACATGCCCAGCTTCATGCGTGCGGTAAACAAGCGGATGAGCGCGGTGTCGATGGAGCTCTCTTTCAGATAGCCTTCCTTGACGGCATCGAGGTACGGCTTGTAGTCGTGATTGTCCTTCACCTTGAAAGTGAAATCGACGCACTCATTATCCATGCCGCGCTCGAGACTAATGGCCGAGGCCTGCGCCTGGGTAGGCTCGTAGCGGTGGCCTCGGTAGATGTCGATGACCGCGCCACAATCGGAGACCACGTAGCCTTTGAAGTCCCACTTGCCGCGCAGTTGATCCTGAAGCAGAAACTCGTTAGCGCAGGCGGGTTCCCCGTTGATGTCGTTGTAGGCGCACATCACCGAACCGGCGTGAGCCTCGGTGACTGTCGCGCGGAAGGCGGGCAGGTACGTGTCGAGTTCGTCATGCTTGCTCACGGTCACATCGGCGGTGTGGCGCGTGGGCTCGGGGCCGGAATGCACCGCGTAGTGCTTGGGCGTGGAGATGACGCGGTAGTACTTCGGATCGTCGCCCTGCATGCCGGTGACGAAGGCGACACCCATGCGCGCCGTCAGGAATGGGTCTTCGCCGTAGGTCTCCTGTCCGCGGCCCCAGCGCGGATCGCGGAAGATGTTGATGTTGGGCGCCCAGAAGTCGAGGCCCTGGAAGATATTGCTGGAGCCGCCGTTGGCCTTCAGGGCCTGCGCGTGCTTGATGCGGCCCTCGATGCCGATCACAATCGCCATATTGTGGATGGCGTCCGGATCGAAGGTGGCGGCCAGACCGATGGGTTCGGGAAACTCTGTGGTTCCGTCGCGCGCGACGCCGTGCAGCGCCTCGCTCCACCAGTCGTAGGCGGGCACATCCAATCTCGGAATGGCGCGGGCCTGGTTGACGAGCTGGCTGGCTTTCTCTTCGAGCGTCATGCGGTGCACTAGGTCGGCGGCGCGCTGTTCGGCCGGCAGGCTCGGGTCAAGGTAGGAAGGCTGTTGGGCATAGGCAGTCCACACTATTCCCGCCGCCGCCAGGTTGAAAATTCTATGCGCGGTCATGCTCCTCATTGTATTGTCCATACCTCCTCATTGTCCAAGCGTTGAGCGGTGGGGCGGCCGGGCGCCCTCCGCGCACGCATCCCCCATCCGCACGCGGGCGGTCGCGGCGACGGAGAACGGGCGGGCGGCATCGGGTGTCTCAAGCGCTGCGGCGTCCGATAGGGATATCCTGGTGAGGAGGTGGCGATGGCCATATTCGGACACTGCGCGGTGGGTTTGGCGGCCAAACCCTGGTGTCCGAAAGTGCCGCTCGGCGTTCTATTTTTGGCTGCGCTGACGCTCGATATTCTGGCCATCGTTTTCGGCATCGCCGGCTTCGAAAGCGGCGCGAAAGGGATCCCGTGGTCGCACGGCCTCTTGATGTCGGTGCTCTGGTCCGGCGTGGCCGCTCTGGGTGGCGCACGCGTCTTTCACACCGCGCGTGCCGGAACTGTGATCGGACTCGTTGTTTTGAGCCACTGGCTTCTGGACTTCGTCTCCCATCCCATCCCCTACTCGAGTTTCTCCTGGCGGTCATGGCAATGGAGCTTCGGCCACCCGCTGCCACCCGACCTGCCACTGCTTTTCGCTGGCTCGCCGAAAGTGGGACTCGGCTTGTACAACAGGATCAGTGCCGTGGAAGCCACGGCATTGGAACTGGGTATGCTCCTGTTAGGCTTCGCAGTGTACATGAGGTCGATCAGAGAGAACAAGAGTATCGGGGTCGCAGCGGGAATCTGAACCGCTCGAAGCGCTTGGAGTTGGCAGGTACTGTGCAAGTGATGGGCGCGCCCCTCCCCTACTTTTTGCGGATCGTCTGCCGGGTTCCGTCCGGACGCACTCGGAAGATGCTGCGCCCCTCAACCAGCCGGCCCCGCGCATCCCCATCCGCCCGCTGGCGATCGCGCCGCGTACGCCACGCGGATAGGAATAGAATTGAGACTAGAGTGGATTATTGATCATGATGCGCAAGGTTTTGACTCTTGGGATCGCGATCGGCCGGATTGCGCTGGCTCAAAATCCGCAGCCGGCGAAGACTGGGCCAGCGGTAGGAGAAGTGGTGCCGGCCTTCTCCGCCACCGACCAGAACGGGCGCATTCAGACCCTGGCGTCGGTGATGGGCGCCAGGGGCGCCATGCTGGTGTTCTTTCGCTCGGCGGACTGGTGACCGTTTTGTAAAGGCCAGCTCGTGGAGCTGCAAAGCAATCTGGAGAGGATTCGGGCGGAGGGCCTGGGGGTTGCGGCCATCAGCTACGATTCCGTGGCGGTGCTGAAGAACTTCGCCGCACGGCGCGGAATTACGTTTCCGCTACTGGCGGATCCCGAGTCGAGGATCATCCGCGACTACGGCATCCTCAATCAACAGGTGCCGCTGGGCACGGCACAGTACGGCATCCCGTACCCGGGAACGTACCTGCTGGACCGTGCCGGACGCGTCACTGCGAAGTACTTCGAGAACGATTATACCCAGCGGTACACGTCGGCTGATATTCTGGTCAGCCGCTTTGGCGCGAGCACTGGGGTGGCGCCCACCGTTGCGGAGGGCAAGCACCTGCGGGCGTCGGCGTCGGCCAGCAACGCACGCGTACGCTCGGGGCAGCGGATCTCGCTCGTATTGGACGTACAACTCGGGTCCCGGCTGCATGTCTACGCACCGGGTGTGCCAAGCGATTACATCCCGATCGAGTGGAGCATGAAGGAGTCGTCCGCCTTGACCGTGCACCCCGCGACCTACCCGAGTTCAAAGATGCTGCGTCTGGAGGCAATCAAGGAGACGGTGCCGGTGTACCAGGGCACTTTCCGTCTCGTGCGCGACGTGACGGTTGCCCGCGATGCCGCCATCAGACCGCTGCTCGATGCGGAAGGCAAGCTGGCGATCGAAGGCGTCTTGCGCTACCAAGCCTGCGACGAGAGAGTCTGCTATCCGCCCGAGAGCGTGCCTGTGCAGTGGACCTTGCAGGTGGAAGGGCTCGACCGCCAGCGGGCTCCCGCCGAGTTGCAGCGCCGGGCAAAATGAGCGGACCGTACGCCGTCGGCCCCGGTCGCGGCGGCTTTGACCCGGGCACGGCGCCGCTTTAAGCTGGAGCAAGTATGACCAAAACTTCCCGACGGCATTTTTTGACGGCAACTTTCTCCGGCGCAAGTTTGTCGTCTCCGATAGCTGCACGCGCGAACGCCTCATCCTCGGATGACCGGAACGAATTTCGTTACTGCCTGAACACTGCGACCATCAGCGGCTATCGCCTCAATCTGGAAGAGCAGATCGAGGTTACGGCAAAGGCTGGTTACCAAGCCGTTGAACCGTGGGTCAGTTCTATTCATGAGTATCGGGGCGGGAGGACCGCGCTGGCGGACTTGCGGAACCGGATTGCCGATGCTGGTCTGACTGTGGAGAGTGCGATTGCGTTTCCGGAATGGATTGTGGAGGACCCCGGCAGGAGAGCCAAGGGATTGGAACAGGTCCGGCGGGATATGGAAGCCGTAGCCCGGATTGGCGGCAGGCGTATAGCTATGCCTCCGGCGGGCGTACAACATGAAAATGCAATCGCGTTGTCGCGCATTGCCGAACGGTATCGCGCTGTGCTCGAATTGGGTGATCAGGCAGGCGTGGTACCCGAGCTGGAATTCTGGGGGACATCGCCGTACCTGAGCCGGTTGTCTCAGGCCGCTTATGTAGCCCTGGAAGCCTCTCAGAGCAAGGCGTGTGTGCTGGCCGACGTGTTCCATCTGTACAAGGGCGGCTCTGGTTTCGAAGGCCTGCGGTTACTCAGTGGCCAGGCAATCCAGGTCATCCATCTAAACGACTATCCTGGGAATCCGCCGCGAGTCAGCATCAGCGACCGGGATCGAGTCTATCCAGGTGACGGTGTCGCACCGCTCAACCAGATCCTCTCGGTTTTGCACCGTGTGGCGCCCGGCGTGGTCTTATCGCTTGAACTTTTCAATCCGGCTTATTGGAAGGGCGATCCACTGGACACCGCTAGAACCGGATTAGCTAAGATGAAGGCGGCTGCGCACCAGGCCGCCAGACTCCCCACGCCGCCATCAGGAAGCGGGCTATGAGCCGAAGGCTTGGGGTGGGAGACGGCTTGAAAAGGGACGCCTCAAAAGCCCGCCAAAGGTCCGGAGGCGTGAGCCCAGGACCTCTTCAGCATCAGCAAATCACGCCGCGTCAATCCTCCATCGCCGCGTGCCGCTGCGCGCTCACCTCGGCCGCGGTGCGCGCCCGGCTTATGCGGCGCCCTTTTCGGGCGATGGGTGCTTAACCGTTTTGGGGATTTCGATTGCGTCTCAGTAAACCTCGCGAAATCAACGCGAATATTACCGGGCCGCGACCGTAGGGGAATGCCCCATGGTCCTGCGGGCCACCAAAGACGCGCGCAGCAGTGGGACCGGCGTCCTCGCCGGCCCACCGGCCGAAGGCCGGCAAGGGTCCGCGCCTTCAAAAGAGCGTTCCCCAAAGCGGTTAAGCACTCGTGAGGGCATGCCCGCCACCAATGATCGGCGCGCGAATCTATAATGATCTTCGTGGCATTGGCCACATTGGAGGTTGTTATGGATCCCTCCGGGGACGGTCAGGTTTCGCGCCGCGCGTTTGCGGAGGCCGTAGCCAGTTTCATGATCGTGCCGCGTCACGTGTTGGGCGCGCCGTTTGTGCCGCCGAGCGACAGGCTTACGCTGGCCAGCGTAGGCCTGGGCCGGCAGGGCCAGGCGGTGACCATGGAACTATTGGCGCGGCCGGACCTGCAGGTGGTGGCGGTTTGCGATTGCAACCGGTTCAGCAAAGACTACGCGGAATATGGTGAGAACGACTTGTTGCAGTCCGCGCGCAGCCTGCTGGGCGCGGGCTACGAAAGTTGGGGCGAGGACCTGGCGTCGCCGGGCTTTGCTCAACTGACGCATGAGTTCCGGACCAGCCTCGGCATGGGTGGCCGCGAGCCGGCCAAGCGCCTGGTGGAAGCTTATTACGGCTCGCGCAATGGCTCCGGCTCCTATAAAGGCTGCGCGGCTTACAACGATTTCCGCGAGTTGTTGGAGAAGGAACAGGACCTGGACGCGGTCTACGTAGCGACGCCCGACCACTGGCACGCGCCGATCTCGCTGGCGGCCATGAAGCGGCGCAAGCATGTGCTGTGTCAGAAGCCCATGACCCACACCATCGGCGATGCGCGGCGCATGGCGCAAGTGGCGCGCGATATGAAGGTGGCGACTTCCCTGCCGGTCAACAACCCTTCGAGCGAGTCCACCCGGCTGATTGCGGATTGGATCGCGGATGGCGCGATCGGGCACGTGCGCGAAGTGCATAACTGGTCCAGTCGCCCGTTTTGGCCGCAGGGAATCGACCGGCCTGCCGAGGCGCAACCCGTGCCCCAGGGTCTCGACTGGAATCTGTGGCTAGGCCCCGCGCCGGAGCGTCCGTTCAACCATGCCTATCTGCCGTTTGTCTGGCGCGGCTGGTACGATTTCGGCTGCGGGTCGTTCGGCGACATGGGCTGCTACAGCTTCGCGGGTGTGTTCAAGATTCTGGGGCTCACGCCGCCGGTGGGCGTGGAAGCGTGCTCCAGTGAGTCATACGCCGAGACCTTCCCGAAGGCGTCCATCGTGCACCTCGATTATCCGGCCGTCGGCGACCGGCCCGTTGTGCGGATGTCGTGGTACGACGGAGGTCTGCGACCCAGGCGGCCGGCGGGATTGCGCGCGGAGGATCAGCACTATTTCCAGGCCGGCGAGGACAATGAAGGCATCCTGTACGTGGGCGATAAAGGGATCATCCTGGCTGGATTCAATGGGAACAATCCGCGCGTGTATCCGGAAGCGAAAAAGTACCAGCCGCCGGCGCGGACAAAGCGTGGCGAGCGGCCGCGCAATGTCGCCATCGACCAGTGGGTGGCGGCTGCGCGAGGTGGGTCGCAGGCGCCGCTGGCGAACTTCGAGATACAGAGTCCGGTGACCGAAGCGTTTCTGCTGGGGTGCATCGCGCAGCGCTTTCCCGGCGAGCGGATCGAGTGGGACACGGCGGGTATGCGGATCACTAGTTCGGAAAAGCTGAACGCATATGTGGACCCGCCGGGGCGCACTTTGCCCGCCGTGGCGGGTGGCTAGTGCTGGGAACGCAAAGCGAACCCTCCTGGAAGTGTCATACGATTAACTCGAATCACATGGCGGATACTGCAGGCCATTTGCACATTTTAGTTGTTGGTTTGTTTCTTGGCGGGGTGCTGTGTGCGGCAAATCACGGCTACCCGCTCAAGATCAGCAGCGCGAATCCGCGCATTCTGGTTGATCGGAACAACGTTCCATTCTTATTGGTGGGTGACTCGCCCCACAGCTTGTTTTCGAACCTTTCGTCGGCTGATGCAGCAGCTTATCTGGCTGACCGGGCAGCGCGTGGTGTCAACTCCCTGTGGGTGAACCTGCTTTGCATCAGACCCGTGGAGGGACGCCCCGACGGCAGTCTCTTGGACGGAACCAAGCCCTTTACGGCAAGCATACCAGGCACAAGCTATTACGACCTGACCACGGCGAATGAAGCTTATTTCGCCCATGTGGACCAAGTCATCCAAACAGCGGCGAAGGACGGCATGCTGGTTCTAATTGATCCGCTCGAAACCGCGGGATGGCTACAAACGGCGCTCGCCAATGGTCCCATTCGGTGCCGGGCCTATGGGCGCTATTTGGGGAATCGTTACCAGGGCTTTCCCAACATCATGTGGCTGAACGGCAACGATTTTCAGAAATGGAGTGTTCCGGCTAACGACGCGGTCATCACCGCGGTAGCCCTGGGCATTCAAGATGAAGACCCGAAACATCTTCAGACCGTGGAATTGAACTATCAGGCGAGCTGTTCTCTGGACGACCCGAACTGGTCGCCCATCGTCGGCTTAAATCTAGCCTACACTTACTATGCGACGTACGCTGAAGTACTTCGGTGCTACAATCAGTCGGCCAAGATTCCGGTATTCATGGGCGAGGCCAATTTTGAATACGAGAGGAATACCGACGAAGATGGTGGCTCGCCCCACGTTCTGCGCATGCAGGAATACTGGACCATGCTCTCCGGGGCCACTGGCCAGCTTTACGGCAATAAGTATATATGGAGATTCCTATCCGATTGGAAGAGCCATCTCGACTCGCCCGGCATCGTTCAGTTGGGGTTCATGGCGAATCTGTTTCAGACTCGGAAGTGGTATGATCTGGAACCCGACCAGAGGCACACCTTTGTCACCGCCGGCTACGGGAGTTTCGTTTCCAGCGGCCCGCCAGCTACGCCAAACAGAGGACGATTCGCCAGCAATGATTATGTGACGGCGGCCTTGACGCCGGACGGCGCGCTGGGGATGGCCTACCTGCCGCAGGGCGGGAGGATCACCGTGGCCATGCGCAGGCTTCAGAATGGCATCACCGCCCGCTGGTTCGACCCCACCGACAATGCGTTCCGGGCCATTGCCGGCTCACCGTTTTCCAATCGGGGCACGCACCGATTCACCGCGCCGGGCACCAACAGCGCCCGCGACCCCGACTGGGTGTTGGTGTTCGAAGCGGGCGCCCATCCATAATGAACGCCCTGCCAGGCCATCGTCTCCGTCGCCGCAAATACAGTCAAGTGGAACCGTGCAAATCCGGACCGCATCGATGCCGTCGCGCGGGCCGGTGCTCTTAAGTAGCCGCAGCACAGCGGCGCTGGAACAATTTGGGGCGGCCGACGGATTGCAGCCGTAGGGACACTGGCGAGGCACAGCGGGCGGCCGACGCAGTACGGGCGGTCCACGGCCACGCGCTCCGCTAACTCAACTTAACTAAGTATCTTTTCATAAATACACTAATGTATTGTCTGCTCTTGAGAATTGCCCTTGAGTGTGGCATTGTCGGATCGGGTGCCTCCTCATGCCCAGAACGAGCCCTTACGGCATTCGCTTGTCTTCCGCCGAGTTGGCGCAACTGAAGCACCACGAATTTGGCCCGAGAGGCCTGTCAGGAAGGCCTGGTGGCCTCTATCAGTGGCAGCACGCTTTGGCGCTGGCTGCATCACGACGCCATTCGGCCCTGGTACCACCGTAGTTGGATCTTCCCGCGCGATCCCAACTTCGCCGACAAGGCCGGCCGCGTATTGGATCTGTATGCGCGAATGGGGAGGGCCAGCCTTTGAAAGACGACGAGTTTGTAATTCCGCCGACGATGTTGGTGGCAGTGGCCGAGGAAGCCATTTTGGCGGCGCGTCTTTCGCCGAGCTTTCGCCCAGCCGTTCTCTCCTGGTTCATCGTCCCAGAACGGTCCTCGCCGTAAAGGGTTCGCTTCGCCGCGCCCAACAACGGCGCGCCCTTGACGGCTCCGGGCCGTTCTGCAAAACCCTTCCTGATAGGAGAGAAAGGCTCTCGGTAGAATGTCTACAGAAGGAGGGCGCCATCACGCCGCCACAATGGCCCGCTTTTCGAATGCCACCGTCACCGACGAGAAAACCAGCATTCAAGCCCGGCGCCGCAAGCACCCCGCTCGCGCCTGCAGACCGCGTGCCTCCATGCAGGTCGAGCACGAGTACTTTCGCCGCGGGGCCTGGACCTACATTGCGGCACTGGATGTCCATCATGCAGGATCTTCGGTCGTTGCGAGACGCAGTACGCCATCCAGCCCTTTGATCGTGTGGTCGAGCTTGTGGGGCGGGCGCCCACGCCTGCGGCGGGTCTCCAGACCCGCCTTTTTTTCCCATAGCGTTACCGTGGGTTCTCGACCGTCGGGCGCGCCGGATTTTATCGGGCGTGGCCAGGCTCATCGCCAATCACCACTCCTTTCCTCCTTTCCAAGCTCACCAGAAGCAAGGGGCTTTCCCTCCACCGGCATTACCCGGCTTCCCCGGTACTTCTGCCCCTCTCCGACGCCCAGATGGTGCGAAATCCTTTCCGATCCCGCGCACAGGTCGCGACCCTGCCACCACCCCGGGCCTCTCCTTTTGACCGCAGACTACCTTCTTGGCATGCTGTGCTCAGTATCCCGGTGGCCCAACCCGTGCCGATGGTTATCGGTTTGGCGCGCTCCCGCGCCAGGTTCTTCCGGATTGGCTCGGCCTTCCCCGCTTCCGCGCCGGGTCGGCATCCACATTGCGTCTTTCGAGGCCTGCTCAAGCTTCACCCGCGTTACGGCCTGCCAACTTGCTCGCCCACCTTTCCGTGGACTTTGTCGCAAGGTTCCGGCCCGGCCAGTTTCCCAACCGATCCGCTCGCCAGCTATCGAATCCAACCATCAACTATTCGAGTGGGTCCTTCCCCCACTGGTAATCCGCCTTTTTAGGGCATACGCTGAAGCCCCGCGCGGGGTAAATCCCGCCCTCCACAGCCTTGGTCTGCGCTCGCCGGTGACGGCCGCCGCCGGCCCTTTTGCCTAGGCGAAGGGAGCAACCGCCTCAACGCGGGAATGGGACGCTGGCGGCGACGCACCCCGCGATCAGCGTATTGGCTTTAACGTTGGGGTGCGCGTCGGCGCGCGTGACCCAGAGACCGGTTTCCGGTCCGTGGCCGCGCAGGCAATTGATCAGCTCGATAGTCCGAATCCGGCGCGATGCCAGGTAATCGGTGATCGTCCGCTGCTCTTTCTCGAAAGGATATGCGCTGTTGATCTGGTGCAACTCCGGCAGAATCGCCACCAGCAGGCCCGTTCCATCCTGCGCGGTCACCGCCGCCAGGCGGCCCAGGGCGTCCTTGGCCGCTTCCAGGCCAGGGCTTCCGTCACGATAGAGCGACGCGTAGTATTCCCGCCAGCGCGGGCGCAGGCCGGCCGTGCGCAGCGCGCCGTCGAAGCGCGACAGGAGGAACGCCGCCAGGTAGCTGCGGCCCAGCAGTCCCACGCTCCGCTCGCGCGGCACCGGTTCGGCATCGTTGATGAAGTACTCCAGGATCACCAGGTCGGGGTGGAACGCGCGATCGATCGTGAGGTAGTGCTCCACCTCCTGCACCGTGTCATAGTTGCCCACTCCGGCGTTGAGCACCTCGAAGCGGCCGCGCCCGGCGGCGTTCAATTCGCGCTCCAGAATTTTGGGTGCGGCGCCCGCCAGCGGAACGCCCCAGCCCACCGTTGTGGAATCGCCCAGCCACACAATGCGGTAAACGCCGGGCGGTTTTTCGCGCGGGAACTCGCGGTCGCGCAGCCCCGTGGAATTGATCGAAAACGGCACTCCCATCAGAAAGGCGCTACGGTTCGGCCGGTGCGCGAAGCTGAGCCGCGCGTCCGGCACGGGCTGTTTGAGCGACACCGCATACTTCCACATCTCCATCGAAAAGTCCAGGCTGCGGGCGAAGGCCAGGCGCAGCGCCACCTCGAGAAAGCCGGCCATCAGCAGCAGGCTGGCTACCACCAGTGCGCAATTCAGCAGGGCTTGACGGAAGTGCACTACCGGACCTCGCGCAAGCTGCGCTCCACCAGCGGACGGATATCCGCAGAGATACGTTGCGCCAGCACCATGTTGGCTTCGTCGTACACGTGGCCGAGGTCCCAGAAATATTTTTCGGGCGGATTGAGAAAGCGCGCCAGATCGATGAACTCGGCATCGGGATACACGCCGCGCATGTCCTGAATCTGGCGGCCGGCTTCGTCGTAGAGTATTTCGAGAGCGCGCAGCCACTCGAGCGCCGTTTCGCGGTCCAGGTGAAACGACCGCATCATCACCGGGACGGCATACGCGGGCGCGAATCCGCCGGCCGGGGTCAGAATGCAGACCGGCCGGTAATGGTAAGCTGCGGAGAGCTCGATCAGTTTTCGCCAGTTCGAAAGGTAGGCCGCCACGTGGTTCTTGACGTAATCCCGGTCGGCGACGATCCGGCTGGCCGGTAGCGCGTTGGTGCCGGCGAGCGGCGCATCCGCGGTGGGCGTCATCTTGCGCTCGTCGGGGTACAGTCGCGCCCGCAACAGGCGATACAGGTTGCTGCGCTCGAGCCCCAGCCGCCACAAGGGCTGCTGCCGCTCCTGCCGGTAGAGGTCCCACGCCTCCTGCATCGTCTGGAAATTATAAGGGAAGTTCGCCCGCGATTCGTAGGTCAGCGGAAGGCCGAGATCGTTCCCGCCGTCATAGAGAATGACGATATCTGGGTGGTAGTCGACCACCGTGAACAACAAC
>Ga0335078_10011388_pt1 | contig 13187 bp, 8 predicted proteins | sample Lox_Sample_32_FD_206711 | JGI IMG/M metagenome (GOLD analysis project Ga0335078, IMG submission 206711) | Soil microbial communities from Loxahatchee National Wildlife Refuge, Florida, United States - Lox_Sample_3.2 | ecosystem: Environmental > Terrestrial > Soil > Wetlands | place: USA: Florida... | reverse complement strand
CGTCGTAGTTGTTGCAGGCCAGCACGACGCCGACGATGTTCTTGCCGATGTCGTGCACGTCGCCTTTGACCGTGGCCATGACCACGCGGCCTTGGGCGCGCACCTCGCCGCCGGCGGCGGCCACGCGGCGTTTCTCCTCCTCCATGAACGGCGTGAGGTAGGCCACGGCTTTCTTCATGACGCGGGCGGATTTCACCACCTGCGGCAGGAACATCTTGCCGGCGCCAAACAGATCGCCGACGACCCGCATCCCGGCCATGAGCGGTCCCTCGATGACGTCCAGCGGCCGGGCGACCTGCTGCCGCGCCTCTTCGGTGTCGGTCTCGACAAAGGTATCGATGCCCTTGACCAGAGCGTGCTTGAGTCGCGCCTCCACCGGTTCGTCGCGCCAGGCGAGGTCCTCCTTGAGCTCGGTCTTGGACGCGCCGCCCTGGGTGGCCTTGAGCTGGTCGGCGAAATTAACCAGGCGCTCGGTGGCGTCGGGCCGGCGGTTGAGCAGCACGTCCTCAATCCGCTCGCGCAGTTCGGGCGGGATCTCCTCGTAGACGCCGAGCATGCCGGCGTTGACGATGGCCATGTCGAGGCCGGCCTGGATGGCGTGGTAGAGGAAGGCGGCGTGCATCGCCTCGCGCACCGGATTGTTGCCGCGGAAGGAGAAGGACACGTTCGACACGCCGCCGCTGACCTTCGCGCCGGGCAGGGTGCGTTTGATCTCGCGGACCGCGGCGAAGAAATCGAGGGCGTAGTTGTTGTGCTCCTCGATACCGGTGGCGACGGTGAGAATGTTGGGGTCGAAGATGATGTCGCCGGCGGGAAAATCGAGGCGGTCGAGCAGCAGCCGGTAGGCGCGGGTGCAGATGCGGACCTTCGCGTCGCGGTCGACGGCCTGGCCCTGTTCGTCGAAGGCCATGACGACCGCGGCGGCGCCGTAACGGCGCACGAGGCGGGCCCGGCGGAGGAACTCGGCCTCACCGTCCTTGAGCGAGAGCGAGTTGACGATGCCCTTGCCCTGGAGGCATTTCAGTCCGGCCTCGAGCACGCTCCACTTCGAGCTGTCGAGCATGACCGGCACGCGGGCGATCGCCGGCTCGGCCGCGATGAGGTTAAGGAACCGGGTTATCGTGGCCTCGCCGTCGATGAGCGCCTCGTCAACATTGATGTCGAGGATGTTGGCGCCGCTTTCGACCTGCTGGCGCGCGATGGCGACGGCGGCCTCCCAGTCGCCGGCCTTGATCGCCTTGGCGAAGCGCGGCGAGCCGGTGAGGTTCGTGCGTTCGCCAATGACGATGAAATTGGAGGCGGAGGGATTCACGGCCGGGGAGGTTACCGCGGGAATGGCACCGGAGCGGGCCTCACGCGATGGCGAGGGGCTCGAGGCCGCTGAGGCGCAGGGTCGCGTCCGCCGGGGGCGGCAGGGGGCGCGGCGGCCGGCTGGCGGCGGCGGCGGTGATGGCCTGGATATGGGCGGGGGTGGAGCCGCAGCAGCCACCGAGGAGGTTGACCCAGCCGTTGGCGGCGAATTCGCCAAGCGTGGCCGCCATCTCGGCCGGCGTCTCGTCGTACCCGCCAAAGGCATTCGGCAGGCCGGCGTTCGGGTAGCAGGTGACGAAGCAGCCGGCGATCCGCGCCAGCTCCTCGATGTAGGGCCGCATCTGCCGGCCGCCGAGCGCGCAGTTGAGCCCGATGCTGAAGGGTCGGGTATGGACGACCGAGTTGTAGAAGGCCTCGACGGTCTGGCCCGAAAGGGTGCGGCCCGAGGCATCGGTGATCGTGCCGGAAATCATGACCGGCAGGCGCACGGACAGCTCGTCGAAGAGGGTTTCCACGGCGAACAGGGCGGCCTTGGCGTTGAGCGTGTCGAAGATCGTCTCGACCAGCAGGATTTCCACGCCGCCCTCGACGAGGGCGCGGGCCTGTTCGAGGTAGGCGGCCACGAGCTCGTCGAACGTAACGGCGCGGTAGTCGGGCCGGTTGACGTCCGGCGAGAGGGAGGCGGTGCGGTTGGTGGGCCCGAGGGCGCCGGCGACGAAGATGCGCCGCTGAAATTTGTCGGCGCCCCAGCGCGCCGCGCGGACGCAGAGCTGCGCGGCCGCCCGGTTGATTTCCGGCACCCAGTCGCCGGTGCGGTAGTCGGCCTGGGAGATGCGGGTGCCGTTGAAAGTATTGGTGGCGACGATGTCGGCGCCCGCGGCGATGAAGTCCCGGTGGATTTCCTCGATGAGGCCGGGCTGGGCCAGACAGAGGATGTCGTTGTCGCCGCGCAGGTCGTGCGGGTGGTGGCGGAACGGCTCGCCGCGAAAGTCGGCCTCCGTCAGCCGGCGGGCCTGCGCCATCGTGCCCTTGGGTCCCTCGAGGATGACGATCCGCTGCCCGAACAGACGACGCAGTTCGGCGGTGGCGGGCGATTCGGGTGGCAGCGGCGCGGTCATTACGTTAGTATCTACATATCATGATATGATGATATGATTTTTGGCAAGCCGGGAAATCGCGGGCAGAGGGGCGCACACTGGAGGCGGGCGGGAAAAACGCGCTTGCCGCGGATCGGCGGGAGCGGTGGGATCGCCGCGTTGTTCTTTGTTTCGGTTCCAGGGACGCAGGGAAGGCCGTGAGAATCGGCCACAGTAGCGCTGCGGTATCGCATCACAAACCCCGGAGGTTCGGTGGTGCCGCTTGGCGGCTCGGGATGTTTCGAGCCGGCGGGCGGAGGCCACCGGTCGACAAAGCCAATTGAGGCGTCCGCCTCGGTGAAGGCAAGGGGCGAGGAAGCCGGCGAACCGGACGGAAGGAATCCGGCCGGGACGCGGGCGGCAAATGCGGAGTCCGAATATCTGGCCTTGGAAGCTCACGACGCCGGCGCGGATGCGCGCGTCGGCGGAAACCTTCATCGCATCAATGAAGGGTGAGAGTGGAAGTGACGGGTGCGGCGGGCCAAAAGCAACCGGAGTCCGCCTCGAGCCCCCGGTTTCTGCTCTTCCCACGCAACCAGGCAGAGCAGACATGCACACTCGTTACGCGGCGCACGCAGCGCGCCAATCCTTCCTTCCGCTGGCGGCAACCATCGTGTTGCTGCCGCTTGTTGCCGGTCGTCTCGCGGCCCAGGCCGGAACCGGATCCGTGCCGCTGGATCAAATCGTGGTCACAGCCACCCGGACGCCTGTTTCCGCCGGTGAACTCGGCAGCAGCGTCGACTTCTATTCGGGGTCGGATCTGGCCCTGGATCAAATCGACACGCTGCGCGACCTGCTCGGCGCCACCGCCGGGCTGCCCGTTTTCGCCAGCGGCGCCCCGGGGGCGTCGACCTCGATTTTCCTGCGGGGGTCGAACTCGGACCAGACGCTCTTCCTCGTAGACGGGTTGCGGTTGAGCGACCCGAACACGGATTACGGCGTCTTTCTCGGCGGGGCCACCCTTTCGCCGTCCGACAGCATTGAGATCGTGCGCGGACCGCAGAGCACGCTTTACGGCGGCGAGGCGATCGGCGGCGTGGTGGCGGTTCGGATGCAGCCGGGGGAGGGCGCTCCTTCGTCCACCGTCGCGGCGGAGGGCGGGTCGTTCGGCACGAGCGAGGGGGCGCTCAGCACGCAGGGAACGGGTGGCGGTTGGGGCTACAACGCCTGGCTGAGCAGCGAGCACACCGACAACCAGCGGCAGAACAACGCCTTCACGGGAACCAGCTACGCCCTGCGTCTGGACCGCCCGGTCAATGGGCAGTTCGCCTTCGGCGCGACGTGGCGCGGATTTCTCAGCCGCTACGGCTCGCCGGGTGACCGCTTCACCAACGATCCGGACAACGAGGATCGCGAGCAGAACCAGCTCGCGACCCTGTTTGCGGAATACACCCTGTCGCCGACCTGGTCGGGGCGCGTGACCCTCGGCGGCCAGGACCGCCGCTTCGTGTCCGTGAATCCGACGCCCGGCCAGCCCACGCAAATCACGGTGGTGACGAACCGGCGCGCAGTGCTCGACTGGCAGAACACGTGGCAGCCGGGCGCGGGCCACCGCCTGACCGCGGGGCTCACCGCGGAGCGCAGCCACACGCGCGACGACGGCTTTGGCGATATTGACCACCAGCAGAGCCTGCTCGCGTTCTTCGCGCAGGACGAATGGACGCCGGCACCGAATCTCTTTCTGACCGGCGGGCTGCGGAGCGACGATAATGACACGTTCGGCCGGGCGACGACGGGCCGGGTCACCGCGGCGTGGCTCCCGGTGCCGCGCCGGGTGAAACTGCGGGCCAGCTACGGCACGGCGTTCCGCTCGCCGAGCTTCCTGGATCTCTACGGCCAGAGCGCCTACTACGTCGGCAATCCCCGGCTCCAACCGGAACACGCCCGCGGGTGGGACGGCGGCGTGGACGTCTACCTGCCGGACGGCCGTGGGACGATCAGTGCGACGTGGTTTGAAAACGACTACCACGATCTGATCGAATATGACTTCTCGGTGTATCCCAGCACGACGGCGAACGTCGACCGCGCGCGTACCCGGGGACTGGAGTTTGCGCTCAAGGAGCGGCTGGCCGGCGCCTGGGATGTCCGGCTCGGCTACAACTACCTGGAGGCGGACGACCTGACGCAAAACGTCCGCCTTCTGCGCCGGCCCAGGCATACGCTGACCGCCGGGGTGGAATGGAACCGGGGTCGCTGGAGCGCAGGCGCCGGTGTGCTCTATGTGGCGGACCGCCAGGACGTGGATCCGGTGACCTTCGCCACCATCGATGCGCCGGATTACACGGTGGCCAGGGTCTTTGCCGCCTGGAGCATGACGGACCGGGTAAAGATCAAGCTTCGGGTGGAGAATGCCCTCGACGAGCACTACGAGGAGGTGGCCGGCTATCCGGCGCTGGGCGCCGGCGTCTTTGGCGGTGTTGAAGCCCGTTTTTGACGGCGCGCGGCTCCGGCTGCCGGCAGTTCCGGCCGGCGGCCGGGAGGCTCCCGCGGGCTACCAGGGACTCCAATCCGAATAGTCGGCGACGATGGTCTCGACCCACCGGAGCGGGCGGTGAGCGTGCAACCAGGCGGCTAAGCGTTGGTAAAGGCGCGGCGGTTTCATGATGTTGGGTCGATTGGAATTCTGGGTCAGGCGGTGGCGCCGGATGTTCCCGCGGCCGGTCAGGCGTAACTGATGGCCGGTTGTCCATAGACCGCGCGGGCGGTCAGAAAGAAATCGGCGAGCGAAGCGGCGGGCGCCAAGTCCGGGCTTAGTTCCGCCAGCAGCGAGCGGAGATATTCGCGCGCCCGGGCGATGCGGCTCTTCACCGTGCCGACGTTGATGCCGAGTGTGCGGGCGATTTCCTCGTAGGACAGATCGAGCACGTTGCGCATGATGAGGATTTCACGGTGTTTCTGGTCGAGCCGGTCCATGCAGGTGGCGATCAGGGAGGTGAACTCGCCGGTCACGGCTTCCTGCGCCGGGTCGTGGTCGGTAGCGGCGACTAGGTCGGCCAGGGTGGCTTGCGATTCGTCGTTCAACGGCCGGTCGAGCGACACCCAGTTCTGCCGGCGGCGCCGGAAGAAATACCAGTAACGATTGCGGGCGAGGTTGAGCGCGATGCGATAAAGCCAGGTCGAAAGCGATGACTCGCCGCGGAACCGCGCGAGGCCGCGGTAGGCGCGGATGAAGGTGTCCTGGGTGATTTCCTCCGCGTCGGCGGCGTTGTGCAGCAGATTCAGGGTCAGGCTGAAGATCTTGGCGCGATAGCGGTTGACGATCTCAGTGAAAGCGGATTCGTCGCCGCCGGAAAAACGCGTGAGAAGCACGGTGTCGTCGGCGATTCCGCCGGGGGAAGGCTCAGCGTTGCGGGAATGCTCCGGGCTGGCCGGCGGAAGGGTGGTAGGTGTGAGGGTGAGCATGGTGTGAAAGGGAGGGATTTCAGTGTCATCCGCTCTGTACCTAGAATGGTGCCAGCTTGCGATCCACTCACATGACCAGCTGCGAGATAACAGCTTACATTTTTCGGACCCTCTGGCGGGGCCCTTTGTCTCGTGCGGAATGCCTGCAGCGAACGATCGAATTCATGCACAATGCATGGACCCCAAAATTGCGGTCGCACCAAACAGGCCGGAGAATTGTGCCGACTTTGGCCGCGGCGGGCTTCGGACAAGGTACGAGAACATGCGCCAACGGCGGACTCGCGCGCGTGCGGGTAGGGCACGGTCAGGGGAAAAGCGTGCCGTCGCCGGGCTGCCGAAGCAGGCGCGGCATGGCATCCGCGTCCGGCGATTATTCCTGATCGCCCAGCGGCCGCCGCTGTCGCGCTGATTTAACCGGCCGGGCTGCTATTCGCCTTGAATCACCATGGCGAAGCAGCGAGTTTCGACGCGGAATTTTGCACCCGAATCTGAACCTTTACTCCATCCCCGAAGCGGAGTTGTTCAACCAGTTGGGCAGTTCCGGCAACGGACTGGCTGCGGAGAAGGCGGCCGAGGTGCTGCGCGGCGTAGGGCCCAATACCGTCGCGGTCGGGCACCGGCGCTCGGCGCTGCTGGATCTGCTCGACCGCTGCCGCAACCCGCTCGTGGTGCAGTTGCTCGTCATCGCGACGGTGTCGTACCTCACCGGGGATCTGCGGGCGACAATTGTGGTAGGCGGGATGGTGTTTCTGAGCGTCTTCCTATCCTACTTTCAGGAGGCGCGCTCCTCCCGTGCGGTAGAAAAACTGCAGAAGCTCGTGCGCACGACCGTGACCGTGCTGCGCGACGGGCGCGAGGTGGAGGTCCTGCTGGAAGAGATCGTGCCCGGCGACGTGGTGATCCTGGCGGCGGGCAGCCTGATACCCGCGGATCTGCGCATCATTTCGGCGAAGGACTTTTTCGTCACGCAATCGGCCCTGACGGGCGAGTCGATGCCGGTGGAAAAGAATGCCGAGGCCGAGCAGCCGGCGGGGCGCAGCGCGTTTGAGTACACCAATGCCTGCTTCATGGGCAGCAACGTGCTGAGCGGGTCGGCCCGGGGCGTGGTGCTTACGACCGGGGCGGGCACTTTCTTCGGGTCGCTCGCCCAGAAACTCGGCGCCAAGCGCGAGGCGACCAGCTTCGACAAGGGCGTGGGCGGCTTCACCTGGCTGATGATCCGTTTCATGGTCGTCATGGTGTCGATCACCTTCCTGATCGTCGGCCTGACCAAGCACAACTGGCTCGAGGCGCTGCTGTTCGCGCTCTCCGTCGCCGTGGGCCTCACGCCCGAGATGCTGCCGATGATCATGACGGTCTGCCTCTCCAAGGGCGCGCTGATGATGGCCCGGAAGAAGGTCATCGTGAAGCATCTGCACGCGATCCAGAACTTCGGGGCGATGGACGTGCTCTGCACCGACAAGACCGGCACGCTCACCCAGGACCACGTGGTGCTCGAGCGCTATGTCGACGTGACCAACCGGCCGAGCGAGGACGTGCTGCGCTACGCCTACATGAACAGCTTCTACCAGACCGGCCTGCGCAACCTGCTCGACCGCGCCATTCTCGCCCACACCGAGCTCGATGTGGAGCGGAACTGCCGCAAGGTCGACGAAATCCCGTTCGACTTCAAACGGCGGCGCATGTCGGTGGTGATCGACTACGAGGACCGCCATGTGCTGGTGTGCAAGGGTGCCGTCGAGGAGGTCGCGGCGGTCTGCGACAACTATCAGGTCGACGAGGACATCAACCCCCTCATCCGGCTCATCCGCGACGACCTGATGGACGAATACCGCAACCTGAGCGCCCAAGGCTACCGGGTGCTCGCGATTGCGTATCGGGAATTCGACCGCTCGAAACCGACGTTTTCCGTTGCCGACGAAGCAGAGCTGATCCTCCTGGGCTACATCGCCTTTTTTGATCCGGCCAAGGACACGGCGGCGAAGGCCATCGGGGCGCTGGCCCGTTCCGGCGTGGCGGTCAAGATCCTGACCGGCGACAACGAGCTCGTTACCCGAAAGGTCTGCCATGACGTCGCCATGTCGGTGACGAAGGTGGCCACCGGCCCGCAGCTGGCCGCGCTGGATGAGGCGGCCTTCGCCCGCGAGGTGAACGAGGCGAACGTGTTCGCACGCCTGACGCCGGACCAAAAGGAGAAGGTCATCAAAACGCTGCGCGGGCAGGGGCGCGTGGTCGGATTCATGGGTGACGGCATCAACGACGTGCTCGCGATGAAAGCCGCGGATGTGGGCATCTCGGTGGACACCGCGGTGGACGTCGCCAAGGAGTCCGCCGACATCATCCTGCTTGAGAAGAGCCTCCTCGTGCTCGAGGACGGGATCATCGAGGGCCGGAAGGTCTTCGGGAACATCATCAAGTACATCAAAATGGGCGCCAGCTCGAACTTCGGGAACATGTTCAGCGTAGTGGGTGGCGCCTATTTTCTGCCCTTCCTGCCGATGGCGCCGATCCAGGTGCTGGTCAACAATCTCCTTTACGACTTTTCCCAGGTGGGGATCCCGCTCGATAACGTCGACCGGGAGTACCTCGACACGCCGCGGCGCTGGAACATCAAGAGCATCCAGAACTTCATGGTGTTCATCGGCCCGATCAGCTCGATCTTCGACTACACCACCTTCTTGCTGATGCTCTATTTCTTCGGCTGCGTTAATCTCGGCCTCCCGGCACCCGCGGCGCTGGCCAGGTTTTTCCCGCCGACCAAGCTGCCGGACGCCACCTACGCCGCCGCGCTCTTCCACACCGCCTGGTTCGTCGAGTCCCTGCTCACCCAGACGCTCATCGTGCATGTGATCCGCACCCACCGCATTCCGTTCTTCCAGAGCCGCGCCAGCAAGACGATGAGCTTCACCACGGTCCTCATCATGGCGATCGGCGTCTGGATACCCTTCTCGCCGATCGCCCGCTATCTGGGGTTCGTCCCGCTGCCGCCGGTCTTCTTTGTCTGGCTGGCCGGCTTCCTGGGTGCCTACATCATCCTCACGCATAATGTGAAGATGTGGTTTGCCCGGAAATTCGGCATCGACTAACCAGTACTAGATCATGCGCAGCATCCTGACCGCCCTGCAGGAAGGCCGGCTGTTCGAACTGCCCGAGACGGGCAAGGCACGAGCGCTGGAGTTCCTGGCCCGCATTCTGGATGCCAACCCCGACATCGAGGTGGGCACCGACGCGATCGAGGAGATCCAACGGCGCGAAGAGGAATGCAACACGGGCATCGGCTTGGGAGTCGGCGTGCCGCACGTGCGCGCCCGGCGCGAGGAGGGCGAGCTATTCTGCGCCATCGGCTGGTCGCCGCAGGGCGTCGATTACGGGGCGGCCGACGGCAAGCCGGTGCACCTGGTGGTGATGTATTACATCCCCGGATCGCAGAAGAACGTCTACCTGAAGGAGATTTCCAGCCTCGTGAAGGCGATGCGGAAAACGGGCGGCATCGAGCCGCTCGCCCACGCCTCCGACCTGAACGACGTCCGCAACTTGCTGCTCGACTGGGTGAGCGAGGGTCTGGGCGATGCGGGCCCGGAGGCCGTGGCGCGCATGATCAAGCTGGAGGTCAAACAGGCGCAGGCCGCCACGGTGGGGACGCCGGCGGTCCCGGCGGAGGCGGCCGTCGCCGCCGAGCGGCGGGGGGCGAAGGTGGCGGCGCTATCCGTGCTGGTCGCCGCGCCGAACGGGGTATTCGTCCTCGCGCAGGACGGTGATTGGGCGGCGGCCCTCGAGCGGGAAGACGGGCTGGCGCAGCGCCTGTCAACCGGGGCGCCGTTTTCCGCCGGCGGCCGGCAGGTCTTCGTGCTCGGCTCGACGCCATATCCCCGCGGCCGGGTGCTGTATCAGTGTGTCGCCCTCGTGGGGGCGACGTAAACCGCGGTGCCCGGTGGCCGCCCGGGCGGTCCGGGGTCGCGCGCCGGCGACAAAAAAGCCGCGCGCGGATGGCGCGTGGCTGCAGTTGCCGCCGACCGGGGCGGAGCGGGTTATTTCTGCGGCGCCTGCGCCTCGATGTCGGATAAACGCTTTTGCAGCGCGTTCATCTGGTCGGCCAGCTGCTCTTCGAGCTTCTTGCGTTCGGAGCTGTCGACGATGCTCATGTGAGCGGCGTCGCGCACGACGTTGGCCGGCAGGGTAAGGATACGGGTGATCAGTGACTGGTCCTTGAAGCTGCTCAGGTAGAGCGCGGTGACTTGCTGGGCGAGGCCCAGCGAATCGCGCGCCACCGCCTCCGTCGCCACCAGGTTGTTGTTGAGCTGCTGCTTGGCGGCGAGTTCAGAGGTCAACACATTGCTGATCTGGTCGGAGATCTTCTGGCTGTAGGCCGCGATCTGCTCGCGCGTCAAGTTCTGGTCTTTGGCCATGTCGGCCAGAATCGGTTGGATCCGCTCCGCCAGGCGCGAGGAGACTTTGTCGACCTGTTGATTCTGCTGTTGCTCCGCCTCTTCCGGGGTCTTGGGCAGCGGGTTGTAAGGCTGAATTTTCTGGGCGATCGCCTCGGCGAGCTGATTCACGCGCTCCGTGTTCATCTTTGCGACCTCCTGTTGCGTCATAAACACGTCGGCGGCGCGCTTTTGGATGGCATCCTTGAGCAGGGTGTTGACCGCGTCGATCTGCCGACGGGTCTCCTCAGCCGACGCCTTGAGCTCGGCGTTGGTCTGATCGCGCAAAGCGGTGAGTTCCTGCTGCTGACGCGCCGCCATCTCCTTGACAGTCTGCAGATGGATCCAAAAGACGACTCCACCGATGATAAGAGCGGTTATGATGACTGCGGGCAGTTGCTCTTTGAGTTTTTGCCACATGGGAGGACTTGGGGTTTGAAATTAGAATCGAAGGGTAAGCTTAGCAGGGCGATTTGTAAAAGCAATGCAACTTTCGCCGGCATGGCAGGGCGGCGTCGGGGGCCGGGTTTCCGCAACGTGCACAGTATGAATTGCAATCACACCCCCGGAGATTGCACCGACCCTTGGATGGTTCGTCGCGAATCGACAACTGGAGCCGGCAAAAGTTCATGATCGGGCGGTGCGTGGGCACGCCAGACCATCGTCTATGGCAGGCGCCGGCGTGCCGCCGGATCAATCGAGTGCCGTCGCGGGCTTATGGGAAGATGGAATCGCCCTAATATGAGCGGTGACAATTGATGTTCTAGTGCCACCGCCGCGTCATACTGGACGTGCTTTGGTAGTGCTCTCTCCCGCTTAGCGGGAGAGTTTGGGGTAACTGAAGAAAGCAACTGGCGGGCCGCTTAGGGGTAAGCGGCCCGCCGACTTATTCCAAGTATGGGGAAGGGGAGTGTCGAGTTGCGGCGGTCGGATCTGCACAATTCCCTCTGTGTTTACAGCGCGGCCGTTTGCATTTGGGCGGCTTCTATATTGGATATTGGACCAAGCGGAACTCCGGTATCGACAAGCCACCAAAAACTTACAGAGTTCTTCACAAGATATCCACATCGATGGAACACCTGAGCGGGGCCGCGGCCCCCCAACCAAAGCTCAAGGTCACGGGAAAGGTAAAGACTTTCGTCCTCGACACGAACGTCCTGCTGCACGACCCGCAGTCGATCTTCAAGTTTGAGGACAACAACCTCGCCGTGCCGGTCGAGGTGCTGGAGGAGCTCGACACCATCAAGGGCGAGCAGTCGACCGAGCGGGGCCGCAACGCCCGCCGGGTCCATCGGATCCTGCAGGAGCTGCTGCCCGACTCGCGCACGATGCTCGAGGGCGTCGAGCTGCCCAACGGCGGAACGCTGTCGGTGATCATCAACCGCCATCTGCTGGACAACAACCGGGCGTCGCCGGCCATGCAACGCCTGCAGGCCGTTCTCCCCGACCTCTCCAAGAAGGACAACCGCATCATCGCCTGCGCGCTGTTTGTGCAGGAGACGTTTCCGCCGCCGACCATCCTGGTGACCAAGGATGTCAACGTGCAGCTCAAGGCGCGGGCGGTCGGGCTTGAATCCCAGGATTACCTCAACGACAAGGTGCCGGAGGATCCGGACGACGATTCTTACCGCCGCGTGCCGGTGAGCATCTACGAGCTGCAGCGCTTCGCGTCCGAGGGGGAGTTCGAGTTGCCGGACGAAGCGGCCCGGGCGCTGGCGATCAATGACTACCTGTTGCTGGTGTCGGCCGAGGGCAAGACCATGCCGGCGCGCCATTACGGAGCCGGGCTGGTGCGGCGGCTGCGGCTGCCCGAGTTCGTGAAGGCCCCCGGCGGCATCCCGATTCGCGCGCGCAATCTCGAGCAGCAGTTCTTCATGGATGCCCTGCTCGACGAAAGCATCTCGCTGATCACCTGTTTCGGCAAGGCGGGCACGGGCAAGACCCTGTTGTCGACGGCGTGTGCGCTGCACCAGGTGGGCGACGAACACGGGCGGTATGACGGCGTGGCGATTTCGCGCCCGGTCATCTCGCTCGGCAAGGACATCGGGTTCCTTCCCGGCTCGCTGGAGGAAAAGATGAAGCCCTGGCTCCAACCATACTACGATGCCCTGGAGGTGCTCATGCCGGGCAAGCTCCCGAAGGAGCCACAGTTCATCGGCAAGAAGGCCAGCAAGAAGAAAATGAGGAAGGAGGAGGCGCTCCTGCAGGCCTCCCGTCATGCCGCGGTCAACGGCGTCAACGGCAACGGGGCCGCGGCGGCCAAACCCTACGAACGCCTGATCAAGAACGGCACCGTGGAGATCGAGGCCCTGTGCTTTATCCGCGGCCGGTCGATCGCCCGGCGCTTCTTCATCCTGGACGAAGCCCAGCAGCTCACGCCGCACGAGGCCAAGACGGTCATCACCCGCATCTCGGAAGGTTCCAAGATCGTGCTCATCGGCGATCCGGCGCAGATCGACAACCCCTACGTCGACTCCCGCAGCAACGGCCTCGTCTTCTGCCGCAATCGGATGAAGGGCCAGGCCGTCGCCGCCCATGTCAAGCTGACCAAGGGCGAGCGCTCCAGACTGGCAGAGCTCGCCGCGGACTTGCTCTAGGCGCGTCGGGCCCGGGCATCCCGGCGCGCGGTCGTGCCCTGACCTTGACGCGCAGCACAAAATCCCGCGTGCGCTTTTGCCTCGCGCTGCCGATTTGCTGCGGGCTTAACTCTCCCCGGCGCCGACCCGCGCCAGCGGATTCCATCGCCCCATGAACTTCGGCTACTTCGACGATGCCGTCCAGGAATACATCATCACGCGTCCGGACACCCCGCGACCGTGGAGCAACTATCTCGGATCGATCGAGTACGGCGCCATCATCACCAACAACGCCGGCGGCTACAGTTTCTACCGCAGCGCGCTGAGCAGCCGGTTCC
>Ga0335078_10011387_pt1 | contig 13187 bp, 10 predicted proteins | sample Lox_Sample_32_FD_206711 | JGI IMG/M metagenome (GOLD analysis project Ga0335078, IMG submission 206711) | Soil microbial communities from Loxahatchee National Wildlife Refuge, Florida, United States - Lox_Sample_3.2 | ecosystem: Environmental > Terrestrial > Soil > Wetlands | place: USA... | reverse complement strand
CTCCACGTCTGCACCAGATCCGCGCCGCCGTTGTCCTTCCCCATGCGCTCGTAATAATTGAGCGTGTCGTAGGGCGAGAACCACGGGTCGCTGGTGCCGTGATAGAAGATCAGTTTGCCGCCGTGTGATGAGAAGCTCGAAAGATTGGTCCAGAACGCGGTATCTGTCAGCGTTTGGTTCGAATCGGCGCGGACTGTGGCGACCTGCTCGTCCACGTTCATCGCAAGCGAAGGCAGGACGTTGCCCAGAATGTTGGGACCGGCGGTGGGAAGGAAGCTGAGGCCGGGTCCTTCGGTCACCATGTCCGAGTCGTACGGGAACGGCGGGTAGACCTGATTGCCGCGGGAATCCTTCGGGCCGCTGAACGCCTTCTGCAAAGCGATCACCTGATCGCCAGACAGACACGTGTCGGTCTTCGCGTCCTTGCACTTCAGCACCGCTGGATCGAACTGACAGGCGCGGCGATTGAAGATCAAGCCGTCTTTCAGGCCGTCCTTTTCGTCGCAGGCGCTCATGATTGCGTCCGCGAGCAGCTTGCGATCGGCGCTGGAAAAAGCCCGGCTCGGGACGGGCTTGCCCGATGCGTCCTTCGGCGCGACCTGGGCGAATGCCGTGCTGGCCCACGCGAGGCCGATGTTCGAATAGCCCGTATCCATGGCGGGATCGCCCGCGACGACTCCATCGAAGTACGAAGGGTAGCGCTGCGACACCAGCATCGCCTCGCGTCCGCCGGTCGAACAGCCGTCGAAGTACGAGTGTTTCGCGGGCTGGCCGTAGTAGTGCGCGATGATTTCCTTGGAGAGCACGGCCACGCGGCCCACGGCGACGTAAGCGAAATTGAGGCTCGCGAGCTGATCCTTCATGAAGGCTGCGTCGAATACCGCGCCCTTATGGCCCGTGTCGGTCGAGACGACCGCAAAGCCGCGCGCCAGCGCGGGTGCGTCGCCAGCGGCCTGCAGTCCCAGGGGCGGGTTGATCGAACCGTTGAGGCCTCCGCCGCCCTGAAACAGAAACCGGCCGTTCCAGTTGTCCGGCAAGGCGATGGCGAAGCCGATGGCGTAGGGCTTGTTGTCCACGCCCGTGCGCGGATCGATCGCTCCGTCGGCGCGGCAGTACGACGGTATGGCGACCGGGATCATATCCGGGCCAAAGGCCGACGCTCGAACGGTTCCAGCTGGCGCGGTCGGAATCGCCTCCACCTTGGTGATCGCCATGCCCGACCCGGGAAGTTGCAGATTCACGAGGTCGGCGCACTTCCCGACCGGAGCGATTCCGCCGGGCGCCTGAGCGAGGGATGACGACGCCAGCAGTAAGCCCCAGCAAACGAAAAGTGCCGCTCTCTCAAGCTGTTTCATGATTGCCCCCGCGCGCCGCGCGAGGCGAAAATACATCAGAGACGCATCGAACGGCAAATGGAAAGACGATACGGACGGCTAGTTGGCAGTGTCGGAAGGAGCGATGGAGTGCCAGTCGTGCTGCGCGAATTCGATGCCCCAGAAATGGGGGCTCGGGCAGAGGAACTCAACGCCGATGCGAGTCCCTTTCTCGGTGGTGTCGCCCAGGTAGACGATGCGGCATTCCTGCTCTTCTTCGGTGGCGGGATTGATGAGAATCAATTCGGAGCCGAGCTCGAGCGGCTCATTCAGGTAGAGCAGGCCGCCGTGCGCGTTGATCACGATCGTCTGGCTCTTGGCGCGGAATTTCCGGCCCTCGACGTTCTTTCCCGTCGCGTGGATGGGAATGCGCGTGAAGACGCGGGAGCTGCGGCGCTCTTTCGCGATTTGCGTTTCCGGCATCATCACAGATATCGTGCAATGCAGCTCGGAGCGAGTCAATTGCGCCGACCGGAAGCGTGCTCAAAAGAGCAGTTCGCAAAAGCCTGTTGAAATCCCGGGGGGTTGCGTAGTATGTGAGCTGTACCCAGCCGCACAGTAGATGCGTACGCGCCGAGGCCCCTTGTGCGGTGCGAATCGTCCATTCTCTGACTCCAGGAGCCCGGCCACATGGATTTGATCGGTTACATCGACTCGAAACAGGAAGACCACCTCAACGAGCTCAAAGAGCTGCTGCGGATTCCCAGCGTCAGCGCCAAGAGCGAGCACAAGCCGGATATCGAGCGTGCCGCGCATTGGGTCGCCGAAAAGCTGCGCGCGGCGGGCCTCGACAGCGTCGAAATCATTCCCACCAAAATGCACCCGGTCGTATACGGCGAATCGCTCCGCGCGCCGGGCAAGCCGACCGTCTTGATCTACGGCCACTACGACGTGCAGCCGGCCGAACCGCTCGACCTGTGGACCACCCCTGCTTTCGAGCCCACCGTGCGCGGAGGCAATCTCTACGGACGGGGCACCGCGGACGACAAGGGCCAGATGCACATCCATCTCAAGGCGCTGGAAGCTCTGCGCAACACTGCGGGGAAACTGCCGATCAACGTCAAGGTGATGGTCGAGGGAGAAGAGGAAGTCGGCAGCGTAAACCTCTGGGATTTCGTCCGGCAGAACCGCGAGCGGCTGAAAGCCGACGCGCTGATCGTCTCGGATACGGCGATGCTCGGCAAGGGCGTCCCGTCGATTACGTACGGATTGCGCGGGCTGAACTACTATCAGGTGGAAATCACGGGACCGGCCCAGGACTTGCACTCCGGCGTGTTCGGCGGCGCCGTTCCCAATCCGATCACGATATTGGCGGAGACGATCGCGAAGCTTCACGACAAGAACTTCCGCGTCGCGATTCCCGGCTTCTACGATGACGTCGCCTCGCTATCGCGCGAGGAGCGCAAAGGCCTCAACGCGCTGCCGTGGAAGGAGAAGGAGTTCCGCAAGACGGTCGGGGCGCCGGCGCTGTGCGGCGAGAAGGGGTTTACGATCGTCGAACAGCTCTGGGTACGCCCGACGCTTGAAGTGAACGGCATCTGGGGCGGTTACACGGGCGAAGGCGCGAAGACGGTGATTCCGTCGAAAGCATACGCGAAGCTCTCGACGCGGCTCGTTCCCAATCAGGACCCGGCGAAGATCGCGAAACAGGTGGAACGGCAGATTCGCAAGCTGCTGCCGAAAATGGTCACGCACAAGTTCGAAGTGCTGAGCACCGGCAAACCGTGGGTCGCTCCGTACACGCACCCGATTTTCCAGAAGGCCCTCCACGCGCTGGAGGCAGGCTTCGGCAAGAAGGCCGTGTTCATCCGCGAAGGCGGCTCGATTCCGTTCGTCACGCAGATGTATGAGACGTTCAAGGTCCCGTGCGTGCTGCTCGGCTTCGGCCTGCCGGACGAGAACGCGCACGCGCCGGACGAACACATCGCGCTCGAAAACTATTTCGGCGGGATCAAATCGGTTGCGTTGTTCTACGAGCAGCTCGCGACGCTTTAGAGGGCGCCCCGCAATTCCCACATTGGAAAATGCGCGTTTTTTCGGGGGTTTTTGCACATTTGTGCTTGCGTTCGCATGGCTGGACGGCTATAGTCGCACGCGGCTTCCGGGACTCGGAAGCCAACTAGCAGTTCATTCTGAGGAGGAAAGACACACTCGATGGCAACTCCGCTAAGCAAGTCCAAAATCATTGCGCACCTGGCTGAGAAAGTGAGCACGAAAGAGAAGCCGGTGTCCAAGAAACAGATCGCGTCGTTTTTCGACGAGCTGTTCAACCTCGCGGTGAAAGAAGCGAAGAGTGCGGGCAAGTTCGTGATCCCTGGACTGGGACGCGCGGTGAAGGCACATCGCAAGGCGCGCATGGGCCGTAACCCGGCCACGGGCGAAGCGATCAAGATCAAGGCCAAGACTGTGGTCCGCCTGCGGGCGGCCAAGGCGTTCAAAGACGCCGTTTTGAAGTAGTTCATCCCGGCGCAAAGTTTCGCGGCGAAACCCCCAGAAGCGTCCGTCCCGTACAACGGGAGGAGGCTCGGGGGTTTTGTCTTTTCCTCCCGGCGCGAAAACCGAGCGCGGGACCCCAATTCCCATGCGCGAGCACTCGGGCCTTCTGACCGACCTCTACGAGCTGACCATGGCGGCGGGTTATTTCGCGACCCGCTTCGATGGGCGCGCGACGTTTGAGCTGTTCGTCAGGCATTTACCGCCGCGGCGCAACTATCTCGTAGCGGCAGGGCTGGAGCAGGCGCTGGAATATCTCGAAGAAGTCACGTTCGCGCCAAACGAAATCGATTACCTGAGGCGCCACCCGGCGTTTCGCCACATCCAAAAGGAGTTCTTCGAATATCTCGCGCGGTTTCGATTTACGGGTGACGTCTGGGCGATGCCCGAAGGCACGCTCGCGTTTCCGGGCGAACCGGTGATGCGCGTGACGGCTCCGATTATCGAAGCGCAGATCATGGAGACGTATCTCCTCGCGACGCTCAGCTATCAGACCATGATTGCAAGCAAGGCGGCGCGCATTGCCACGGCCGCCCAGGGCCGGGAGGTGGTGGATTTCAGCGCGCGGCGCGCGCACGGCGGCGCGGCGAGCCTGCTATCGGCGCGCGCTGCGGCGATCGGCGGGTGCGGGGGCACTTCGAACACGCTGGCGGGCGAGGCGTTCGGAGTGGGCACGTACGGAACTCAGGCGCATTCATGGATCATGGCGCACGAAAACGAAGCCGTTGCGTTTAGCCGTTTCCTAGACGCTTTCCCCGAAGGCTCGGTTCTGCTGGTGGATACCTACAACGTGCATCGCGCCGTGAACACGATCATCGCCGGCGGACGCAAGCCGTGGGGCATCCGGCTCGACAGCGGCGATCTGACAGCGGACAGCCGTTGGGCGCGGCGCGCGCTCGACAAAGCCGGATGGAAAGACGTGAAGATCTTCGCGTCCGGCGATCTGGATGAGTACCGAATCGCGGAAATGCTCAAAAAAGGCGCAGCGATCGACGCGTTCGGCGTTGGAACGGCGCTCGGCACACCGGGTGATGCGCCACATCTGAACTTGATATACAAACTGACGGAGGTCGAACGTGGCGGCAAAGTCCGCGAAGCGGCGAAATTCAGCCACGCGAAAGCCACCTATCCCGGCCGCAAGCAGGTCTTCCGTCACTCGAACGCCAGCGGAGAATTTGCGGGCGACACGATCGCGCTCGAAGACGAGCCGCCGAACAGCGGCGAGCCATTGCTGATCGAAGTCATGCAAGCCGGGCGCCGCATCGTGGCCGCGGAATCTGTTGCCGCGCTTCGCGAGCGCTGCACGAAGGGCCTCGCTCGGCTTCCACTGCGTTATCGCCAGATTCAGCGAAGCGCTGTTTACCCCGTCCGCTACAGCAAGCGCCTTACTGCTTTGCAGCAGGAAGTTCGCCAGCGCATTCGCAAACAAGCGCTAAAATAGAATCTGTAATGAGCACCCGACCTGTCGCGCGAAAAATCGTCTTCTGGGAAGTGGACGCTCAGGCCGATTTCATGCTGCCGGGCGGAAAGCTATACGTCCCCGGCGCCGAAAAAATCATTCCCAACATTCAGCGCCTGGTTTACGCGGCAACGGAAGCGGGCGTGTTCCTGGTTTCGAGCGGCGACGCGCATCCGGAGAACGATCCGGAATTCCAGAGATTTCCTCCGCACTGCCTGCGCGGAACTCCCGGCGCACGAATCATTCCCGAAGGACTGGCAGAGAATTTCATCGCGATTCCAAACGATTCGTCGCGGAAGCCAACGCAAGATGTTTTCGGCCATCCGCAAGTCGTGCTCGAAAAGCAAACGCTCGACGTCTTTGACAATCCGCACACGAGTGAACTGGTCGAGCAGCTTGGCTCCGATGCAGAGTATGTGGTCTTCGGCGTCGTGACGGAGTATTGCGTGCGGTGCGCGGCCAAGGGACTCCTCGATCGCGGCCGCAAAGTCTCGATCGTGAAGGATGCGATTGAAACGCTGAATCCCGAGAACGGACGCCGTGCGCTTGATGAATTGCAAGCCGCGGGGGCGCGGCTCATCACGACGGACGAAGCGCTGAAGGAAATCCACTTAGCCGCGGTTCGCTGAAAGCTCACACGACCCAATGATCGGCTAGCTTTTCGCGGCGGACGCGGGCCGCACGATTTTTCCGTAAATCTGCATGAGCGCAGCCGTCACAACGCCAATCGCGCAGACGACCCACCACATTCGTGCGGGTTGGTGCAGCACGTCGCCGAATTCACGCAGCAAATAACCGCCCAGCGGCCCTGCGACCGCATACCCGATCGCAATCGGAAGAAACGCGTAGCCCATGTAGAGACCCTGCTGATCCGGCGGAGCCAAGCGCGAGCAGTATTCGTAGTAGCGCGAGGCCTGCGTGAGCTCGCCGAGCGCCAAAATCACCAGCATCGCGCCCACCATGAACATTGTGGGATGCACGGCGAGCAAGACCCACGAAAACGCCGAAAGCAGAAAGCCAATCGAGATGGTCTGCACCGAGGGAATCTTGCGCGTCAGGTAGGCAACAAGGATCTGGAAGCAGATGACCGTTAAACCCTCGATCGAGAGGATCCGGTCCACATCTGCATTCGGGTTCACGAACCGCCGAGCGAAAATCGGCATCGAGATGAAGATCTGCCAGTAGACGATGTAGAAGCCGGAGGAGATCAAAAGGAATGTGACGTAGCGCAGATTGCCGAGGACGATGAACATGTTCTTGAGCGCGCTCCACGTGCTTTCCACCCTGGCGTCATCGGGCTTTCCGGGTTCGCGATAGCAGAACAGCGTCACCCAAAACATCAGGAACACGCTCAGCGAAGCCACGCGAAACACATTCTCGATTCCCCATCCCATTTTCTTGCGCACCAGAAACGCCACGAACGGGCCGAGTGCGCCTCCGATATTCACGAGCGTGTAGTAAATCGAGTAACCGAGCGAGCGGACGTTTTCCGTAGAGGCACGCGCCGTGGTGCCGACCACGCAAGGCTTCACCAATCCCGGACCGAGCGACGGAATCAACAGCACTGCCGAGACGAGCCACGTGTCGCCGATGGACCTGCGCAGCGGCGCCATCCACGATGCGTCGAGCGAACCCAGCAGAAAATAGCCGACCGTCAGCAGCAGGAAGGCGCACAGCAGCGTGCGGCGAAAGCCAAAGCGGTCGGCCAGCGTACCGGCCAGAATCGAGACGGCATAGACGACAAAACCAGCGATACCCAGGATCGTTCCGGCGAGTTGGCTTGAAAAATGGAGCTGTTCGGTGAGGTAGATGGCGAGGACGGCGGTGGTGCCGTAATAGGCGACGCGCTCGAAAATTTCGGTGAAATTCGCGACCCAAAAGGGGCGCTCGAATCCGGAGCGGATTTCCTCGATACGCTGCGCCAGCGCCAAAGGGCGTCACCTCGTGCCGTGCCACGCAACGAAGCGGGCGGCGGCAACAGGGCGCGATTGTAGCGGAAGCGCTCGGAATTCGCCTGCCAATTTTGGCTTTTTGTGGCGCTTACGCCCCTGTTAAGCGCCACTTCTGCGCAATTCAGTGAGTGCCGGCAAAGCGTCCCGTTTTACGCGGCGGCCGCGAGCTGTGGAGTCACTCTTCGATGCAAAGCAAGCACGATCGCGCCGATGCCCCAAACAACGACGCAGAAATTCACAAGCTGTCCGGCATACGGCAGCATCGTCAGCACACGGACAATAGCCAGACCGAGCGCCAGGCGTCCAATTGCCGGTCCCATTCCTACTCCCTCTCCCAGGAGCTTTTCGCCTAGCCACGAGGCCACGAACACCTGCGCGGCATAGATCGCGATGCCCCACAGCAGAAACGCGGTGATTCCGACGCCGAGGCCGACGATCGTTATGCAAGCGATCACCGCCGCGATCGGCGTCGCAAACAGGAATAGGACTCCGAATCCTATCGCTGGACCGACTCTTTTGGCAGCCTGCCCGGCATCGGCGAAAAATCCCGGAGCCAGCAGCAACAGCATCAGCCCAAACAGAAAACTCGCTCCCCAAAACAGGACGCGATGCCAATAGTACCCAACGCGAGAGTAGTCGGGCCCCCTCTTGGGCACGGTGATTTGAATCGGACTGCCGAGCTTCGCGCCGGAGGCGACTTCGGGCTGGCGCCGCCCCGTGTACTTCGTTTGGCCTTGAATCTCGCCAGTCGGACCGATGACCAGGCGGTCTCCGCGAATTGTGGCATCGCGTGCCAACGAACCGTTGATTTCGAGGGTGCCCGAGTAGGCGAGCAGATCGCCCGCAACTTTGCCGTTCAGCTCGCTGGCTCCAGAAAACATGGTCAGCGAACCGCCGATCGCCGATTTCTCGTCGAGCTCGAGCGCTCCGGTCCAGACCATCACATTTTTTGCGACGTTAGAATCCAAAGTGAGCGCCTGGCTGCAGATGCGGATATTGCCGTCCACAGGGCCATTTACGCGGACAGCGGACCCAAAGGCGAGAATGTCTCCCTTGACGTGACCGTTGACGGTCAAAGTGTTGGAAAAAACGATCAGATCGCCGTCCACGTCCCCGTCGATCCGCGTCCGATCCGCCACCACGATGAGGTCGTTTTTCACCTCCTGGCCGGCGGGCAGCGTGTAGCTGGGATCTCCGTGTTCGATGTCCGCAGCCGAGGCCGCCGGTGGCAGCGCCAGCGCGCAGGCCAGCGCTCCCATCACGAACGCAATCGCCGTGAAGCGCCTCCACTGCTTCCTCAGCAACCAAATCGCGACGGTTCCCAAGGTCGCCATCGCCAGAAATTCCGTCAGGCTTCTCATTGCATCCCATCCTTTCCAGAAAGCGCCCGTGAAGAAAAGCATCGTCAAGACATTTCCCTGCGAAAAACCGGCCTGCGACGCCTGCGCAAGCCACGGTTCCACCATTCCGTTCCAAAGCGTGTAGAGGCCTCCAGCGCACAGGCCAAACGCCGCAATCCAGCCCCAATGAGCCGCGCCCCGCTGCGGAGCCGCGATCAAATGAGCCGGAATCGGTTCGTCGTCCGCCGTCAATGATTCCCGCAGCCAGACGCTTTCTTTCTCCAGCGCGCGGAGCAGTTGGCTGCACGCCGCACAAGAGGCGAGGTGCTCCGCCACCTCCCGCGCATGGTCGTCGTCGAGTTGGCCTTCGAGATAAAGCAGGCCGGTCACTTCGTCGAAGTGACTGGCCGAGGGATCGTCGGATGGACTCATGATTTTCTCCCGCCGGATTTCGCCGCTAGACCCGCCTCCGTCTCGCCCAGCGCGTCGCGCAATTGATGGCGCGCGCGCAACAGCAATACGCCCACGAACGCCCGCCGCACGCCGAGCGTGTCGGCGATTTCGTCGTAACTCATGTCCGCGTAGTAGCGCAGCACGAGCGCCGCGCGCGCGCGATCCGGCAGCTTGGCAAGGCCGGTGCGCACTTCCTTGCTCGTGTGCTCGTTCTGCAGGCGCTCGAGCTGGCCCGGATCGGGATGCTCGAGCGGCATTGCGTCCACATCGCCGGTCTCAAGGTCCTGGCGGATGCGCCGGCGGCGCAGCGTGTCCCAGCAGTGATTGCTCGCCACCTTGTAGAGCCACGCGGTGAAGGGCCGCGAGGAATCGTACGTCCCGAGTTTCTGCCGCACCTTCATGAAAATTTCCGTGGTCGCGTCTTCCGCATCTTCGCGCGCTGGAAGCAAACGCCGGCAAAAGCGAAATATCGCCGGAGCGTATTGCCGATACAGCTCGCCCCAGGCGTCCGCATCGCCCGCCCGGACCTGGGACAGCACCTGCGCCAGATCGGCTTCGTTCATCGCCCCAGTCGTTGTCTTCCGTCTGTCCATGGATTAATACGCAGCGTAGTCTCGGAATATTTCACAACTATCACAAACGAGCGCACTTGTCTCTGAAACAAGATTTCCAGAGCCGCGCCGGATCCGGGCCTCCTTGGAGCCCCGATGGCAGCACCCGCCTCTGCTATACTCGCCTGCCTGCGCGCCACCCGTGCCCCGGGGCTATCCAGAACAGGCGGCGCGAGCGAAGCCGACGGGATGCCCGCCAAGAACCCAAAGCGCATTTTCCTAGTAGACGCGATGGGCTACATCTTTCGCGCGTTCTACGCGCCGATGGAGCGCTTGCAATCGTCGTCTGGGATCCCGACGAAGGTACCCTACCTGTTTGCCACGATGATGCGGAGGCTCCTCCAAAATAAGGAGTTGCGTCCCGATTACGTGGCGGTCGTATTCGATGCGGCCGCGCCTACGTTTCGGGACAAGCTCTTCGCCCATTACAAGGCTCAGCGCCCGCCGATGCCGGAGGATTTGTCGGTGCAGATCCCGTTCGTCCGGCGGTACTGCGAAGCGATGCACATGCCGATCCTCGAATATCCCGGATATGAGGCCGACGACGTGATCGGGACCCTCGCGCGGCAGGCCGAGAAGAAGAAGCTCGACGTCGTGATCGTGACCAGCGACAAGGACCTGATGCAGCTCGTCGGCGGACGCGTGCGCGCGCTCAATCCCGCCAAGAATGATCTGTTGATCGACGAAAAGAAGGTCGAAGAGATTATGGGCGTGCCGCCGGACAAGGTGGCCGATGTAATGGCACTCATGGGCGACGCGATCGACAACATTCCGGGCGCGCGCGATCCCAATGAAAAGCCCGCTCCGGGCGAACGGCGAAAAGCGGGCATCGGCGAAGTGGGCGCGCGGCAGTTGATCCAGCAGTTCGGCAGCGCTGAGGAGGCGATCGCGCGCGCCGGCGAAGTCAAGCGAGCGAGTTACCGCGAAGCGCTTGAGAAAAACGCCGAGTTCGTGCGCCTGAGCAAGCAATTGGCAACGATTCCCACAGACGCGCCCGTGCCTCTGTCGCTCGACGCGCTGCAACTCAAAGAGCCGGACGCGGCCGCCCTCCGCGCGCTTTACGCGGAGCTGGGCTTCACGTCGCTACTAAAGGATCTTGCGCCGGTCGCGGACGATCGCACCACGGACTATGCCGCGCTTGATTCTCCCGCCGCGCTTCGAAGGCTTCTCGACTCGATCGCGCCAGGCCAGACAGTATCTGTGTGGCTGTCGCTCGATTCCGAAGAGCCGGAGGACGAGGGCTTTGGCACGCGCGTTCTGGGAATCGAGATTTCGACAAAACCAGACGCTGCGCGATTTGCCCCTAACGACGCGGAGAACTCCATGCTCTCGGCAATGAGCGGGTGGCTCGCCGACCCGAAGCAGCCGAAAATCGTGCACGACCCGAAGCTGTTTCAGTTGCTCACGACTGCCGATTCATCGAGCGGCGCGAAAACCGTCGCCGGAATCCGTGATGCCACGATGCTTTATTCCTACCTTCTCAGGCCGACGACGGCGAATCACGCATTTGCGGAGGTCGTGCTGCGGCATCTAAATCGCTCACTTTCCGGCGCTCCCGGCGAGCGAGCGGATTTCCTGCTGCGCCTTGCGCCGGCGCTGCGCGTGGAGGTCGAAAAGCAGCGCCTGATGGAGGTCTACGAATCAATCGATTTGCCGCTCGCGCCTGTGCTCGCCCACATGGAAGCCGACGGTGTCCGCGTGGATTCGCAGCGGCTCGAAAGTATCTCCGCGAAAGCGCAGGAGGAAATCACCCGCCTCGAAAAGGAGATTTACGAACTGGCGGGTTTCGAATTCAAGATTGGATCGCCGCAGCAGCTGGCCGAAGTGCTTTTCGACAAGCTGAATTTGCAGCCGCCGCGCAGAAGCCGCATGAAGGTGCGCTCGACCGCCGCCGAAGTGCTCGAAGAACTGGCGCTCGTGCACGATCTGCCGAAGAAAGTACTCGAATATCGCGAGCTCGCCAAGCTGAAATCGACGTATGCCGATGCCCTGCCGCGGCTCGTTCATCCGGCGACGGGCCGCCTTCACACGCACTTCAGCCAGACTGGCGCCGCCACGGGCCGGCTCAGCTCGTCGAATCCGAATCTGCAAAACATTCCGGTGCGGACCGAGCTGGGCCGCGAGATTCGGGCGGCGTTCATCGCTTCGCCGGGCCATTTGCTGCTTTCCGCTGATTATTCGCAGATTGAACTGCGCATTCTCGCGCATCTTTCCGAAGATCCGGTGCTGGTCGAGGCATTTCGCCGCGGTGAAGACATTCATTCGCGCACGGCGCAGGAAGTTTTCGGCGTCGCGCCCTTCGCGCAGACGCCCGAGCACCGGCGCGTGGCGAAGGTCATCAACTTCGGCGTCATCTACGGCCTTTCCGCATTTGGTCTGGCGCAACAATTGGGAATCGATACGAAGGAGGCCGCAAAGTTCATCGGCGCGTATTTCGAGCGGTACAGCGGCGTAAAAAAATATCTCGACGGTCAGATCGCCGAAGTCCGCAAGACGGGCTTCACGAAAACACTTTTCGGCCGCACGCGCCCGATTCCTGAAATCAATTCGCCGCAGCCCAGCCTGCGCAGCTTCGCCGAGCGCACGGCGATGAATACGCCCATGCAAGGCACAGCGGCCGACCTGATCAAACTCGCCATGATTGAGATGGATCGCCGCCTCGCGGACGATTTCAAATCTCGGATGATTCTGCAGGTGCACGACGAGCTGCTCTTCGAAGCGCCCGAGACGGAAATTCCGCGGCTGACGGGTCTCGTCAAGGAAGTGATGGAAGGAGCGCACAAGCTGCGCGTGCCGCTGCTCGTGGATACGAAGTCCGGGCCGAACTGGCGCGACATGAAGTGAATGCACTCTGTGCCTTCTTCGTGCCCTCTGTGTTAAGGTTTTTCCAGTTTCTCAAGCAGAAGGGGTGAAATTATGGCGCCCGATCATTCCCAAGGATTCCTGAATCTTGTGAAGGACGCGAAGACGCGCGTCAAAGAGGAAGACTATCGCGAGACGAAGAAGCGGCTCGATGCGGGCGAAAAATTCGTTCTGGTCGATACGCGCGAAGATTCCGAATGGGCGCGCGGCCACATCCCTGGCGCCGTCCATCTCGGCCGCGGCATCATCGAGCGAGATATCGAGAAGACGGTCCCCGACAAGAACACGCAGATCGTCCTCTACTGCGGCGGAGGCTACCGCTCCGCGCTCGCCGCGGACAATCTGCAAAAAATGGGCTATCGCGACGTGATCTCGATGGACGGCGGATGGCGCGGCTGGACGGAAGCTGGCTTCCCCGTCACTCAGGATTGACGGCGGGATTCAGCGGAGTGGCCGATCATGTAAAGGTTCGCTTACGAGGAGGAATTCACCATGGCAGGCACGCCGCGCCGAATTGTCACCGGCCACGACAAGAGCGGGAAATCGATCATTCTGTGGGATGGACACCCACCGAACGGGCTGAAGATAGCGGAACGCGGCGTCACCTTCTTCGAAATCTGGAATACCAACGCGAGTCCAGCTCC
>Ga0335078_10011386_pt1 | contig 13187 bp, 8 predicted proteins | sample Lox_Sample_32_FD_206711 | JGI IMG/M metagenome (GOLD analysis project Ga0335078, IMG submission 206711) | Soil microbial communities from Loxahatchee National Wildlife Refuge, Florida, United States - Lox_Sample_3.2 | ecosystem: Environmental > Terrestrial > Soil > Wetlands | place: USA: Florida... | reverse complement strand
GCGCATCACATTCAAATTCTTCTCGAACGTGGCCTTGCCCACGCCGTCGTAAACAACGTCAACCCCCTTGCCACCTGTGAGGCGTTTCACTTCCGGCTCGAAATCCTGCTCGGTGAAGACGATGACTTCGTCCGCGCCAGCCTCACGCGCAAGTTGCGCCTTCTCCGGGCTCGAGGCGGTACCGATCACACGCGCTCCCATGGCCCGCGCCATCTGCACGAGGAGCAGACCCACGCTGCCCGCGGCGGCGTGCACCAACGCAGTCTCGCCAGCCTTTAGCTTGTGCGCATCGTTGGCGAGATAGTGCGCCGTGAGGCCATGCACCATGGCAGCCGTTGCTTGTTGATCGGTGATCGCCGCGGGCACTGGCACCAGATGTTCTTCCGGCACGGCGAGAAATTCGGCGTAGGAACCGAGCGTACCGCTCCAGGCTACGCGGTCGCCGATCTTGACCGCCTGAGTCTGCCCTCCAACCGCACTCACGACGCCGGCGCCTTCCTGCCCGGGAGTGAAGGGCAGCACCGTACGGAGGCTTCCATCGCGGAACTGGCCGTCGATGGAGTTCACTCCAGCGACGCTGATTTTCACCAGAGCTTCAGTCGGCTTCGGCTGCGGAACCGGAGCGTCAATCAGCTCGAGTACTTCTGGCCCGCCGGTATGGGAAACGCGAATGGCTTTCATTGATGTTCCGATCACTCAAACTTGTCATCCTGAGGCGCGCGTTGTTTGCGCGCCGAAGGACCTATGCATTTCGATGCTACCGCGACGCGGCGGACAAAATACATAGGTCCTTCGCTTCGCTCAGGATGACAACCGTTTGTGAAGGTACAGAAACCTAGGGGATCAGCAGCAGCTTCCCGGTCGTCTTCCTTCCTTCCAGTTCGCGGTGCGCGCGTTGCGCTTCCGCCAGCGGATAGGTGTGCTCGATCCGCAGTTTCAGCTTGCCGGACGCCATCATCCCAAAAACCGCGCCCGATCGGGCTTCCAGCTCGGCGCGCGTCGCTATGTAGTTTCCCAACGACGGCCTCGTCAGAAAGAGCGATCCTTTCTGCGTCAGAATGATCGGGTCAAACGGCGGCACCGCGCCGCTCGACCCTCCATAGAGCGCCATCATTCCGCGCGGGCGCAGAATGTTCAGCCCCTTCTCGAATGTCGTTTTGCCTACGGAGTCGTAGACGACGTCGACGCCCTTGCCGCCGGTGAGGCGTTTCGTTTCGGCTTCAAAATCCTGCTGCGTATAGAAGATGATTTCATCCGCGCCGGCTTCACGCGCCAGCTTCGCTTTCTCCTCGGTCGAAACGGTCGCGATGACTCGCGCGCCGATGTTGTGCGCCATTTGCACCAGGAGCAATCCCACGCCGCCCGCCGCAGCATGCACCAGCGCCGTCTCGCCACGCTTCAGCGGATACGAATCGTGCGCCAGATAGTGCGCCGTCATGCCTTGCAGCATCGCCGCCGCAGCCTGTTGATCGGACACACCCGCGGGAACTTGTACGAGCCGGTCCGCGGGTACGGCGGAGTACTCCGCATACGATCCGAGGACACTTGTCCACGCTACGCGGTCGCCAACTTTCACCGACTTCACATCCGCGCCAACCGCGGTCACCGTGCCCGCGCCTTCCTGCCCCAGCACAAACGGCAGCGCGACCTTATACCGCCCTTCACGCTGATACACATCGATAAAGTTCACGCCCGAGGCGGACAGCTTGACCACCGCCTCATTCGCCTTCGGCTGCGGAACCGGCAAATCAACCAGTTCCATCGCCTCAGGTCCACCGACTTGTTTGATTTGAATCGCTTTCATGATCGTGTTGGATTCCTCGTCTTGCGGAAGGATTCCGGCAGGACAGCTAAATTGTAGATTTCAGATTGTAGATTTCGGAATAAACAATTCCGGGTTTCCGTTCTTCAATCTGAAATCCAAGATCCGAAATCTAAACTATTTCCTCTTCAACTCCGCGGTCCAGTTCTGAATCACCGTTAGGGGGAGCCGCCCTGCGTCGCCGGTGGTGATCTCCAGCAACCGCTGGCCATCGCTAGTCACTGCATACTGTGCCGCCGAAATGTTGGGAGCGAGATTGTTGGACTCAAACAGAACGCGAACCGCGCCCACCTCGAAGCTCGACCCGTGCCCATCGACTTCAGCGATCCAGGTCTTCGGAGTTCCGGCGGCCTGAAAGACGATTTCTTTCCCGCCACGCGTCCAGCGTGCCACCCAGCCACCGCTCGGAGAGATCTGCCACTTCGCACCTGTCCACGGGAACGGCGCGACGTAGACCTCCTGCTGCCCAGTCTCGTTCGACACATAGGCGACCCAACGCCCGTCGGGAGAGAACTGCGCGTACTGCTGATCTCCCGGTCCCACTGCGTAGGGATACGGCTTGCGGTCGCCGAACAATGGCAGCACCCAAATGTCCTGGCCATTGCCGCCAGACGCCCCGACGTTGTACAGAATATTGCGTCCATCGGGAGACCAGTCCCACAGCTGCTGCAGGCCAGCCTGCTGGTTGAGGTCGATCGGAATCAGCTCTCTTGCCTCTCCCGACCCATCGGCGGCCTTCGCCATCGCGGCATATCCTTTGCCGCCCGGTGCTGGACCGACATACGCCAACTGCTTTCCATCGTGCGACCACACCGGACTGCTATATGCGCCGTCGCCAAAGCTGAATCGTGTCCGCGTTTTGTGCAGCAGGTCGTAAATCCAGATCGCACTCAGTTGCCCCGAGATCACCACGGCTGCCTTCTTGTCGTCAGGCGACAACTGGACGTCCATGTAGGCATCAGGCGCTGAAAGCTCGCCAATTTCTTTTCCGGTGTTGTCGATCCAGGTGAGCCGCACCGCGCCGCTGGCCGTGCCGGGTTGGTAGACCAGGATTCCGTTGTCCGACGCTGTGAAAGTGCCCCGCCAGACAGAGGCGTCGACCTGGATGTCATCGTTCAGCACCATGGCCTCGCCTTCGAGTATGCCGGTCGATGGATTGAAGTGTTGCGCCATCAAGGCGTTCTCGCGAACAAACAGCAAGTATCCGGCGGTGAAGATCGCATTCGACAGCGTATGGAGTAAGAACTTATTTCCCCTGCCGTCGAGCGATGCCCAGAAAACTCCAGCGTCGGCACCGGACGGCGCATTGTGATTGACGGCGAAATAGATAAAGTGTTCGCCGTCGGGCATGAAAATCGGCCAGCGATGCGTCGTGTATTTCTCAGTGAGCTGGGTCACTGGAGCCGGTGTCCCTCCGGTAGCCGACACTCTGACCAGGGGCTGCTGCGCGCTCCGCGTGAATACGATGACGCCCTTCGAACTCCAGGTTCCGCCGCGTGCAACTTCGGCGTCACAGATATTGATAGCCGGGCTGCCACCGATGTCCATCCGCTTCAGCTTGCCTCCGGCAAAGAACGCGATGGAGCGGCTGTCGGGAGACCAGAAGGGAAAGGTCGCCTCTTCGGTTCCGGGCAGAGGAACGGGATTCAGCTGGTCGATCGAACGCAGGAAAAGTTGGGTCTTGCCTTCCGTACGCGCGGAAAAGACGATGTGCGTTCCGTCAGGTGAGATGACCGGAGGGCCGCCGCTGTCGCCGACGAAATTGAATTGCAGCTTTTCTGACGGCGCAATCTGCGTGCGCACGACGGGCTTGTTTCCTCCAGAGACCCCGAGGAGGATCGCCAGAACCACGACTGCGATCGAGGCCATCGCCGTGAACATCCAGGCAAACAGCTCGCTGACGCGTTTGCCACGAGTCGGAGCCGTTCGCGGGGCAACATGCGTCCCCGAGCCACTCGTTCTTCCTTCCGCGATCCAACGCAACTCGCTCGCAAGATCACCCGCGCTCTGCCAGCGATTGTCCGGATCCTTGTCGAGGCACTTCTTGATAACACGAGCCAGCGAAGAAGGGGTAGACGGTTGCAGGGTTTCAATCGGCTGGGGATCCTTTTGCAAAATCTCCGCCGCCACGGCGACCACAGTCTTCCCTTCAAACGCGCGCTTGCCGCTTACCATTTCGTAGAGGACCGTGCCCATGCTGAAGATGTCGCTGCGCGCGTCGGCCTCTTTGCCTTCGATTTGCTCCGGGGCCATGTAGTGGAACGTGCCGACGATCGTGCCCTGGGCCGTGAGAGGTGAAGCATGGGAACTGGTCATGGCAGCAGTGAGGGCGTCGGACGCGGTTTTCGTGACTGTCAGATCTTTCGCCAGCCCGAAATCCATCAGCTTGGCACCGGACTTGGTCAACATGATGTTGCCCGGCTTCAAGTCGCGATGGACCACGCCCCGCCGATGTGCAGCGTGCAATCCCTCGGCGATTTCAGCTGCCGTGCGGAGGACCTGATCGACAGTCAGAGGTCCGCGACGCAGTCGCTCGGCCAGCGTCTCGCCTTCAAGCAACTCCATGACGAGATATCGGACGCTGCCTTCTTGTCCCACATCATGCAACTGGCAAATGTTCGGATGATTCAGAGAGGAGATGGCTCGCGCTTCTCGCTCGAAGCGCTCCCCGGCTTCGGCAACTTCGGCGAGATGCGCGGGCAGAATCTTGACCGCGACCGACCGCTCCAGCCGCGTGTCCCGCGCGCGGTATACCTCGCCCATACCGCCCGCGCCCAGCTGGGCTGTGATTTCATACGGCCCGAGTTTCGTGCCCGAAGCCAAACCCATCGCGCAAAATTATACAAGGCAAGAAGCGGCAACTTTGTGCAGGAACTTCTGTTCAGAGTGAACGCTGAGGAAAATCACCGGCTGCTGGGAAAGTTAATTCCCTATTCCTTGGTTTTCTCCGGATGCAGTCCGGCCGCGGCCATCACCGCGCGGCCCAGTTCTTCTGCGGAGAACCGGATTTCTCCGGACGCATCTTCGCAACTCGCGACAAAGCGGTAGCCGCGGCCTACCACCGTCTGCAAGAACTGCGGCTGCTCCGAATCATCATCCAAAGCGATGCGAATCTTGCGGACCGCCGTGTTGATGCCCTGCTCGACGTCGACAAAAACGTCTTTCCCCCACAATGCGTCGGCAATCTGCTCGCGCGTAACCAACTCGCGCTGGTGCTCGATCAGGTACATGAGCAATTGCAGCGGTAACCCCTCCAGCCGCACCGGCTGGCCTTTGCGATAAAGCTGGAAGTGTCCGAAGTCGAGTTCGAATTCGGCGAAGCGGAGTTTCCTCGGTTTTTCTGTCATCTTGATGCTGCCTGTGATTCTGAAATCGTGGGCAGAAGTCCGTCTGTGACTGCCATCACCGGCATTTTACAGATTGCCCACTTCTTCAGATGAATTGATACGGCTTCAGACTGGCTCCATGGACCTTTCCTCCGACAGGGAGCACCATGCACTCATCCTTATTCATCCGGAGGTGGGTTATGAAATACGCAAAATGGATTGCCGTACTGATGATGGTCATCGTGCCCGTCATCGCTGCCGCCCAGATGCCCGGAACCGAGCAGATCCGCGCACAAGTTCCGTTCACTTTTGTGGTCGCCAACCACGCGGTCCCGCTGGGAGAGTGCACCATTCAGCGCGCCGACCCGTCCGGAAGGGTGCTGGTCATCAGCAGCCCGGGCGCGAAGGTCAACGTCTTCGCCACCGCTTCCATGACGGAGAACCAGAAGGCTTCGGAAAACTATGTCCTGGTCTTTCACAAGTATGGAATGCGCTACTATCTGGTCGGCCTGAAGCTGGAGAATTCGCGGATCGGCTATTCAATGACTCTGAGCGACTTCGAGAAGGAGCTACTCGCCCAGAATGAACAACCGACAGAAGTTATGTTGCTCGCCTCCGCCAAATAGACTGGCAAGGCCAAAACGAGAGGGTCCGGAAAACCTGCTTGCTTCCGGGCCTTTTTAGTTTGCTGTATCCGCGCCGTCAGGTTTCTTGTACTGGCACCCTGAAGGGTGTTGCAGGATCGGGTGATTCACATTCGTGACGAGTCGGTGCTCTTGGCACTTTCCCGCATTTACGCCCAAGCCAAAGGGTTTTGTGGTTCATGAACTCCCTCCATAGTTCTTCGCAAGGTACTCACGCAACCTTTCCAGCCGAAAGGCTGCATCGCCAGTCTCGACCTGCAACAACAGTTGCGCTGCAGTCAGTTGATTATGGAAATCCAGCGCCGCTGAAGTGTCGGGTTCGTCTATGGCGCGCAGATTCTTGTCCATCTCGCTGGTCTCTTCCTGCAGCGACTTGAGCTTCCCTTCTTGTGCCGCGACACTATCCAACAACTGCCGGTGAAGCACTTCGCTGTTGCGCACTACATCGCCTTCCTGCGCTTTCTTCCAATCGTCGTAAGCGTCGACGGAGCGATCCAGATGTTTGTTGATCCAGTGGCTTGAAAGGTTGTAGTTCAACGAGACTGCACCATAGGGTTGCGGGCCGTACGCAACAGGATTGACCTGTTGGTGGACGCCGACAGAAAGCGCGACGTCCCAGTTGTTCTGCCGGTTGAGTTTGTCGAGCGCCCTTTGCTCGCTTGCTTCGCCGTTCTGCTTTTCTGCCACTAATTCTTTGAGAGGTTTATCACTCAATGGCGGAATGTAGATCGCACTAATCTTCGACTCAGTGTCGGCTCGGTTGGCTTCTAGTTTGATCTTGGTGGTCCGCAGATTAAACAGCATCAGACGCGTGGCATTCCGGGCTTCGACCATCTTTGCGGTTTTTTCCATCAGGGTATCCAAAGACTGCGACGCCTGAGCAAGGAGCGCCAGCCGGTTACGCAGCGCTTCTCGTTCAAGATTCGCAATCGCATATTGCACATCTTGCTGCGCCGCGGTCGTAGCTTTGTAGAGTTCGCAATTCTTGCGCGCCGCTGCCATCGTCAGACCAGCTTTTCGGAGGGCGGAAAGGCCGAGCGACGCGCCTCCCACCACTTGCACCGGCAAACCAGTCTCAGGCTGGGTGAAGCCTCCGAACGCGAGCGGCGTGCGCAGCAAATCGCGTTGCGCCTCAGCCTGCTCCATTACATAAGAGCAGTAAGCCAACTGATCGGTGTGACTCTGGCCAACGGCGGGCATTGCGATCAATAAGACTGCAGGCATCACCCACTTCCAGGAATTCGGGAACATTTTGTTCTCCTCCGAAAGAACAGATTAGAAGAGCAATGGCTTGCTGCCGAGGAAAATAGTCCTCGACTTCGCCGATTCGGCGTGATCCAGAGTCATCTGAATCATGAATCCGCGAATCTGGGTCTTGAAGATAGGATGGACGGCTTGCTCCTCGCCCGTGAAGATCGCCTTCAACGTGCCAACGTGCCGGCACAAAACCATATTGAGGTAGCAATCGTAAATGGAACTGCCCGCAACCGCATGTGCCTGGTTGTCATAAGGAACGAAGGCAAGATACAGGGTCTGCCCGCCAGAAGCATTTTGGTAATACGGACTCTGCTTGGCAGTCGCGATAGCTTCTCGCAAACGCACGATCTGGCGCGATTCTTCGTAGAGTTGCTTTTCCGCTACGCTGATGGCGATATCCAGCTGCGCCACTTCTGACTGCAACTCAGCTTGCTTTTCGAGAACATCAAGCGTGTTCGTGCCGGTAGTGGTCTTGTCGAGAATGCTGTCAGTGAGCAGGACCTCGGCGATCTTGCTATCGGTGTAAGCATCTTGCACCTGGTTGAGCGTGGATAACTGTTGGGCTGCATCGCCCTTTGTGATCAGTCCCGCGGCAAGGTCTTTATTGATGTTGGCTTCAACTTCTTTGAGCTGGGCAAGGACCTTCTGCGTCTTGGCGTTGTCGGCGAGCTTTTGCTGATCGAGTTGCGCCAGCTCCGGGCCAGCAGTCCCGTTGTGCTTTTTTTCGCGTGCGATCGCGTCGCGCAGCTGCGGCTCAAGCGCCATTAGCGCTCCGCGATGCTCTTTCATCTCTGCCACACCGGTTTGAAGTTTGTTCGTATCGACTTTCAGATCTTCGATCGTCTGCTGGCTGGTCACCAACTTTTCGCGGAAGTCGAGGCTCTTCTCGTCTGAAGCCGAAAGAATGACCGGTGCAGCCCAAGAAGCGTTTACCGCGTAGAACCCCATGATCCACGCGTAGGTGAGAATGCCGATCAGCACGAGATACAACGCCGCAATCGCGAAGACGCGATACAGCGTCAGCAGAAGCTTGTAGTGTGCAGATTGCAATGTCTGCGTGGCAGCCGGTTTCCTGCCTTCTGACGCAGGCGCAGAGTTTCCCGGTTCCGCTACGGGGTCAACGGGTGTTGTTGCCAACGGGCACCTCTCGTGATTGAGCGCTCAATGGATCGATGGTTCGCGTGCCCCAATCCGCAGAATCCATGGTGCACAGAGCTAACGGTGTAAGGAACAAACTGCTGACCAGCGACCAGCCTACGTAAGCTGCAAAGGCCAAGGGATGCGCAACTGCTTCGCGTGCACTGTATCGCTTGACGATCCAAGTGAGGATCGCGCCAATACCGAGAGCGGTGATCATCGGCAAAGGACCTGCCCACGACAGAGGATCTTGCGTTAGCGCCGTGATCGCGATCAGGACTCCCACCAACGCCCCCAGAGGAACCAGCACAAGGGTTAGAACCGTATTGGGATGAAGCTTCCACACATGCTGCGGCAGAGACTTGAGAGTAAAGAAAAAGTCGCGGACAATGCTGCGTCGCCAACGCAGCTGCTGCTTGAAGAGCACTGACAGTGTGCTCGGAACGGTCGTCCAGCACAGCGAGTCGTTGTTGATGTACGTGCCGTAGCCTCGCAACAGCGTCTGATGTGTAAGGAATCGATCTTCACCTTGGCTTACTGGAATGCCGAACCAGTTCCGGGCACGAATGGCAGGCTCGATTTCGAGCAACAAATCGCGGCGGATGGCAAACAAGCATCCACTGATGCAGCAGACGCTCCGGGTCCAATTCTCCGGGATCTTGTAGAGCTGGAAGGCAGAGTAATAAATCAGGGTCTGAATGACAGTGATGATGTTGTCGTTGGGATTTCGGACTCCAACGCGGCCTCCGACCGAACCCAACTTAGACTCCGCAAAGCATGCCGTCAGCTCGCGAATCGCATCAGGATGGAAGATGCAGTCGGAGTCGATCGAGATGATGATTTCCGCGTTTGAGTGCTGCAGCGCATTGCAGACCGAACGCCCTTTCCCGCTGTTAACTACATTTCGGCCCGTTCGTATACGAATGTTGGTGAAGTCGCGCTGCGCTTTCTGCATCCATTCGTAACTATCGTCGGCGGAGCAGTCGTCCTGCGCAATGACTTCAAACTTGTGATTCGGATAATTGCTATTCGCGATGCTCTCGATCGTTTCGTAGACCGTCTTGCCTTCGTTGTAGCAAGGCATGAGCACGCTGACAGTCGGCTCATAGCTATAGTCCTTCTTCGCTTTGGCGCTAGGGAAAGAGAATCGCATGATGATCCCCATCAAGTACTTCACGACGGTGATCACCAAGGACAAAATGAGGATGAGCCAGAGAAGAATCGGAGCCATCAGCGCCGCTCCCTTGATGCATAGCTTATGCTCGGGAATAGAGGAGTGACTGCTAGATCGCACGCGTGTGGAAGTCTTACTCCGGCGGGACCGAGCCACCACTCCCATCAAGCCAAACAATATCACAGAGAAAGCAGCGCCGGAATTGTTGCCCGAGGAACCATCAGCTATCACTCACCAGGAGGTCACAATAGACTGACTCACCACGTGCGGAGGTTCCATAACGGAACAAATGCCCCGAATCCGGTCCGATCTCAGCGGAGGCTTTCGCGCGAGGCGTACACCATGAGCAATCCAAGATGGCCATGCAGATCACTGCCCCTAAACGTGCTAATCGCCATTAAGTCCTGGATTGTCAGCCGGAAACCGGAAAAGCGAACCGCAGAGACGACGCAATTGTTCATGTAATGTCGGCACCCGAATACGTGAAATATTAGCGTCACACCATCGTATCGAGTGCCGATCTATCGTCCTCAGTTAGTCGTCACGCCGACGCTCCAAAGAGCACTGCTTCTACCCTTGCGACAGCATCGTCTTGCATGTGTGGAAGCACGTGTGCATAAGTGTCCAACGTGAAGGCGGTGCTGGCATGTCCAAAGTGCTCGGAGACAACTTTTGGAGACACTCCGGCTGCCAGCGCGATTGTGGCCGCCGAGTACCGCAAATCGGGCGGAGAGCAAGACATTCGGACCTTCGGTACAGGTCGGTGGGCTGCAAGCGGTTAATGTTTGTGTCGGTTACAGCGGATCGTGTCGATCAGAGAGTCTTTATAATGTGTGCTAGGCGCGCAGTGACCGCTAACCAGTGCGAGTCGCAATGAGTCTCGAAGGCGAATCGCTGGCGATAGTCTGCCGAAAGTCGCCAGTGTTTGCAGGCCTTTCTCGTTGGCAAATTCCCGCCAGAAACTGCTTGCTTAGCTGGTAGTCATGACGTCGAACTCTTCTCTGTCTGGATAATTCCTTCCCCCATTTGTGAGGTGAGTTGTCATTCATCTGAGTAAACAGTCAATGGAAACGGTCCTTCACAATCACACGACCAACCCATCCCGGGCTCCGTCCAAATCTCGACTTCGGATACAATTTGCCCGAAATAGGCTTTTTAATAAATACCATCTCAATGTTTATGCTTTACAACTCAAGTTCGTTCCCGCCGGATCACGTCTGACGCGATGTGGGGAGGGCGCGATGGTCTTGGTGAACATCATGCGGATTCCGTGCTTCGGCCGTAGGATAACCATGGGGCGAGCTTCGATCGTTTGCCCCGGAAGCAACTGAAAGTCGTATTTTCGCAGCAGATCGCTCAAGATCATCAGAATCTGCAGCATCGCGTAATTTCCGCCGATACAGGTTCGCGGTCCGCCCCCGAAGGGAAGGAAGGTGAAGGGTGTGCGTAGCTTGTCGTTTTCTTTGGTGAAACGTTCCGCATCGAAACTCTCCGGATCCGGCCAGTAGCGCGGAGTATGGTGGGCACCATACACGTACACAATAACCATCGATCCCCGAGGTATGGAAACGTCGCCAATGCGATCGTCTGCGACGGCCATGCGGTCGATCATCCAAAACGGGGGGTAGAGACGCAGCGCTTCGCAAATGACCTGGGTTGTGAATTCGAATTTGGGAACATCGTTGTAGTTCAGCGGCGCATCACCCAGCACGGAATCGAACTCTTCCCGTACTCTTCCGAGACAATCTGGGCGCGAGCTCAGTAGGTAAAGAAGCCACGATAGGCCATTCGACGAGGTTTCGTGGCCGGCAACCAGAAGTTGCATGCTTTCACTCAAAATCAGTTCATCGGGCATGCCTTTACCATCGCTGTAGCGGGCATCCATTAAAGTCTGCAGGAGATCGTGACCGGGTGCTTCGTTGCGGCGCTTCTTGATGTATTGCAATAAAACCGCGTCCGCGCGGGTTCGCATGTCCTCGTGTTTGCGGAGTTGGCCCGAGATGGCGAACCAGGGATTCAGATAGGGCTGAAGGGTTTGCCGGACGATGAATCCCTGGACCGTGCAGATGGTATGGCTGACCAGATCGATGTCTTCCTCCTTCAGCCGTGCCCCAAATAGCGATCGGGCTACCATGGCGAAAGTAGTCTTCATTAACAGTGTGTAGATATCGACTGGACCGCTGCGGACTTGTCCGTCGAAATCCCGCAGAGACTCGGCGAGAGAGTCCTGCATGATCGAGGACAGCGCATCGAGTTGTTTTCGATCGAAACCCGTCTGAATGAGACGCCGCTGCGTACGCCAGGCTTCTCCCTCGGTCGTGAGAAGGCCTTTGCCCAGGAAGTGGCCCATCCGCTTTACTTGAATTTCGGATTTCTTGTAGTTCTCCGCGTTGTTCTTGAGGACGTGCTGAATGACGGCGGGATCGATGGTAACTAGCGCCTTTTTGAGGCCACCGATATGGATCCAGAATGTGTCGCCGACTTCTTCGCTGTATTTGGATAGCACCTGCACGGCATTGCGGGCCATAGAGCGAGAATCCGCAAAACAGCGAAATCGGGACAGGACGGGGACAGTCGCTGGCGAACTCATACCCTACCGTCCTGAAACCTGGCTCGAACCGCAAGAAATTTCATGTTAGCTGTGGGGAGTACTAGTCGGGCCATACGTTATAGGGATAAATGCTCCGCATCAGTTTTGGTTTCCAAGTTGCTTCAAAAGTGCCAGATGATGCCGGACTGCGGCCGTCATCGTGGGGTTCTGCCGATAGGAAACCCCAAACTCCTCGGCCGTCTCCTTGACGATTCTGGTCAACGGAGCATAGTGGGTATGGCACACATAGGGGCACAGGTGATGGACGACGTGATGGTTGAGCCCGCCTACCAGCCATCCGACGAGCGGTCTTTCGGTCGCATAATCGGCCGTGGTCGCAAAGATGTGATACACGCCATTTTCAAACTCACCACGGTCCGAGGGAAAGTAGGTGCTGTCGACGGTGTGCGTCGACTGGAATACGAGCGTCACGGTTAGTCCGATGATCAAATTCACCAGGAGGAACGACCCGGCGACCAGCAGCGGCGATTTCCCCAGCACTATCACCGGTAAAACCAGCATGTAAGTGAGATAAAAGCCCTTGCCGGTAAACAGAATCACGTATTCGCGCAGAGGATGTTTGGTACGTTTCAGATACTCGTGAGTCGGGAAGAAAAAGCACTGGAAGTCCCTGAAAAACACATAATCGAGAGAAAACATCGCATAAACGAACAGCGCATACTGGTGTTGGAAGCGGTGCCACGGCAACCGGGATTCATAGGGTGTAAAGCGAAAGATGCCGCGTCCTGAAAGTGCGTCGTCTTCGCCGTGGAGATTGATGCAGGAGTGATGGCCCCGATGGTGGAGGATCCGCCACATGTATGAGCTGATTCCGCACAGATCGAAGACGTAGTTCAGGGTTTTGTTGACAACGGACCGGGACGAGATGGCGTTGTGATTGCTGTCGTGGGCTATGTTCAGCAGAAGGAATGTCTGCGCGAGGCCGCCCAAGAGATAGAGGGCAATAAACCGCCATGAACCGGGACGGAGCGCGTAGAGAGCCATCCAACTTCCCCCAAGGACTGCGAGACCAGTAGCGATCTTGAGCCGCATCGCGCGATCCGCTTTAGGGGAAATGTCTCGATCGGAAAAAAAACGATCCAGGCGGCTGCGTAAGACTTTCGGGAAGGAAGAGGCCCCGCTCTGTTCGATAATCGGCGACGCTGAGGTTTCCGATGGTACAAGATCCGGCGCGTCCGGCTCTTGAGAAATCACTCGTTCGGGCTCGAACGTCACG
>Ga0335078_10011385_pt1 | contig 13188 bp, 15 predicted proteins | sample Lox_Sample_32_FD_206711 | JGI IMG/M metagenome (GOLD analysis project Ga0335078, IMG submission 206711) | Soil microbial communities from Loxahatchee National Wildlife Refuge, Florida, United States - Lox_Sample_3.2 | ecosystem: Environmental > Terrestrial > Soil > Wetlands | place: USA... | reverse complement strand
TTTTGTGCATGAGGATACCCCACATGTGTTTCCTATATATGGATTTCCTGAGATACCCACTTTTAGAGAATCGTTCAGGGAGATTGGGGAGTTTATTGGTTCTGTTGGAGGTCTTGTTGAGAGGAAGGCGGAGAGAGTTTGGTGGGATGGGACGAGAGTGTCGATTTCTGAGGAGGAGTATATTCGTATATCGAGAGATGAGGTATTCCTTTTTGAATGGAATTGATGTTAGCTTGTTGAGAGGATGGAGTTGAGTGTTCGGAATTTGGAGATCAAGTTTACGGAGTTTACGAGACGGAATCCAAAATACAAGTATGTAACGACGCCGGTAGCTTGAGGGACACCAATTTGACTCCAAGTAATGGTTCAGATGGAAAGTTTGGATCTGGTCAGATGAAGCTCTCGAATTCTGCTCATTTGGTACAGTGTTTCTTCTATGTCCTATTTACCTTGATTATCGATTTCGAGTAAAGAGTTGCTGTAAACAGAACGCCAAGATACCCCAATTACATCTCTATTCCACCGCTTTCCAGTCCATTATGCAGCTCCAGCAACACTCAAGTCTCTCATCTGTTGCAACACTTGCTCAACTTGTTGGTCTAGCGCACCCTGTCATTAGCACGGTCCAAAGATATAATACCATCGCATAATCCTCTCTGACTCGAGGATCCAAATATTGTTGCACCTGCGCTATTCTCTCATATCCCTCCTTACAAAATCGAAGTTGAATCTTCACTAATGCCTCGAAACTTGGATCTAAATAGGGCACTCGAAGGTCGATGAGTTGAGGTAATTCCATAGTGAGTTGTTCATTCAATTCCTCGTAGATTTCCTTCGCCATAGCGGCTTCTTGTTCCGCCCGCGGAAGTTTCGTGGCATCATCACTTGGTTTGTCTACTAATTTTTTTACTTTTGCTCTGAGTGCATCGTAATCAAGAAGTTTATGAGACCGTTTCTTGATAGCTTCGTTGATATCAGGGAAATAAGCACAAAATCTCGAAATCGGCTCAATCACACAAGACCGATACGGTCCATCCTACCATCAATAATCCCCTCATCATTTCACAACATACCAACTCCTTGACAGTCTCCGCATCTAAATCCTCCACAGCCTGTCGATAATACGAACTCACATTATCCTGCGTTCCCGCTTCCCCGTAAAACGCATCAATCGTCTCTGCAATTCGAGTCTGTGAGGCTGTCATTGCCCGTAACGAGTCCAAGTATCCTTTTGCTTCTTTTTGGAGCCGATTTGCGGCACTTTCCAGAGTTCGAAAGCGACGTTCTTCGATTTCGTAGTCTCGGTCTACTGTCTTTTCTACGAAACCGGTTTTCATCATCATCGTTGTGCCGGCGCGGTTTACCGCTTTTTTAAATCCGGACCTGTTTGTTAGTGACTTTTGGGTTTAGTTGAGAAACTACCAACTCATTTTGGATGTTTATTTGTTGTCGGATAGAGAAAGGCTATTGTGGGAATGTCACTGGAGTAAGTCTCACTAAGACTAGGGATGGCGATGATGGAATTGGTCGAATCCGGCAGTTCGGAGTGTGGAGGCGCCTATGCTGGTGGAAAACGCTTGACGTTGGGAACGAGTCAATTACCCTCGTTTCTGTGACAACCATGAAATGCGGAGCGAACGTCAGATGGATTTTAGAATCTCTCTCGAGAAAAACACACTCCCAGTTAAATATGTTGTGATTCAACCTAACTACATGAATTCATATTTCTGGATTATAGAAGCCTCAGGGTATGTTTGCTTTGTTGTATGAAGGCGGAGTCCCATCCGTGAATTGGATAATATTAGAAATGCCGTGCGAATTCATTTCGTGTTATCCGAGTCAAATACGGTAACCGACATTACGTACTATGCACCGTTCTGGGTTATTCCCCGCCTTTTCGCCTCATTCTAAATAAGTTCATTCTCCTCCCACCTTCCTCCTTTTGTACCACCCCTTCTGAATTTTATCGTACTCTGCTACGTCAGTCCAGTCGAACAAATCTGAGAAACCTTAAAACAGGCTCATATTCTAATATTGCACACCGGGTCTTCATCGGTTCACCTGAGTAAGTTTCCCCTTTTACTGTTGCCCCTGGCTTAATCCGGCTTTGAACTAAAACCCCAGGGCCGCTCCTACTGTCATCCAACAATTGATCACATTTAACGATCCATCCCGTTGCTCGACAGAGCATCTTGCTCTTGAATGTCCTTGTTAAGAATCTTTGTTGTGTCGCTTACTATTTAGTCGTTGTTTCCCTCATATCCATACCGATCCCGCATCCCTCTGGCGGCAGGCGGAAGACGAGTTAGTCCACTACTAGTCACCTTCCTCCTGGCCCAAAAATTCAACACACGGGTGTATCCCGTGTGACCTTTAGAAAGAGGTGCTAGAAACTGTTTTGAAGCTTTACTAACTTATCAGATGACTGCAAATCAATAATTTTGGGGGGAAACTCAGCAACGATAGAACCCCCTCAACGCCTTCTCCTTAGTCAGTCACATTGTCGTCAAAACAGCAAACGGACGACGGAATGTCTAATATGAAACCGTTGACTTGTCACCTGTCAAGGTCATCAGGCATCGACCCACTCCCATACTACCAAAAAGGAGCACTCTTGGTTTCCTAGGTGGCTGACTCTATGGACATGACCTGTCATCTGTCCTATTCCCCGAACCGCTCCCTATAGGGATCAGTAAGGATCCTATTCTTTCTCCACAGCCTCCTCCAAAGGAAGAGCTATTTGTATCCCCTTCGTATCCCCCTTCTAGGACCTGCGGAACCTCAGACAGATAAAAAGTTAACTCCAATCTCAAATTACCGTGCGAAGGCATCTGTCAGAATGTCCCCCTCCCGGTCTATCCAGGCGCCGATTCCCAAAAGTGAGTTAATTCAAAAGGCGATTCGAATGGGCATGCTTCAACCGAAATCAGCTACTGAACCCAGTATACTCCTTTACCCCGAACCGTTTGAGGCATTGCAACCGTTCTACAAAGGATTTAGCGGTCACCAGGAGAGCTATTGGCTTGGGGCGGTGCTCCAATCGAATCAAGACGTCGGAATGTTTTGCTTGGATCTTCTCCTGTATCTCCAATGGGAGGCGAGGAACATCCTCGCTACTTCTCAAAATTTATTGGCCCCATACCACCCGTAGTAAGGTATTCTGAGAAAATAGATAAGTAATGGTGAAAGTAGGAATTGAGGTTATATTAATGCTGTTACAAGCTACTTCCTTCAGCCGGCGGTGCCGGAATGTGTACAAATATATGGTATTGTCATACTTTCGCTCTCTTCTCCCCCGGTTCCGCAGTTCGTCGTTCTTCAAAACCTACTCCCCGGTCATAGGGAGTTACTCCACGCTCATTCAAGTACCCCTGGCCGAAGACTTCACAAAGCAGATATCCCAATACAGTTTCTGGAAGCCCCTCTCCGGTCATCTTTGTGTTCGCCGTACCGCGCTTTCTCCAAGTTTGCTAATGTGGTTGTTGGATAGCCTTTGCAATATGATATTTAAGAAGAGGAGAGCCGTTTTAGAACTTTACTGACTGAAAGAGGACTGCAAACAATAAGTCGACAAGGATACTGGTTTTATGGTGACACTCAACATCTATCAAACTCCCAAACTCCTTCTTACCGACCCTTGACTCCATCAGATTTTCATCGGTACACTAAAGCAAACCCCGTATGGACGAATATATGGCGGTGACATGTCAGTTCTCGTAGTCACCAAACGTACCGCATGCTCCAAAAAGGTCATCCTCAGTGCTCCTGGATAGCTGACATGGAGATATGCGATGCATGACCGGTCGCCCGTGCTATCCACGAAACATCATTAACATACTCACCAGATCATAGAATATATTCCCAACAGCCCCCTCAGAGGCCTGCGGGATTTATAGTCCCTTCACACTCCCTTTTCTGCTGTATCACTAAAGCCGCAACACGAGTTTTACCACTACGATAACATTGAACCTTAAGATCAACAATTAAAGAAAAGTTATCTCAGCGGTTCACGAATATACTTGTTCGTCGCTTACTCACAATTATTTTCTATTGCCATTCCATCAGGAGGAAGATTTAGGGCACAAATATATATTCAGATTGGTGAGCTCGTGGGCTCTTGTCCTTAACCTTACTGAGATCTTGTCACGCCTCACGAACGCTGCTCCCAAGTGTACATCAGAACTCAAACGCGATATCCACCCGATCGCCTCTATAAAATCCACCTCACCTCCGACAATCATTGTCATTCCCAAAGAGGTCCTAGCCTTTTTCATCCTTCCTCCTTTATTCACATTCTAATCTATTTAGGGGTGGTGGGAAGTTTATGAACGGCCCAAACTAATAAAAGAGGTTTCCTTTCGACGAAGTTATTCAATGGAACGGGTTTCCTTGATGTCGAGCTAGTGTCATCAGATTTTTCTGGCGATTTTGTTGCGAGAGGACTTCCTCATCCTTGAACCCAATGCCTTAGAAGTCCAAATGTACTTTGAGGAGGGGCCGACTGAGGTTGATCTCCATTTGCGGTGGAAGGTCAAATTATTGGAAAAGAGTATATGTCAAGTTAAACCTTAAGTTGGATGGACTAGGTCTATATCGCCATAGACTGGGAAATACCAGTTATTGAGCGGGGCGACAAACGCTATGCAAAGCCTGGAGCGAACCTTCACACACCTGTTGTCTGTCTGCCGGATATTTGAATTTGAGATCATGTTCCGATTTACTTCTTTACGACGCATAAACCGGTATAGCATGTTCTCAACCACGTTAACTGTAGATGTCACACCTGTCTTGGAAACGTCTTCCCACGCTCTAATACCTTAACTATATGAAACGTCAGCGGTCCCTGTCATCCTCCCGCATCTCACTTTCATCATTAGACAGATCGATCACAGGATCCTGAATACGTGCTACATGAGATGTCACCTGCGACATGCAGCAAACACGCTACTTTGCAGCACTACAAAACGCTCTTCCACCTTCCCTAAATGGCGGAAAAATACACGCATGACCCACCGCCTGCCGTAATTCTAAACAGCATGTTTCCGCGGCGGCCTTTGAAAAACGTATTTGATACAGTCCCCTCCGACTGGGAGTCTATTTATACCCCCTGGACGGTCTCCCTTGGAACCAATACATATGTACACACCCAAAGGCAGAGACTCAAAGGCATGAGAGTGCAACGTTCAGCAGACAACAGAGTCATCTATAACAATTGCAGACTACATTACAGTTTCTTGAGGTCTATAACAAAGATTTTCAAAAATGCAGGCCGCACCGTATGCTCCGCAAGTAGAGTGCAACCCAGTGCATCTTGCCGAACTTGTTCGCCCAGCCTTTGTAACGGGCTTACTCATCTCCTCCAACCTGAGGACCCTAAGGCGGACGCCTTCCAGTATTCCCCCAATTACGCGCACTTCGAGTCCCCTCTTGAGGGAAATACGCCTCGGTCGAAAGAACAATGACGTCTACTCCTTGCAAATAATCCCCCTCACTCTCCAATTCGCCTGGCACATCAGCGGATTAGTATATATAAATAATAGCATCTACCACAGTATGTGTCTTTCCTTTAGCATTACGCCGCTTTGAGGATCTCGTGCTCCGTGCGGAGGACAAAGACTCATAGCGTATAAAATCATTGTAAAAGAATAACTAGAGTCAGCAGAGTGTGAACAATCAAAATTACGAGGAGTTAACTGTAGACGTGTAGACGAGTTCATGAAAGGTGACGGTTTCCTGTGTAACCGTGTAACAACGTCGTCAGATAGCGCTATCTGTCTCGCCATAAAGTCACTGAGAATGCCGATATTAAGGACATTCATGCAAAAGATGTAGTACTGTAATTTTCCGCTCTTTTGACTTTTCCCAACGTTGAACACTTTTTGTGTGTTCTATCATCCCAAAATGTGTTCTTCAAGCCTCACAGGCCAGGCCCTTGGCCCCTTTTGGATATAATTTAAATGAAAGCACTATTTTCGGTATATAAATGGACCGAATTAATTTGGAGTTATTTTGGGCGTTTTCAAGTCCAATGATATTTTAGCAGTCATCGACATAGGGCCGCTCCATGAAATATGAGAATAAGGGTTAGCCAAACTAGCCAAAAAGGAGTATGAAAAGCCATATGAGGAAGATATGAGAACTCTATTGGACCTTTTGTAGTTTTGAGAATGATTTTGCTGAAAAGTTAAATTGAATTATTAAACAGCCAAGAAAACGTGGTGGCGATTTCCAGCATTATCCAAAAATTCTTTTAATAGAACAAAAAGTACCGTAAAGGTAAAAAGAAGCAGCATTAATGTCTGGAAAATGCGAGAAAATTCTCCTTCCTGACCCACTTCTCTTTGTTCCTTATTCATGTAAATCTACAGATGGTGATTCTATATTTCAATTGATTATTTTTTCGTGCGAGTGTCCCAGGCCCGAGTGATGGCTCCTCAACCGATAGTCAGATCTTGATAACTAGAGACCCAGTAATAGTTTGAGATAACGGAAAGGTTGAAAGCACTTCAGAGGATTTACCACGTGTTACAGAATAGCTGAATTCTTAAATGTCAAATCAAACATATCCAGCCCTTCCAAACCTAGCGTTATATATCCTTGCAAGACACTTGTATCAATATTACACACAAGTCTGCTGGACAGATATACCTATTACCTCATCAGCTCCATCTTTATATTCGAGACTTTCTCCTCATCTTTATTCTTCCACTTGCTTCAAGAGTATGGCTGACAAGAAGTCTGGGTCATCTGAAGCAAAGAAACCACCTGCACAACCAGATATAGAGGTCAATGTTAAAATCCTGTTGGACATGGCCAAGTACACCCTACTCCTTAGTCCCGCACTGGATGAAAATGATCCCATACTTACACCCGACTCTCTCCACAAAACGGCGTTGCAAAAACTTCGACCTTCAAAACGTTTAGAGGGACATTTAAGGAATAGGAGGTGAAAACCTCCACTTTGAAGGAATTTGAGCAGATGGCGGGAGACATCAAGGCGGCGTTTTGTTATTTTTGTAGGTACAACTGAGGACGAGTTCAAGGAGTCGTTGTGTGCGTGTTCCGGACAGCTCGTGCGAAGTCGGATGGACCCACACATGATGGAAAAGGTACTAAATGACCCAACACTCTCATACATGGAAATCAAGATGGACAGAACATAAAACTAGTAAGATGAGATAGAATACTAATATAGGCTTATTTATAGACTCTGAAAGGTACATCTGAGATAACAAAAAGGTTCACTTTCTCATCTTTCTGAACACGAATCAGGTCAGGGTCACCAAAACTTAAAGGGCTTCCTATTTTAAGCTTAAGGAAGCTCATTTGCTCATATCTCACAGCTTTGGTATTGGTGGCTTTTTTGGGAATCGGTTACAAACTGGTCCCTTATTAGGAGCCGGAAGGGGAATACATTAAATTGTCAGGAACGAACCGTTATGACAGCAGGTCTTTGAACATAGACTTACTTCAGGAAGAGATACTTCTGGATACTTGTGGTCACAACTTTTCGTATAATAGATACCGATTATTTTGCGAATTTCACCTGTTTCTTTCTAAACGTACAGTATTTCCGCCGCCAAATTAAGAGATAAAGATCTTGAAGCAGTTACCTACGTTAGTGACGCGACAACTAGACCTGTGATTAGTTGGTAATGTGGATGGAAGATGAGTATAAATTCTGTCAGATCTTCGTCGCTACCTTCAATGGAAAAATGACCCATTAGACTTGAGATCGCGCGGGAATCGAGAGCGGGTATTGTATCTGAGAAGAGTTTTCCGAATCCGAATGGATCCAATTACCGATTGTTGTAACACCCGCCATTGCATCTCATTACGTGGGACAGAGACCCTCATAGGATCTCAGTCACAAAATAGGTTCTCAATTCATCCAATTTTATGATCTCACTCTTCCTGAAGAAGGAACCAGAGAGGCGCCGCGGCGTTTCAGAGAGTACCTAAGTCAGTTCCGAGAGCGTCATTGAAATCCAGCCTTACATCAGAAGCAGTTGGCCTGAGATAGGGATCGGTTTAACTTATGTCCTTTTGGACCTCTTGACGGTCGGAAACATTTCGCCTTCTCAAATTCCCGTATGGCACCGCTTCATCCCACTGTTTTAGGCCAAACTTGCAGGCTAGAGTGAGGACAGCCTATCCACACCGGATTTGGCTCGTAACCGCTGGGATCAGGTCGAGCTTTAGATCCTTCAGAGGATCGTCTGATGAGTGGATAGCCGAACTTCGCACTGGGAAGGGGTTTAAGCGGTTGGGGGAGACTCTTATGGACTTGTTTTGTTATCTGACTAATCGATCTGTGAAAATAAAGGATGCTGTTGACCCGTCGACACAACCGTAAGCTCTGAGGTCTGGGGGACTAGGTTCGGAAGGCTGAAAGACAAGATTTTATACGAGGGGTGGGTGACGGAGAAGAGGAGGACATTTAATTCTCATGAACACACATATTAGGAGAGTTCTATTTGAGATAGAGCATGAACTGCTATCTCCACATTTCCTTCCATGCCTGGATCTCAGCAAATCGACGTGAAGGAGTGATGACGTTAGATAATACCTTTTTAGACCTGTTGACAAGTTGCATATCCAAAGTTTTTCAGTCCCCAAAGTTCTGACGTTGACTATTTGACAGCGCCGCTTTAAGGAAACATTCGTTTGAACCCTTGTGGCCACCGCTTTCTCACACAGTTGAGATGTCTTCCCTAGCCAACTCACTGGGGCTACCGATGCTTCATACTTGTGACCAACCTCGTCATTTTTAATTTCCCTTTTTCAGAAATTTCCACTGTGTCGAATTAGAGAAAGAGACCGAGTTGAGTTACCGAAGGTACTTTAACTTTAATAACACTTCCATGAACTACCCCGGACATATTTGCCAGCATTGTGATTTTGACAACTAGAAACAAATTAGTTTGTAATGATGCGGGGGGAAGGCTTTAACTTCAGTCAGAGTGTCCAAGCCACTTTCTCGCCTCCTTAAAGAGGGTGTGAAGCCATCTCCAGAGGGTTATAAATATACCTACACTAGCCCCACGGTAGCGCCATATAACAGAGGGATCCTTTGGGTGCATCCAGACATTCCTACAAATCAGCTCAGTCTTCCCTGGAAAACCTGCCATTATCTTAATCTCCTCACTTTAAAGAAACATGGTAAAGAACGCTTCACGCACGACTTCTCAAAATAGCGAACCAGACCGGTCAGTAATACTCCCTGCAACGCCCCCGTCAGGTACCCCAACGTGGTATAAGAAGAAACTATTGAACATGGCCCGCGCCTGTGAATTACTTGAAGAACTGGATAACTCCGCCCGCATGGGTTATAATGCGTACTTTCTGCGCGGGGGAGTTGCCAGTCATTCCCATCTCAAAAGCTTTCAGGGGAGTTCTGGGGATTGGGAACGGGAAATTGGTACTGAGGTTGGATTTAAGCAGTTTGCCGTCGATCTCAGGGCCGCTTGTGACTATCTGCTCCAGGAGTCGCAGATCGTTGACGAATTTGAGCATGCACTACTCCTACATCCGGAGGAGGGAATATGGGAAATGGGTTCACCGTTGAAGAAGTAGCATCTTCTGCGTAATGCAAAGCGGAAAACGTGACAAGTTTAAAATAGGAATGCAGGTAGAAAGTTACACGCCAAAGCGGAATTTTTGATCCTTTGTGTTCTATTTACGTATAAATACGTAATGTCATACAATTTAAATGGGCAATCCATAATGCTCCGGATAGCATTGTAGGCCTATCTCAGCTCCGCCTTAACGCCTTCCGTTGCGTTTGAGATAATAAGAATCAGTAAACTCGTGTCAAGACACCTGTCCGTTGAAATGAGACCTGGGAGCCGGCCGTCGGGAAGGGCGACCATGTTTCGGGCATGTTTATATCAATACATCCATGGAAACGGTTTGAAGGGCCAGGTAACAAGAATAAGAGCCTTTATAACAAGTTACGACGCAGAAAGCTTTAGCACTAAAATTATTAGAAGAGTATCATAACATAGATCGTGCGATGCGATCCCTGCTTTCCTTTTCTATAACGCCATCTTAACAGGTGAACCTGACGCGATGACCATATTAAAGGATGGTTCTTAGATCGGTCAACCTTATGCAGACGCGAATCATTCAGCATTTATCGGAGTCCTGACCATTTGATCGCTTCACTTTGTCGCTACGAGGATATTCATCTGTACTCCTGCATCAGTTACAGAGGAGGTCTGTCATACCAAACTCCTTCAAAGCCACCGAATAGTTCACAAGAAAGGGGTCCTCCATTCACCCGACAACACTCCAGGAATTTCGTTGACCTTAATTATGAGGTAGGCGTCTTGCAGCCACCCCCGCCTATGGTCAACCTGATGTGAAACAAAATTGTGTGGAATACCGTAGACCCCTCGCCCCCCCTTTCAGAATTGATAACGAGATACTCATTAGGTTTCATGGCTTGGATAGGTTGCAAGGTCTGTAAGAGTTTCCCCGCCGCTTTCTGATGAGTCCCAGCCACCCCCGGACTGCGGATAAATAGCGCTGTGCAAGGACTCCTTCTGCATCATATCTAGGTCCTCTGGTTGCCAGACCTCGATCCTAAAAATCAACTCAACCGATCTTACACAGAGATCTCAAAGTCCCACTGAAGAAACAATGACTACCCCCGCTGGACATGAGTTGTCTGAGGACGAATGCCGTGAGAGACTGGTGAACCTGGCCATGACATGTGGATTACTGTGTGCCCAGAATCAGAACCCGAAAGACCCGAAAGACCCGAATCATAAAGTACTGGTTTATAGCAATCGGCATAGGTACATGGGAGATGTGGCTTTTTCGCGCATGAAAGACCATGAGCTGGAGCATGATGGCTGGGTTTTGCGTTTGAAGGAGAATCTGAAGGACGTTCATGATTTCGCGCATGATGTTTACGCGGCCTTTGTGTACGAGTGCAGTCAAGCCTATAAGGCGCTCACTGGGTTTGAGTGGAAGGACAACCGCTACCTGTAATAATACTGAATGACGCCGCGCTTCCTCCTAAGTTCTTTTAGAGAAAAAGGAAGTAACTGAACAGAAAGCTTTCAGATGAGGCATAAATAGGCAGAAAATCGTAAATAGAGATTTTTGACTGCTAAATATATAACCCTTTGTGACTTTTAGCTCATAATACCAGCCACACCAAAAGGGCTACCTATAATGCATCGGAAATGAATCTCCTCATATCTCAACGTTCTTGGCCACTCAAAACAGTGGCATTGGAGTCGGAGAATCAACAGCTAAAGGAGAGGTCCAAACAGTCATGGTTAACGACTCTTCTGGCCATGACGGAACGGATATTGGTTCATGCACAAGTCTGATGTTAAAACGTCAAAAAAAGTTAGGTGAGGTAGAGTTTATGAAGAAGATAATCCTTTGCAAATTTGAAGCAGAAAAATATCGTATCTATGGAGTACCGCAGACCCTTCCCAGCCCCCGCCTTCAAAGTTGGTAACTAGCTACTGATCAGTAGGTTTCGTGGCTGGGATAGGATACAAAGCCTGCAAGAGTTTCCAAGCCACTTCCTCACCCAGCCACCCCCAGACTGTCTATAAATAGCGCCGTGTAAGGAGTTCTTCCGCATCAGTTGCAAAACATCCCTAAAAATCAGCTCAACCGCGCGCGCTGGTACACAGAAATCTCAAACACATTCCCGCTGAAGAAACAATGGCTTCGGGCTCGAAACCTCAGCAACCGAGTAACGACGGCTACGAGAACCGCAAGAGCCTAGTTGACATGGCCATAGGGATTAAAATGCTTGTTCCCAAGGGTTTGAACAACCCCGACGATAAGATATTAAAATATGAGCTATGGTATAAGACCCGTGTAACCGGTGTAGATTTTACATCATATTTATGCGATAAAGAGTTCACTTATGACGGCTGGATCTCGCACTTGGACGACAAATCCAATATTCATGGCTTCGCGCATGATGTTATAGATGTCGCTCGCTTTAAGATACGTGAAGCCTATCAGAAACTTACTACCTATGTGTGGACAGACGGCCGCTACGAAACTCAGTTCTTCGGATAATAGAAATAGGTAGGAATCGTAAATAGGGAACTTTAACTGCGAACCGCTTGTGTCTATTAGTCCAGAATTATCTCGCTTATTTAATTTGGCTGTCCATAATGCACAGGAGAACAGCCTCTTCCTATCTCATCGGCACCCCAGACTTCCTTTTTATACTGGGATGTGATAGAATGATATAAAAAGATGGGGGATCGCACCATGACCGTTGTCCGTTGGAACGGTTTAGAGTCAGGGTGTGATGACTAAAAGGCTGGAGACGTGTGCGCGAAAGGAAAAAATGTTATGAGTGACGATAGAGCAATGACGGGATGGCAAGACGAAGTTGCACAAGGTAAAATTCCTCATCAATGAGGTATTAACGAAGTATGAATTACCATTACCATTACTAGGAATATTATTACCATAGAAGGCGCGCGATCCCGACTTTCCCATTCCATACACGAATACACGTCGCAAACAAAACAGAGAACCAGCCGCTTCATCAAGGTATCTCATCCAATATCCATCCCCAGTTCATCCATTACCATCCCCGATCTTGAGGCTATCCGCACTTACTGCACACTCTTCACCTTTGGTCCAATATCCTACTCAGTCCCTTCGATTAGTTACGCCGAATCAAGACAAACCGAAAACCTTATCCCAGAATTTAATTGTGATGCCATACCCAACTCAAAATTCTTATAATGATGGGCAAGATGGTAAGCAGAAAGACTACATTAACTCAGATACAACAAGAAATACGTTTGATGATAGAGGAAGTAATGTGTCATGTCGTAGGTGATGTACCCTGCGATGCCGCCTAAGTAGATCGCTATTGCGATGCAGTAGAGGAACGGAAGATGGGCAAGAGAGTACCATGGGTAAGCTAACGCGATGAACAGTGTCGGTGGCATGACGAGCCGGAGGCTATTGTAAGTAAGTCTACAAGAGGAGTACCGATCTGTGGGGAGGTAGTGGTGGACATCAGCGGCGGGTCACTGAGAAAATTCTGACCCCTGGTAGCTCCAGAGGATTCCGTCGATCACATCTGATGATGGATCCTAAACCATCTCATCTCTAAAATTTATTTCTAATTTAATCCACATACTCAAAGATAGTTGATCCTCACTTTCGGCTTTAAGTCTTACAAGA
>Ga0335078_10011384_pt1 | contig 13189 bp, 10 predicted proteins | sample Lox_Sample_32_FD_206711 | JGI IMG/M metagenome (GOLD analysis project Ga0335078, IMG submission 206711) | Soil microbial communities from Loxahatchee National Wildlife Refuge, Florida, United States - Lox_Sample_3.2 | ecosystem: Environmental > Terrestrial > Soil > Wetlands | place: USA... | reverse complement strand
CCTTGAAATTTCGCAGTGGCGACGCGGGGACTCGGATAGTTTGCGGCAAGAGGATGAGTTACTATCCAAAAAAGAACCACTACCCCCCGATGACCGGCTAACCATACTGGAAGAGGAGTTCGTGGCCTTACGGCATCTGATCTTCGTGCGTTACGTGTTCAGGCAACTCCGGAACCTCTTGGGCTTCATTATTGCCGGTTTCATTATTTCGGTGATTTCCCTGCACGCATATCCGTTCCAAGGGCGTCAAGCCATCGGTTTCGGATCGGTATTCGCGTTTTTCGCACTGGGCATCGGCGTCGCCATCGTATTTGCGGAAATGGATCGCGACGCCATCCTGAGCCGCTTAACCGATTCGAAGGCGAACGAGGTTGGTAAAACATTCTTCTTTCGCCTCGCCCAATATGGGAGCTTACCGCTGCTGACGCTACTGGCGTCGCAGTTCCCCTCGATCAATCGGTTTCTCTTCTCGTGGGTACGGCCTGCCCTGGAAGCGCTGCATTAGTCGCGCCCTCACACCGGCGCTCCGAACTCCGCGCGCACCAGCGCCAGCGCCTCCTCCTTCGTCCGCACCCGCGCTTCCAGTTGGGCATCCTCGGCCGCGGCCAGCATCTCCCCGAAGGCCGGTCCCGGCGCATAGCCCGCCGCGATCAGGTCGTTGCCGGTAAGCAGCGGCTTGGGCTTCAACTCCTCGGCGCCGCACTCCGCCAGCCGCGATCGCACCAGCCGGTAGGAATCCAGCTTTCCGCTGCTCGACAGGCTGTCCAGCCGGTGCAGTTCCAAATGCTCGGCGAAATTCTCCATGCGCAGGAAGCGCTTCAACGTGCTCTCGCGCATCCGGCCGGCATCCTTGAAGCGCATATGGTGGGCGATGAGGGCCTCAATCTGCCCGGTCTGCTCGTGGGAAAATCGCAGCCGCGCAAGGATGCCGTGCGCCAGCTTCACGCCTTCTTCCACGTGGCCGTCGAAGCGGATGCGGTCCGCCACGCGGAACGTGGGCGGCTTGCCGACGTCGTGCAACAGCGCGCCCATGGCCAGCGTCACCGTGGGATTGCGCAGCTTCTCGAGCAGCAGTAGCGTGTGCGTCCAAACGTCGCCCTCGGGATGGAATTCCGGCGGCTGCGCCACGCCTTTCATGGCCGCTACTTCGGGCAGGATATCGCCGAGCAGCCCGGTTTGGTCGAGCAACTCGAAGCCCTGCCGCGCGCCGCCTTCGGTGAGGATACGCGCCAGTTCGTCGCGGACGCGCTCCGCCGCCACGTTCGCGATCAAGCCATGCATGCGCTTCAGAGCCGCCATGGTTGCCGGGTCCACCTCAAAGCTGAGCCGGGCCGCGAAACGCACAGCGCGAATCAGCCGCAGGTGGTCTTCCTGGAAACGCCGCCCCGGATCGCCGATGGCGCGAATGACGCGGCGGCGCAGATCGTCCTGCCCGCCAACAAAATCGAGCACCTGGTTGGTTTCCGGATCGAGCAGGAGGGCATTGATGGTGAAATCCCGCCGCAGCACGTCCTGCCGCGGATCGGTTTCGAAATGCACCTGGTCGGGGCGCCGGCCGTCGCTGTAGCTGGAGTCGCTGCGAAATGTGGCGACTTCCACCTGGGAACTATTCTCGCGCACGAGCACCACGCCAAAATGCGCTCCCACCTGCTCGGAGCGCTCGAACAGCTCGGTCACTCGGTCGGGCCGCGCATCCGTGGCCACGTCGAAATCGCTGGGCTGGCAACCGAGCACCAGGTCGCGCACACAACCGCCTACCAGGTAGGCCTGGTGCCCTGCGGCGCGCAGCCGCAAGACCGTCGCGCGGGCCAGTTCCTCGGAGGTCATCCCTACTTACCTAATATAAGGGTTGCGCGGCGGCCCTCCGGAAAGGCGCGGCCCCACGGCCCACCCGCACGGGCGCCTGGATCCCGAGCCCCGCGGGTTCAAGCCCGTGTATCCGCCGGCGGTGGTTTCGGCGCCCCCGCCGCGCTAAGCTATGGATGTGCGAATCCTCGTTGTCGAAGACGAAAAACGCATCGCGGATTTCCTGTGCCGGGGCCTGCAGGGAGCCGGCTACGCCGTGGACGCCGCGCCCAACGGCGCTACCGCACTCGAGTTCGTGCATGCCACCGACTACGACCTGGTGATCCTGGATATTATGCTGCCCGACGTGGACGGCCTCCAGGTGCTCGAAAAGATTCGCAACCGCAAGGTGGGTCCGCCGGTGCTGATCCTCAGTGCGCGCGGCGCGCTGGACGACCGCGTTCGCGGCCTCGAACAAGGCGCCGACGATTACCTGGTGAAGCCGTTCGCCTTCGTCGAGCTGCTGGCGCGCGTGCGCGCGCTGCTGCGGCGCGGCCAGCCCGCCCCCGAGCGCCTCCAGGTGGGCGACTTGACGCTCGATTGCGTGCGCCGCAAGGTCATCCGCGCGGCCGAGCCCATCGACCTGGCTCCCAAGGAATTCGGCATCCTGGAGTACATGATGCGCAACAAGGGCCGCCCGCTGAGCCGCACCATGATCGTCGAGCACGTGTGGGACATGGACTACGACGGTCTCACCAACATCGTGGACGTCTATATCCGGCACCTGCGCAGCAAGATCGACGACCGCTTCCCGCAGAAGCTGATCCAGACCGTGCGGGGGATCGGATACATGATCGAGGCGCCCGATAAATCCGCTGAGAAACCGGTCGAGCAGCCCGCGGAGCGGCAGGTCTAGCGTGGCCGGCAAGCGGCATCTCACGCGCGGCCTGCGGTTCCGGCTCACCGCCGGCTATGCCCTGCTGTTCGCGCTGCTGCTGGTCGGTATCGCCGCGCTGTTCCGGGAGCGGTTGGCCTACAGCCTCGATTCCGAAGCACATGCCATCCTGGAGCAGGAGTGGGCCGCCATGAAAGGCTATCTGCGCATCGAGCGGGCCCCCGTCAAAGGCCGCGCCGCGCTGCACGCGCCGCCGGTCTGGCACTATGTTTGGGAATTCGATAAGAACGATCCCGACGAGGACTTCATCGTGGAGAGACTGCGGCGCGTCTACCTGCTTACCGACGCCGCCGGCAGTGTCATGGAAGTTTCCACGATTTACCAGTCCATCGGCATCGATCCCCCGCGCGAGATCGAGGCCGCCCTTCGCAGCGGCCAACCGGTTTGGAAGGTCCGCCGCAGCTCGCATGGCACGCCTTACCTGATCCGCGGCGGCGTGGTCTACGCCGCGGCCGGGGACGAGGGTCACCACCACCCGTTCTACGTGGCCGAAGGCCGGGCCATGGAGGAAAACGAGAAGATTCTGAAAAGCTACACCTGGATTTACGCGGGCCTGATCCCGTTTTCGCTCCTGTGCGGATGTATCCTGGGATGGCTCCTCACCGGCCGCGCGCTGTTGCCGGTGACCGAAGTGGCGCGCGCCGCCCAAACGATCTCCGGCTCCAACTTGAGCTTGCGCATCCCCACGCGCGCCGCCGGCGACGAACTGGATTACCTGATCGAGACGTTTAACAGCATGATCGAGCGGCTGGAAAGTTCCTTCCAGCAGATCCGCCAGTTCTCCACGGATGTCTCGCACGAGTTGCGCACGCCCATCACCGCCATCCGGGGACAGCTCGAAGTCGCGCTGTTCACCGCCAAGACCGTCGAACAGTATCGCGATGCCGTCCTCAATTCCCTCCAGGATATCGAGCGGTTGTCCCAGATCGTGCGGGCGTTGCTGTTGCTTTCGCAAGCCGAGTCCGGCCAACTGGCGCTGCAGAAGGCGCGGCTCGATCTGACATCCGTCGTGCGCGATATTGTCGAGCAATTCCAGATTCCCGCCGAGGGCGCGCGCGTCGAGCTTTCCGCCGATCTTCCCCCGGAGTGCCCCGCCGAAATGGACCGCGTGCAAATCGAGCGTATGCTCTCCAACCTGTTGTCGAACGCCATGAAGTTCACCCCGGCCGGCGGTCGCGTACACGTGGCGCTCCGGCGCCTGCCTGAGGCCGTCGAGATCGAGGTGGAGGATACCGGGTGCGGCATCCCCGAAGAGCACATCCCCCACATCTTCGAGCGGTTCTACCGGGTTCCGGCGCAGACCACGTGCACGAATCCCGAGCCGGGACTGGGCCTCGGTTTGAGCTTCGTCGCCTGGATCGCCAAGGCCCACGGCGGCGTCATCCGGGTCGATAGCGTTCCGGGTGAAGGCAGCCGCTTCACGGTCTCCCTGCCGGCCGCTGCGGCGGAGCCGGCGCCCGTGGAGCCGGATACCATTCCGACGTTACTCGGATGAATAAACTTTAATCCGGCGTATAGCCAACCTTCATTCGCATCCCATAAGCTATGTATGTGCGGTTCTTATCGTGCGGCGCTATTAGTGTGCTCCTGGCCTTGGCCAGTTTCAATCCCGTGCGGAGCCAGGATCATCCGGCGGCTACGGCGCAGGTGCAGGACCAGTTCTTCGCCGGTATTGTCACGGTTTTGACCGACTCGAGCGTCACGGTCACCCGCACGGTGTTGGGGAAGGATCCCACGGCCCGCACGTTCGCCATCACCAAGGAAACACACATCGAAGGCAAGCCCAAGGTGAAGTCGCGCGTGACCGTTCGATTTGTAACCGAGGAGAGCGGTGACCGCGCCGTGCGCATAATCGTGCGCGGGGCCGCCCCGCAGCCCAAGAAGCCGTAAACCGGCGCACGTTCGCAAGTCCGCCGCTCGCGCCTGCGCATGGCTTTGGCCGGTCGAGCCGAATGTCGCCGGCGAGCGGAAGCTTGCGCCACGGGCCGCCGGAGCGTCCTTCCACTCTTTCCTCACACTCGGCCGAGGCGCGTAACATAAGAGTTATGGTCGTCGGTGTTCCGCGGGAGACCTTCCCCGGCGAGCGGCGCGTCGCGCTGGCGCCCGCCGTTATTCCCAACCTCGCGAAAGCCGGTTTGGAAGTCGCGGTCGAAGCGGGCGCCGGAACCGCGGCGGGTTATGTGGATGCCGACTACGCCGCCAAAGGCGCCAGAGTCATCGCCGAAAGAGTCGAGGTCTTCCGGCTGGCCGACATAGTCGTCCAAGTACTCTGCCACGGCTCGAACGACCGGACGGGAAAGGCCGACCTGCCGCTGCTGCGCCCCGGCCAGATTCTGGTGGGGTTCCTACGGCCGCTCGGCCCGCTCGAAACCATTCAGGAACTCGCCGACACCGGCGTTACGGCATTCTCGATCGAGCTGATGCCGCGCATCACGCGCGCGCAGAGCATGGATGCGCTCTCGTCGATGGCGACCATCTGCGGCTATAAAGCGGTTCTGCTGGCGGCCGACCGGCTGCCCAAGTTGTTCCCCATGATGACCACGGCGGCAGGGACCATTACGCCTGCGCGCGTCTTCGTGATCGGGGCGGGCGTGGCCGGACTGCAGGCCATCGCCACGGCGCGCCGGCTGGGGGCTGTGACTACCGCATACGACCTGCGGCCGGCCGCCAAGGAACAGGTGTTGAGCGTCGGCGGACGCTTCCTCGAACTCCCCCTCCAAGTGGAAGACGCGCAGGACCCCCGCGGCTACGCCAAGGCGCAGGACGAAACGTTTTATAAGCGCCAGGCGGAACTGCTCGGCCATGCGGTCGCCCAAAGCGACGTCGTGATCACGGCCGCGGTGGTGCCCGGCAAGAAATCGCCCGTGCTGATCACGCGCGAGATGGTGCATCGGATGGCCCCCGGCTCGGTGATTGTGGACCTGGCCGCCGAGCGTGGCGGAAACTGCGAAGTGACCCGGGCCGGCGAAGCGGTGGAAGAAATGGGAGTCACCGTGATGGGATCGATCAACCTGGCCAGCACCGTCCCATACCACGCCAGCCAGATGTACGCGCGCAACGTGACCGCGTTTCTCCTGCACTTGTTCCGGGACGGCCAGCTCCATTTGGACGACGAGATCGCGCGGGAAACGCTGGTGACGCAGGGCGGGCAAATCGTGAACCCGCGCGTGCGGGAATTCCTGGGCCTGGGGAAGATATGACGGACATCATCGCAAGCCTTTACGTATTCATGCTGGCGGCCTTTGTGGGATTCGAGGTGATTCGCCGGGTCTCGCCGCTGCTGCACACGCCGCTGATGTCGCTGACCAACGCGCTGGATGCGATCGCCGTGGTGGGCGCCATCATCCTGGCCGGAGAACACAAGAGCGGGCTCGCCACCGTGCTCGGGACGATCGCCATCGTGGCCGCCACCAGCAATGCGGTCGGCGGATTCCTGATCACGGACCGCATGCTCAAGATGTTCAAAGCCAGCAAAACCAAGAAGCCATGACCACGGCGCTCGTTACCGATCGCGCGATCCAGATCATCTACCTGGTCTCGACGGCCCTGTTCGTTCTTTCGCTCAAATGGTTGAGCGCGCCCAGCACCGCGCGCCGCGGCGTGCGCGCCGGAGAAGTGGGCATGCTGCTGGCGATCTGCGCGACGCTGCTCTACCGCGGAATCGTCGATTACAAATGGATCGCCATTGCGCTGGTGCTGGGCGCGATGATCGGCGTGCCGCTGGGCCGGGTGGCGATGACGGCGGTCCCTCAGCGGACGGCCCTCAGCCACGCTCTCGGCGCGCTCTGCGTAGCGCTGGTGGGCACGGCGGAATATTATCTGCGGGCGCCGCATGTGCCGCCCTTCATGATGGCCGTCCTGTCGATGGAGGTGATCCTCGGCAGCCTGACTTTCACGGGAAGCCTGATGGCCGCCGGGAAACTGCAGGAAATTCTGCCGCAGCGGCCCATGACTTACAAAGGGCAGAACGTGGTCAATCTCGCGCTGCTCGCGATTGCGGTGGCGCTGGCGGTCCTGCTGGTGATGGACCCGGGGCGCACGCGCCTGTTTCCGCTGATCATTGCGATCCCGCTGGTCTTCGGCGTCCTGATGATCGTCCCCATCGGCGGGGCCGACATGCCGACCGTGATCTCGCTGCTGAACTCCTACGCCGGGCTTTCGGCGGCGGCCATGGGCTTTGTCCTCGACAGCAAGCTGCTGATTATTGCCGGCGCGCTCGACGGCTCGTCTGGCTTTATTCTTTCCGTCATCATGTCGAAGGCCATGAACCGTTCGTTCACGAACGTGGTGTTTGGGGCGTTCGGACAGGTGCAGGCCGCCGCGGCCGGCGCGGAAGAGGCGCGCACGGTGCGCAGCGCCACGGCGGAAGAAGCCGCCAGCATCCTGGGCGCTGCCAACACGGTAATCGTGGTCCCCGGCTATGGCATGGCGGTGGCGCAGGCCCAGCACAAGGTGCGCGAGTTCTACGATGCGCTCACCAGGCGCGGCGTGGACGTAAAATTCGCGATCCATCCAGTCGCCGGCCGCATGCCCGGCCACATGAACGTGCTGCTGGCCGAGGCCGACATCCCGTACGACAAATTGCTGGATATGGACGCCATCAACCCGGACTTCCCGCAAACCGACGTAGCGCTGGTGATCGGCGCCAACGACGTGACGAATCCCGCCGCGCGCAACGATACGGGCAGTCCGATCTACGGCATGCCGATTCTGGATGTCGATAAGGCCAAGACCGTGATGGTGATCAAGCGCAGCATGAGTCCGGGATTCGCGGGCATCGACAATCCGCTGTATTATCTCGACAAGACGCTGATGCTGTTTGGAGATGCGAAGGCGTTCGTGGGAGAGATTGTGCGGGAACTGGCGGGAGAAACGCGGGGATAGCCTAGCACACGCTGGAGCGTGCGCCCACAACTGGGCGTCCCCCGCCAGCTATCATAGGCAGTTGGAGCCGCCCAGCATCGAGCACTCCCGCCCAACCGATCCGCCTCGCCGCCGGGCGCCTTCCTGGTTAGCCCGCGCCTGGAAGCTGGTAATGGACGCGGCCGCATTCCTTTGGGGGACATGGCGGAAACTGCCGCGCTGGGCGCCGCAAGTGATGGGCTACGCGGTTTCCGCCGGCTGCCTCGTCTGGGTGCTGCACAACTATCCGCTCCGCGAAGCCTGGCGCGAGATCCGCCAGCTCGAATGGAAGTGGGTGGCTCTGGGCATGGTTCTGGACCTGGCCGTTTACGTCTGCCATGCCTGGCGATGGGTCGTGCTTCTCCGGCCCGTGGAGCGCTTGCCGTTCTGGCGCACGGTGCAGGCGATCTACATCGGCCTGTTCGCCAACGAAGTGCTGCCGCTGCGTGTCGGCGAGCTGATCCGCTGCTACCTGGTGGCCCACTGGAACGATGTGCTGCTGAGCGTGGTATTCGCTTCGGCCGCCATCGAGCGCCTCATTGACGGTTTCTGGATGGTGCTCTCCTTCGTGATTGCCGCCCAGTATCTGAAGGGCATACCCGATTGGCTCACCGACACGGTGCGCCTGATGGAAGTGCTGGTGGTGATGGGCGGCCTGCTGATGGCTTATGTGCTTCTGCACAAGACGCACGCGCATGCCATGGTCAAGGAGAGCCGTTGGGCCGGAGTGCTCCGGCATGTGGTGGAAGGCCTGCACACCATGGGCAACCGCCACACGCTGACGCGGGTCGTGCCGATCAGCTTTTTGTACCTGGTGTTGCAGGTGCTCTCCTACTGGGCGCTGATGAAGGCTTTCCTGCTGGACCTTTCGATTTGGGAAGCCGCCGCGGTTCTGGCGATCGTGCGCCTGGGCACCGTAATCCCAAACGCCCCGGGCAACGTCGGCCTGATCAACGCCGCGTGCCTGATCGCCCTGCACGACGTGTTCGGCGTGGAAACTATCCCCGCCAAGACTTTTTCCATCGTGCTGTTCTTCGCCCTGACCCTGCCGCTGCTGTTGGGCGGCGCGATCGCCACGGCGCTGACCGGCTTGAATCTCGGCGAAATCCACCACCATGCGCGCAGAGGATTGCAGGCCTCCCAGGTCAAGACGGACGAGCCGAAGCGGGAATAAAAAAAGAGAACGGTTGGCTCGCGAAAGCGCCGGGCGAAAGCGCACGCAAGCGAGAGCGTCCGCCCACCAGCCGCACGGTCGGCTATAATCCGCTGAGGAGATCATTTCACATGTCCGAGTCCGATTCCGGATTCTCACGCAGGCACTTGTTTGAAAAAGCCGGCGCGGCGGTCGCGGCCGCCGGCTTCACCATCGTTCGTCCCGAGGCCGTGCGGGGCTCGCAGGCCAATTCCAAGATCACCGTCGGCCTCATCGGCGTGGGCGGCCGCGGCCAATATGACGCTTCGATCTTCAACGCCGATCCGCGGGCGCGGGTCACCGCGCTCTGCGATCTGTTCGACGATCGCATCGAGGTCGGCATCCAGAAAATCAAGCTCGAAAAGCCCGCGATCTACAAAGATTATGAGAAGCTGCTCTCCGCCGCCGATCTGGACGCGGTGATCATCGCCACTCCGCCCTTCGAGCATCCCCGCATGCTGGAGGCTGCCATACAATCGCGCAAGCACGTCTACTGTGAGAAGCCCATGGGCGTGGACTTGGAAGGCGTGAAGAGGGTCATCGCCGCCGGGCGCAAGGCGGATCCCAAGAAGAACGTCTCGGTCGGGTTCCAACAACGCTACGGCCCCGTTTACCTGGAAGCGTACAAGCGCATCCAGGCGGGACAGATCGGCGAATTGGTCAATGCGCGCGCTTTCTGGATCGGCGGAGATCCGTTCAAACGCGTCCCGTACTCCGATCCCAAAATCGAAAAGCTGCGCAACTGGTTCTGCTACCGGGACTACTCCGGCGACTTCATCGTGGAGCAGGATTGCCACAATTTCGACGTGCTGCACTGGTTCCTGGACGCGCGGCCGATCCGCGCCGTCGGCATGGCCGGCACGAAAGTGCGCACGTCGATGGAGATCCTGGATCATCTGACGCTGTCGTTCGAGTTCCCCAACGGCATCCATGTGAACTTCGAGGCTAACCAGATCAGCACCGGGGGATTCAGCCGCGTGGGCGAGGAATTCACCGGCGCCAAGGGCGTGATCGAAACTTCGCGCGCCCGCATGGTTCACCACAAGGGACCCAAGGATATCGAAACCATCCCCTCCCCCCGCGACATCACCAACGACGCGGTTGAGGCCTTCCTGACGCGCATTCAGAATGGCGAGGTGGAAAACGCCGCCGAGCGTTCCGCCATCAGCACGCTGTTCGCGATTCTGGGCCGGACGGCCATCTACCAGAATCGCGAAGCGGTCTGGAAGCAAGAGTTCGGGGAGGTGTAGCGATGTTCCGGCTCGGCGTCTTGATCCTGCTGCCGGCCCTCGCGCTGCTGGCCGAAGACGGCAAATTGCGCGTGATCGCCTTTGGCGCGCACCCGGACGATTGCGATATTCGCGCCGCCGGGACTGCCGCGAGGTTCCGGGCGCTCGGCCACGAGGTGAAGTTCGTTTCGGTCACCAGCGGCGATGCCGGCCATCAGACCATGGGCGGCGGCGCGCTGGCCAAGCGCCGGCGGGCCGAAGCGGAAGAGTCCGGCCGGCGGCTCGGAATCCCGTACGAGGTGCTCGATAACCACGACGGCGAGTTGCTGCCCACGCTCGACGTGCGCGGGCAGATCATCCGCCGCATCAGGCAGTGGAACGCCGATATCGTGCTGGCGCCGCGGCCCAATGATTATCACCCGGATCACCGCTATACGGGCGTTCTCGTCGAGGACGCCGCGTACATGGTGGTGGTGCCCAACGTCTGTCCCGATACGCCGCCCCTGCGCAAGAATCCGGTGTTCCTGTACTACGAGGACCACTTCCAGAAACCGTCGCCGTTTCGCCCGGATGTGGCCATCGATATCGACGGCGTCTTCGATCTGAAGGTCGGCGCGCTCGATGCGCATGTCTCACAGGTCTATGAATGGCTGCCGTGGGTGGATGGCAAACTCGATATGGTGCCCAGGGATGCGGCGGAGCGCAGGCGCTGGCTGGCGGAGAGCCGCGGCAACGAGATCACTCCGGCCGTGCGCCGTGCGCTCGAGAAGTGGTACGGCCCGGAGCGCGCGGCCCGCATCCGGCACGCGGAGGCTTTCGAAGTCTGCGAGTACGGCCGGCAGCCGGATGGCGAAGAGTTGCGCAAGCTGTTTCCGATGCTGGGGCGCTGAAACCGCCGGTCCGGCGGCGGCTTTGCTTTCCAGGGGTCGCCCAGACAGGGCTCCGTAGTGCTAGCATAGTCGAAAATGGCTGGCAACATTTTCGTTAGCTTCTGTTTCAAACACTTCTGCCTTCCAGTGTGTCGGCCGCCCGCGGTCCGGCTTTCCGGTTCCGCCTGGCGCCGGAGCCGGGCCTGCCGGCGGCCGCCCCGCGGCAACGTGCTTACGCGTACGAATCCGCAGGATTTGCCCGCTGCCCCCGAGTCTTCTCGCAGGGAGCGGTGTTTGCAACCTCTACGGGAGCGTTAGGGATGTTTTGTCGACTCCTTCCCATGAACTTGTTCCTGTCGCTCGGCGTGCCTGCTTTCGCGAGCGTCCAGATTCTTTCCATGGCGCCGTCGCTCACCGCGCCGCAGGCGATCGGCTCGTCGATCGCCTGGACGGTGAACGCCACGGATACCAATCCCGGCCCCCTGACGTTCCAATTCAACGTCGCGCATCCGAATGGATCTCTGGTTCTGGCCAGCGACTTCAACGCCGGTACGCTGGAGGCGGGCGTTTGGACGTCGGCGCCCTTCGTCTGGGTGCCCACGGCGGTGGAAGGCACTTACCGCATCCAGGTGGTGGTTAAGGATTTCGCGACCGGAGAGGCCTTCTCGAGGATCGTGCCCTACCAGGTGAATCCGCTAGTGACCGGCGGCGCGCCGGTGGCCGTGCCGGCCGCGAACCCCCTGGTGGCGCTCTTCAGCGCGCCTTCCTGCGCGGCGGGAAGCCGCATGCGGGTCGTCTTTCAACTGGCATCCAAGAAGACGCCCGCGAGCACCACCGGTTGGGCTAACTGCCATCCTCCTTCCACCATGACGTTTGAGGTAGCCGGCATGTACCCCGCCTCCACCTATGAGATGGCGGCTCAGACGGCCACCGGCAGTCAGTTGGCCACCGGGGCAACCGTCACCTTCACGACGGGCGCTCTCCCGCCGGACATCGCGTTCCCCGCCTTCATGCCGGCCATTCCGATCGGTCCGCAAACCGACACGAGTGACCCGATCATACTTCACAATCTCATCCAGTTTGGCGATGGCATTACTTACCCGGACGTGGCTACCGACTTAGTAGGTACGATCCTCTGGTATTACTACCCGGGCGGCACGAGTCACACAGGTGTCCTGACGCGCCCCTTGCCGAACGGGGGTTTACTGTCGATCGAGAGCGATCCGGCGTGGAATCCGGCGGCCACCAAGCAGCAATTCCTGCGGCAGGTCGACCTGGCCGGCAATGTCGTGCGGGAGACCAACACCGGGGCGCTGCAGCAGCAGTTGCTTGCCCTGGGCGCGGTCAACGGCGGCCCCTGCAACGTCTTTCCCAGCCCGCCGCCGGTGGGCTCCGCCTGCCTGGGAGGTTTTCACCATGACGCCATCCAGACTTTGCCCAACGGGTACACCGCCGTTCTGGCCGATGTCGAAAAGATCTTCCCCGCCGGGACTCAGGGCGACACCAGCGGCCTGCCCGTCGACATCATCGGCGACATGATCGTCGTCCTGAACTCCAATTGGCAGGCGGTGTGGTATTTCGACTCGTTCCAGCACGCCAGCGGTGCAGGTCAACTGGTTTTGGAGCGGCCGGCAGTGCTCGGAGAAACGTGCGTCGTCGGCCAGCCGACGTGCCCGCCGATGTTTCTGCTGGGCCCGGGGATCGCACCCGAGGCGAAGGACTGGCTGCATGGCAACAGCCTGTATTACTGGCCCCAGCAGCACGACCTGTTGTTCTCGATGCGAGACCAGGACTGGGTCGTCAAGATCGACTATAACGATGGCGCCGGCAAAGGAGACATCCTCTGGCGCATGGGCGCCCTGGGCGACTTCGTCTTCAACAACGTGGACAACGATCCCTGGCCCTGGTTCTCGCACCAGCACGATGCCGGCATGGAGAACGCCGGCGCGGGGCCCATGACGATCTTCGATAACGGCAATACGCGCGTCTCGCCGCCGCCGCGCGGCGCGGGCAGCGGCAACAGCCGAGGCATGGCTCTAACCTTCGACGAACAGGCCATGCAGGTGACGCCCCTTCTGAGCGCCGATCTGGGAGTATATTCGCAGGCGATGGGAAGCGCCCAACTGCTTTCCGGCGGCGACTACTTTTTCCAGCCCGCGCTCGTGCTGGTGTCGAGCAGTTCCGTCGCGGGCTTCTCCATCGAAATCTGCCCCACGGCCGGAACCCTCATTGGCGCGCAGGTCCTGAATCTCCAAGG
>Ga0335078_10011383_pt1 | contig 13190 bp, 9 predicted proteins | sample Lox_Sample_32_FD_206711 | JGI IMG/M metagenome (GOLD analysis project Ga0335078, IMG submission 206711) | Soil microbial communities from Loxahatchee National Wildlife Refuge, Florida, United States - Lox_Sample_3.2 | ecosystem: Environmental > Terrestrial > Soil > Wetlands | place: USA: Florida... | reverse complement strand
CGGGAAGAATGCGGATGCGGCCCATATGCGGATTTCAGTTCACTATAACGCGCGGCGGATGCCTAAAGAGATTCTGCCGTTGGGCCGATAGAGTCCCTAGCGCGCTAACGGTGGGGTGCAAACCCTAATATTCAGCGGCGGCTGTGTTCGTTGTCCCCGTTTGGGCATCCTGCGCGCGCACACAGCTGCCTGGAGGACATTGTGCCTTTTCGATCTACGCGTACGTTGATTGCTCTGATGGTGCTGGCCGGCAATAGTGCCATCCTGGCGGATGATGCGCCCAGCTTCTTTTCCAAGTTCCAGTTTCATGCCAATGTATCGCAGGGGTTTCTGTTCAGTTCCGATAATAACTACCTGACCACCGATTCCAGCGACGGCAGCGCGAAATGGACGGAAGCAGCGCTCAGCCTTTCGCGACCGATCACCGATAAGCTGCGTGCCGGTGTTCAGGTGCATTCCTATAGCCTCGGCCAGTTGGGCCGTCAGCGAGTGACCCTGGATTGGGCCTATGCGGACTACAAACTGAGCCGCTACTTTGGCGTCCGCGCGGGAAAAGTGAAAACACCGACCGGTCTTTATAACGATGTCCAGGACATTGACGCGGTTTATCAGTGGGTTCTGCTGCCACAAGGGATGTACCCGGCGGATCTGAAGGGTTTCTTGCTGTCCCACGAAGGCGGAATCGTATACGGGGAAGTCAGCCCTTCGAAGAAATTCGGATCGATCGAATATCAAGGTTTCGGAGGATTGCGCTCCCAAAGCCGCGTGGAGGGCTTTGCCACGACGATGGCGGAACAAGGCGTGCAACTCGGCACCGACAGCGGGCCCATGGCGGGCGCGGACGTTCGTTGGCGTACGGGCTTAGAGGGCCTGATGCTGGGTGCGTCCTATGTCCATACCGACCTCTCGGCACCGGACTCCAAGGCAGGACCCTACCCGTTCCCTATCGAGACGATTTATTCCATGAAGCATGTCTACGCCCAATACGAACGCGGAAAGATGGTCCTCAGCGGCGAATGGCGGACCAATCCGCTTTGGCTGACCATCGGTCCGTACCCGCAGCGCTATACGCCGAATCGCGCGTGGTATGCGATGGCCACTTATCGTGTGGCCTCGAAACTGTCGATGGGTAGCTATTTCGAGGACTCCTTGTGCTTCTTGAGCGGCGGCAGGGACCGGACCGACCCCCTCAATTACCAGAAAGACCTCGCCGTGAACGGGCGGTACGACTTCAACCGCTATCTCTATCTCAAACTGGAAGGACACTACATGCAAGGCGTCTTGTGGGGCTTCTACTCTCTCGACAACCCGAACGGTTACCAGAAAGACACCCGGCTCGTTGCCGCCCGCGTGGGGTTCACTATCTGACGGCTTAACACGGAATCGATTCGCCGGCCGTATCCAGGCGATCCGGCCGGCGGACCCACCGCACACCCTCCCATTTCACCAGTCTTGGTTTTCCTCGTGTTACCCTGAAAATTCCAAGTGTGCCAGCGCGTGTCAGTGAGGCTCTTGTTCTGCGGACCTACCCGCTGAAAGAAGCCGACCTCGTCGTCAGCTTTTTGACCAGGGATCAGGGGAAGTTGCGGGGCGTGGCCAAGCGGGCGCGGCGTCCGAAGAGTCCGTTCGGCGCGGGGCTGGAGCGGCTGTCCTATGTGCGGATGTCTTACTTTCAGCGGGAGACCCGCGAATTGGTCACCCTGGATTCCTGTGAATTGATCCGCTCCCAATTCGATCTCGTGTCCGACTACCGAGCGGGAGTGGCCCTGGACTATTTCGCCGAAGTTTCGGAGCAAATGCTGCCCGCCGCCGAACCAAATGAAAAGTTCTTTCGCTTGCTGTTGGCGGTGCTCGATTACCTCCGTCCCGGGGGCGATACTGAGGCGGCGGGGCGGGCGTGGCGCGCCGTGACGTATTTTTCGTTGTGGGCCTTGCGGCTCTCAGGGTGGCTGCCGGAATTGCATGTTTGTCTCGAATGCGGAAGTGTTCTGGATGATCCGGAATCACCGGAGCGCGCCTATTTCAGCCGGAGCCGGGCCGGCTTAGTGTGCGAACATTGCCGGCGCTTGGCGGGAGCCGGGAGTATCTGGGAATTGAGCGCGGAATCGCGAAGCATCGCGGCGGAAATGCTGCGCCGGCCGGTGGCGCAGCTTAGCCAGGAACGCTGGAGTTCCTCGACCGCGGCCGACCTTCGCCGCTTTTTGGTGCAACAGATCGAATCGCACGCGGAGAGGCGCTTAATAACCGCGCCTTTAATGGAGGAGAACATGACCGCTTAGTGGGGTCAGGCCTTCCGGCCTGCCGCCGGGCTTCGGCCCGGCGCACTACCGGTCCTGTCCAAATGCTTTCCTTTCAAGACATCGTTTTCAAACTGAAGCAATATTGGGCCGAGCGCGGCTGCATTATCCAGGAGCCCTACGACGTCGAAGTCGGCGCCGGCACCATGTGTCCGGAGACGTTCCTCCGGGTCCTGGGTCCGCAGCCGTATCGCGTGGCGTACGTGCAGCCCAGCCGCCGCCCGGCCGACGGCCGTTACGGTGACAATCCCAACCGCCTTTTTAAGCACTCCCAGCTCCAGGTGATCCTGAAGCCCTCGCCCGAAGACGTGATCGAGCAATACCTCGGCAGCCTGGAAGCCATCGGCATCGATCTCCGCCAGCACGATCTCAAGTTCGAAGAGGACAACTGGGAATCACCCACGCTCGGCGCCTGGGGAATCGGCTGGCAAGTCATGCTGGATGGCCTCGAAATTACGCAGTTCACGTATTTCCAGCAATGCGGCGGCATCGATTTGGACCTGGTGCCCGCGGAATTGACCTACGGACTGGAGCGCATCGCCGCCTTCCTGCAGGTGCGCGACAGCGTCTACGACATCGAGTGGACCAAGGGATTTTCGTATCGCGACGTACGCTACCTCGACGAGCTGCAGTACTCGGTCTACAACTTCGAAATGGCCGACATTGCCACGCTGTGGAAGCTTTTCGAACTGCACGAGGGCGAGGCGACGCGCCTGCTCCAGGCCTACGACCCGAAATCGCCCGAGAAGAAACGCTTCCCGCTGCTACCTGCTTATGACCAGGTGCTGAAGTGCTCGAACATCTTCAATACGCTCGATTCGCGCGGCGCGATCAGCGTGACGGAGCGGGTGGGCGTGATCCAGCGGGTGCGCAAGATCGCCGTGGGCGTGGCGCAGACCTGGCTGAACCAGCAGCAGGAAGCGCTGGTCGCCGAGGAGGTGGCGCGATGAGCCTGCCGTTCCTGCTGGAGGTCGGCACGGAAGAGATCCCCGATTGGATGATTCCGGGCGCGCTCGAAAGCCTGCACCTTCTGTTCGAGAAGGCTGAGATTCCGCACGAGACCGTGCGCCTCGATGCCACGCCGCGCCGCCTGGTGCTGCGCGCCGAAGGGCTGCCGGAGCGCCAGGCCGATAGGGAAGAGCGCATTCTCGGGCCGGCCAAATCCGCGCCCGCGCAAGCCGTCGCTGGCTTTGCGCGCAAGCAGGGAGTCAAGCCGGAAGATCTCGCTACCGAATCCAATTCCAAGGGCGAGTATTACGTCTTCGTGAAGAAAGTGGCCGGCCGGGCGACCAAAGACATTCTGGCCGAATCGCTCGCCGGAATGGTCCTGCAGATCTATTTCCCGAAATCCATGTACTGGACCGGCAAGAGCGGTCCGCGATTTATCCGGCCGATCCGCTGGATCGTGGCTCTGTTGGGTGACGAGATTGTGCCGTTCGAATTGGCCGGCGTTCGCTCGGGGGCGCTCAGCGCGGGCCATCGCCGGCTCGGGTCGCCGGAGATCGCTGTCACCATCGAAGACTACGACCAGCGGCTGCGCGATCATTACGTGATTCTCTCAGCGGAGGAGCGGCGGCAACGGATTTCCAAAGACCTCTCGACCATGCGGGCGAAAGCCGACCCCGCGCTGCTCGAGACCCTGGTCTACATCACTGAGTACCCCACGCCGATCTGCGGCAGCTTCGATCCGCAGTATCTGGAGTTGCCCGAAGAAGTGCTGGTCACGGTGATGCGCCACCACCAGAAGTATTTTTCGGTCGAGGACGCGCAGGGGAAGCTGGCGCCGAAGTTCGTGGCGGTGATGAACATCGATTCCGATCCCGAAGGCTTCGTGCGCAACGGCAATGAGCGCGTCCTGCGCGCGCGCTTCAACGACGCGCGCTTCTTCTGGGAAACGGATCAAAAGAAGAAGCTGGCGGACCGCGTCCAGGATCTCGCCCACGTCACGTTCCAGGCCAAGCTCGGTTCATATCTCGAAAAGACCGAGCGCATGATGGCACTGGCGAAGGACCTCGGCGGCGATACGCGCGCAGTTCGTGCCGCCGAACTCTCGAAGTGCGACCTGACCACCGAGCTGGTGAAAGAATTTACCGAGTTGCAGGGAGTGGTTGGCGGACTTTACGCTCGCGTGCAGGGCGAGGCTGAACCCGTGTGGCAGGCCATCTACGATCACTACAAGCCGGAGAGCATGGAAGATTCCATCCCACGCAATCGGACCGGCCAGATCGTCGCGCTGGCCGACAAGCTCGATACCTTGCGCGGCTGCTTCCGCGTTGGTCTCATCCCTACAGGCTCCCGCGACCCATTCGCGTTGCGCCGCGCGGCACAGGGCGTTGTGAAGATCATGGTGGAAGGTAAGTTCGATCTTCCGCTTGCCGATCTCATCGCGGGGGATGAAGCGTTGCAATCGTTCGTCGAAGAACGCGTGCGCTTCTATTTTAAGGACGCTTGCGGCTTCAAGTACGACGAGGTCAACGCCGCCATGGCCGCGGGCTGGAGCAACCTGGTCGACCTGGAAGCCCGCCTGAAGCGCATCCAGGATCTTCGCTCTTCGCCCGATTTCGAGCCGCTCGCGGCCAGTTTCAAACGCATCCGTAACATTCTGGAACAGGCCAAATTCACGGGAGAGGGCTCGATTGACGAAAGCCTGCTCGAAACCGGACCCGAGCGCGACCTCTACGACGAGTATCGCCGCATCGCCGGCCAGCCCATCGAAGCCGTGATTTCCCAGCTCCGCCCCAAGGTCGATCTGTTTTTCGATAAGGTTTTGGTAAACGCGCCGGACGCTCTCATCCGGCGCAATCGCTTGACGCTGCTCAACACGCTGTTGAAAGAGTTTTCCACGATCGCCGATTTTTCCCAAATCGTAACCAATTTCTAGGAGTCGCTCATCATGACGAAGCATGTGTACTCGTTCGGTAACGGCACCGCCGATGGTGACGGAAAAATGAAAGAGGTCCTCGGCGGCAAAGGCGCCGGCCTGGCGGAAATGTGCCGCGCCAAACTGCCGGTCCCTCCCGGCTTCACTATCTCCACCCAGGTTTGCAACATCTATTTTCAGAACCAGAACGCCGTGCCGGCCGACATCAACGAGCAGATGATCGAGGCGTTGCGAAAGCTCGAAGAGCGCATGGGGCAGAAACTCGGCGATGCGGCCGACCCGCTGCTGGTCAGCGTGCGCTCGGGCGCCAAATTCTCCATGCCCGGCATGATGGACACCATCCTCAACCTGGGGCTGAACGACCAGACCGTCAAAACGCTCGCCTCCAAGAGCAACAACGCGCGCTTCGCTTACGACTGCTATCGCCGTTTTATCCAGATGTACGGCAACGTGGTGCTGGATATCGAGAAGGACGAATTCGAGCACATCTTCGACGGGCAGAAGAAAAAAGCCAAGGTGAAACTGGATACCGGTCTCACGGCGGAAGACCTCCAGCAAGTGATCACGGGCTACAAGGCGCTCGTGCAGAAGAAGACGGGCAAGCCGTTTCCGCAAGACGCCATGATGCAGTTGGCCGGCGCGCGCGATGCCGTGTTCCGCTCGTGGAACAACAACCGCGCCATCCACTACCGCCGCATGAACCAGATCCCCGATGACATCGGCACCGCGGTAAACGTGCAGGCCATGGTGTTCGGCAACTTGGGCGAGACTTCGGCCACCGGCGTGGGCTTCACGCGCAATCCGGCCACGGGCGAGAAAGCCTTCTACGGCGAGTTTCTCGAGAACGCGCAGGGCGAAGACGTAGTGGCCGGCATCCGCACGCCGCGGCCCATCTCCGAGCTCGAACAGTGGAATCCCGCGGTTTACAACCAACTGCGCGACATCACCACGATGCTCGAAAAGCACTATCGCGATGTTCAGGACTTCGAGTTCACCGTGCAGGATGGCAAGCTGTTCATGCTGCAAACGCGCAACGGCAAGCGAACCGGACCGGCGGCCGTGCGTATCGCCGTGGACATGGTCCACGAAAATCTCATCTCCAAGGAGGAGGCCGTCGGCCGCGTGGAGCCGCAGCAGCTCGATCAGCTCTTGCACCCGCTGCTCGACCCGGCTGCCAAGAAAACGCTTACCAAGCTGGCCACGGGCTTGCCCGCTTCCCCGGGAGCGGCGGTCGGCGCGATTGTGTTCACCGCCGACGACGCGGTGGCCAAGGCGAAATCCTCGCCGGTGGTTCTGGTTCGTAAAGAAACCGTGCCCGACGATATCCACGGCATGGAAGTGGCGAAGGGCATTCTGACCTCGCGAGGCGGCATGACGAGCCACGCCGCGGTGGTTTGTCGCGGTATGGGTACACCCTGTGTAGCGGGCGCCGAATCCATCGGCGTGGACGAACACAAGCGGCAGGTGACGGTGACCGCTGGAGGCAAGACAATCACGTTGCAAGAAGGCGACTGGCTTTCGCTTGATGGCTCTACCGGCGAAGTCTTCGCGGGCAAGGCCAACACCCTCGATGCCGATCCAACCTCGGGCGTGCTGGCCACGTTCATGGGCTGGGCCGACGGTTTTCGCGGCAAGTTCGGAGTCCGCGCCAATGCCGATATCCCGCGGGACGCCAAAGTGGCCCGCAAATTCGGAGCGGAAGGCATCGGCCTCTGCCGCACCGAGCACATGTTCTTCGCCGAAGACCGCATTCCGCACATGCAGGCGATGATTCTGGCGCGCGATGAAAAGACGCGCCGCAAAGCCCTGGCTAAGCTGCTGCCCATGCAGCGCAAGGATTTCGCCGGTTTATTTGAAGCCATGGACGGCTACCCGGTGGTGATCCGCACGCTCGATCCGCCGCTGCACGAGTTCCTGCCCAAGCGCGAGGATCTCATGGTGGATATCGCCGTGCTCCCGTATGCCGACGCCAAGAAGAAGAAGGAATTCGTTGAAAGATATGAGCGCTTTGGCGCGGAGGCGAGGAATCTCAAGACCGTGCTTCCCGACCTCTTGAAGCGCGTGGAAGAGCTGCACGAGTTCAACCCCATGCTGGGCCACCGCGGCTGCCGTCTCGGCGTGACTTATCCCGAGATCACCGAAATGCAAGCCCGAGCGATCTTCGAAGCTGCCGTGCAGGTGGCCAAGAAGGGCGTGAAAGTGATTCCGGAAGTCATGATTCCGCTGATCGGCGGTGTCAAGGAACTCGAGAATCAGAAGAAGATCGTGGTGGCCGCGGCCGAGGACGTGCTGGCGAAGGCAGGCATGAAGGATCTGCGCTACCTGGTGGGGACCATGATCGAGATTCCGCGCGCGGCGATCACGGCGGATGGCGTCGCTACGGAAGCGCAGTTCTTCAGCTTCGGCACCAACGATCTGACCCAGACCACGCTGGGCATTTCACGCGACGACTACGGCAGTTTCCGCAAGGATTACGAAGACCGCAAAATCTGGCCCAGCGATCCATTCGCCGTTCTCGACCAGGAGGGCGTCGGCAAGTTGGTCAAGATGGCCGTAGATGCCGGCCGCAAGACCCGTCCTGGCCTGGAAGTGGGCATCTGCGGCGAGCATGGCGGCGAGCCCAGCTCGGTGCAGTTCTGCTATCGCGTGGGGATGGATTATGTTTCGTGCTCACCCTATCGCGTACCCATCGCGCGTCTGGCTGCCGCCCAAGCGGCGTTGGCTGGCGATCGATCCGAGTTGATGCGCACCGCGTAGTTACTACGCCGCCGCGACCGCCAACTCTTCGGCGTGCTCGGCGAGAGGGCGAACCATGCTTCGATCCACCAGCCGCACCACGGTTACAGTGCCGTCGTCAGCGGGTGCTGCACGGTCGCGAAATGTCTGCACGGCTTCCAGTATGCAGCCGCTCAGCTCGCGCGCGTTGGCCTCCGGATAGTCCTCCAAGACGCGACGAACGCCTTGTTCGGTGAATTGGCGGCCCCGGGCGTCGGCGGCTTCGATGATTCCGTCCGTGAAGGCGAGCAGCGTGTCCCCCGGCTCGATCAACACGACACGCTGCTGGTAAACCGCGCGCGTCGTCAGGCCGAGCACGGTGCCGGTCCGTTCCAGGCGGCGGAGGCGCCCGGACTTTCGATGGAAGAGCAACGCCGGTTCGTGACCGGCACTGACATAACGCAGTTCGCGGCGGAGCGGATCGATCCGCGCGGCGAACAACGTGGCAAAGAAGTTCTCCGGGGAAATGTCGCAGATCGATCGGTTGAGCCCTTGCGCCAGCTCCGTCAGCGGCTGTTCTGAAATCGACGGTCCGCGCAGGAATGCCTGCAAGCCGGACCGGATGATTGCCGCGCCGGTCCCATGCTTCGAAACATCACCGATCGCGACTAGAAGCTCGCCGGCCGGGAGCGGCACGAAGTCGAAGAAGTCCGCTTCCGTTTCGCCGGCCGGTTCTGATTCGCCGAAGTAGTCCAACCCCTCAATCTCGGGTTGCAGAAGAGTTCCAGATAATCGCACCATTGCTTCGGGATGGGCGGCGGGAAAGGAGTGCCTCATACCAGCAATGACGTCAGAGTTGGCCGAAGTGGTGACAGCGGAATTGCAAATGGCCAAAAAGATTAGTTAGGGTACGGCGGATTAGTACCCTATTTCACGGCCAGTACGAAACCGTCGCTGTATCCGCCGCCGTACGAGCCTTGATACGCGGAGGGCGTGATTTGCAAATCGCTATTGGTATATCCGCCGATAAAGATGCTGCCATCCGGCGCCAACGCCAGTGTGCCCGGCACGTGGATACCGTTGCCGCCCAAGTAAGTTCCGTACAGCAGTCCTGCCGTTCCCGCCACGGAAGGATCGAACTTCACCAGGAACAGATCGACGCCGGAGCCGTAATACGATTGGATCGCGCCGGGCGTAACCGGAAAATCGATCGATACAGTGTACCCGGTTACGTAGACCAAGCCCGCGTTATCGACGGCGATACTATAAGCGATATCGCCGCCCGAGCCGCCCAGGAAGGTCGAGTAATCCAGGAACTGGGCGGGCGGTGCGGCGGGATTGACTCGCGTCACGAACCCTGCCGCCGGCCCCGGCATCGCCGGCATCAACGCATTCGCTGTCGTTGGAAAATCCGGAGACAACGTGAATCCGGTAAGGTACATGCGGCCGCTCGAATCGAGAGTAATCTGCCGAACCTCTTCCAGCATCGACCCGCCGAAATAGGTGGCGTAGACCAGCGAACTGACGCCGGACTGCGTCGGATCGATGACGCCAACGATGAGATTCTCGTACCCGATCAGGCTGTACTGGTAGGGGCTACCGGCGAGCGGGAATAAGGTCGACCAGGTGGACGCGGCAAAATAGACCAGCCCGCTGGACGACACCGCCAGCCCCCGGCCATCGTCCGCCGCTTCGCCGCCCAGATAGGTCGCATACGTTACGCTGCTGGAGTTCGCGTTGAACTTGAACAGGAACGTATCGCTCGGTCCCCATAGCGCCGTTTGGTACGCCGTCGCGGTCGCCGGAAAATCTGTCGAGCTGGTGGTCCCTTCCACGTAGATGTTGTTTTGCGAGTCCAAGGCAATTGCGTAAGGAGTGTCGCCGCCGCTTCCGCCGAAATACGTTCCGTATACCAGGGCAGCGTTGGGGTTGATGATGGCTACAAACACTTCCGGAAGAAAGACCGTGCTGGTCGAGCTGATCTTGTACGACGTCTGAATGGAGTTGCCCGCCAGGGGGAAATCGCTCGAAGTCGTCGTGCCGGTGATGTACATTTGCCCCTGTGAATCGAGCGTCAGGGCCGTGGCCGCGTCACTGCGAGTGCCGCCGAGGTAACTGAGATAGAGCAGCGAGTTGGCGCCCGATTGAGTGGGATCGAACTCCACCGCGATCACGTTGTTCGTGCCGTTGTCGGAAACCTGCAGCGCGCCAGGGCTGAAAACCAGATCGGAATTATTCGTGTATCCCACTCCGTAGAGATATCCTTGCGAATCGGACGCGACCGCGGCGATCTGGTCTGTCATGCTGCCGCCCACAAAGCTGCTGTACTCCAGCACGGGATCGATCACCAGCGGCTGGGAGCGGTCGTACGCATTCACGCGCACGCCGACCACTCCACGCCCCATCAAGACGTAGCGGCCTTCCAGCGGATGGCGCGCAGCCGTTTGCGGATCTTCCTGGTAAATGACCGGCCGCTTCTGAACGAAGTGCGCCCCGCCGGATTTCACCGAAAGGTCGCCCTCGGTAGTCACGCTGACGCCATCGGCGCCGCGGAATTGCAGTCGAATATCGCGTGGATCGGCCCCGGGCCGAAGGACCAGATCGTACTCCAACTGATTCCGGTTACCGTAGTACACCACGTCGATGCCCGGGTACACGCCTCGGTAGGCCACACGCCCGTATTGCGGCACGTCCAGGTGCCAACGGGAACGGTCGCCAACGAAGTAATTGGTGCGCACGCGCAGGCGCTCCAGCCCTTCCAAGCGGGACGCGGGATTGCTGTGAAGCAGACGGAAATCGATGCGATGGTTGCGGTTGGCCAGAACGGGGCCATGCTCGGTGAGGTACACGGTACCGGACTCCGAGCGGGCCGCGTAACGAACCGCCGAATTCCACTGGCCCTGGTTCGCCTCAAAATGCAGCGGCAACTGCGCCAGGGCAAGATTCACGCGCGCGACGTCCGCGTCTTTCCGCGGCGCTCCGAAAACCGCAAAGGCGCCCAGCAATAGCGTTACGACACACCGATAAACCGGCATTTCAGATGAGAGCACAGAGGGACCCCAGACACTGTAGTGTACCAGCAGATGGCGTTGGATATAGTAGTTCCATGAAAAGGCGGATTCAAGCTTTAGCAATCGCGCTGCCACTATTGGTGCTAGCTGCGGATTTCTCCACCACCGAGCCCAAGGATCTGGCGGCCCAGTTGCAAAAAGGCGATCGGCCCCTGCTGCTGCACGTGGGATTCCCGACGCTGTATCGCGGCAAGCACATTCCGCAATCGATCTACGCGGGTCCGGCTTCGCGCCCTGACGGGCTGGAGTTGTTGAAAAAGTCCGTGGCGAATCTGCCGCGCGACCGTGAACTGGTAGTCTATTGCGGCTGCTGCCCCTGGGAGATGTGTCCCAACATTAAGCCGGCCATGGAGACGTTGCGGCAGATGGGATTCACCAAGGTCAAAGCCCTCATGATCGCCCAGAACTTCAAAACAGATTGGACCGACCACGGATACCCGGTCGAGGCGGGAGAAGCGGCGAAGTAGGCCGTGCGGCTTTGGCCCATCGTCGCGCTGGCCGGTTCGCTGTGGGCGAACAGCCCAGGTGTGACGTTTTCGCACGACGTTGCCCCGATCCTCTACACCCACTGTGTCGCCTGTCATCACACGGGAGGCGGCGCGCCGTTTCCGTTGCTGACCTATTCCGATGCATCGCGGCGCGCCGGCTTGATCGCCGCTGTCACGGCGAAGCGCTACATGCCGCCGTGGCTTCCCGACGCTCCGCGCTTCGCGCACGAGCGACGCTTGAACACCGAAGAAATTGCGGTGCTTGAAAAATGGGCCGCGGCCGGAGCTCCTGAGGGAAATCCGGCCGCCGTGCCACCTGCGCCACCATTCACGGATGGCTGGTCTCTGGGAACACCGGACCTCGAGGTGGAGATGCCGCAGCCGTTTACGATCCCGGCGGATGGTCCCGATCTGTACCGGTGCTTTGCGATTCCTCTGCCGCCACACGCGCTGCGCTACGTGCGCGCGATTGAGATCCGCCCCGGCAACCGGCAAGTGGTCCATCATGAGCTGCTGTTTCAGGACGTGACGCGGGAGGTCGGCCGGCGCACTACCAGTGACGGCTACGAATGTTTCGGCACACCCGGATTCCTGCCGGCGCGGGGACTGACCGGCTGGTCGCCCGGAGCCCGCGCGCTCACCATGTTGCCGGGCATGGCCGAAACGCTGTACGCCAACGCCGACCTCGTCTTGCAAGTCCACTATCACCCCACCGGCAAGGCGGAGACTGATCGAACTCGCGTGGCGCTCTACTTCACCGATGAAAAACCGCGGCGCCATCTGCTCGATGTGGGGCTCAGCTCCAACCGCATCGACATCCCGCCGGGAGATGCGAACTATCGCGTGACCGATCACTTCACCATTCCCGTGGATGTCGATGTCTTGGGAATCATCCCGCACGCGCACTACATTGGGAAGGAAATGCTCGGCTATGCCGTTCTTCCCAACGGCACGAAGCGCACCCTGATCCACATTCCGCAGTGGAATTTCAACTGGCAGGACCAATACTACTATCCCGCGCCCATGCGCCTGCCCGCGGGCACGCGTGTCGAGATGGAATTCACGTACGACAACTCGGATGCCAACCCGCGTAACCCGCATCATCCGCCGCAGCGCGTGCGCTACGGACCAGGCACTTCCGATGAAATGGCGGGGCTGCACTTGCAGGTTGTGCCGGTGCGCGAGAGCGATCTGGAAGAGCTGACCGACGCGTTGTGGGGCAGGATGATGCGCAGCCTGGGCGGCGGCATCTACCGCTTACCCGGCAACTAGCGCCAGCGGCCGCATGGGCGCGCCGGTAGCGCCGCGAATCCGCAACGGCGCGGCCACGAACAGAAACGACGAAACTCCCGCCGCGGCGATCTCCTCCAAGTTCAGGCATTCGATGATGTGAATTCCTTTCTCAACCAGCAAGTGAACGTGCACGGGCATGGTCGCCGTGGGAATGTTTTCGAAGGCCAGCGTATCGGAGCCGGCAGCGAACACGCCGCGCGCGCTCAGCCATCGCGCGCCGGCCAGAGACGGTCCCGGCCCATGCCCCTGCGCGATGAAGCGGGCCGGTTCATTCCAGTACTGCGACCAGCCGGTACGCAGCAGGACGATGTTGCCTGCGTGGATTGCCAACCCCTGCGCAGCCGCGTCCAGATGCTCCGGCGCGATCTCGAAATCTTTCGGCAACACCGGAACGCCGGCGATGCGCGCGATATCCAGCAGAACGCACCGGCGCAGAATCGGGCCA
>Ga0335078_10011382_pt1 | contig 13191 bp, 13 predicted proteins | sample Lox_Sample_32_FD_206711 | JGI IMG/M metagenome (GOLD analysis project Ga0335078, IMG submission 206711) | Soil microbial communities from Loxahatchee National Wildlife Refuge, Florida, United States - Lox_Sample_3.2 | ecosystem: Environmental > Terrestrial > Soil > Wetlands | place: USA... | reverse complement strand
CCGAAGGCGAAGTCGGGGCGGGTGACGCTCCCGCTGATCGGCCACGGTGCCGCGCCTGAGGTCCTCCTCACGAACGAGGACATAGCCGCTGCCCTTGAGGCGGACGACATCGACCGGTACGGGGCACGATGATCCTGCTGGACGTCGGCGTCTGGCTCGCCGCAGTCTGGGGGCGCCACGTCCGCCACCCGGCGGCGGCGGACTGGTTCGACAGGCAGCCCGGTGACCTGGTCTTCTGCCGGGTCACTCAGATGAGCCTGCTCCGGCTGCTGTCCAGCCCCGCCGTCATGGGCGGCGACGCGGTCGACCGCAGCCAGGCCTGGCGGGCCTTCGACCAGCTCTGGGCTGACGAGCGCGTCCTGTGGGCGGACGAGCCGGACGAACTGGACGGCGTATGGCGTGCGATCTCCGCCCGCGACGACAAGAGCCACAAGCTGTGGACCGACGACTACCTCGCCGCCTTCGCCCAAGCCGGCGACTTTACACTGGCGACCCTGGACACGAAACTCCCCGGCCGCTATCCCTCGGTCCGCGTCGAATCCCTGCTCCCCTGAAGGGTCAAGCCAAGCGCGCTGATCGCCGAATATTCGCGGCTTGCCGCGAGCAAGAGGTTCGGAGGCGTCGAGCGCAGAACGACCATTATGAATGAGTAGCAGAGAAGTCATGCCTTAAAGGTCAGAGTATAGAGATGTTACACTTGAAGAGAGATGAACTAGGTTCTTATCAATCCCTTATGGAACTACATAGTTGTAGGTGTATTGATCGCCGGTGCTGGTGGCGGATGTGCCGACGGAGTTGGTTACGGTGACATCAACTGAGCAGGCACCCAGAGAGTTGACGGCGGTACAGGCGGCGGCGGGGGAATTAGCGGTGATCTCAGTGTCGGAGACTATATTCATGCCGGTAGCGTTGGCCGTGCCAAAGCTAACTCGTTCGGCGCCGGTGAAACCGCGGCCGGTGATGGTCACGCTGGTACCGCCTAGATCGGAGCCGTAGTTGGGGGAGATGGCTGTGACTTCCGGGGCTACCGCTGTGGGCGACGTGCTCGTTTGCACGGGGCCGGTTGAGCTGGAGGACGGCGATGAATGTGACGAGGATGATGCTGGAGGCGGGACGGCGGACGAGGATGATGCTGGAGCTGGGGAAGGGGACGAGGAGTGCGCCGGAGTTGGGGAAGGGGACGAGGACGGTGCCAGAGACGGTGCAGGCCTGGGGAGATTAAGAAGTTGCGTGGCGCCGGCGGTTCCTCCGACAGCAAGGACAACGGCTGCGCCCGCGATCGACGTGATTTTCTGCCACCGGGGCAGAGGGGAACAGAGCGCGAGGTTGTGCGTGGTCAAGCGGCGGGCTTCGCCGGAGCGCAGAGACTTGGACCGCCGAAGCAATTCCTTGGCCTGGCTCTGCTCGCCGAGACAGAATGCTCGGCTGCCGAGCTCGTGCAGGTGGTAGGCACGCTCCACGTCGTTGTGGACCTGTTCAGCTGCATGCAGCCCGGTTTGCAGCACAGACAGCCATTGCTCCCATCGGCCGCTGATGATGAGCACGGGCTCGATCGCCCGGACGATTCTGAGGACGCTGTCCCATTCGCCAGCCTGGGCAGCAAAGTCCAAGATCGTCAGCACGCTGCCGCTGATCGAAAGTACCCCGTCGAATGTGGCGTCTGGGCCGGCCAGCCAGGTCTCCAAGCCTCGAAGGGCAACCCCCAGCCGGGCCGAGGGGACGGCCAAGGCCCGCGGATCGCCGATCGAGCAAACCGGCAGGCCGAACTGATCGGGCCGCTCGTCGATCAGATGCTGCCGTTGGAGTCTTCTTAGCCGGGTCATGATCTGACCAAGCCCGCACATCTGGGAAATCAGGCCGGTTGGCAAGAACACGCCTGCCGCGAGCGCCAGCACCGCAACGACCTGCCTTTCTTCAGGAGTGAGAGTGCTTTGGCATTCCCAGGTGAGGCGTTTGGCCGGATCGCCAGATTGCACGATCCGCAGAAGCTCTCCGGTAGTACGGCGCCCAGATCCTACGAGGGCCGCAGCCTGCAAGATGCGAAGCGGATGCCCTCGTGACAAGTCCAGTCCCACCAGGCGCCGGACGTCCGCGTACTCACCTGTCTCCAGAAGGCGGCGGCCTAGCCCGCGCTCGAACAGTCCGATCGCTGCCTCCTCTTTCAGGCCGCCCAGCCAGATCGGCCGGAGCGCACGATCGCTGCGGCGGACTGTTGAAGCGATCACCACGAGCGAGCCGCGCACCGCCCAAAGCAAGTCAGCCAGATCAGTATCTGCCAGTTCTATGTCGTCAATCACCAGCACGGCCTGAGAGCGCGCCAACCGCTCTCGCAATTCGCCGGGACTCCACTTGACGCGGGCCTGCTGCTCATAGAGACATCGGTCAAGGGCTTGCAGGAGATCCTCCAAGGGGAGCCTCGCCGCAGAGTGATAGACCACTTGTCGGCCGTAGAACTCTTGAGCAGCCCGGTAGGCGACGTGCCGTAGCAAGCTTGTCTTACCCACCCCGCATTCACCCCAGACGTTAACAAAAGATCCGGCACTCAAGGTACTGAACACCGTATCGATCTCGTCTTGCCGGCCAACCAAATCGCTAAAAATCCCCGGAAATGCCTGACGAGCCTGCAGCGAAGCAGGGGACGGAGGGGGCGACTTGGACACTTTGACGCCATGCTGACTCAGGCTAAGACGCCACGCCCCAGCCAGAACTGATTCCGGAGGGGGCAAGGGCCGACTCTCTCTTGCAGCCAAGTCTCCTCCCCGTCTCCAACGCACCTATCGCCGGAAATTTACTGCAGCAGTCGCGACATACCGGGACAAATAAGTGCTTCTGTCATGTCAGGCAAGTGGTGAACCACGGGCACCACAGGCCCAGGCAGGCATGATTCACTAATAGTTCATGGCCTGCTTCTTGTCCTTCTCTCAGGATGGAGGACAAGGAATCACAGGAAATACTTACTTGCAGGCCAGAGTGCTCTGACCTAACGCAATGAAGTGTTCTCAGCCGCGGTGAACCGGTCAGGCAGGCTGTAACAGGTCATCTAGGAAGACACGCGGACGCAAGAGGACATGCCGGGGAGGGACGCGGGGCTCTCGGTAAAAGAGGTCTCGCCAAAGAATCCGTCCGCCCGAGAGGCCCCGCGTGCCCTCCTATCGTGTCATGCTCGACGTTCCCCGCGAGCTCATCCTGTTCGTTTCCGCCCTGCTCGCCGCCCGCCGCCGTTCGATCGGGACGCGGAAAAATACCCGTAAGCTCGGCTGTTACCGCCAGGCACTGTTCGGGCTGGCCTGGTTCCGGGACAAGGCGGACGTCCGCCGGCTCGGTGCCGGGTCCGGACTGTCCCAGGCCACCGCCTACCGCTACCTCGCCGAGGTCATCGACGTGCTGTCCGCGGAAGCCCCAGGGCTGCGGGAAGCCCTGGAACGCGCCGTGGCCGAGGGAACGCCGTACGTGATCCTGGACGGCAAGATCGTCGACGCCGACCGCTGCCATGAGAAGAAAACCAGCCGCAAGGGCGCCGAGATCGACCTGTGGTACTCGGGAAAGAAGAAGGACTTCGGCGGGAACGTCCAGGCGATCTTCTACCCGGACGGCCGGCCGATGTGGGTCTCGGACGTGCTGCCCGGCAACGTGAACGACCTTTCCGCCGCCAGGGAAACGGTCCTAGCGGTGATCAGCGCGTTCACCGCCCAGATGCCCTGCCTCGCCGACGGCGGGTACGAAGGCGCAGGTCACGGCATCCTGACACCAGTGAAGAAGCCTAAGAAAATGAAAGAGCTCGACATCAACGCCCGGACCAGGAACGCGCTCCTCCGCTCCCTGCGCTGCCTGGGCGAAAGAGGCTTCGCCCTTCTCTGCCAGCGCTGGAAAACCCTCCAGCTCGTCACCATGAGCCCCGGCAGAATCGGCGAGATCGCCCGCGCGGCCCTCGTCCTGACGCTATTCGAGCACAAAATGATCAGCTGAAAGTCGCTGAGAACACTTCAATATGCCCGTATATGAGCGCTTTCTCCTCCATCAGCCGTCGGCATCCCAAAGCATGCCGAACGGCGGCGATGCGCGCCGGCTTTAGGATCGGGTTGATGACGCGCAGTGATCGAAAGCCGCTGGGAGGCGCGCAGGGACGTGCGTCCTGCCTTCCGTTGCGCGGCTCATCGCCCGTGCGCGGATCGTTCAGCTACGGACAGCCGGCGGCCCGTCGGAACGTTCCTTGACGCAGCGCAGGCGGTTACCCGCGCTACCGTGACCGTTACGCAACGTAGCAGGAAATCAGCTGACCGTGTCAACGGGCGAGCTTCCGAGACGTAGAGTTACCAGGAGCCACTGGTGTCACAGCGCTGCGCGCTGACGATCGCGCCGCGCTCAACTAATAGCCACAGGAGAAGAGATGCGGCGTTTCATGGCAGGGGCGCTGGCCGCGCTGGCCGTCCCGGCGGCCGCGGCGATGCTCGCGGCCTCCCCGGCGACGGCGGCCGGCTCCGCGCCCGCAGCCCGCGCGGCCGCGCTGCGGTGCCACGCCTCGATGAGCAACAGCCGGCCCAGGGACTACACCACCGTCTACGTGAACGTCGGCACCGTCAGGTACGCCGGCGTCACCACCGTCGCCCACTACAAGACGGTCAACCGGGAGCACGCCGGCAAGGCGAACGCCGAGGGAAACGCGAAGATCGGCTACTACATCAGCGGTGCGACGCCCGGCTACCAGGTGAACGTGAGCGTCACGGTCACCTCCGGGCGCAGCCGCGGCACCTGCTCGACGTCGTTCATACCGCACCGGTAACCGCCAGCCCAGACGCGAACACCCTGGCCCGCCAGTACCTGGCCCGGACTGTGCGGCACCCGACCGGAGCCAGGTACTCCCGGCACCAGCCGAGCCTCGGGCCGCCCCGGCGACGAAGGCAGGAGCCAACCCACGGCCGTGCCCGCTATCCGCACGAGAACCACCGCCTCAGGTACCCGGGGATAGATCGACTCTGTCGTCGATGGCAGCCGTGAGTATATGTTGCACGTCGCGCGCATATCATCCGTTCCGGCGCCGGTGCCGGCCTAATGAATGGCGGATTATGAGTCCGGCATCCCGACTGACACGGGCCAATAGTCATATCTAGCCGTGCCAACGCCGGAACGATCGCCGCTGTTGGTACCAGTCCTGCCCGTCCGGCGGCCAGCTGGTGGAGCCGGAGCGCGCCTGCTGCTCCCCGCTGCGGTGCTGCCCGGCATCCGCGCTGGCCGGCCAGAGCCGGCGAGCGCGTGCGGGCCGGGACGGAGGCAGGGCGGATGACGGGCTTGCTATAGATCGTTCGTCGATATATAGCGTCTTCATGGCTATCCGTACGATGCAGGAGGCGACCTTCCTGATCCTGACCGCGCTGGCCGACGGCGCCCAGCACGGCTACGGGATCATCACCGACGTGCAGCAGATCTCTGGCGGCCGGGTCCGGCTGCGCGCCGGGACCCTGTACATGGCCCTGAACCGCCTCCGCGCGGACGAGCTGATCGCGGTGGACCGCGAAGAGGTCGTGGACGGGCGGCTGCGCCGGTACTACCGGCTCACCCCCGCGGGCACCAGGCGGCTCGCTGATGAGGCGGCCCGGCTGCAGGCGCACGCCGCCGTGGCGCTGAGGCGGCTGAACCTGGCAGGGGGGATGGCGACATGACCGGTCAGGAGCACCTCGAGCGTGCCTACCGCCGGCTGCCGGGCTGGTATCCGCGGGAGTTCCGCCGGGAGCACGGGCAGGAGATCCTCGCGGTGCTGATGGCCGGCGCCCCGGACGGCCAGCGCCGCCCCGGCCTGGCCCAGTCCGCGGACCTGATCCGCAGCGGCCTGTGGCTGCGGCTGCGGCCCAGCGTGCCACGCTCGGCGCGCACGGTACGGGCCGCCGTCAAGCTCATGTACGCCGGCGCCGTCGCCAGCACCGTCAACCTGATCCTCTTGCTGGCCGTCATCGCCGACGTCAAGGTCTACCACGCAATCTTCGGGTACCACCTCACCGCGGCCCAGGCCAGCCAGCTGACCACGCAGTTCATCACGGTGTCGGTACTGTGGGACCTGGTCCCGGTCGCCGTGCGGCTGTGGATGGCGCATGCGGCCGGCCGGGGCCGGAACTGGGCGCGCATCGTGTCCACGCTGCTGTTCGGCGCGGCGACGCTCAACCTGACCGGCGCCTTCAGCTGGCTGCCGCCGCCGGGGATCCATTTGACCCTCGTCCCGATGGCCTACGGCCCGGCCCTGCCCGTGCTGTACTGGCTGGCCGGCCTCGCCGTGGTGTGGCTGCTGTGGCGCCCGGGCTCCCGCGCGTTCTTCCGCCCGCCGGGATACACGCAGGCCCAGCACCAGGCGCAGACGGCCGAACCCGGCCATCAGGCACAGATGGCCGAACTCGCGCGGGTCAGGGCACGGTTGCCGCGTCAGGTTTGAGCCGAGTGTGGATCTGCGTGCCCGCCAGGCCAGCGGCGCCGGAGCTTCACGCGGCCCGGCGACTTGGACCGGAGCCGCCGCAGGACTACCTCGGGCGAGAGGGCCGTTACGGGTGATGCCGCTCACTGAAAGTGAGCGTCAACAACGGGCTACGCGGGGTCGGCTGCGGGGCTGGTGTAGCGGGCGAGCAGGGGGACGAGCACTTGGGCGTCGGGGCTTCCCCAGCCGGTGGCCGGGTCCCAGCCGGGCGCGGCCCGGTAGCCGGTGATGGTGATGGTGAGTTGGGGGTACTGCGCCGTGTTGGCCCCGGTGGTGATGTCGTGGAAGGCCTCGTGGTAGGAGGGGCTGCGGCCGATGCGGTAGATGGCGGGGTTGACGAAGCCCAGGGGCCGGCCGGCGTACTGGCCGGCCAGGGCGATCACCGCAGCCCATAGCGGGGCGGCGGCGCTGGTCCCGCTGGTCCCGGCCAGGATGTAACGCTGGCCGCCGTCGCTGAGGGCCATGGCCATGCCGGTGCCTTCGTCGGCGTCGGCGGCCACGTCGGGCACCCCGCGGGCGGCTCCGGTGCCGGGCACGCCGTCCTGGTAGGCGGGCCGGGGGAACAGCTGGCTGAAGCCGCCGCCCGAGGACAGCGTGAATCCCAGCGGAGACTGCCCGGGCGGGGTGTTCCACACGGTCTCCCCGGCATACGCGCCGGTGGCCCGGCTGGCCTGCAGGCTAGTGCCGCCGGCGGCCAGCACGAGCGGGTCGGCGTCCGGCAGGTTCACGCCCTTGAACGCGGGGAAGGCAGCCGGGCCGCCGGGACACGGGTTGGCCGCCGCGCCGGTGTCGCCGGAGGAGTTGACTACGGTCACGTGGCGGCTGGCGGCTGCCTGCAGCGCGGAGTTCAGCTGGGCCACCTCGGCGGTGGTGAAGCACTGCTCACCCCAGCTGTGGCTGAAAGAGATCACCGCGCCCTGGGCCAGGCCCAGCCGCAGCGCGGCAGCCACGCCGGCGGCCGCGCTCGCGGGGCTGTCCTGGGCCGCGTCGCTGATCAGGACCTCGCGGATGGCGGCGCCGGGAGCGGCGGCGTGCACGATCTCAGTGTCTTCCACTTCCTCTTCGCTGGCCAGCCACGGCGAGGCGGAGCGGGCCAGGCTGCTGGTGACCTGCAACCGCGCCGCGGGCAGGGCGAACAGGTGATCGAACCAGGCCAGGTCCTGGCGGATGTCGGTAACCCCGGGCGGCGGCCCGGGCGGGGCGGCGAACTCCACCAGCACCACGGTCTGGCCGCGGCCGTCGATCCCGTCATCCAGCAGCGGCTGGATGCCGTAGGCGACCCGGAACTGGCGCGGGGCATAACACAACGCCTGGGTCAGGCAGTCAGCCGCCGCGGAGGCCGGCGCGGCGGCCCCGGCCGAGCCCGCCGGCGAGCTGCACCCCCCGGCCGCAAGCACCAGCACAGCGCCCGCTGACACCCAGGCACGTCGCACCCTGCCCATGGCCGCTCCCGTCCCGGGCCTGCACCCGGAACCTCCCGCCCCTTACTACCCGCGCCAGCTCAGCAGGCCGCCCGGCTGGCAGTCCGCGCCTCACAGAGCCTGGCCAGCGTGCTGAACCCGATCGACCTGGCGCGCTCGTCCTTCAGGAAAGACAGGTTCATGATAGCGACCGCCACCTGCCCAGGGACGTGTCCGGGCATGCCGGCCGGAGCCCGCGCAGAGCATCAGCCAGCACCTGCGGGCACCAGCACCGCAGAACAGCCTCTTATGCACCGCCACGACCACGCACAGCCCCAACACCAGGGACTTTAGGTGTTTGAGTGGTTCCGGGGCGTTAGGCTGCTGGTGTCCTGTGCCTGTCTTTGGGTCTGTTTCGGTGTTGGCGGCGGTGGTGTGCGGGCGTGGTTTCTGCCCGCGTGTCGCGGCGGGTCCGGCGCGCGGTTCCACGATCCGCGGCCCCGGGTGCGCGGGGCGGTTCCTCCTTCCTGGCGGGTTGGTGTCCTGGCACCGGGTTAGGGGAAGCCGGGGGCGAAGACGGTGACCTGGGGTCTCCCGGTGGCGGTGCGCTTGGTCGCGGAGGTGTGCGCGAATTTCGGGCGGGCTTTCCGGGTGCGCTGCGAGTGACGCTCGCGCCGGGGGATATTCAGGGCGTGCAGCGCGGCGCGTGCGGCGGCATCCGCCGCCGCGGCGAGCGCGGCCAGTGATGATGAGGCTGTGACCTGGGATGATGTCATGGTCCGGATCGCGTGGTGACGGACAACGGTGAAGGATTCCTCGTCTGCGGTGATCAGGTCGTGGTTCCGGCGGCGCAGCGCGCGTGCCCGTGCCGCCTCGCCGCGGAGCGCCGCGGCCGCGCTGGCGCGCACTAGCTGGGTGGCGGTCAGCCAGGCCCAGGCTTCCTGGATGACCAGGCGCGGGGACCCTGACCGCAGGACCGGGCCGGATGTCCGGTTCCCCGCGCCGGTGATCGTGGCCTTGTCTTCGCCGAAGGTGGTCTCCGATGCGCTCCACCGGGCCAGGTATGCCTCCCGCACGGCGTCCGCGGGCGCGGCCTGGTTGTCCAGCAGGGTGGTGATCAGGGTGCAGGTCTGAGAGACTTCTTCTCCGTCGCCGCCGGGCAGGACCGCGTTGTGCTCGGCGGCACGGACCGCCAGCCGGTCCTGCTTCTTCCCGCACGGGGCGTTCAGCCAGGTAAGACGGGACCCGTCGGGCAGCCAGCCGCCGCCGGGCTCCGCCGGGAGGCTGATCCCGGCCTTCACCCGGGCGACGACGTGCCCGCCCGCGTGCACGATCGCGGTGATCAGGTCATAGCCCGGGAAATTCCGGTCGAAGCAGATCACGCGGCCGGCGACCAGGTCCGGGCGGCGGCGCACCAGCCGGGCCAGCAGCGTCTGCTCCCCGGCCCGTGCCCGGCCGCAGATCGCCCCGAGCACTGCCCGGCCCGCCCGGGCAGTCAAGGCAACCATCCTGACCTGCGGGAACGGCGCAGCCCCGTCGCCGTCCTGGCTGGCGGTGCCGCTGCAGCCGAACGCCTTCCGGTTCGCCTCCGTGTCCGCGACGTTCACCAGCATCCCGTCGGCGGCGCACACCGTCATCCCGGCCAGCAGCACCGCCGACGGCTCGTCATCGGCGATGAGCGGCCCGGCCGCCTGCCAGAACACGGCCTCCATCACGTCGGCGGGCACCAGCGCCCGCCAGTCCGTGATGACCTTCTCCGTGGGCACGTGCCAGGCCCGGGCAAACGGGACATCCGCCAGCAGCCCGGCCAGCCTGGCCAGCGCTTCGCAGTACGACGCGTCCGGCATCAAGGTCATCGCGATCATCAGCCGGATGGCCAGCGGATACGACATCAGCCGCCGCCGCTGCCGCCGCTTGAGCCGGCCCTGCGCCAGCGCGGTGGCCACGACGTTCTCGATCACGCCGTCGCCGAGATGCCGCTCCAGCTCGCCCAGCCGCACGAAATCCGGCAGCCAGCCGTCCGCCAGGACGCTGCCATCCCGGCGGGGTGCTGCCGGAGCCGTCACCACCGGGCGGCAGAACACCGCCAGCTCGCCAGCCGACGGCATCGCATCTCCTGCCGTGACCGTCAGCCCGCCGCGAACCCGAAGGTCACAGACCCGCGCCACGATCGTTCCCGCCGGCGGCCCCGCCGCCGGGGACTCCGGCGCCCAGCTGGCGTCGGCAACTTCGCGAAGATGAGAAAGCACGGCGGCTCCTGCGATAGGGCATGGACCGGCCCGGCACCCAGGCGCCTGTCGCCGGGCTGCTCAGTGGCCGGATAGGCCGGCGGGGTAGGTGGCTTCCGGCTGGCTCTTCGTGCTGTGCATGGTCCACAGAAGGCCGGCGAGGTCGTCCGGGTCAACCTCGGGCATGTCCGGCACGGGGGTTCCGGCTGCCCTTTCCGCCTCCCGCCGCTAATAGAAGGGGTGTGCCTGATCGCCGCGCCGATGTAGAGGCCGCCGACATAGACGCCCTTGCCGGCCACCGCGGCGTGCAGTGACTGCAGGTAGTTGCGCTGCGCGGCCAGGGCGAACCCGCCGGAGATGTGCGGCATGCCCCGCACGGCGCTGGCGCCTTGCGCGCTCAAGATGGCGCCGTCTCCCCGTTCGAGCATGGCCGGCAGGAACTCCTGCACCAGGGCCAGCAGCGAGTAGAGGGCCAGCGGCATGAGCGGCTGGGCGCGCTCGGGAGTCAAGGCGGCGACCGGAATGAACCCTCCGGCGGAGACACCGTAGTAGAGCGCGCCGGGGTCGCCGACCGCGCCGCGGATCTGCCCGGCCAGCTGCGGCACGACGCCGGCATCGGACAGGTCGGCGGTGAGGACGTGCGCGGTCGCGCCGGAGCTGGCCAGGTCCGCGGCCAGGTCCTCGAGCGGTGCCTGGCGGCGGGCCACCAGCACGACGGTGTAGCCGGCTCGCGCGTAGCGCCGGGCGACGGACCGGCCGAGGCCGGGACCGGCTCCGAACACGACGATGGATGGGGGCATGGGCGGCCTGCTCCTGTGCTCAGCCCTGCGGTTAACTTGACCCGATGGTCAAGTTGACCTTATGGTCAAGTTAACTCTGGAGTCAAGTTGTTCAGGAGGAACGAATGAGCCCGAGAACTAGCCAGCCGGGAGACCGGGAAGCCGCCCAGGTGCCGGGCGCGCCGTTGCGCGCCGACGCCGCCCGCAACGTGGCCCAGATCCGCGCCGCCGCCATCGCCGCGTTCCGCGGCCGAGGGCTGGACACCCCGCTGGAGGAGATCGCCGCCGCCGCCGGGGTCAGCAAGGCCACCATCTACAACCGGTTCGGCGGCCGGGCCGGCCTCATCGACGCCGTGATCGAAAAGCTCGTCGCCGCCGAGATGCACGCGATCATGGACAGGGCCCTGCAGGCGGCAGGCCCCTGGCAGGCCATCGCCACCTACGTCACCGACCGGCGTGACCTGCAGTACCGCGAGCCCGCCTTCACCGACGCACTGCTGATGACCTACCCAGAGTCCGGGCAGCTGGCCGCGATCGCCACGGCAGCCATCGACATGACCACCAGCCTGGTCCAGCGAAGCCACGATGCCGGGGCGATACGCCGGGACTTCACCGCCGCGGACCTCTACTACGCCGACGTAGCCAACGGACTCGCCCTCCGCAAGCTGCCCAGACCCGCCCGCCAGGACTACGACCGGCGCACCCGCTTCTTCCTCGACAGCCTCCGCCCACGCTGACCAAGACCGCAACCGGAACAACGGCCGGGCGCACAAGAGCATCGGCGGTCGCTCTAAGTCCGTGGTGTTGACGCACAGCCCGCACCCGGTACCCGCGCAATAAGGCGGATCTCGCGCGCCATAGCTCAGACCGGCCGTCACCATCCGTGACGCGCGCCAGGCGGTAGCTGTGCGCCGACCTTCTCGGCCGATACCGCGAAGCCGCGGGCCGTTCTTCCTCCGGGGTTCGGGACGTCGGCGGCGGACCTGCCAGCGTCGGCCCGAATCACCTGGAGCCTTGGGAGTACCGGCACGGAACCTGCAGCCCGTCCGTCATCACGGGGGAGTGAGCGGCTTTCTCGGATGGCGCGAGCCGGCGGTCATGCCGGACCGGATGGTTCGGCAGGCCTCTTCGCGGGGAAGCCCGGAACGCTCGGCAGCGTTGATGAGCTCGGTGACCGTGGCCGGTGACGGCAGCATTCCGGTGGCCACGAGCTGGCCGAGGTTGAACGCTGCCCGGTTGAGGGTGTCGTTGCGCGTGCCCGGCTGGGCGGTGGCTACCAGGCGGGTTTCCGCGTTCAGTGCCGCTATCGCGTAGGCCGTTCCTGGCGCGTCTTGTGGCGCTGGTACCAGCCTCCCGGTTGCCGTCGGCGGGTCGTTCCGCAGCAAGCCGGCGATCCATACCGGCAAGAGGGCCGGCGTGCGCTCGTCTCGTGCGATGTACGGTCGCCCGCCGATGCTGCTGCCCTTCCCGATGACGTAGCCGCCGCTGGCGCGGATGTCGATGTGCGGTCCGAGGCGGCCGGCGGAGTTCCGCACCCGGCCGTCCGGAAAACGCTGGCGCCTCGTCAACAATGGTGATTGCGGGGCCTACGAGGAGAATGAGTTGTTCGGGACTCCCGTATCTGCCCCGCGCACCGCGCGCCAGCTCGCCCGGCCCTTTGGGTGGACCGGGCGCGAGACGGTCGCGACTCCGGTGGCCATCATCGTGGTGGCACCCAGCGCTCGCATGAGGTTGACAGGCTTGGCGGCATCCTGTTCCAGCAGTAAGCCGCCCTTATGCGTTGGTTACGATGCCTAAGACAGCGCCCAGGCAGCCGGGCATGACCGGCCGCGGAGGGACCCGGAAGCACGTCAGTACATGTCGCCGCGCCGCCGCTTGGCGTCAAATGCCCGCTGGTCTTGCATGTCGGCGGCGTAGCGGTCGACCATCGAGCGGTCCTGCCAGCCCATCAGCCGCATCAGGTCCCCTTCGGACCCGCCGCTGGCCAGCCAGTCGTTGGCGAAGGTGTGGCGGTTATGTGTAATTACACATAAGCGGCATTATGTGGATGGCCGGGTTATGTGGCCGGAGGCAGCATCTGTGCTGGTAGCAGAGCCGCGCGTGCTCGTTCCGGCCACATAACCCGGCGAAGAATCGCCTTGTCTGTTCACCACGATCAGAAAGGCAGATTCGCATGGAGACAGCAAGCGTCCGCGAGGCGTCGGCTCGGGTGATCGCCGTGCTGGGTGCGGCGGGCAGGTCGCGTACTACGATCAAGCGCCACCTGGCGGAGCTGAACGCGTTCGCCAGGTTCCTGCAGGCCCGCGGCCAGGGCCTCCCGGCCGAGG
>Ga0335078_10011381_pt1 | contig 13192 bp, 12 predicted proteins | sample Lox_Sample_32_FD_206711 | JGI IMG/M metagenome (GOLD analysis project Ga0335078, IMG submission 206711) | Soil microbial communities from Loxahatchee National Wildlife Refuge, Florida, United States - Lox_Sample_3.2 | ecosystem: Environmental > Terrestrial > Soil > Wetlands | place: USA... | reverse complement strand
CTCTTCCTGGCCGGAGGTGCTGGCCATTGTCTTGGCCTCCTTGTCAGTTGGCGGAAGTGCCGGGGCATAGTCCAGGATTGCCCAGTACCGCCGTGACGTCGAGGGACCTTGGTCACGCGCTGGGCGCCCGAAGGGTGAGCCGACCGCAACAGCAGCGGCCGATCAGACGCGCCCGTGGCGGCGGCCGGTTTGGCTATCCCGATGCAGGTTAGCTCGCGGCCAGCTGTTGCCTGCTCACGCCTGGCGCGAGTCTGACCTCGCTCCCTGCCGACGGCCACGGGCCAGCACCGCCGTATTCGGCATCACGCCGGGCACGCGGGCGGCCAGGGCCGCCGTCGTGGACCAGCTGAACATCCGGCTGTAGTCCTGGCCCGGCTCAGCAGTGCACATGCTCGACGCCAGCTTGATCGTCGAGGTCATTTCCAAGCCGGACACTTCGGGCCGGAGAGCTGACTCCGGCCAGCCCGGCGGCTGCGTGTAGTGCCCGTCAGCATTTATTGGCCGGGGAGATGGAGGAGCGCTGATGGCGAGGCGCCCGGGTGGCGTGAGGAGATCCGGACCCGCAGCGCCGCTGGCCGGATAGCGAACCGCAGCGGCGGATCCAGGTCCGCCGCCTCGCCGTCGACCCCGGCGTGGACCGGTGCCGGGGCGCTCACCTCCAGGCGCGGCGTGCTCCAGGCTCGCCCGGGAGCACGCGGGCTGTCGCCGGGTTCGTCGAGGACGAGGACCCCGAGCTGGCCGCTGCCGAGCGTCGGGCGGGTGCCGCGAACCAGCGGGCGGTCAATCGCGTAGGGGTTGTTGGACACGAGCACGATGACGGGATCACGGTGCTCGCGGCCGAGGTCGTCGGCCAGGCACAGCGCGGCCCCCTCGGCGCTCGGCCCCATCACCTCGGCCGCGGTCTCCAGGAGGGTACGTACCTTGGCGTCGCGGTAGGCCGGGCTGCGGACCGCGTCACCGTAGATCCCGAGCGAGACGTTGTTGAGGAACGTGCGGCCGTTCACCTCGGCCATGTCGATCCGGCGCTCGACCCCGCCGGTGAACGCGTCCAGAGCGCCGGCCTGGTCGTGCCGGTCCACGCCCACGTCGAGCGCGAAGTGGTTGCGCGTCCCGGCCGGCACGCACACGAACGGAATCCCCTGCGCCGCGGCCACCGCGGCCACGACCGCCAGCGACCCGTCGCCGCCGGCCATCCCGAGCGCGTCCGCGCCGGCCGCTGCGGCTTCACCCGCCAGCGCCGCCAGGTCCTGGCCGGCGTCCAGGACAACGGTCTCGATCCCCTTGGCGCGCGCCAGATCGGCAACCCCGGCGCGCGCGGCCTTGCCATCACCTGACCTCGGGTTGACGAACAGCACTGGCCGGCGCGGCGGATCAACCGGCCGCCAGCCATAACGTGACAGCTGTCGCCTGGACGGGTTCATCGCGGGGGCGGGAAGCGTGGGCGGATCATGGCGCTGGCGTCAGGTTCCCGCACGGTACCCCTCCGTGCCTAGCATCTCCCGGGCCTGCGATCCCCGCGGCGCCTCCGCTGCCGGTGCCGCCTTTGCCCTCACCGTTCCTCCTCCCTTTTCTCTAGCACACCAGCGGCGGGAACGTCCCGCTATCCGGGCTCATGCACCGCGAGCGCCAGTGGCGGCACGGCGGCGAGCAGCCGCCGCAGTGTCTTTGTCAGCACAGGCTGGCTCATGCCGCCGTCGGACGGGATGCCGCCGGATACGTTGTCGTGGCCGTCTCGGCTTCACCAGGGCCGACCTGCCGAGGCACTGGCAGGCGCTGCCCGACCGAGAAACCACCGAGAGCCCGGCGACCGCGGCTCAGCCCTCGCGATGCGGGCCATCCGGAGCGGTGCACATCCGTATCCGCTGATTGCCGATGACGGGCCAGCGCCTGGGCGTAGTTCGTGTTCTCGTTCACTCACCTGCCTCCGCTTCTGGTATGGGCTGGAGCTCGGAGCTGTCCCGGTAACACTGCGGGAACAGCAGGTCATCATCCGGCGTGCCCTCCGGCGCCAGGGTGCCGTCCTCAAGCTCGGCCAGGCGCCGGTCCTCGATCCTCACCAGCCATTCATCCGGGCCGCGCCGCTGCTCGACCGTGCCAGGCAGCCACGGCCAGGTCTTGCGGTCGCTGGTGGACCGGGGCCCGTCGAGCGGGTAGCGGACCAGCACGGCCAACTCATCGTGGAACCGGCCGTCGTTCTGCTGCATCATGCCGCTCAGCGCCCGGTGCGCCGGTAGTACCGGCCCGAGGGGAACTCAAGGATGATCTCGAAGTGGCCGGGCTGCAGCTCGCCGTTCGCGAGCCTGGCGCGCGTGTCGTCGGCAGGTCAGCACTGCGCCTGCGCGCCTCGGCGATAAGCGCGGACGCATGCTCCCCCCGGTGCTCTGGACGCCCCGAGCTCCCAGTTCAGCAGCAGGCATCCGTAGGTCGCGAGGCTGTATCCCGGGAGCGCGCCGCGCAAGCCATCCGGGATAGAACCGTGGTACCCGAATGCCCAGATCGCATCGATCACCCGCATGATCCCCGCAGTGATCAGCACGACGGCGGAAAGGTCAGCCAGCCTGAGTGTTTCACCGCAGTTGCCTGCCCTTGACGCAGCGCTCCGGCGTCTTTGTTTCGGTCATGACAAAAGTGTCTTCCTGTGACTGGTTGAGCGACGAGCTGTCGCTCCCCGTTGATCATTCCAATTCCCTCAGTCGCAAACGAAAAGGTGAGCCTGGCTGTTGTCTCATAGGCCGGCGCTATACGAGCAGCCCGCGGCCCGGCCACGGAGAGTCTTCAGCACGGTCCGCGTCTTCAACACCGTCCGCCCCGGGCCCCGGTGATCCACGTGCCAGGGCCCGGGCCGCCCATGCCAGCAGCCGCAGAAGGCGCCAGCCCGCGTCCTGGCCGGGTTCTCCCAGGCGAGGCCGGTCAGCCGGTGATCTGGAGGTCGTCGCGGACGTCGATGACCCCGACGGCCATCCACGCCGCCCCGACCACCGCGTCGTGTTCGGCCCAGGTGCGGACATGGCCGGTCAGCGTGATTACGCTGTCCTTAGTCTCCGTCTTCACGTCGCTGTCGTCGGGGACCAGGGCCGAGCGCTCCAGTGCCTCCTGGACGTGCAGGTCCACGTCCACCGGATCGGCGTAGTAGCTGATCTCAATGTCGTCGATGACATTGCGGACCCCGGTCAGGCCGGCGACGGCCGCTTCGGCGGCGGCGCGCTGCGTGCCGTAGGCGACGGTCCCGGTCAGGGTGATGTCGCCGTCGTACGCGGTCGCCTCCACGTTGTCCGGCACGGCGACGTTCTGCGTGAGCGCGTTGTTGGCTGCAGTGCCCAGCTTCACGTTATCGCGGTAGTTGCTTTCGGGCAGCGCCACTTCCAGGTGGTTGTGCACGCCGGTCACTCCGGCGACCCGCCGCGCGGCGGCTGCCGCCTCCAGGCGCTGGGGATAGCTCGGCACGGTGCCGGCCAGGGTCACGTCTGCGTTGAGGTTCGCGACGGTGATATCCCCGGCGTCGACCATCGAGTCGAAGCCGAGCTCCTTTTCGACCGCCGCGCGGATGTCCTTGGTCTTGCTCAGTGGGTCCTTGCTCATGTGCCCGATCCCTCCTGGACGAATAGGCATTGCCGCTTGGTAGCCAGTCCACGCCACAGCCTCGCCGTATCGAAGTTGATAGTGGCTCTGCCGGTATTGGCCGGAGCTATGGCCCGAGCTGCGCGAGGCTCCGCGGCTAACCAGCTGGCTGGCCGACCCCGCACCACGGGCTGTGATCGGCGGCTCACTCCATAGCTCAGGTCTATACACCCAGAGCCAGCATCGCCTTTTCCTCCGCCCGGTCGCGGTGTGGACTGCTTTGCGGGTGGCAAGCTCACCGCCCGGGCCGCAACCGGGCAGCTGCCGTGGACCATCCGTCGGATAGCCCGAGATCAAAGGAGATGCCGTGACCGAGAAGAAGCCCCAGATCGTCTACGCCGCAGCTTACGACAGCCTGTCGGACGCGCTGGCCGACCTGGATGCCGTCGAACAGCTGCACAAGGACCAGGTGATCGGTTCGTTCGACGCGGCCGTGATCGACAAGGAGAACGGCAAGCCCCACGTCGCCAAGCGGATGGATCGCCCGCGCATCCATGTCGTCCCTGAGTGGTTCGGTGGCGGGACTCTGCCCCGCAAGGAACTCCATGAGGCGGCCCAGGAGCTCACCGCTAGCCAGGCGGGGCTGCTCGCGGTCGGCGAGCCGACGATCGAGAAGGCGCTCGACAACGCGCTCGCGAATGCCGGCAAAGTGGTGAAGCACACTATAGATGCCACCACCGACGAAATCACGACTGAGCTGCAGGAAGCGCTCAAGAGCTAGCCTCGATGTTTCGCGATCTTGGTGTGTGTGGTTGACGCGGTGGCGGATGGCTGATTTTCGGCGTCTGGCCATGCCTGGTTTCCCGGCTGTCGCGCCGGTGAGCGGGGTTCCACGGGCCCTGGGGGGTGTCCTTCCTGGTCGTAGGGATAGTTCCGGCTGGTCAGCCGGGTGCGTAGGCCTGCAGGCGGGTGATAGCCGCGGTGAGCTGGCTGGCCCAGGGCCAGGTCGCGGCCAGGCGCAGCCGCAGGCGGCGGCCGCCGCGTACCAGCCGCCCGGCGGCGGTGAACAGGCGCAGCCGCAGCCGCTTGGGTTCCCAGGCGCGGGCCGGGCCGTCGAGGGCCAGCATCGCCGTCCAGGCCAGCAGCTCGCTGGCCATGGCGGCCAACTCGCACCACAGCTGGTTCTGCGTGAAGCCGTGCAGCGGCAGGTTGCGCAGCCCGGTGTCCTTGGCATTGCGGATGCGGTCCTCGCACCGTGCGCGGCGGCGGTGGCGTAGTTCCAGGTCCGCCAGCTGGCCGGTCTTGGCGTCGGTGGCGAAGGCGGTGAACCGGTGGCCATCGAAGTCGGTGAAGCGCCGCTGGGCGCCGGGGTGCGGGCGTTCTCTGCGGATGATTACCCGCATTCCGGCCGGCCAGCCGGCCATGTCCAGCAGGCCGGTGATCTCGGCGACCCACGCGCCCGGCCGAACCTCGCCGGCGGCGTCATAGGCGGGCTCCCAGACCCGCTCGGGGACAGCGAGGATGGCCTCTTGCATGTCCTCGGTGATCGTCATGCCGACCGAGTAGCGCAGCCGGCGGGACGGACTGGACAGCCAGGTCGCGAAGTCGTGGGTGCCCCCGCCGGAATCGGTGCGGATGAGCACCCGCCGCCGTGCCGACCGCGGCAGCTGCTCCAGCGCGAGCTTGGCCACCTCGATGTGCTCCGCCGCAGTATTCGATCCGGCGTTCCCGGCTCGCAGCAAGATGGCCAGGGGCTCCCCGCCCGCCCCGGCACCGTGGTCGGCGAACGCAGCCACCGGATGAAACCCATAGGTCTTCTTCTTCCATGTAGGGGCAGCTTTCTCCTTCTCTGAGTGCGCGATCACGATCGTGGCGTCGATGTCGACGGGGATCAGGCTCCCGTCCGCGCCCGGCGCGGCGGCCCCAGCCAGCGCTCAGGCCCGCTCCCGGGCGGCGGCGCGGGCTTTGCGGATCGCCTTCAGTGCCCGCGGCCCCTCCGCTGCCAGCGCCGTGATCATCCGGGAGATCACCGGGTCCGAGGCGACCGGCCCGGCCAGTTCGGGCTGCGCCCGCAGCACCGCGGCATCGGCCAGGCAGTCCCCGCCCAGCGCGATCGTCATGGCCTGATCAGAAATGATCTTCCCCGGGTCGTGCACCGCCCGCGGCGCCCGCCACCGCGCCAGCGCACCGGACAGGCCCCGGCTCAGGCCCGTCACCCGGGTGGCCTCGGCGAGCAGCAGCGTCCCGGCCTGGGACACCAGCCCCTCCCCGTCAGCTGACACGGTGATCTTGGCGCGGCGCGCGGTATTCTGCACGGGATAAGTGCCTTCGGCTCGGGCGGGACAGGACTCTCGACAAGCCCTATTCTCCCAGGCCAAAGGCACTTTTTATATGAGAACGATCAAGGTTGGCCGATCACAGGCGAAAGCCCGAGGCTAAGCAACCACCGCGGTCTCGAGCTTGCCTGCCGGGGTGAGCACGTCCCGGGTCTCGACCCTCTGCTTGCGGGCGTGCTCACTGGTGGCCAGCAGCTCCGACCGGCCTGTTCGGCAAATGCCCGGGAACCCATCCTGCCGCAGATCCTGAAAGCGGTGCGGAGCTGGCCGTGGGCCTCCTGTCGGCGGCGGCGAGCAGCGACGCCGAGAAGATCGCGGGCGGATCGTCGAGTACGGCACCGCGGCCGCGGCGGCGAACTGGTCGATGCTGTAGTGGCCTGGCTGGTTGATCCCCAGCGAGCCCGCCGAGACGTTGAGCACCGACAGACGGGTGACCTGCTCGATCGAGCCGATCCCGGCGGCGGAGTTGATCGCGATCTGCTGCAGGACGCCCTCGATCCCGGTTGATCCCATCGCGATGAACACCGCGGCGATCCCGTCCGATGCCCCGGCAAGGTCGCGCGCGTCGTCCAGGCGCGTGGGACTCCGGGCCGTTTCCTGTTCAGCGCGACGGTCGAGCTGTTCGAGCAGCACGGGTTCCCCGGGGCCGACAGGTCGGCAAGCACGCCTGGATCGTGGGCAGGCATGTCAGCCCGGCCTGAGCGCCGTAGCCCGAGCCCTGGGGTCGGCGTCACGGCATGTTTTGCCCTTCACGCGGGGGTGGCGTAGTCACCCTGTCTGCGGTCTGGCCCGGTACGGCTTCGCCAGGAACCTCTCCCCGGCTCGCGGCCAGGTGCTGTTGGATTTCCTGAAGCCTGCTGTGAAGGGCCGCTTGTTGTTCCAGGTGCTGACGGTGCAGCCGCTCGATGAGCTCGTGGGTGGGCTTCCTGCCCCGGTAGTCGGGGTGGTGGCGATAGCAGAGCAGGAACTGGCCGCCTGCCGCCGGGTGGTTGCCAATCCGCCAGCAGCCGGGCTCATGGCAGTTGTACTTCTTGACCAGCTGATAGACGCCGGTGCCGATCGCGCCGAGGATGCTGAACTCGGCAAGGTCAGAGCCGAACCCGGACCAGAACCCGTAATAGGGGCCGGGCTCGTTGACGGTGCCGGTGTGCACCTGGAGCCAGTGACCCATCAGGGCCGCGTGCTGCAGGCAGAGCGTCAGGCCCGCTATAGCGGCGCACACCAGGCCGGCTATGGCGATCGGACGCCACTTCACCTCGGCTCACCTCCCAGGCGGTGCCCGGCACGGCGAGTGCCGGGCACCGGCGCCCCGGTGTCGCCTCAGGACGCCACTTTCTCCTCGACCGAGTGCAGGATCTTGCCCGCGTGGCGTAGCTCGATGCCCATCACGATCTGCGAGACCCCATAGATGATGCTAAACAGGCCGAACAGCAGCGCGAGGGTCACCGCGCCCACGCCCGGGCGGGCGAACAGCACCACGCCGAACAAGATGGACACCAGGCCGCCCAGGATGAACAGCGCCCGGGTGCCCGCGGTCTCTCCGGCCTGGAACGCGGCGAAGATCTCGAAGAAGCCGCCGACGAACGCCCAGATCCCGATGACCAGTACCAGCACCAGCGCGGTGGGACCGGGCCACACCAGGGCGATCACCCCGGCGGCCGCGTCGATCACCGCCAGCAGCAGGTGGCCGACCACCGGTCCGGCGGTGCGGCTGCTGAAGGCGCGCATGGCCTGCAGGACCGCGTCGATGAACGCGTAGATCGCGAACAGGTAGACCAACGCCAGGACCGTCACGCCGGGCCAGGCGAGCGCGATGATCCCGACGATAATGGCCAGAACGCCGATCAGGATCAGTGAGGTGGATGACGACTTGAGTGAAGAGGACGCCGATCTGAACATGGAAACATTCCCTTCGTCCGGGCTGGCAGCACCCGAAGCTATTGGATACCGAGGAGAGCGGCTATCGCCAATACCTGCCGTCGATAGACATATAGCTCCCGGCTTCTGATCACCCGGCGGGCGGTCCGGAGGACTTCGCCTGGTCCGCCTTCTTCAGGTTCAGCCGAAGGCGGAGGTAGGCCACGCCCCCCGGCAGCAGCGGGAGCCAGTAGTTCACGACCCGGTAGCCGAGCACGGCCAGAACGGCCGTGGCCCGCGGCGCGCCGAAGCCGACGGTGATGGCCACCAGCGTCACCTCTATGACCCCCAGGCCGCCCGGCGTAACCGGGATCGCGGCGGCGATATTCGCCGCCGCGTAGGCGACCGCCAGCGGCCCGAAGCCGGGCTGGTACCGGACGGCGAGAAACATCAGATCGAGTGAGAGCAGGTCAAACAGCAGGTCGGCCGAGGCAAACCCGTAGCTTTCCGCGAAGGCACGCCCGGTCAGCGCGGACCGGGCCAGCAACACCATCCGCTTGCTGCTGCGGGCCACCTGCTCGGGGTCGATGCTCGGCTTGAAGCGCCGCGCCATCCGTGCCACCCGGCGGCCCGCCCGCTCGGCGACGCCGGGGTGCGCGGCTACCAGGAACGCCAGCGCCAGCACCAGCACGATCAGGCAGAGCGCGATGACCGCGATCCTGAGGTAACCCGCGGAGAGGTGCCGGCCGGCCGTGGTCACGAACCCGGTCCCGAACAAGGCGATCAAGGCGACCGAGGACACCAGGCTGGTCAGGCCGATGGCCTCGCCGGTCGTCGACCCGGCGATGCCTTCTTGCTCCAGTGTGCTGACGTTCAGCACGGTGCCGGTCGCCGATCCGAACGGCGTGACGTGGCTGACCAGGAAGGAGGCCATGGTGACGTCCAGCGCCACCCGGAAGGACAGCCGGGCCCCGAGCGAGGCCAGCACGCGCCGGTACAGCAGCGCATAGCATCCGAGCGACACCGCCTGCGCCACCACCGCCGCCACCACGAAGACCGGGCGGGCATGCCTCAGCCGGGCGGCGTCGTGGCTCAGCCCGCCCAGCCGCGGCAGCAGGGCGAACACGCCGGCGGCCACCGCCAGGAAGAACACGCCGTGCAGGATCTGCCGGGTGGTCGGCCGCCGACGCTGGAGGGGGTGGTGGTCAGCTGGCGACTTCGAGGAAGTCACGGACGTCGGAGACACCGCTGGCCATCCAGGCCGCGCCGATGACCGCGTCGTGCTCGGCCCAGGTACGGACGTTGCCGGTCAGCGTGACCGTGTTCCCCATGGCGCCCACATGGACGTCGCTGTCGTCGGGGACCAGGGCGGAGCGGGCCAGCGCGTCCTCGACGAGCAACGTGACGTCGGCCGCGTCGGCGTCGTAGCCGATCTCGATTTCGTCCCTGACGTGGCGGACGCCGGCGAGCCCGGCCACCGCCCGCTCGGCGGCGTCGCGCTGCGGGCCGTACCGCACGGTGCCGGTCAGCTCCAGGTTGCCGTGGCGGGCGGTCGCCTCGACCCCGTCCGGCACGGTGACGTCCTGCGCCAGCGCGTTGTTCGCCGCGGCGGTCAGCACCGCGTCGTCACGGTAGTCGCCTTCCGGCAGTATGACCTCCAGGTGATTGTGCACGTTCTTCACGCCGCTGACGCGCTGCGCCGCCGCGGCGGCCTCGAGGTACTGCGGGTAACTGGGCACGGTGCCGTTGAGGGCCACATCCCCGTTGAGGTTCCTGACCGTGATGTTCGTCGCATCGACGAGCGGGTCGAAGGCCAGCTCCGCTTCGATGGCCTCACGGATGTCTATGGTTGTGCCCACTAGCCTGAGCCCTTTCCCGCGGCGGGTGCGGCGGCGGATTGCCGCTCATCGGCCAGTCCACCCCGGTGCCCTCGCGGCCGTAAAGGCGATGGCGGCTCTGATGATATTGCTCCCCCCTATAAGCGGTCAGGCCGCGACACTGTCAGCGGCATCGAAAAGCACCTGCTGGAGCAGGCGCGGCAGGTCGCCGCTCCACACCAGGCCCGCCGTGGCGGCCAGCGGCTGCTGGCCGACGCGGACGGGAACCATGTCGTAGGTGCCCGCGCCGGCCGTGCCGTCGGGCGGGGGCGGCTCGGCGCCCAGGCGGTGGCGCGGACCGGTCAGCACCGCGGTGGGACGGCTCCCGGTGGCCGCGAAGACAAGGGTTATCGGCAGCGAGTTACGCAGCGGCGGGTCGGTGAACTCGAAACGCGGATGGCTGGCCCGCAGCACCGCCAGCCAGGCGTCATAGGTCCCGGGGCTGGCGCGGCGCGGCCCATGGACGATGTCCATGGCCGCCAGCTCATCCAGGCTGATCACGCCGCGGGATGCCGCCGGGTGCGCGGACGGCAGCCACACGTCGGGCTCGAACTCTCCCAGGCTCATGACATCCAGGGAGGCGGGCAGCCTGGCGCCGGCCGCGGTCAGCCAGCCCAGGCCGGCGTCGGCACGGCGCTGGCTGATCGGGGAGAATTCCGCGTCAAGCGGCAGCTCCAGCCAGGCGATCTCCACGCCGGCCGCGGCGGCGGTGGAGTGCAGCCGCGACGCGGCCTCCACGGCCAGGGTTTCCGGCAGGTACGGCGGCACGACGAACCGCAGCCGTGGCTGTCCCAGCCCGGCCGCCTGCCGGGCACGGCTCAGTCCGTGATCGATCAGGGACAGCACCGCCCGGGATTCCTCCAGCAGCACGGCACCGGCTTCGGTCAGCCGCACGCCCTCACGCTTACGCCGTAACAGCGGCGTGCCCACCATCTCCTCCAGCCGCCGGATCTGCTGGCTCAGCGTCGGCTGCGCGATATACATGCGCTCCGCGGCGTGCGTGAACGTTCCTGCGTCGGCGACCGCGACGAAGTAGCGCAAATGCCGCAACTCGACATCACGTGACGCTGCGTTATCGGGGCTTCGCAGGTCCCTTTCGCCGGGAATAGCGGCTACCGTCATGGCCATACCCTTCCGCGCCCTTCCATCCTGTCTGACGGTAAGGCCGCGCCCATATCCCGCCATTGGGCTCGCGCGACGAACCTGCCGCCCGCCATGGTGCCGAGCGCACATCTCGGGTCTGGGCAACTCAGAGCCAGCGACGTACGATTCGTCGGTGAACAGGTCAAGCCCGCCTGTGGCCCAGACCGCGTCGGAGGTCTCCGGCGCGCTCACCCCCCGGACCGCGGAAATATCCGCGGACATCTACGACCTGCTCGTCCGGCAAATCCCGCAGTTGCGCAGCGACCACCGGGTCCTGACGCTGCTGGAAGCCAGCGTCGGGGAAAACGTGGCCACCTTGCTGCACGTTATCCAGCACGACATCAGCACGGAGGCCGTGCATGCTCCAGCGGCAGCGCGGGAGTACGCGCGCCGGCTGGCGCAGCGCGGTGTGCCCATTGCCGCGCTGCTGCGCGCGTACCGCATCGGGGCGGCCCGGTTCCAGTACTGGTGCCTCGAGGAACTCGGGCGCAGCACCGACAACGCGCCGGTCATCAGCGCCGCGGGGTTGCGTATCGCCGACCTCACCGCCGCCTACATCGACCAGGTGTCGGAGGAGGTGGTGTCCGCTTACGAGGCCGAGAAGGAGAACTGGCTGCGGAACCTCAGCGCGGCCCGGGCCGCGCGGGTGCGGGCGCTGCTGGGAAGTGCCCGGGTGGACCTGGATTCTTCGGAGGCGATCCTCGGCTACCGGCTCCGGCAGCACCATGTCGGTGTGGTGTGCTGGGCGGGCGAGGCGGACGACGGCGTCCTCGCGCGGCTGGAACGGGTGACCGCGGGGGTGGCCCGCCGGGCGGGCTGCGAGGGGCGGCCGATTTTCCTGCCGCAGGATGAGTCCAGCGCCTGGGCCTGGCTGCCGCTGGGCGCCGAAAATGTCTTCCCTCTCCAGGTGGCGAGTACCTGTCCGGCCGGGAAGGAGACGGGAATCCGGTTTGCCCTCGGCGCGGTCGGCTCCGGCGTCTCTGGTTTTCGCCGCACCCACCAGCAGGCCCTGGGCGCTCACGCGGTCGCGCTGGCCGCGGGGCCGTCCGGGCCGGTCATGACCAGCTTCGCCGACGTGGCGCCGCTGGCCCTGATGTCGGGCTCGATCGAGCTCGTCCGGGCGTGGGTCGCGGAGACCCTGAGGTCACTCGCCGACGATGACGACCACAGCTCGGTGCTGCGGGACACGCTGCGCGTCTTCCTTCAGGAGGGCGGCAGCTTCAAGGCCACCGCCGAGCGGCTGACCCTGCACAAGAACACGGTCCAGTACCGGGTGCGCAAGGCCGAGCAGGGCCTCGGCCGTCCCGTCGGCGAGGACCGCCTGCAGGTCGAGCTCGCCCTGCTCGCCAGCCAGTGGCTAGGTGCGGCTGTCCTCCGGCACGACGGCGCCTCCCGTCCCTGATCCAGCCGGGCCGCCGCCTGGGACGGGGCCCGGTCCGGGTCCGTCGCTCAGCAGGCCGCCCGGCCCGGTCGCCTGCCAGATGTCCTTGACGATGACCTGCAGGGCGGCCGCGCAGGGGATGGAGATTAGCGCCGCCACGAAGCCGCCGAACAGGCCGCCGAGCCAGGCGCCGATCGACGAGCCGACCAGGATGGCCACCAGGACGAGCAGCGGGTTGATCCGCACCGTCTTGCTCATGATCACCGGGTTCAGGACGTGGTTCTCCAGCTGCTGGTAGCCGACGAACGCGGCCGCGGTGACGATACCCGCGGTGAGCGAGTGGCCGGTGGCGAATATGACGGTCGGGATGCCGGCCAGCGCGCCGCCGATCATGGGCAGGAAGTCGACCAGCGCGACCCACAGCGCCCACAGCAGCGGGAACGGCACGCCGACCGCGGCCAGCGTGACGAACACGACGACGCCCGCGATGACCGACGTCGCCAGGTCGCCGAGCACGTAGCCGGTCACCGACTGGTTGATCTCGTGTGCCAGCCGGGTGTAGCGGTGCGCCCGCTCCGGGGACATCTGGCCCAGCAGCCCCCGGCGCATCCTGGGGCCTTCCAGCAGCAAGAGCAGGACCAGAGCGGCGATGGTGCCGAGCGTGGCCAGCAAGCCGGCCGCGCCTTTGCCGAAGTTGAGCGCGGGCTTGGCCAGGCTCGTGCCGATGCTCTGCAGCTTCGGGGCGTTCCGCCGCACCCAGGCCTCGAGATGCAGGCGGCGTGCCAGGTGGCCGATCCAGCCGTGACCGTTCGACGCGGCCTGCACGTACGAGGGCAGCCGGTGCACCAGGTGGGTCAGCCCGTTAACCAGCGGGTAGCCGAACGCCAGCACCAAGCCCGCGAAAACCAGGGCGGCCCACAGCGTGACGATGGTCACGGCCCAGCCGCGCCGGCGGACCCACCGCTGCACGGACACCACCAGCGGGTTCAGGATCAGGGCCAGGAACCCCGCGACGACCATCAGCAGGATGATGTCCCGCA
>Ga0335078_10011380_pt1 | contig 13192 bp, 14 predicted proteins | sample Lox_Sample_32_FD_206711 | JGI IMG/M metagenome (GOLD analysis project Ga0335078, IMG submission 206711) | Soil microbial communities from Loxahatchee National Wildlife Refuge, Florida, United States - Lox_Sample_3.2 | ecosystem: Environmental > Terrestrial > Soil > Wetlands | place: USA... | reverse complement strand
ATGGCCTTTTCGCGCTCGCGGACTTTGGCCTGCAAGGTCTCGCGCTGCAGGTTGATCTCCCGCAACAGGTCGCGGGCCTGCGCGATCTGCGCTTCCAGATCGGCCACCGTCTTCTGGTAGGCGGCGATCTCGCGGTCGAGCGCGTCGACGCGTTCCCCCAACTGCTGCGATTCGGTCTCGTTGGCGGCGATACGCTGCTCGGTCGAGCCGATTTCTTTCACTTGCGATTCCAGCCGCCCGCGGGTGCGCTCGCTTTCCACATTCCTGGCCGACAGTTCGGCCCGGGCCGCGGTGAGCTTCTCCTCGATCTCGTAGCAGGCCAGTTGCGCTTCTTCGTGCGCTTTTTCGCGCTCGGCCACCTGCTCGGTCAGGGTCTTCAATTCGCCGGCGGCGAGATTGAGATCGATGGCGGTCTTGGCGGCGTCGCGCTCGACCAGGCGGTAATTGCCGGAGAGCACCACTCGCAGCCGGCTCTCGAGTTCTGCTTTGAGTTCGGCGTAACGCCGCGCCTTGGAGGCCTGCCGCTTCAGCGAATTCACCTGCCGGCCGACTTCTTCCAGAATGTCGTACACGCGCGCCAGATTCTGTTTGGCGCCTTCCAGCTTGGCTTCCGCCAGCCGCTTGCGGGTCTTGAATTTGGTGATGCCGGCGGCTTCTTCGATCACCGATCGCCGGTCCTGCGGCTTGGAGCTGAGGATCTGCCCGATGCGCCCCTGCTCGATGATGGCGTAGCTCTCGGGTCCCAATCCGGTGCCCATGAAGATGTCTTGAATGTCGCGTAATCGCGCGAGTCGTCCATCGATCAGGTATTCACTCTCACCCGACCGGTACAGCCGGCGTGTAATGGTCACTTCCGCCGGACGCCGCTGCTCGGCGGCGGCTTCGGGGCTCTCCGGGACCGGCATCGGTTTGGAGTGGTGGCGGTGCGCCTCAGGATCGACCAGCGTCATGGTGACGTAGGCCATTCCGACGGGCTTGCGATCGCGCGTGCCGGCGAAGATGACGTCTTCCATCCGGGTGCCACGCAGGGTCTTTGCCGACTGCTCGCCCAATACCCAACTGATGGCGTCGCTGATATTGGATTTGCCGCAGCCGTTCGGGCCCACGATGGCGGTGATGCCATCGCCGTTGAACCGCAGTTCGCTGCGATCGCAAAAGCTTTTGAAACCTTGAAGTTCGACGCGCTTTAGCTTAAGCAAAACATTAACCTCGCCTCGCTCGGGGGAGTTGTAACCATACTAAACGCGACGCGGGCAAAAGTAAAGCACCCCACCCCATCTTCTCGTAGCTGAATCTGCCGACCCACTACCTATAGCGTACCGCCTCCACGATTCGTTCGCTCGATGGATGGCCACGCGGGCTTTCGTTTTTCCCGGAATGCCGCCACCCCCTCGGCAAAATCCGCACTGTGGAAAACTTCGTCCCGGACACGGCGGGCGATGTCGGCGGCCACTGGCCACTGCTTTCCACGAATCTCCTGTACAAATTCCAGACCGGCACGGATCGCGCTTGGACTCGCGTTCGCCATCTGCTCAGCCAATTCCATGGCGCGGGCCTGCGGATCGGCTGCAACCTCATGCACCAGGCTCATTTCCCTGGCTTCGGCAGCGCCGAAGATTCTGCCGGTGAGCGCCAGCTCGACCGTCCGGCGTTCGCCTACAGCCAGGGTGACCGCGCTCGACACCAGAAACGGCCACAGGCCGAGACGAATCTCGGTGAGGCCGAAGCGGGCTTCTTCCGAACACACCACATAATGGAAATTCGCCACCAGCCCGGCGCCCCCGCCCAACGCCGGACCTTGCACCGCAGCGAGCATCGGCTTACCCATGCGGGCATACAGAGTAAATAGCTGTTCGTGGACCTGGTTGATAACGGTGAATTGTCCGCGGCCGGCCTCGTCGAGATCCATTCCCGCGCAGAACGTTTTTCCATGGGCGCAGAGAACGATCGCTCCAATCGAGATGTCGCGATCGGCATGATTGAACGTCTCCACCAGATCGCGGCACAGTTCGGCATTCAACGCGTTGGCCTTTTCGGGCCGATTCAGGGTGAGCCGCAGAACGCGGCCGGATCGTTGGCTTTCCAGAAAACCCACTTCAGCCCTCCTTAGCGGACGCGGGAAAGGCGGCCGTTTTGTGCCGCCTGTAGCTTCGTTCTACGGTTCCGGTACTTCGATCTCCAGACTCAACAGCGCTGCGCCGAATGTTTTTCCTTGTGCATCCGTGCGCAGCGAAAGGGTGCCTCCCCCTCCGAGCGCCTGATGCAGTAAAAAATTCAGGGCCCCCAGATTGGGCAGCTCAAATCGTTCCACGTCACCCTGCACCAGGTCCCCGAAATGCGCTTTCACACGGGCCACGGTCACTTCCCGCAGCAAAATGGGATAGTCCCGCTCGTCGAGTGCGATCACACCGACATTGCACGTATCGCCCTTGTCGCCCGACCTGGTGTGCGCAATTTGAGACAGCGGAACTTTCATCGCCAAGCTCTTGATTTATTGTGGCACGGCAGCCAGTTGACTGAGGGTTCGTCGAATCCATTGCTAAAATGAGGAACATGACGTTCCGTGCTTTGGCTGTCTCCGCGCTGCTTCCCTGCCTGGCATTCTGTGCCGATTGGGACAAGGGGAAAACCCAGGGAAATCCCTCCGCCCCGGTGGCGATAGAAATCTTCTCCAGTTTCGATTGCCCCCACTGCCGCTTCCTGCATGAAGCCATGATGCCGCAAATGATCCGCGACCTGGCCAACAGCGGTAAAGCCGTAATCATCTTCCGCGAGTTTCCGCTCACCGGTTTCGGACACGAGCACGCGCGCGAGGCCGCCAACATCGCCACCGCCGCGGCGCGCATCGGCAAATATAACGAAGTGGCCGATGCGCTGTTCAAGACGCAAGCCGTTTGGGCCCAGAACGGCAAGATCTGGGATTCCATCGGCAGCGCGCTTTCGCCGGCCGATCTGAACAAGGTGAAAAGCCTGTCGACGGACCCGGGCGTGATGGCGGAAGTGGAGCGGGACTCACAGGCCGCGATCAACTCGGGCATCAACCAGACGCCTACGCTGATGGTAATCAGCCAAAAGACCGGAAAGCGATATCCGTTTGTAGGCGTGCCGCCCGCGTACGAGACCTTCCGCGACTTTATCCTGAAGGATTTGAATTAGGAATAGTCGGGCCATTGTCACAAACCCACTCTCCGCGGTGTTATGCGGAGTGTGGCCGCTCGCGGAAAGACAACCCATGCAGTTCCGCACGCCAAACATGCCGGCTGAATCGGCCAAAACCGTTGAATGAATGCGTAGAATAGAACCATGAAAGTTTTTGCGCTCCTGCTTGCCGCGTTCCTGCCCGCATTCGCGACCAATCCGGCGGTGGCGAAAGGGCAAGGCGCCGGCAATCCTTCCGCGCCCATTCTGATCGAGCTTTACAGCGACTTCGAATGCCCCGCCTGCAGGGCGTTTCATGTGGACATGCTGCCTCTGCTGCTGCGCGATTTCGTCAATACCGGCAAGGTCTACCTGGTGGATCACGACATGTCGAACCATCAGCACTCGGCCGAGGCCACGGGGTATGCGTTCGCGGCGGCGCGCATCGGCAAATATTCCGAAGTTGCGAATGCGTTGTTTCAGCACCAGGGGGAGTGGTCGCAGAACGGCAAAGTGTGGGATGCCGTGGCCAGTGTCTTAAGCGCGGCCGACCAGAAAAAAGTGGCCGCATTGGCCAAGGACCCGTCAATACAGGCCGAAATCAAGACCGAAACGGACGATGGCCGAATCAAAGTGGCGCAAACTCCCACCATGATCGTGATCCGCAGCATGCGGCAGTATCGATTTGTCGGCAGCCCGAACTACGATCTCTTCAGCGGATTCCTCAACGACCTTCTCAAAAGATGACTTTCCTGCAAAGCATTTTCCGGCAGAACACAGCGTGGCGTTGGACCTCGCTGGTGCTGCGCGTCCTTCTGGGCGTCGTGTTCGCCTACAGCGCCTACGCCAAGTTGAGCGAGCCTTGGCGCATTTTCGCGATGGACATCGAGGCTTACAAGCTGGTGACCAACCTCTTTTTGGTGGAACTCATCGCGCGCGGACTGCCCTGGTTCGAACTGCTATTGGGATTGTGGCTGATCAGCGGATTCTGGCTGCGCGGATCGGCCACCATTTGCGCGCTGCTGCTGACGTTCTTTATCGGCATGATGGTTTGGGCACAAATCAACAAACTCGGCATCAATTGCGGCTGCTTCGGGTCCGGGGAAAAAATTTCCTGGCTGACCCAGCTCCGTGATGGCAGTCTTTTGGTCGCGGCCCTGGTGCTGGCCGCGTGGAGCCATCTGAGCCGCCGTAGCCCCCAGCCGCCACCGGCTGCTCCTACTCCCGCGTAATCCCCAAACGTGACGCCTCGTACCGTGGCGACTCGCACAGTGGCCGGGCGGTTGCAACGTTACCGCCCAGGAGGCTGATTCATGCGACGTTGGGCTACGTTACTTCTTGCGGTGGCGCCGGTAGTGTTCGGCGCGGAGCGTGCGACAGAACGCCTGCAGGACACCGCCGACGTGTTCCGAGACATCATGGCGACGCCAGACAAGGGCATTCCACGCGACTTGATCGAAAAATCGCGGTGTATCGTGATTGTCCCCGGGTTGAAGAAGGGCGCGTTCGTGGTGGGTGTCGAGTTGGGAAAAGGTTTCATCTCCTGCCGTGAAGCGAATGGCAACTGGTCAGCGCCGGGCGCCGTTCGGGTGGAGGGAGGGAGCGTCGGGTTTCAGATCGGAGGATCCGATACCGACGTGGTGATGCTGGTGATGAACAATCGCGGCGCTGAAAAACTGCTCCGCAGCCAGTTCACGTTGGGAGCGGAAGGCGAAATAGCCGCCGGACCGGTAGGCCGTGACGCTTCGGCGGAGACCGATGCCGAAATGCGCGCGGAAATTCTTTCCTGGTCGCGGACGCACGGAGTCTTCGCCGGGCTCGCGCTCAAGGGCGCGACGCTGCGGACCGATGAGGATGCCAATGCCGAGCTCTACGGCCGGAAGATGGATAACAAACAGATCGTCGACAGCAGAATGGCGCCGCCACCCGCCGCGGGCCGCCTGATCGAGATGCTGAGCCGCTATCCGCAGCACGTGTAGCTCTCGCCGTACCACCCGGCGCCCGGAAGGCCGCGGCCAACGCTGGAGGTGCGCCATGCGCCGGATAGGAGAGAGGATCGCAGATTGCCGTCCCCATCTCCGCCGGGCGCCCGGGAAAAAACCAAGGAGGCATTTATGTTATGGACACTGTTCGTGGTTTTGCTGATTTTGTGGTTGCTGGGAATGGTGACGTCCTACACCTTCGCCGGCTTGATTCACATCCTGCTGGTAATCGCGCTCGTGATTCTGCTGGTCCAGTTAATTACGGGCCGGCGTGCGATCTGACAGACCGACAGAACCAGTCAGGTGTGCGGAAGGGGGCGGTTTCGGCCGCCCCCTTTTCTTTGTCAGGCGTGCCCACCACCGCCAAATGATTTCTCAGGCGCCTTCATTTGCGCGGCCCACTCGTCGGCCATCCTTTGTGCTTCCTCTTTCGCAATGCCGTACCGTTCCTGCACCTTGCCGATGAACTTATCCCGCTGGCCGGCGATCACAGTGAGGTCATCATCCGTCAGCTTGCCCCAGCGCTCGCGAAGCGCGCCCTTCAATTGCTTCCAGTTTCCGCCTATTTGGTCCCAATTCATTGGTTATGACTCCTATTACCAAATTCCGTGAGCGAACTTGCGTTGCGCACGGTGCAGAAATTGGTGCAGGTGACATACCGATGGACGTGGACACACCGGGATCAATCGATTCTGTGCGAGATCCTACCGCTGCGTCCAACATCGCGGCTCAGAGTCTGTTCGAGTGTGAACAGGATCGGCTTTCCGTTGGAACGAACAAGGCAATCAGGGCCGCACGGGCGATCCTGGTTTCCCTCCGTTCCGATCATCATCGTGGAATTCCCTGCCCTGAGGCAAGTCTGAAAATGAGTCCGGAACATCTGCCCGCCGCTCCGTTGCGGCACTACTTCGGTTGGAACACGAGGTTGACGTCCATCACGTGATCGCCGATACCCTTCTGCTCCGTGGCATCGTACTTGCGAAAACGGCGAAAGTCGACCGTGCGAGAGAATGCCTGTAAGAAGTCGTTCGGATACGCGTAGTCGTAGGGATCGCCTGGCTTCGCCTTCCAAAGGCCTCTCGCCTTCGATTCGAGTTCGGGATTCAGCCCGATGAAATGAACTTCTCCAAAATGGTACAGTGGACCCTTTGCCAGCCGGATCCTCAGATTCAGCAGGCGCGCTGCGTCGTCATAAGAGCGATCGGGGGAAGCGGCGGCTTCGAAAAAGCCGGTTCGTTTGACAATCTTCTCCATCTCCCAAATGCCGTTTTGAATCATTCTCCAGTTCGCCAGTTTTCCACCTGGAAATTTGGCGGCGGAAAGCATGGCATCGACCGGCAGATCGTCTCCGACGATCTCGACGTTTCCCAACTGGTAGGCCGGCCCTTCCGCGATCGCCACGCTCACGGAAACTCCCGCGTCCGACCACTGCGGACGCCCTGGCGTGAATTGCACACGGTAGAACCCATGCTCCTCATAAACGGGGCGCAGGTTCAGTTCAAGAGCAGATGCGAACCTTCTATCTGTATATTCCGAATTTGCCACTACCTTGTTCAATACCGGGCTCAGTTCACCGGCCGCAACTGCCTGGTTACCCGTGAAGACAACCGACTGAGTGCGGGGCAAAACTTCAGGCTGGAATGACAGGCTCATTCTCCGCGTTCTGAAATCGGTTTCCATCCGGACTGTCATGTGCTGCCCGCGCATCGCGCCTCCGATGTGCCGCTCGAGTTCCAAGGCCAGGAACTGTTGCGCGCCGTCAGTCTGCGGCACCTGCCGCTGGAACCGCTGGAATTTCGTCGACAGCCACAGCCAGGCTTCATTTTCATCGGCACCCGGCACGTCAATAGTGGCAGCCACCAGGGGAGTCTGGTCGGTCAAAGTCAGGGTCAAGGCGTACCCGTTCTTTTTGCCGGGCGCGTAGCGGTACGCGATCGAACTGAAAAGACCGCTCTCCTGGAGCTTCTTGCATGCCCGCTTGATGCCGGATTCGTCAATGGGCGCCGCCGCACGCAGCCCGGAGATCTCGAGGACGACAGGCCGGGGGATAGAGGTGCCGTCGATGGCGATGGATTCGAGAAGATGGCCGGCATCCTGCGATACCGCCGGTCTCGCACACAGAGCAGCCAATAGTAGGAGATTCCATAGTCTCATCTGATCGTCGATTGTAACGGACAGATCCGTGCGAGCGTCGCCGGTCATCCGGTAATCGCGGCCGCTAGTGAGAAGTTCCCGCCGTCCGCTTCGATTTCCGCCAGCGCGCGTTGCGAACCGTCAATGCTGAGCGATTGGATGGCGTCCGTGACTACGGTCACCGGCTTCCCCGTCTTCAACAGCCCGCGCACGGCATGCAGCACGCAGACCTCCGTGACTACGCCATACACGACGAATCGCCCGGCGTGAAGCAAGGCGAGCAGGCGCGGGATGGTCCTGGTCTGGAAAACATCCACGCTCTGCTTCTCGACGACGATCTGCTGGGCGCCGGCTATGTCGAAAGCGTCATCGCGGTTGGGAATTACGACGCGCCGCTCCAGAAGCGTCTCGTCCGGCTTGTGTTGGCCGAGCGTACCGGCCACGCAGTGCGGCGGCCAGGAGCGAAATTCCGGATCATTTTCGGCGTGCGCATCCATCGTCGAGACCAGCGGAATGCCATTGGCCGCGGCAAAGCGGTTCAGGCGCGAAACCGTGTCGATAATCCGCTCGGCGCCGGGCACGGAAAGCGCCCCGGACGGCAACAGAAAATCGAACTGTGTATCGATATCGAAGAATGCGGTCAACATCCCAGCAGGTTGCGGCGGGTCCGCTCCGTCAGCTCGCGGAGCTCGCGGCTGTCGATGACCGGCCACGGCTCCCCCACTTCCAATTGTCGCAAGTGCCCGGGCAGGGCGGCGATCGACGCCGATGCCCGCGCCCGCGCGGCTTCCAGGCCGGGCAGCGGCTCGACGAGCTTGCCGCCGAGGATCACCGGACGGAGCAGCGCCTCACCGCGTCCGCATTCACCGGAGCGCGCCACCACGTCGCGCGCTACGTCGCGAAACACCTGCTTCGAGCCCGGCCGCGAGCCTTTGTCCGCGCTGTACTTCGCCGCGAAGCGCTTGATGCCGCTGATCTCCAGCTCGACCAGTTTATACGTCGCGCTCAGATTCGGCGCATCCGCCGACGTGGCCAACTGCGTACCCACGCCGAAAGCATCGATGGGCGCGCCTTCCCGTACCAGCTTGCGGACGCGGTATTCGTCAAGGTCGCCCGAGACCATAATCCTGGCGTCCGTCAGCCCGGCGCCGTCCAGAATCCCGCGGACTTCGCGCGAGAGCGTCGAGAAATCGCCGCTATCCAGCCGGACGCCCCATAGGGGCTTGCCGGCCTCTGCGGCACGCCGTGCACCCTCGGTGGAGTTATAAGTATCGATCAACTGCACGGTGTGGTCGCCGAGCACGCCCTGCAATTTGCGGAACGCCCCCATCTCGCACGGAAACGACATGATCCAGGAATGCGCGGCGGTTCCAGTCACCGGGATGCCGTATCGAAATCCGGCCAGTGTGTTGCTGGTGGAAGCGCAGCCGCCGATGTACGCCGCGCGCGCCCCGAGCACGCCGGCCTCGGCCGTATGGGCCCGGCGGGTGCCGAATTCCGCGACCGGCCGCCCTTCGGCAGCCTGGACGAAGCGCGCCGCCTTACTGGCGATCAGCGTAGGAAAAGCCGCCGCCGCGAGCACATATGTCTCCGGAATCTGCGCTTCGATGATGGGGGCGCGGATGGTCATCATCGGCTCGGTCGCAAACAACGGTGTGCCCTCGGGGACGGAAAAAAGATCGCCGGTGAAACGGAAATTCCGCAGATAGTCGAAGAACTCCGGCGGGGCGAGGCGGAATTGATCCAGCGACCGGAGGTAGGCGATTTCCTCGGGTGTGAACGAGAGGTTGAGCAGGTAATCGACGACTTGCGGGAGCCCGGCGGCCAGGATGAAGTTTCGATTGGCCGGCAGGCGGCGGATTCCCAGCTCGAAAGTGGCGATCTCGCAGGTCTTCCCGGCGGCGAAGTAGCCCGCCGCCATGGTCAGCTCATAAAGATCCGTGAGAAGGCCGTTCATTGGGTAGCTATCAGCGGTCAGCTATCAGCCAGTACCCGGACCGACTGCCAGTCGGCCGCAGCTGCCAGCCTGCCCTACATTACTTTTTCTTAGGCGCCGCCGCCGGGGCCTGTTCTTTGATGCCGCTCGCGGCCGTCTGGACCTCTGCTACGGAACCCGCCGTCAATTGATAGATGCTCGGCTCGCCTTCGCGTTGCGCGAAATATTGATCCCCCTGTTTGCGGATGATCACCTTTTCGGGAGACTTGCCGCCGGCGGTGACCGTGCCCTCGAACACCGTATTGCCGCCGCCCGCGTCGACGAACTTGTCGGCGCTCAGATCGCGCAGTTTGTCGATGAGCGTCTGCACCGTGGAGTTGTCCATGGTTTTCGAGCCCGACATCCACTTGTCGCCGCTCTTGGTATAGGCCGACGCGGCGCCGTTGTTGACGATCTCCAGCTTGCTCGGATCGCTGAAGCCGAAATCGTACAGCTTTTTGTTGCGGAAATCGTCGAGGCCTTTGTTGACGGCGTCGCCGACATCGCCCGGAATCTTATAGACTCCGTCGACGACGGAGCTCTTGGCGTAGTAATCGTGATCTTTGGTCTGGTGGACTTCCAGGGTCTCGGTGCCGCTGACGTCGGTAATGGAAACCGAGGCGATCTTGGGAGCCTCGGCGAATTTCTTGGCCGCATCGGCGTCCGGCGAGGCCAGATCCATCTTGGCGTCCTTCAATTTCGAAATCAGGCTGTCGACGGAGCCGCTATCGGCCCGCAGCGGCTTCGGCTGCAGAATCTGCCACTGATTGTTGTTGTTCTTGCCGAATTGCACCGGCACGCCTTTGGCCGCCAGGTCGATGCGTGTGATCTTGTCCTGGTCGAAGTGCAGCAACCGCTTGTCGCGGAGGTCGTTGAGTCCTTTGTCGAGGCCGGTCTTCACGTAGGTCATGATGGTGTAGACCTTGCCGTCGCCACCGGCTTCTTTGGCATAGAACCCGGAATTGGTGGGCGTCTCGTCACCGATCTGCAGCTCGTTGGTCTTTCCGTCTTTGCGGACTACCGTCAGATCGAGCTGTGGAGACGCGAGCCCGTAATCCGCCAGGTTGGCGGGCTTGGCATCGATCAATTTGTCGGCGGCGACACCCGCCAGGCTCGACACCAGGGAGCTGGACGCGTCGGGATCGGCCTGGTACGGTTTGGGCTCGGTGATGGCCCACTTGCCGTTGTCGCGGCGCATGACGACAGTGTCCGCGCCCTTCTTGATGCGGATCTCCTGAAACTGATCCTCGGGGATGGTTTGCAGTTTAGTCGAGGTATCGGCGGCCGGCGGGGCCTTGCTCTTGGCCTCTTCCTTCTTGTTCGACCACAACCAGAGACCGCCGAATATGCCGAAAAGAACCAGCGCAACCAGAAGTCCCACCGGCTTCTTCATGGCCTTACCTCCGCTTCCACCAGGTGGCCAGACCGAAACTCACCACGCCCAGCGGGAAAATGAAGACGCACAGCCAGAACAACGTATTCTGCTTGGCCGGCGTGATGTCGAACTTCTGGTCCTCGGGCGACTTGGGAAGAATCGAGATCAGGTCTTCATCGTTCGACAACCAGTTGATGGAGTTCACAAACAGATCGCGATTGCCAAGCTGGCGGGAGCCCACGAACGGATTGGTGGCCCACTGCGATGTGCCGACCACGATGAATCGCCCTGGCCCGCCCGTCATCCGCCCCGCGGCCATCAACGTGAATGGACCCTTTTTCGCAGCCTTGGTATCGACATGACCGTCGGGGGAGATCTGCGTCACGGCAATGCTGTCGTCGGTGGTCTTGGCTAGTGGATCGATCGTCCAACCGGCGCCGGATTTCACATCGAGCGACCGCGCCAGTTCGAACGCTGTCATTTCGCGGCCCATCGGAGACGTAATCTGATGGCTTTCATACTGCATCACCACCGGAATCTCCGGACCGAACCCGAACAACTGCCCGATGCCGCTGGAATCCAGCACCAGGTCCTTATTCACGGTGACGCCCCAGCCTGTCAGGACCGAAGCCAGCGCCGCATTCTCCGCCGCGGCATCCTGGCGGCCGATGCGAATCACGTTATCCAGCATGAACATGCCACGGCCGCCCTTGTCGACGTAGGATTTGATGGCGTCGACCACCGGTTGCGGGTAGTCTTCCTGCGGCCCGCCGGACACCAACACCGTGCAATCGGACGGCACCGTCACATTGGCCGGAGCGGCCTGCTTGCCGATGGCTACGGTGCCTCCAGCCGCCGGAGCTTCCGGTTTGAACGAAATCGAGCGGCTCTTGTAGTTGTCGCGATCCAGCAGTGCCTTCAGAACCGAAAACCCGTTGCGGTCCTGGTCGTCGATGCTGTGTTCGCCGAATCCATTTACGAAGCAGACGTTGCGTTCCCCCGTCTTGGTGGCGCGGATGAGCGCTCCGGTAATCTCCTCTTCGGTGAGGCTCTTGGCGCCTTCGCGGCGGCCGCCGACATCCACGATCACGGGCGAATCGGAGCGGTATCCGGCGGCTTTGGCCTTGGTTGGGTTCTTGTCGGGCGCGAGGTACTGAGTGTGGATCTTGGGCGACAGATTGGAGTATTGGTCCAGCATATCGCGGCCGCTCTTGAACGAATCTTCACTGCCGAAGTACGTCAGGGTTGCGTCCTGTTTCAGATTCTTGACCACCTTGATAGTCTGGTCGGACAGGCTGAACTGCTTGTTCTTGGTGGAATCGAAAGATTTGTCGTAGCGGTTGGCGAGCACGTTCATCGCCGTCAGCACGCCGAGAATCACCAGGATATAGACGCTGGCGTAGGCCGCGTATTTGGTTTGTCGTTTCTTCATCCAATCGGACGGCATGTTACGACCTCCACCGCAGCGATTCCATGGATCGCGCCGTAATGAACAGTGTGAAGAAAATCATCGTGAGATAGAAGGTGGCGTCTTTTAAGTCGATCACGCCTTTGGCGAAGTTATCGAAGTGAGTCACAATCGACAGGTAGTTCAACACCTGGTTGACCGGGCTGGCGGAGAACGACGTGAACCAGCTCAGCAGCCACAGGATGAGGCAGACGAAAAACGTGGCGCCGCCGGCCACTACCTGGCTTTTGGTGAGGCTGGAGATGAACGCTCCGATTCCCAGCAGGACACCGCCCTGCAGGATCAGCCCCAGGTAGGCCACCAGCACGGGCTTCCAATCCGGCTTGCCCCAGAAATACAGGAACATGATGTTTAGCACGGACATGCCCAGCATGGACATGTAGAGCAGCATGGCGCCCAGCCACTTGCCGAGGATGATTTCGGCGTCGTACACCGGCGACGTCAGCAGCAGTTCCATGGTGCCCGAGCCTTTTTCTTCGGCGAACAGCCGCATGGTGATGAGCGGCAGCACGAACAGCGAGATGGTGCTGGCAAAACCAAGCAGCGGCCGGATCACCTGGTCGTTCAGGTTGAGAGGCTGGCCTTGCATTTGCATCTGCACGGCCATCTGCGACAACTCTCGGATGGTGGGGTAGAACACCAGTGCGCCGAACAGGAAGGAGAAGAGTCCCAGCACCGCGTACGCAATCGGTGACGCGAAATAGGCCTTCATTTCCTTGGCGCAGATCAGCCAGATATTTCTCATTGTTTCTTCTCTCCCTCGGCGGCGGCCTTCTGCCCGGATTTGGATTCGTCCTTCTTGTCCTTGTCGGCTTTCTTTTCGTCCTTCTTCTCGGCGGAAGTCAGTTGCAGGAAGATTTCTTCCAGGCTCATTGCTACCGACCGCAGTTCGCTCAAATTCCAGCCGGCCTGCACCACCGTGCGCGCCAGGTCGGCGCGGATGTGGCGGCCTTGCAGACTCTCCACTTCAAAAACCAGGTGACCGTCCTTGGGCGCCTTGGCCACCACCCGGCTCACGCCGGAAACCTGTTCGAGGCGCGTCTGCACATCGGTCTCCGAGGGCTGCCCCTGGCCGCTCTCCACTTCCAGCGAGATGGCCTCCGACCCCCGCAACCGGTTGG